>Ga0207046_10206_pt1 | contig 16521 bp, 14 predicted proteins | sample Alteio_BWMinCont_66_FD_153303 | JGI IMG/M metagenome (GOLD analysis project Ga0207046, IMG submission 153303) | Enriched cells from forest soil in Barre Woods Harvard Forest LTER site, Petersham, Massachusetts, United States -... | ecosystem: Environmental > Terrestrial > Soil > Temperate forest >...
AGGTGATCACCGCACAAAGTGCGGCCCTCGCGGATGAGGTCACGGCGGTCAATATCCTGGGGAGGCGGATGGCGAATACGGTGCTGCTGATTCAGGCGCTCGGCGGGGGCTGGGACCGATCAAGCCTGCCGGAGCGACCGGAATGCTGCGGCAAGCTGGCCAGTTCGGGTCAAAATTGATTTTAGAACCGATGAAAGAAAAAGCGGCGATGCTACAACCGCGGTGAAATACGCAATCAGTCCGCATGGTCTCAAAAATGCTCGGCTCGGAAGCAGGAGTCGATCTTCATGTACAAGAATCGTAAACCTCGCCATCGTCACGATTCAGATCATTAGCCGGGTCGCAATCATCATCGCTATGGGGATGATCTTGACAGTTATTGGGACAAGCATTTACGGAATGCTTGGCACCACACACTGAATCACTTATCAAACCTTCAAGGGAAATTTAATCATGGACTGGAGGACAAACGGCGTCAAAATCGTAGATGCCACCGAGTTGGACATGAATACCCCACAGACGTCGGGCATGACGCGCGCTGCCGCAATCACGCGTGCGAAAGCCGGAGCGGCCACGTTGTGGGCTGGAACTATGGTCGTCCAACCGGATGCAAAGACGGGCCCGCACCACCATGGAGAACTGGAAACCGTCTTGTACGTGGTGAAAGGACGGGTGCGGATGCGCTGGGGCGATCGATTGGAACTCAGTGACGAAGCCGGAGCCGGAGATTTCATTTATGTTCCTCCGTATGTGCCCCACCAGGAGATTAATGCTGATCCAAATGAGATTTGCGAAGCCGTGGTCGTGAGGAATGGCCAGGAGCCGGTCGTCGTGAATCTTGACTTACAAACGCCAGAGCCAGCCAGCGCTGGGCACCCAGGCATGCCCTTTCACCCAGATGGGTAAAAACCCATCAAAGAACGCTCTGACTCTGTCCTCTCTTCTCCGCCGCTCAGACCCTCACTGGAAGAGTGAAAAATTCGACCACCGGGAAGCCATCGGCTGGAGACGAAGTCATTGTGTTTAAGTTGGGCCAGGGGATGGAAGAAACGGGCCGCACCAAGACGGACGCCGCGGGCCAGTTCAGTTTCGAGCTCGACGACCCGAAGTCACCGCATCTGGTTCGCGCAATCCATCAGGGGGTGAATTATCACCGCGTAGCGCTTCCGGGAACAACGTCGGTAGCGATCGAAGTTTGCGATGTCGCAAAAACAGTAGAGGGGATGCAAGTTGTGGCCGATATCATGCGCATCCAGATGGCCCAAGGCCTCATTTTGGTGAACCGGGATTTCGGGGTACGGAATGCCTCCAATCCTCCGCGCACCCAGATGAATGAACGTAATCTTGAGTTGACGCCTACCGAGTCGCACTGCATCAGGCGTCGAACACTCGCGGAAATGTCGCGAAGAAGGTCGCGCAGTTCCAAATTCGAGACAATGCTGTTGTTCAGGTCCAGAAGCAGCGCGAGCCGATCCTTCTCATGCCGTAGTTCTGCATGGATCTTCTGCAGCTCTTGGTTGGCTTGTGTAAGTTCGCTTGTTCGCTCCGCCACTCGCATTTCCAGGTGGTCGCGGGCTTCTGTGAGCAAGCGTTCTGTCCGCCGGCGTAAAGCACTAAACCAACTCACGGCCGCGCCGAATATTCCGTAAATAACAAGGTAGGACTCGGAAGAAGAACCAAGGACTTTGACCGGAACAAAAAGATCACTCAGTGCCAAATAGGAAAGTAAAAGCGCGAGCAGACCGGGCCCGGTCCCGGCACACCAAAAAGTGCTGGCAATTGCCGCAAACGAAAAAGAAGTAAACGGATGCGGCAAATTGTCGTGGCGCAGGATCAGAGCGGTTCCGAGTGCCATCGCGACCAAGGCAACGGCTGCTCCATAACGCAGCACAGTAGCCGATTTCGGCCATGCGGGAAACATCGAAATACGCAAAGACGCCATACTTTGAGTCGTCACGCTTTGGATTGAAGCTCCTGGAGCACCTTTCAACTAGAAATATCGCGAAGCAACTTCGTGGCCGTCTGATCGCGCCTTTGGAAGACAACTGGGCAATAGAATCCATTCACGTAATGACCTGGGGTCTTCAGGTTTCTTGGACCTCAGAAAAATAACTGTTTAAAGACCGTCCAAATACCGACGCGCTATCGGCCTGCCGACACTCGATACTCCATTGCGTTGTACTGCTGACCGTAAAACCCTGGAAAGACTCGCGCTAGTGAGCGCGAGGTTTGGAGGTCTGCATGCATCGTGATCGGAGAAGTTGACCTGGAAAGGACGAGATCGTAATGGTGAATCAAGAGACTAAAAAGTGCGCGCACATACCGTGCCTGTGCGATGTGTCAGATGGAGAACAATACTGCGGAGCAGCCTGTCGTGACGCGGGAAGCGAAGATGTCGAAATCGCGTGTCAATGCAGCCATCCGGCATGCCCGCTTACGTTTCGGCAGTCCGCGCCTCTAGCTGCCGCTGACCTAGCTGGCTGACAACGATGGCTGACAAAGGTAGTTTGAGGCGGCCCCCGTTCCGTCCCTGGGATGGATCGGCCGGTGTTCGCCAATCTGGCCCGTCGAAGGAGGATCGATTGTGAAGTTTCTAAAACAGAGTTTGTCGCTTTTGCTGTCTTGTTGCCTTGCGTTGGCCACTGTGCCGGCAGGGTTCGCCGGTCAGGCGGATCAACCCGCCGCACAACCGCCTGTGCAGGCCGCCCAACAGACACCAGAACAACTGCAGCAACTGGTTGCGCCGATCGCATTGTATCCGGATGCCTTGGTGGCACAGATCCTTGCGGCGGCCACCTATCCCGACCAAATTGTGGAAGCGGATCGCTGGCTGCAACAGCATCCCGATCTTAAGGGCGAACAACTCGGCAAAGAAGCCGATAAGCAGCCCTGGGATCCCAGTGTGAAGGCCCTGGTCGAGTTTCCTTCGGTTCTCGCCAACATGGATAAGAACCTCTCCTGGACCTCGTCGCTGGGCGATGCTTATGTCAACCAACAACAGCAAATTATGGATGCTGTCCAGGTGATGCGCGACCGTGCGGAAAAGGCGGGGAACCTAAAGAGCACACCGCAGCAAAAGGTTAGCAATCAGGGGCAAACCATTGTGATCGAGCCCGCAGACCCCCAGGTTGTTTACGTGCCTGAGTATGATCCTTGGCTCGTCTATGGAGAACCCATCGGGATCTGGCCCGGGTGGTATGCGTATCCCGGACTATACCTTGCCGGTCCGGGAATTGGGTTTGGCTTCGGCTTTGGAATCGGCTTCTTTGGCGGGTTTGGCTGGGGCTGGGGGCACTGGGGGTACGATTGGCATCACCACGGGATCATGTTTGACCACCACGGCTACGTATCCCACAGCAGAATTTTCGTCAATCGCAACAATTTCAATCACGCCGGTGGATTTCACTCCGGAACGGGATTTCACGGCGGCAGCTCAGGTTTCCACGGCTCTGCACCGGAGCATGGATTCGCGGGTTCGCATGCCCAGGCCGGCACTCATTCCAGCGCTTTCAGTGGTTTTAATCATGGCGGCGCTGCCCGAAGTTTCTCTTCCCGGGGGCAGTCCAGCTTCGGTGGCGGTTTTCACGGGGGCGGAGGTTTCCACGGCGGCGGCGGCGGTGGGCACCGGTAATGCGGTTCAACTACCGCAAACATAACTCACGATAGGGAGAAAGAAATTATGCACACGAACAATAGGAAGCTTGAAGGACTTGAAACATTTACGGTGAGACTTGCCTGCGGGTTCGCATCCGCCATCCTTCTTCTGCTGTTGTTGGGTTTCCTGCTTGTCTTGGGCTTCGCCGGCTCGAGCGTTGCGCAGGACGCACAGCCAAAGACCTTCGGATCTCCTGGCGAAGCCACCAGCGCTCTCTTTGAAGCGGTTCAAAAAGAAGATGAGCCGGCCTTGGAAGCCATCCTCGGAGCAGGAAAGGAAGTAACGTCTTCGAACGATGAAGTCGAGGACAAGCTGGAACGCGAGCAGTTCAGCCAAAAATACCAAGAGATGCACCGTTTAGTCCAAGAAGCCGACGGCAGCACGGTACTGTACATTGGCGCCGAAAATTGGCCCTTTCCGATCCCGCTGGTGTCAAAGAACGGCGCCTGGTACTTCGATTCCAGGACTGGTCAGGACGAAATCAAGTTCCGGAGAATAGGAGAGAATGAGGCCACCGTAATTCAGGTATGTGAGGAATTCGCAATGGCAAAGAATGCAGCCGGCGCTAAGGCAGCCAGCGAAGACCCCATCACCAAATTTGCCGAGAGTCTGGCCACTGCCGCCGCAGCGAATGCTGACAGCAAAGAGCCCAATCTTTTTCATGGATACTACTTTCGACTGGTAGCACGGAATTCCGCATCGGACGCGAGGGGCATCGGCAAGAGGACGAAAGGTTTGACCTTGGTCGCGTATCCCGCCGCGTATCAGTCATCAGGTGTCAAAACTTTCGTCGTCACTCGGAAGGGGATGGTATTCGAAAAAGACCTCGGCCCCGAAACAACAACAGTCGCCCCAGAGATGAACGCCCGCACGGGTTCGAGTTGGCATCCGGCGGCGTGAAGGTAATTACGCGATCGACTCCCGGGCGATCACCATTGTGAACTGAAGATTTGTCCCCGGTGGGGAGTTCACAACCCGGGAGACGCTTTATTTCGATACCATGCGACAACAGGAAAAACAAACGGTACCCAACCCGACGGAGGCGCCGCTGTTTCCCTTTTGGGTGGAGGATCGGCGTCTGAGTTTCTTCTTCGCGTTTTGGTGCTCATCATTATTTATTTTTGTTCCCCCTGATCTGCCTGGCACGGTCCGGGCGAATTGGATTAGACTTGGTTCTTGCCTGCATGCTTTTCTCGGGCGCTGTCTGGCGCTGTCGCAACCATTCGCCACAGAGCCCTCATGTATCTCGTCGTTGCGCTGACTGTCTTCGAGTTCACGGCGGACTTAATTGTCGAATTTAACTCGTCTCTGGGGCACTTGGGCTGGGATACGGTGCTGAAAGTATGCCAACGAACGAGGAGATGCGAGAATTTCCCAACCAGTCCTTGTGTCATGTAATCAAATGACACGTTGTTGCCATTCACCAACAGTGCCATTGCCCGGAGTCGGCCAGTACGCATGGTATTTGCAGGGCACAGGTGCCGGTTCCGCAGGGCGACCGGTCGACAAACACGAGACTCTTAAAATCGTGGGTGAAGCTCAGGTTTGACAAATTCAATAAGTCGCGCGACCGCCGCTTAGATCAAAGACCGCGGCGGTGGTGAACGAATTTTCTTCCGAGACCAGCCACGCTACCATCGCACTCACTTCGCCCAGTTCCAAGAAACGTCCACGAGGAATTCTGGAGAGCATGAAGTCGATGTGCTCCTTTGTCATCTGATCGAATAAACGAGTGCGAGCGGCTGCGGGCGTGATGCAATTAACCGCAATATTCTGGTTAGCAGTTTCTTTGCCGAGAGATTTAGTGAAAGCGATGACGCCAGCCTTCGACGCACTATAAGCGGACGCATTGGCATTGCCTTCCTTGCCGGCAATGGACGCAACATTCACGATGCGTCCGTAGCCTTGCCGCAGCATGTGCGGCACAATGGCATGGCAGCATAGGAATACGCCCACAAGATTAATGTCAATGACCTGCTTCCATGTGTCGATCGGGTACTCCCATGTTTTATGGTTCGGCCCGGCAATACCGGCGTTCGCTATAAGGATATCGACCTTGCCATATTTCCGTACGGTCGCATCTGTGGAGGCGGCTACACTTGCGGCATCGGAGACATCAACGATCTCGGCCGAGACGATCCCGTCTCTCCCAAGTTGTTTCACGGCAGCTGAAAGAACTTCCCCATCGCGGTCCCAAAGCGAGACCGATGCCCCGGAAGCGACTAGTCGGGTGGCGATGGAGAGCCCAATTCCTTGCGCTCCGCCAGTGACAACGGCATGACGGTGGCGAAGGTCAATCTGATTCATGCATCCTCACGAAACTATCCACTCTTGGCTGCTTTTCTCGGACACGGCGGGGCTCGACGTATGTGAGTCGGCGCGCCATTCGCCCGAGCGCAATTCCAGCAAAAGAAGTATAGCTTGTACAAAGAGATACCCAGATAAATCCGCAGCCTGGTGTGGCTGCGACGACAGAGTCGGATTCATTCATCGAGGCTGGATGCGCAACCAGGGGTTTCCCGGCCACGTGTTCGACCCAAGGCCTGTAATAGGCGTTTGCAACACCTGGTCCGAACTGACACCGTGCAAGGCACGTCTGCGCGCGCTCGCGGATCAAGCGAAACGGGGGATGTGGGAGGCTGGCGGCCTGCCGCTTGAGTTTCCGGTCATGTTCGACTGGCGAATCCAATCTTCGCCCCTCCGCGATGCTGCCTCGCAATTTGGTCAGCCTGGACGTAGAAGAAAGCATCCGCGGTAATCCCATCGATGTGTGGTGCCGATGTGTGGCTGCGACAAGACCACAGCATCGCTGATTATGGGAGCGGCAAGCTGCGACCTTCCGGCGATCGACTCGTTGCCATATTCTGATCTCATAGGCTCGTCCCAGTCAGCGGGAGGACCCGCCGACATAATTGCCGTAACCTACAATGACCGTCGAGCTCACCAGAGCCAATAAGCTGAATGCCACCAGCAGCCTGGTTTTGCCGCCGGCGCCCTTCCACTCTTTCAGCGCGATGCCCCACAGCGTGCTGAAGATGATGATGCTGGCCATGTGTAGCGTCCAACTGGAGAACTTGTACCTTCCCATCTGGGTCTCGCCCATGGTGTAGAAGAAAAACTGCATGTACCAGGTGGTCCCGGCGAGAGCCGAGAACAAATAATTGGCAAGCATCGGAGCCCTGACAGCCGTGTCTTGTGCGACGGCCACGGCTACCGCCATCTCCTCCGCCGGAGCATCGGTGACGGATTCCAGGATGTGTTCTTCATTGCGCGCTGGAACTCTACTCCGAATTTCTGACTCGAGATACTGGTAACCAGTGCGGTTGCGAATGTTCAGGATGAGGCACCAGATAAAGTTGGTGGTGAAGCCACCGGCAAGAACAACGACCAGCACCGGAAGTCCTTGCCACAATACCGGAGTTCCATGTTGGATGGTGATTGTCTTGATCGGATCCCCGGCCGCAAGACCGTAGGCGAAGCAGGCGCTCATCACGCCGGAAAAAGTGGCGACCAACAATCCCTTCTTCAAGTCGAATTCCTTGATCGAGGCGCGCTTCTGTTCGGTCGACATCTCGCGTTCTTTGGATACTCCGGCTGCTCCGGCGAACGCGATACCAAGAAGACAGAGAGCGACGCCGCCAAGGATCACCAGCCCGGAACGAGTGCCGAGAACTTCCGATGTGAATACTCCACGAAAAATCGGAGGCATCAAGGTGCCGAATGCGGCCGTGTACCCGAGTGCCACGGCCATGCCGAGCGACATTCCCAGGTATCGCATGGTCAGGCCGAAGGTGAGGCCGCCGAGTCCCCACAAAACTCCAAATACATATGTCCAGAAAAGGCTGCTCGGCGGAGCTTCGTGAAGCACATGAGTGAGCTCGTGTGTCATCGTAAGTGCGAGAATCCACGGGGCGATGATCCAACTGAAAAATCCGCCAACCAGCCAATAGGTCTCCCACGCCCAGTTCTTTACTCCGCGATAGGGAACGTAGAAGCTGGCGGAGGCGAGACCGCCCAGCCAATGAAAAAACACCCCAAGTGCCGGGTTCATGGAATCCTCGAGTCTGAATTAGAGGTGAAAGACTTCTTCCAGCGGCTGCATAGCGCGATCCGGCAATGTGCCGTCGGGCTGAAGGAAAAAGCCACCCATCTCGCGCTGCCAGCGCTGGTTGATCTCGCGGCTTGCCATGCCGGCCCTTGCACGTTCAAAGTTTTCCGTCTCGAGATAGCCGACCAGGAGGCCATCGTCGCGCAGAAACAACGAGTAATTACCCCAGCCAGTTTCACGCAAGGCGGCCTGCATCTCGGGCCATACGCTGCGATGGCGCTTTTTGTATTCCTCGAGTCGCTCGGGCTTGACCTGTAACACAAAGCAGATACGCTGCATCTTCGCTCCTTAACGCAGGAAGGCGTCGGGAAGACCGCCATCGACGGGAATGACATGGCCCGTCGTCTTCCCACTCTGATCACTGGCCAGCCATACGATTGCGGCGGCACAATCCTGGGGGAGGATGGGCTGTTTCGTCAACGTACGCTGCGCATAAAAATCGGCGAGCTTGGCACGCAGTTCCTCGGTCGATTCCGAGTCCTGGAAATCGATTTTGTATTTCTCGAGCGATTGCATTACGCGATCGCGGGGAAACATGGTGGAACCGGCGACGACCGTTGCGGGCGCGATTCCGTTCACCCGCACATGCGGACCTAGTCTGATCGACAATTCGCGGATCAAGTGATTGACAGCGGCTTTGCTGGTGTCGTAGGCCTCGCTGCCTTTTTTGGGTACCACAGCGTTGGCAGAACTGGCGAGTACCATGGCAGCCGGTAGCCCCTGCTCTTTGAATATCCATTCCGTTTGGCGGGCAAGAAGATAATTGCCGGTGACATTGACGAGGAAGGTTTGCGCCCATTGCGCTTCGGCGAGTTCGCCGTCGGATCCGGACACGGGATAGATCGCCGCCGTATTGGCGATGATATCGAGGCCGCCGAACTGAGAGATAGTGAAATTCGCCGCCTCCCTAACAGAGGCAGAGGAACTGAGGTCGACACGGGCGTGCGCGACAAATTCAGGAGATGCGCTGGCGCCGATTTCATCGGCGACTTTCTTGGCACCCTGCTCGTCAAAATCTGCCACGACAACATGAGCGCCCTTGCGGGCAAGCAGCAACGCGACCTCGCGGCCGATTCCGCTGGCGCCTCCAATGACGAGTGCGATCCTGCGGCTGAACTCCGCTTCGGCGGGCATGCGTTGCAGCTTGGCTTCTTCGAGCGCCCAATACTCGATGCCAAAGGCTTCCGATCTTGGAAGCGCGACGTAGTTATGGAACTGAGTGAACTGCTGCGAGTGCTCGCGGCGACGGGCCTGAGGCAGAGGATGGCTGAGTCCTCCATCCTCCAACGCGTTCGCGCCCGCCATGACGTGAATGGCGTTGATGAAGAACTCGGTTGTGATGCGTGCTTCTTTCTTATTCTTTCCAAAGCCAAACAAACCCAAGCCCGGAACGATCACCACCGAGGGATTCGAATCTCGTAGCTTAGGAGAATCGGGGTTCGCCCATTCGTCGTAATACTTCTTGTAGGCGGCACGATATTCAGCCGCCTGGCTTTGAATGCGCGCCTTCAGAAGGTTCACGTCCCCTTTTGCAGGATCCCAAGGAAGAAAGAGAGGACAGACCCTGGTTCTCAGGAAATGATCCGGACAGCTGGTTCCGAGCGATCCTAATTCCTTCGCCCACTTTGATCCGGCGAATGTCAGGGCGTCCTCATCATCGGTATAGTGCGCCACGACGCGGCGATTCGACGATACAACCCCGCGGAGTGCCGGCAGAATCTGGGTTGCAATATCCTTTCGATTCTGTGCCGGGCGGTGCTCGACGCCGCCAAACAGGGATTGCTTCTTCGATTGATGCTTGAGGATGAAGTCACCCATCTCATCGATAGTGAGAATGCTGTTCAGGTAACATTCGCGCTGGGTCATTCCCCAGGTGAACAGTCCGTGGCCGCCAAGGATGAGGCCTTCCGCGCCGGGATTGTCCTTGACGGCCCGTTCAATCAGGAGCGCGAGTTCGAATCCGGGACGTTGCCAGGGCACCCACACGATCTTGCGGCCGAATTCTTTGTTGAACTCGTCTAGTTTGCGTTTCCCATTTGCACTCGCCGCCAACGCGATGGCCCAGTCTGGATGAAGATGATCCACGTGGGGGAAGGGAAGGAATGCGTGCAGAGGAGTGTCGATCGAGGCCGCTACGCGAGTCTCGCCAAACGCCGCCAGCGGATAGTAGCGAACCATTTCATCTTCGTGCTGTTCGCCGCGGTAGAGTTCCTTGAGTTGCTCCAGACGATCCATATACAGCAGAGCAAACCCGGCATCCGTGATGGAGCCGAGATCGCCTCCGCTGCCTTTAACGGCCAGTGTTCGCACCGGACGGCCGGTAAACGGGTCGGGAAGCTCGAGCTTGGAGCTGGTGTTGCCACCCCCGAAATTTGTGATGCGCAGATCCGCGCCCAGCAGATTCGAACGATAGCGCAACAGAGCCAGCTGATTGCCGGCCATCTTCTGAGCCTCGGCTTCGCTCCACAAGTCTTTCAGGTGAGTTGTCTGTTTGATCTCAGGCATAGATGCTCCCGCAGTATTGCTCAAATCGTTCCGCGTGCTGCTCCCACTTGTCGGTTTCCCAGGGATGGAACACTTCACTGGGGAAAGATCGATCCACAATCGCACGAACCTCCTGGAGGGAGGCGGCGCCTCCAGTCGCAAGAATTTGAATGGCAATATTTCCCAATGCGGTGGCTTCAGCCGGGCCAGCCAGCACCATCCTCCCGGTGGCGTCGGCGGTCAGTTGGTTCAACAATCGATTCTTCGATCCGCCGCCGATAATACGAACTTGTTCAATACGCTTACCACTCACCTGCTCCAGATTACGGAGAACCAGACGGTATTTGAACGCGAGACTTTCCAAAACGGCTCGCACATATGTGCCGGGTCCCCGCGGAACTGGCTGATGAGTCCGGGTGCAGAACTTATCGATGGCCGTGAGCATATCCTTCGGGCGCAAGAAGGACTCGTCATCGGGATCGACGAGGTGACGGAAAGATGCTTCAGGGGCCGCCAGTTCGATCAATTCGCGATAGTCGTAACGGTGGCCTTGCGCCATCCAGGCTTGGCGGCAACCCTGAAGCATCCACAGGCCCATGACGTTCTTCAACAGCCTCGTAGTTCCATTCACGCCACCTTCGTTGGTGAAATTCAGGCGCAATGCATCGGCGGTTATGACGGGCGAATCCAGTTCGGTACCCAGCAGCGACCAGGTTCCGGAGCTGAGAAATGCGGTACCGTCGCGCGCTGTGATTGCAGCCACGGCCGAGCCTGTGTCATGGCATGCCGGAGCAATGATGAACGTTCCCGCCAGCGAGGTATGACCTGCAATATCGGGCAAGATCGTTCCAATAATGGAACCTGGTTCAACAATCGGTGCAGGCAAATGAGCCGGAAGCTCCAGAAGCTGCATCAGACCCACGGCCCATGCGCGCTTCAGCGGATCCACCATCTGAGTAGTGGTTGCGTTGGTAAATTCGCAGACCACATTTCCACTCAGCCAGTAGTTGAACAGATCAGGGATGGTGAGCAGATATTTTGCGGCTTCTAGGATCTTGGGAGTCTGACGTTGGGCGGCGAAAAGCTGGTACAGGGTGTTGATGGGCATGAACTGAATGCCGGTCGCGTTGTAAATCTCGTCTTTGGCAACTTTCTTAAGGACTTCCTCCATGACTCCTTCGGTGCGGCGATCGCGATAGTGATAAGGATTTTGGAGCAACTCTCCGGCTTCTCCCAACAGGGCATAATCCACACCCCAGGCATCGACTCCAATGCCCGCCAGTTGCACTTCGCCCAACTTCGAGAAAGTGTTCCGTACTTCGGACCAGAGCTTAGGCACGTCCCAGTGAAGAGATCCGCGGTATTCGACCGGTTCGTTGCGGAAACGATGGATTTCCTCGGTGGTCAGTATTCCCGACTGAAGATGGGCGAGCACGGCCCGTCCACTCTCGGCGCCAAAGTCGAACGCAAGGTAGGGCTTCACATGAATGCTCTTAGGCATAGGAAGAAACATTCTGTGAGTTTCGCGCGGCCCGCTCTTTGGTGATTCGCTCCAGGTAGCCACTTCCCAGAAATGCCTTTAGCGGATCGCGCGGTAGTCCCTTGGAATCACACCACTCCTGAATTGCGGGCCGGACGTCTGTGTTAAAAGCATCCTGCAACAACGATTCGGCGCCGACGAGATTGCACCTATTCTGCGAATGCGATAGCTCCTCGTGATCGACCAACGCGCTCTTCGCGAATAACTGCTGCGCCATTGTTACGGTTTGAATTGTCTCCTCAATTTTTCCTTTGAGGTTGTGACTCTGGTCAACCATGTAGGCGATGTCGGCCCGATTGCCATTTTCCCACTCGAAGTAGTGAATCTCGTGGAAAATCCGAAAGACCTGGTAGGGGTCGATCGACCCAAGGGTCAAGTCGTCGTCCGCGTAACGTCGATCATTAAAGTGAAAGCCTCCCAACATGTTTTCTGAGAGCAGCCAGGCAACGATTTGCTCAATGTTTTGTGCCGCATAATGATGCCCGGTGTCAACCAGGACTTTCGCTTGCGGGCCGGCGGCGCGAGAGAGAAGCAGAGACATGCCCCAATCGGCGACGTCGGTATGGTAGAAGGCGGGCTCGAACGGTTTGTACTCGACCAGAAGTCGTTGCCCCGGAGACAAGGCGGTGTGCGACTCCTTCAGAACCTCGGTAAACCATTGCTTGCGTAGTCGAATATTTGCCGTGCCCGGGTAGTTGGAGCCGTCGGCAAACCACAGGGAAATGTCCCGGCTGTGCAGACGCCGGGCAATCTCGATGCTGTCTTTGGTGTGCCGCAACGCACGCTGACGAATTGCGCGGTCAGGATTGCCGAATGAACCGAACTTATATTCTTGATCCTGGAACAGATTGGGATTGATTGAGCCGGGCAGAACTCCGTAGCGATCGGCAAATTTCTTGATGTCGTCTGCGCTCCTTACTCCGTCGGGACAGTCCCATAAGACATGCAAGGCTACCGTCGGACAGACGCCGGTAAGCAGGTGAACTTGGCCGGCATCGGCGAACTTCTCCTCAGTGGTAGTGGCTGCGGCGGGCTGAATGAATTTCCCGAAACGAGTGCCGGTGTTGGCAAAACCCCAGGACGGTAGCTCGATGCGGAAGGACTCGAGTGCTTTAAAAATCTTCTCACTCTGGCGTGCGTCCATAAGGGACCTCTCCTCGGACTCGAAGGTTACAATCCTTGGTACACTACGTCACGAATTTCTTTCCGTGAAGTTGTAGTTTCGCATTGCAAAACATTCAGCATAACATTCCGTCATGGCAAACGCGTCAGAAGCCGAGACATTGAGAAGGTGCGTGTTCCTTGGGAACGTCAGGAATAGAGGCTGGATTGACAACGACAATTCTGCCATGCAGAATCTTTCGCGTTCCAATGGATGCGAGAGGCAATGGCGTTGAGCGAAAACCGCGATGAAAGTCGGGCCGATTTGTAAAGATCCGCCGGTTCGGGCCTCGCATTGGGAGTAACCTTCTGTTTTCGCGCAGAGCATTTGTGGTGGAGTGTGGCTGACCCGGGCACATCGCTTGGGGACGCAGGGCAAACCTACCGTGCAGGCATAATTCCAGGTTAAGCGCCTTTGCGACCTGAATCACAAATTTTGCTTTGCAAAATAGAAAAAGCGGATATGATGCCTACTCTATGAGCCCCAGCGTTCCTTCCCGGGACCGTTACCTGGTTAAGTCCATCGTTCACTCCTCCCAGTTGCTGAGTGCGTTCCGTTCTGGCGGAGAGGCGTTACCACTGAAAGAAATTGCTTCGCGCTGCGGTCTGCCGAAGACGATGGTTTTTCGTCTTCTGTACACGCTCGAGAAATGCGGCATGGTGGACAAATTAGGCCAGAATCTCTACCAGTCACGGGTACGTCCCTGGAAACAGCGACTATATCGGCTGGGATACGCAGCTCAGGGTACGGACTACCAGTTTTCCCGGGAAGTCTCGGAGGGCCTGCAGCGGGCTGCGGCTACCGAGGGAATTGAACTGATTTGCGTCGATAACCGGTACAGCGCAAAAATTGCTCAGCGCAGCGCCGACCTGCTGGTGCGTGAAAAGGTCGATCTCGCCATTGAGTTTCAGACTGATGAAGAAGTGGCACCGATTGTGGCCGCGAAGTATCAGGAAGCGAACATCCCCATGATCGCGATTGATATTCCCCATCCTGGCGCGACCTATTACGGGGCCAATAACTATGAGGCGGGCCTGATCGGCGGACGATATCTGGGCCGCTGGGTCAAAGAGCACTGGCAGTCGGAAGTCGACGAGATCATACTGCTGGAGTTGAAGCGGGCCGGAAACTTGCCACGAATGCGTTTGTCGGGATTGCTGGTCGGGATCAACCTGGTGTTGCCGAGCGCCGCGCACTGCCGCGTGAGTTATCTGGATGGAGATGGAGAACTCGGTCCCAGCTTCGAGGCGACACGCAGACATCTGCGCTCGTCTCATTCCCGGCGTGTGCTGGTTGGTGGCATCAACGATCCCAGCGCTCTCGGAGCACTGCGGGCATTTCAAGAGGCAGGTCGCGCCGAGAACTGCGCCATCATGGGGCAGAATGCTTCCCCGGAAGGCAGAGCAGAACTCCGCGAGCCCAAGACCCGTTTTGTAGGATCGGTTGCTTATTTCCCGGAGCGTTATGGGGAGAACATAATCCGAGTGAGCCTCGATATCTTGAACCAGCGGCCGGTTCCACCTGCCGTTTTCGTCGAACATAAGCTCGTAACCCCCAGCACCGTGGATCATTACTACCCCAATGACGCCCTGGCACAAATGGCACGATCTGAGGCCACCATGGCGCAGCGCGAGCATCGTATCGCCTAAAAGGATTGGCGCCATCGCCCGCGGCGGGCGCTCTGCGGTTCCTGGTCTGTTCCCAAAAAAGCTTGTACCAACAAGTTTGTTCTCAACAGAGTTTGGTACCCGCAAAGTTTGTTGCCGCAAACTGACGCGTATCGCTCTCGATGAGCATCCGTCTTGCCGATTTTCCTGGACAGGTAAAGCGGAAAGCGTCGACAAAATTATTTTGCAGTGCAGAATTGATCCTTCCCCTCGAACCCCCGAAAGATTCACACCTAGGCGCCATTATGTCGACCTAAGTTCGCTGTCCCGTAAGGCGTTTGACCGCCTTCGCCCAGCGAAAGGGGCCTGTTTCTCACCGCGAAACGCCGGTTGATTGCCACTTGCGAGTTGACGGTGCGCGACAAGCAGTGTGAGTATCCCGCCACAGTGCAAGGGAACTATGGGGCGGGTCCAAGGCAGCAGCTTTCTTGGTCACCGAAGGGAGGAAATAAACATGTCCACGATGACACGTAATTTCTTGCTGTTCTTGTTGCTCATTTCGTCAACGGGTCTGCTGTACGCTCAAGGCGGCGCCTACGGAACCATCCTTGGAACGGTCACGGACAACTCTGGCGCAGTAATGGCCAAAGCGAGTGTCGACGTTACCAACGTCGCCACCAATGTGTCCAAGCACACGCAAACGAGCTCTTCCGGCGACTTCACCGTGCCCTACCTGACGCCTGGAACCTACCGCGTGACAGTCCAGTCGCCGGGGTTTCAGAAGTCAGTCGTGGACAAAATTGGCCTGGAGGTCGGCCAGGAGGCTCGTGCCGATGTCAGTATGAAGCCAGGCGCAGTGACCGAGAGCGTGCAAGTTGAGGCCAGCGCCGTGGCCCTCGATACCGACAGCTCGGCGATCTCACAACTCGTCAGTCAGAGGCAAGTGGAAGAGCTCCCGTTAAACGGCCGCAACTTCATGCAATTGATGCTGATCGGGGCCGGCGCGGTCACTGTGGGCGGCGAGCAGGGCACCATGCGCCAGGGCGAAGGCAACGCCGTGAGTATCAACGGCGGCCGGCCCGAAGGCAACAACTACACGCTGGACGGACTGGTCAACACCGATTCGGCGCTGGTCACTCCGGCCGTGATTCTGTCCCAGGACGCGATCCAGGAATTTAAGGTGGAGAGCGGCACGTACTCGTCCGAGTACGGATTCAGCGCCAGCCAGATCAACATTGTCAGCAAGAGCGGCACCAACCAACTCCACGGATCGGTCTTCGAGTTCGACCGTAACGATGCCTTCGACGCGTTGCCCTTCGCTACCTCGACCGACTACATCGCTGGCGTGAAAACCGCGAACCCGGTTCTGCGCCAGAACCAGTTCGGGTTTGTTGTGGGCGGACCGGTCTACATTCCCAAGGTCTATGACGGCCGCAACAAGACCTTCTTCCTGGCCAACTACGAGGGCTGGCGCATCATCAACGGCGCCAGGGTGTCTGAAACGGTTCCGAATCCGGCGCTCTTGACCGGCGATTTTTCGCAGGAGACTTATCCGGCTGGAGTTGGCGGCCTGCCGGGCGGTCCATTGCCTGCTTATGGCACTTCCGATTGCGCGACCCTTATCGGACTCGGCTACGACTGCATGCCGGTAGATCCGACAACCGGACAGGCCTTCCCTGGGAACAAGATTCCCTCAAGTGCCTTCACCAGCCGGATTGGGCTGGTTGCCGTTGCCAACAATTTTTGGGGGCCGCCGACGGTCGCCAACCAGCCTGAGGGCGTGACCAACTTCATCAAGAGTGTTGGTTTCCCGTTGACCACCAACCAGCAGACCTATCGGGTAGACCAGAACATCGGGAAGTTCAGAAGGTCAGTTTTCCACTGAGTTGAACGATTCGGGACGACGACGCCCCTGTAATTAGCCCAAAGTTGGAAGCACCCACGGTATTGGAGATGTTATTGTTG
>Ga0207046_10210_pt1 | contig 16367 bp, 26 predicted proteins | sample Alteio_BWMinCont_66_FD_153303 | JGI IMG/M metagenome (GOLD analysis project Ga0207046, IMG submission 153303) | Enriched cells from forest soil in Barre Woods Harvard Forest LTER site, Petersham, Massachusetts, United States -... | ecosystem: Environmental > Terrestrial > Soil > Temperate forest >...
AATTTTCCCTAACCGCGGCCACCAAACGCACCGCAAAATCCTGCGCCAGCCGGTCCAGCGCCGGGTCTTGCTCCTCAAAAAAACTCTTCAAATCCGTCGAAATTTCATACTCATTGCGGAACACAAAATTGTCGTTGTGATAGAGCACCTTCTGCGTCGCGCTTTCCGTAAACGTCACTTCGCACTTCACGGTCACCAGCATCGTCGTCGCGCGGCCCGTCGTGGTATCAAACAGCAGTGGCACCGCCTCCAAAGTCAAAACCTTGCCCCTCAAAACCGCGTCTCCCTCTTCCGGATTCGACACCACCCGGTAGGACGTCTTTACCAGGAACTCGTGCACCGTCGCAGCCGTCAGCTTTTGTTCGAGCCGGTAGCTGTTGGTCTTGTTCTCCAGCGCCGGAACAGCGATGACGTGAATGTTTTTCGGCAGCGCCGTGCTGTGCCCCGCCGGGTGATATCCGCATCCCGAAACCGCGAGAACCGTCGCCATCGCCGCTCCTAACAATCGGTTCCCACTCATGGCAGCATCTCCGCCAGCTTCACGGCGTTCGCCGCAGGCACCCGAATGTTATCCGCAGCTCCCCAAAACCACCACGCCCCCGGCCGCGCCGGGTCCTCCTCCGGCTTGGCCAGGTGCGCCAGTTTTTCTCCAGCCACGCTCACGTTGCTCGGTCCGGCTCCTTCCTCTGCTGGAATCACAAATCCCGCATCCTCGCAGGCCGCGACGACCTGCTCGACTTTTGTGCCAGCCGCAAGCTCCGCGCACGCCGAAAATGCCGTTCCATAAAACACCGGAGCATGGATCAGCTGCAACGCCGGCATAACCGATTGCTTTCCCAGGCACGCCTTGGTCTCCAAACGCAGGCGTTCCCGGGCAACGCTCAGCTTGTGCTTGCTGCCGGTTCCAAACCGGTCCAAAAGATTGAACGCCACTTGCGCGTCAAACACGGGCTGCCCCGTCCCCTGAAACGACAACAGTTGCCCGGTCTGGCTCTCCAACTCTTCAATGCCCGCGCGCCCAGCTTCAGAAACCGGCTGGAAGCAAATCACTTCAAGCCGCGACACACCAATCTTCGCGAGACCTAACGCCAGGGAAGCAGTCGCCGTTCCCGCCGCGGAAGGAATCGCGTAGATGCGGGCGTCGCTCGGAAACTTTCTCCCCTGCAACACGTCCAGCTTCGGAAACCAAGTCACCGTGCTCTCCTCAGCTGCAGCCATTCCCGATAAGTCAATGACCTTGGCCTTGGCAGCCCGTGCCGCCGCCCAGTTTCTGCGAGTGAACTCCGCCGAGCCAGTGAAAAACACTTTTGCCGCACGGTCAAAGGTTCCCTCCTCCACAGGCCTGATCACCGCCGGCTCGCCGCCAGCTGCGGTTAACGTGCCCGCAGCAATCTCTTCATCCACCAGCCGAAATTCGGCCCCCGCAAAACGGCTCTCTTCCAGCAACGAACGCAGCTCGGCTCCCAACAGTGACGAAGCACCCGCGATCACGATGGGGTTGGATCCCCGGTCAAGCGCTGGCATGAATCACACGGTCCGGGAAACGAGGCGATGCCGGAAGAAACGCACGATGTGCAGGACCACGCCGGCGGCAGCATAGGTGCAAGCGAAGATCACCAGAGCATATTCGGAAAATCTCCACACCACGCCCACCAGTAGGCAGACCAGAACGACCGTCAGCGAGGGTTGCTTACGGGTCCACGGAATATCCTTGAAACTGTAATAGCGAATCGTGCTGGTCATCAGCGCGCCCAGGATACCCGCCAATGCAAACCACCCGACCGACCAGCGCCAATCGTGCAAGGGAGATTTGAATCCATGCACGAGCGCGGCGATCACTCCCGCCGCCGCTGGGGTAGGCATACCCACAAAATTCTTCGATCCCCCCGGCGCCATGCCCTGAACGTTGAACCGCGCCAGCCGCCAAGCGCAGCAGATCAGAAACGACAGGCAAAAAACCCACCCCAATTGGCCGATCAGCTCGAATCGCGGGGATCCCTGGTCAGGCAAACTGCGCACGCCCCAGGCATAGGCCATCACCGCCGGAGCAATTCCGAAACTGACGACATCCGCCAGCGAATCAAACTGCACGCCAAATTCCGTGTTCGTCCCCGTCAGGCGCGCCACGCGGCCATCGAGCGAATCGAACAGAATCGCCAGCCCGATGGCCCTGGCCGCGTGGTCGAAGTCTTCCGAACTACCGGCAATCGAGGCCACCACCGCATAGTATCCGCACAGCAGGTTCGCACCCGTGAACAAGCTCGGGAGCAAGAAAATGCCTCGCCTAAATCGCGGATTGCGCATCCGGCGGCCTGCAAACGGCATCTCTCGCTGTTCAATTGGGCCCATAACTTAATCTTGCTTCCCAGCCGCGGATACCTGTGCTTCTCGATCCGAGGTTTGCTGATCGCTCACATCCACGTTCGTGGTCCTGGCCGGCCATCGTGCCAGCACGCTCGAACCGCCCTTCACATTCTCTCCCAATTTAACGAGTATCTCGGCATCCTTGGGTACCCAAACATCCACTCGGGAACCAAATCTCACCAGACCGATTCTCTCGCCTCGCGCCACTCGCTCCCCTTCTTTCTTCCAGCTCACCACGCGCCGGGCGATCAAGCCGGCGATCTGCTTAAACACCAGCTCTCCCGCGTCCGTTGAAAGCGTAAATACATTCTGCTCGTTTTCCATGGAAGCGCGCTCGCGCATGGCCGCCAGAAACTTGCCAGGACGGTATTCCATCTTGGTGATCACCCCCGCGGCCGGAGCTCGATTGACGTGCACGTTCCATACTGCCAGAAAAATGCTGATCCGTTTTCCAGGCCGCCCCGCGTCCTCCTCATCGGTTACCACCACCACCCGCCCGTCTCCCGGCGAAACGATCGCTCCAGGTTCCGCCGGAATGACGCGCTCCGGATCACGGAAAAATGAGAAAACAAAGATCGCAAGACACACCAACACCATCGCCACGATGGTCCACTGCTCCAAATACGCCGCGCCCCCCAACACCAGAAGCGGCAACCCAAAGTAATATCCCTCTTTGACCATGCCTCAGAGAATATACCTCATCAGCCTCACCCGCGGAATAAACACACGGGCAACCTTGGCCATTCTACGACAGAATTTTCGCGATAGCGGGCGTTATTGCGTGTGCTGTGCCCGCGTGCGTTGGATGCTTAATCCAATGCGCCCTTGCCACAAACCGCCGGTTCAGTAAGCCTTACCCCACCATCCCGGAATTTCGCTGCGTCAGCATCGCCTAGAAACGGCCTCTGTTGGCCATTTAAAACGGCATCCTGGCTGCCAGCAGCATCCTGGCCGCCACGGCGTGCGGCTGCGGCGTGCGGCGTACCGCCAACCACAAGCCCGTTTAAAGCTGCCATTGTTGCTCTGGGACTGCGCGTACAACGCTCACTCTGAGCACGCACGCCATGCGCGAACGCATCGAGGTAGCACACAGCGAGGATCGTTGCTCTGTGGGACTCGCTGATGGCCTCTGGATACATTCCTTGGGCGAGGCTCATTACTTTTAAGACGAGGGCATGGGCAAACGCACCATTGCTCTCTCAGAAATTTTTGGATAGTTTTCGGATTTTTACGAAGGAACGGTTTTCTGTTTGCGGAAGCCGAAGAAGCTGGTACGGCCGGAGCTTTAAGCCCGGGCAACAAATGTTTTTAATGGCTGGCTCCGAGCGTACAAGGATCGGGCCTCGTCGCCACTTACCAGGAAGCGAGTACGGATTTCTTCTGTCATACGCGCGGCTCCATAGACGCCAGGCCCGAAATTCTCTTCAATGCGGGCGACCAGTTCATTGACGATGGCCTGCCTTGCCCTAACTCCGTCAGCGTTAATCATGCTCCCCACGGTACTCCTCGCCGGTCGGCCCCGTCTGTGCGAATGGAGACACGTTTCTAGGATCGGTGTTGGCGTCCCGGGCGATGCGCGCGGTTAGGGTGACGGCTGAGTTGCTGCCATGAGGAATTGTGCTTTTTTTTGTCGGCACGATTCCTCGAATACTGATTGGCTCCGGTGGGATTGCCCGGCTTCTTGTTGGCGGCGGCCGCCGAGTACTTACATCTACACACTAAGATACTATTATCCATCAATAAAATACCGCTTGACGGCGGTTTCGCTGGGCCTAAAACTAGCGCCCAGCAGTTCAGGAGACAAGACCGATGTTCGCACTCACGGAAAAGGAAGATTTGGAAAAGGCGGGCAAATCGATCGGCAATTTTTTCAAAAAGCAAGCTGCGGAGCTCGAGGAAGGGCAGAAGTTTTACGAGAACGTGGCCAGTCAACTGGATGCCCTACAGAAGACTTTCGCGGCTCACGCATTGAGTATGGCTGCGGAGATTGAGGCCATGAAGGCTGCAGCCAAGGCGTGGGGCGAGTGAACTGGTTCCGCAAATCCGTCGCCGAAGTTGAACCGACTGAGACTGACGCGGACAGGCTCGAAGCCGCCAAACAGGAACGCGAGGCAGCCACGGCCGCATACAGAGCAGCTTGTCAAAACGCGCCGAACCGGCGCCGTTCTTTCGGGTATGAGACAGGCAGAACCAGCTACATCCAAACTCCGAAAGGCGATGCCGCTCAACAGGCCTCGGACCGCGCCGTTCGAGAAACTCGTACGCGATTCCATGCTGCTTGCCGACGGTTTGCGATGCTCGAAAATCCGGGCTTGATTCTATGAAGGAGAAACCAGATGAGTGACAAATGGCTAAAGAGTTTGAATGAAGTGCCGGTCAAGGCACTCCCGAATTACAAAGCAGCGGGCCCGAATGTGGACGGCCAGTTCGTCGACCTGATTCGGATCGATTCGAGTGACGACTCCGAAATCCCGTATGCTGCAGACGTGATCATCCAGAAATCCAAAAGCGACCTACTGAAAAGCGGCGTCGATTCTGCGTCATGGAATGACCCGCTTAACTCCGTCGATAATTCGCCATGGGATGAGCCAGTGGACAAGTCACTCTCGCCAGAACGCAGCCGGCGCGTTTTGCGAAAGTCAGTGAGTCGCTAAAAAAAGTCTTCAAGGATTCGCCGGAATACGACGAAGCACTCGCGCTTTGTAAGAGGGTGCTCGATGAGGAACGCGCGGCTACTCTCCTCGGCTCCGTAGCCGAAGACAGCGGTGTGCTGCTCAGAAAATCATCCGTCAGCTCAGAGATGCTCGCGACTCTCTCAGCGTTCCGCAAGTACTGCACTCGCGAGGAAATCGAATTGCTGGAAAAAGCCGTGAAGGCCCTGGACCCGCCGGCGTTTTTTGAAATCTCCAGAGGGATCATCGCGCGGCACGTAGCGTAAGGATTTTTATGAAAAATCCGACGGAGTTGGGAGGAGCCCACAAAATGACAATGAGAGAGCATCTTGCACATTTTAACAAAGCGGCCGCAGCGAGCCATCGAGCGCTCGCCGAAGCCCATGGCGTCATCATGGCGAAGGAAAGCCTTGGCGACGACGAGCGAGCTTCCATAAAACAGCCCATGACGTACACGCTGGCGCTGCCGCCTGGCACGATAACGCTTGCGCGGAATGTTCGAAAGCTGACGGCGATGGCGACCTAACCAAAAGATTGGTTCCGACGCAAGTCTCCGCCGTCGCACCGACACGGCCAACGATTACGGCCGTGCCGCGTTTCGGTAGTAAGGAACTCCCCACGTCAATGGTTTCTCCTGAGCTGAGCAAAATTTGGGCACTAGCGAAGAAGACTTGCACAGCGACGAACGCAGCTTGGCGTAGGAGTAACGCACGCCGACTCAACTCAACATCGTGGTTGTGACAAACGCCGGTGGCGCCACTGGTGGAACTTTGACAGCTTCGACTGTGACGGTTCCGATTAGTGCGGGTTTGCAAGCTCTTGACAGCGGCGGAGCCGGCATAGCATCCGGGCAGACTGGATTCTCAAGCGTCGATGAAGCGGTACGCGATATTTTCCGCGCTGGCTGTTTTTTTGTTCCGAGCTTAAATACGTGGTATTCGGCCAACTCGATTCAAAGCGTCAGTTGGACTTGAAGGAGGAATCACCGTGGCAAATTATCAGCAGCCGGATTTTCGAAACCCAGTAACTCCCGGAGTGAGTATGCAAATCGAAGCAATTCGCAATGTCTTGCAGGCGACGGCCGCCGACCCCCGCGGTTGCATACGTTCAACCGGGCGTTGTGGCGCCGCAGCTCGCTGCTGGCCAGCTAGGCGGCAGTAAATCGGGCATGCTCGGAAATTCGAAGCGAACTAACGCCGACGGTTCCATCACCAATTTGTAAGGATCCCACGATGGCAACAGCGCAGCGCGTCCTGCGTGACGCAACGATTGTCCGACATGAGCCGTGGATGGACGAGTGGGCAGAAAGCCGCGGATGCGCTTCGCCTCGCGACTTGTGGAAGAAAATTGTGCGTGGCGAGAAAGCCGCTTATTGCGCCATGAAGAGGTCCGAAACTGCCTTTGCCCCGAAAGGCGCTTCGCAAATCATTCCCTCCCGAGCAAGGCAACGGAATGACTCGGCTTACAGAGCAAGCAAAATCAGAAATCCGCCGACTCAGAAAGACCGGCATGACCCGGGAAGCTTTAGCGAAACGTTTTCACTGCGGCGGCAGCTCCATTGAGCGCGTGGTTCGCGAGCGCGAACAACGACTCGACGCGCAGGAAGTGCAGTTAATTATCCATCTACACGAAGCAGAGTACCTGGAAGCAAAGCAACTGGCCATCCGCTTCGGCGTCCCGGAAGCCTCGGTTAACGAAATTCTCGATGGATACGAGAAGCGCGCGCACAACCCCAATGCGCTCAAACGTACTCATGAGCGCGGCGAAACGCCTTTTGGCAAACTATGAGACCACGAACCCGCTGGCACCTGCACGTGCCACTCAATGCGGCTGAGGCTTTCGGGCTATCGTCGAGGACAAGGCACGCTTCTTTGTAATCTCCAGAGATTTGGTCGGGGACCTCGTTCGGGCAGGGGGAACGTGAAGCTCCCTTGGGATGAACAACTAGCACTTTATGCGCTGTCACAAGGCCGACCAGTGCGGAGGTCCGGGGGTCTGCAACGCCAGTACCGTTCACGAGTCGAATAATCAGCCTCTTACACTGAGGACACGTCGCGTGCGATAGCATCCAACTGCCATCTGCATCAGTTTCAATAGGAATGGCAGTCCAGTTGTCGTGGAATGCGGTCAAGCAGTGAGGACACTTCATTTCTGGCAACCTCTTGCTGCTACCAGAAACGTACCCTCTAAGTACCTACGGGTCAAATTGTCCGAGTTCTGTCCGAGAAGGCCATATAAACAGGTACAAAACGGAGCAAACGTAGGCGGCAACGCGCTTCGGAGATTCCCTTTGTTTTCTTGCGTTTCGGGCTACATGCGGCGCAAGCCTTTGTCGGGCTTTGCTCGGCGTGTAGCCTAAATTTTCCTACGCAGGGCAATCCGCTCCATCTCGTCTTTACAGTGGAGCTTCATCTTCTTCAGCTTGATTTCTTCCAGGAGGTCTTCCGAACTGAGGTAACTGGCGGTGGAGATTCGATGCAGTTCAGCTTCGTATTTCGAGTGCTGCTCGGCCAGACGCCGATACTCGGCGTCTGTATCGAGGAGTATGTCTCGAGGTGCCCGCTGTGCGGTTGCCATGCGTCCTCCTCACGACTGCGCGAATTGAATTGTGAACACTACATAAACGCAACGATAGCACTCTGAATGGCGGCGTCAAGAGGTAACTAGCAGGAATTTAGTCCTAGCTTGTTAGTTTTTTCTCCATCGTCACCGCCCCTTCGTCCGGCTCCCGGTAGTACCCCCTCCGCAATCCTGTTTTGGCGAAACCGTGTTTCTCATAAAACGCAATTGCTCCCGTATTCGATTCTCGCACCTCGAGATACACGCTTCCGACGCTTCGCAGCGCAAATTCCACAAATGCCGCCACGAGCAATGCAGTTCCCTCCCCCTTACGCCTGTCACTAGAGCCCACAGCCAGGTTTAGTACTTCGGCCTGGTCGCCAACCCGCCTCCCAAGCAAAAACCCGCTTATCCGTCCATTCGTTTCAAGCACCAGCGCCAGCGATCCGTTCTCCACGGCGAACTTGCTGTAGCTCTCTCTTGACCAAGTCGCGGCCTCCGGCGCGTCCTTCCCGATAGCCGCCACCGCATCCACATCTTCCGGCCGAAACCTTCGCACACTCTTAACGGCATGCGTCTTGCCGATCTCCATTGCTACGGCCCGGCCGCCCTTCCAGAAAACCTCCGCATCGGGCCTGCGCAGGTATTCCGCGTCCAACCCAAGAGCATCCGTCAAACGCCCTTCGAGCGCACGCATTCTCCCGATTCTTCCAATCGCCGGCGCAAGCACGTTGGTACTCATTTCAACGCTCTCGCCAGCCTCCGCGCGCGAGCCCCAGGAGTCCTCGGTCGTCACTTTCTCCGGGTCCATCGAAATCCAGCTCACCTGTCCGTTCGCGGAACGCTGTTTCACCCAATCCAGGAACTCCGCGGGAGCCGCAAGCATCTCCGATTCTACTGGCGTCAACGCCGCGCCTTCCCTCCGAAACAGCGCCCCAAACACTTGATCCCGATGGGCGTCAGCGAAGGCCGCCACGTAAGCCCCAGCGCCGGAGGCCTGTCGAGCCATGGCCTTTAGCCTGGAAACACCGGCGATGCCTCTCCCGTAAGCCTCGCTCCAGGCCTTTACCGTGGCCAACCCGATCCGTACTCCGGTAAACGATCCCGGCCCGGTGGCCGCCGCAAACACCTCAACGTCACGAATCCCCAACCCGGCAGCCCTTAGTGCTTCGTCCGCGGTAGGCAGAACCCACGACGAATAGTCAGAACTTCCCTCGTGCGCGATGGACTTTAAGACCTCATCGTCCCGCAAAACAGCCAAACTACCCCGCGAATCGCATGTATCCAGCGCCAGTAGAATCACGAGCGCATTCTACCGTACCCCAGCGTCACTTTCAGAGACCACTGGCCCTCAAGGCCAACTACCGGACGGATGCAACACCTGTTGCAGTCTTCGAAGCGCCTTCGCGATGTCCTCGAGCAATTCCACTGCCAAATTCACATCTAATTTTCTCTAACTCCATGATTCCACTGGATATATCTTGACTCTTGCGGCACATACACTTAAACTCGGTAAGTATCTCAGGGGGGCATCTCGATACATGGACTACAAAATCGGTGATAAGGTCGTTTACCCGAACCACGGCGTCGGACTTGTAGAACAGATTAGTTACGGTGTCTTGAATGGTAGGACCGAGCGTTATTTCATGATTCGCATCGTTTCCAGCGGCCTGCGCGTCATGGTTCCACAGTCAAACGCAGAAACCGTTGGCCTTCGTTCCGTAATCCGTTCCACGGAATCCACCAAAGTCCTTGGCTTCCTCGAAAAGGGCAAGCTCAATTCTCACCACGACTGGAAACACCGCTTCAAGGAAAACTCCGAGCGCATGCGCACCGGTTCCCTCCTCGAAGTCGCCGTCGTCCTCAAGAGTCTGGTTTCCCTCAGCCGCAGCAAGCCCTTGTCCTTCCGCGAAAAGAAAATGCTCGAACGCGCGAAGTATCTCCTAGTCAGTGAAATGGCCACCTCTCGCAATACCACTGCGGAAAGCGCAGAAGCCATCGTCGTGAAGTCTTTAGCCAAAGCCAAGCTGCAATTCCCGGTCATGACCGAAAAATTCGAATAATTCTTCTTCCCTTGTGGGAGCGCAGCTCGCTGCGCTCCAGTTAAGCAGCACCGGCATTTCTCCGGCGGGCATGCACCAAGCCCGCCTTTTTCTTTCGCCGATAAATCCTTTTTTCCCTTCTGTCTTCTTTTCTGGAGCGCCCTTCCGCGCCTTTGTGTCCCGTTTCTTCTCTTCCCGTCCACCCCTAAACCCGCGGTAAATCTTATGAGCACCAAATGCATGAAACGTCTCGTTCTTTAGTTTCGTCGTATACTCAGAAGCGTTAGCAGGGCCCCGCTGCCCCTTCACGGATTCTCGAAGCTCCTCCTCTTCTGTGCGGATGGAGGCCGGCTTAGGAGACAACCATGAAATCCAGCCTTTTGCTCGCCGGCTTTTTGCTCTTCGCGACTTCCGCCGAGGCTCAGCACTCCCACTCGCATGCCATGGGCGGCGGCAATGGTGCTGGCCTCGGGAATAACGGGGGGAATTGGGGTGGGGGCTGGGGCTCAGGCAGCTTCGGCTCCCACGGCCGAGCGGTCCGCTACGAAGATCCGCGAGACTTTTCCGTCGAGTACGCCAGGAACGACGGTCCGTTCGTCCTTTCAACCTTTATGAATTACAAAGACGCCGTAGCCCTCGGCCAGCAACAACTTGCGGCCGCCGAAAAAGCGGCGCAGGGTGACGACGAACCCTCTCTGGGCGATGTGGCCCGCTCCTACCGGGCCGCCAGAGTTCCGACCCTGAAGCTCCAGTCCCGCGTTGTGCAAGATAATTCAGGCAGGCTGGAAGTCTGCAATTTGAACGGCAACGATTGCCACCGGCCTTGAGGCGCGACTGCCAATAATCTCCGCATTCTTTTTCTGCGACTCTCCGCATCCCTAGGTTATCTCTGCTCTTTCTTTTCTTTTCCGGAATCTCTATCTCTCAACCAGGCCACCGAGCGTGACTCCAGCTGCGCGCAACGCCCGCCGAACCTCCGCGGCAATCGCCGGCGCCCCAGGCGTGTCCCCGTGAATACAAATGGTCTGGGCCTGGAGCGCCACTTCGCTACCGTCGCTAGCCGTCACAAAACCTCGTTCCACCATACCCAGCGCTTGTCGCGCCGCTTCCCGAGGATCGCGGATCAATGCATCCTCAAATTTCCGCGATCGAAGTGTTCCGTCCGGTTCGTATCGCCGGTCAGCAAAGGCCTCCGCAGCAACATGGAATCCCGCTTCCCGAAAAACATCCAGCATCGGGGACCCCGCCAACCCCACCATCAAAACGTCGCGCCGCCATCGCGCGACGCCCGCGGCGATCGCCGCGGCAAGCTCGCGATCCCGCACCGCCTGGTTGTAAAGGGCTCCGTGTGGCTTCACGTGTTCTACCTGCGCCCCGCAACTTTCGGCAACTGCCGAGAGCGCCCGAACCTGTTCAAACACGGACTCGGCAACTCGAACCACTGACAAGTTCAACTCCAGCCTTCCGAAATTTTCGCGGTCCGCATACCCTGGATGCGCGCCGATCGCGACGCCGTGCCGCAGCGCTTGCTCCATCGTCAGGCGCATTGTCTCTTTATCACCGGCATGCCCGCCGCAGGCCACGTTCGCCGAGGTAATCGACCGCATCAAAGCTTCTTGCCGGCCATCGGCAATGGCCTCGGGCATTTCGCCCATGTCGCAATTCAGATCTATTTTTAGCGGAACGCTCTTCATCCCAGAATCAACTCCTTCGACGCCAGCAATTCCTCCTGCTCCACCAAAAGAGCTCTCGCAGTTTCCATTTCTACCAATTCGAAGCGAATCTCATCGCGCGGCCGCAGTTGCCCCAGACTGCTCATATCCGCAGAAATCACATTGGCAATCTTCGGATACCCGCCGGTAGTCTGCTGTTCCACGAACAAAATAATCGGCAACCCGGATGCCGTAATCTGCACCGCTCCCAACGAGACGCCCTCGGAAATCATCTCGCCGCCCAGGGCCGAAGCAATGGCCGCACCTTCCAGCCGCAACCCCATGCGGTTGGATTCCTCCGTCACACGATAGGTCCTTGCGTAGAACAGCTTCTGCGCCTCTTTTGAAAACCAATCGCTTTGCGGCCCGGCCGTAACGCGCAAGACTTTTCTCGGTGCCAGCTTCTCGAGCGCCCGCCTGGCAATATTTCGTTTCCGAAAAGTCCGAAACCCTTCGATGGCCCTTCCGACCTTCAACACATCCCCTTTCCGCAGGGCCCTCCCTTCAAACCCGCCGAGGCCGCTCAACAAGTGTGTCGAGGCGCTCCCCAAAAACAATTTCACATCGATTCCGCCGCGCACGCACAAATAGCACCGCGCTCCTGCCCGCGTCGGCCCCAGTTGCAAAGTCTGCCCCGCCAGAATCTCGACGGAGTTCCACGTTTCCACACGCCGATCGTCCAAGGCCGACGCAAAATCGGAACCGGTCAGCGCTGCCACGGCAGCCTCCCGAAAAAAAAACGTCCCGCCAAGCAAGGTCATCTCCAGCCCAGGCGCGCCTTCGGCATTCCCCGCCAACCGATTGCCAACGCGCAGTGCAACAGCATCCGCCGCTCCCGAGGGGGAAACTCCCATGGGCCCAAATCCCTCGCGCCCCAAATCCTGCACGCTAGTCAACAATCCTGGAGCTCGCACCTCAATCAAGCTCATGCGTTCTCCAACTTGGCCTGGGCAAATTTCTCCCGCGAAATGGCCACAAACCGCACGCGATCTCCAATCGAGAGCAAACTCATCTCCGCCCTGCCGGGCCGAAACATCTCGACCGGCGTCCGCCCCAGCAATCGCCACCCTCCGGGCGTGGAAATCGGGTACACGCCCGTCTGGCTTCCGGCGATCCCCACACTCCCCGCGGGAACGCTTCGCCGCGGCATGGTCAAACGCGGCGTCACCAACGCCTCCGGCAACTCCCCGAGATATGCAAAGCCCGGCGCAAATCCTAAAAAATACACAAGGTAATGAGTCGAAGCGTGTAATTCGATGGCCTGAGCCGGAGTGATTCTGTGCAACTCGGCGACTTCCTCGAGGTCCGGACCAAACTCCCCGCCGTAACACACCGGTATTTCCACCAACCGCGGCTCAGGCAGCGCGGCCCTCTCCATGCGGTCGATATAACCGCGCACAATTTCTTCCAGTTCCTTATGCCGCAACAACATCGCATCAAATTTAATCAGCAAAGAACAATACGCCGGATGAAGATTCCGCACTCCCCGAATGGGCTCGAAATCGGTCATCCGCAAGAGTCTCCGTACGCGCTCGTTACTTTCGATGGTGATTTGATTCTCGAGGCGCGGGGCTTTAGCCCCGTTTTCGTTCTCGGGTCGCCCAAAATAGACCAACAGCGACTGATCACTGGCAATCTGAAACTGCACGCCGCGGCTCGAAGAATCACCCATCGCCGCGAAAGTATACCGCACGCACCCGCAACCCGTACGGCGCGGCCATTTTCCGCAAACGCTGCCTTACAAGGAAGGCAGCGGCTGATTGCCATGAGACTTTTGCCGGCAACCGCAGACGCCTCCGCTCTCCATGATTTCGCCGCCGACATGCGCCTCGAACCCCTTCGACCGCTAGCCGTCCCCCCTCGCTCACTCCTCGGCCCCGCGCTCCCGCAAAAACGCCACGGTCTTGTGTTCGTTCTTGTGTTCATCCCCAGGAAACCGTTCCGCGTACCCCAGGGGCGTGCATTCCACAACCTCACCTGGCCGCTGGTAGTACCCCGGGAGTTTCACGCGCAACATTAGGTCCGCTCCGCGCTCCACCAAGAACTGCGCCATCGGCAGGCCGCCATCAAAGAACTGGGTCACCGCGTGGAAGATGGGGGTCTGCCCACCGATGCCAGCTTCATCCACAACCGCGCGCGCATTGACGTCCGCCCCGCGTTCCAGAAGCAACTTCGCCGCTTCCACGTTGCCGTACTCAGCCGCCACATGCAGCAGCGTCGCTCCCCGCAAGGTGAGCTGCCGCGCGCCCGTCGTGCCGAAGTCAAGCTCAAGGAATCGCCGATCGACCAGCGTGCCATCCGCATCAAGGTGTTTTGTCAGAAGATCGAGCCGGCTGCGAAGCAAGTCCAGCACCGGGGGCGCGTCGTATTTTGTGACCCCGCCAGCCTCAATAAGAATATCCATGCACTCGCCCAGCTGCGCGGAACGCCCGTACGTGCCGATGACATAATCCAGTGCCGTTCCCGGATACTTTCGTTCCGCTCGCGCGCAGTTCGGATTAGCCCCGTGCTCGAGGAGCCATTTAATCGGCTTCGGCGCAACCGTCTCGCAAGGCGCAAAAATAATCGGGAAGTATCCATTCCACTCCGCATTCACATCCGCTCCATGGGCCAGAAGCAATTCCATCATCGGAATGCGCCGGCCGAAAAGCGCAGCTCGCATCAACGGCCCGTCGCCACCCTGATGCACATCCGACCCGTTTCGAATCATCCACTCCGCCATTGCCAGTCTCCGGGGACCGGGCGCCTCCCACGGCACACGGCATTCCGCAACCCAGGTGAGCGGCCCGTTCTTGCCATAGCCCAGCGGCGCACGATGCAGTTCGCTATTACGTGTCATCAAACTCTTCACCTGCTCGAAGTCATTGCCGTCAATGGCGAGCTTGAGCTGCCCAATCTCCTCAAACGAATCCACGTGCGCCTTCAACTTTGGCCAACTTGGAAATCCATAGATCCGGGCAACCTTGAATTGCGCATCCGCAAGCGAATCCGCACCTCCGGCCTTCAGCAAATCCTTGGCTTGATCTTTTAAATGGCGGAGATTGGGACGTTCAGGAAGTGGACGGGGGCCGTCCTCGGAATGGGTCGACATAGCGACCTCCTTTCATTAAATCGCCCGTAGTCCGCACATCGGGCCGAAAGAAGGTTCGCAAAACTCAATTTCAAGCAGGTGGGCTTCTACCCTTTCCGCGGACCGGATGCGTCCCCAACGCACCCGCATGGTATCACAAACTCCTCCACCGGGCGCCGCCGGCGCAACACGAAAACAGGAAGTACTCCCTATGTTTCGCATGAACCGCTCGAGAAGTGCTCTCGCTCGAAATGATTTTTAGCGGCGCCGGAAAGCCGTCACAAAAACTTTGTCAAGGCATCGGTCGTCTCTTTAGGCTTCTCTTCCATCACCCAATGCCCGCAATCTTTGAGCACGACCATGGTCGCGTTGGTAGCCACAAGCTTCATCTGCTCGCCCAGCACCGTGCCATTTGCCTTCTCGCCGCCAATGGCCAGCACCGGCATGGTCAACTTCGCCTTCGAAAGCTCCACGAAATCCTTCGCCGCCTGTTGGAAGGAAACAAAATACTCCCAACCCGCATGCATTCGTCCGGGTCGCGCATAGGCGGCCGCATACGCCACGCGATCTGCTTCCGGCAGCGAATGCCTCTTGTCCGCGGCGAAGTTGTTCCAGAAATGTTCGAAATAGATGCGCTCGCGCCCCCGCACCAACGCTTCCGGCGTCGGCCCATTGAACCGGAAATGCCAAATCCCAGGGTTGTTGTAAACGTCTTCCCATCCCGCCACGCCTGGCAGAAAGGCATCCATGACCGCAAGTTTTTCCGTTTCCTGGGGAAACTGAGCCGCATAGGCATACGCCACCATCAATCCGATGTCGTGCCCAACGACTCTGGCTTTTTCGATTCCCAGCGACCTAACAAGCCCATGAATGGTGATGGCCGCCGACTTCATATCCAAACCAGCCTTAGGAATCTCCGAGTCCCCAATCCCCGGCAAGTCCGGTGCAATGACGGTAAATTTCTCCGCCAGCAGCGGCATGATCGGCCGCCACATCCGCGACGTCTGCGTATACCCGTGCAGCATAATCACCGCCGGCCCGTGCCCGGCCTTCAAATAGTGCAGCTTGACGCCCGCGACCTCCGCACTCTCGGAGCTAATCGCCGCGTCGGCCTCATGCGCACTTGAAGATTCCGCTGTGAATAGCAGCCCAAGGCCAATCAAAAACAGACCGACGCAGCACCTAACCATCGATTTCATTACCTTCTCCTGGTGATAGGCACACCACATTCGCGCGCCTCCACAATCCGTTTGAGTTTTTTCTCGTTCAAAAGGACACAAGAAATCTGCCAAACTGCTTTTTTGTCGCGCCACTACACCGGGAATCCGCGCGCTGCTCCAGCCCCAGTATTACCTCTCGGCCTTTTCTGTGACTTCTGTGCCATGGCTGTCCAGCTCGGCCCCCGGCATCGCCTCACGCCAGGGCCAAGCTGGGATCCGCATTGAGCGAGGCATCCCCAAACACGCCCGCGCGAAATCTCTCGAACGCCGCCGCCGCAATCATCGCCGCGTTATCGGTCGAGAGCGCTCGGCTTGGAAAAAACACCTCGATGCCGCTGCTCTTCCCGCGCTCTTCAAACGTCGCCCGCAACTGGCTGTTGGCCGCCACGCCCCCGGAAACTAGCACACTCCCCACCGCCAGTTCTTCCGCAGCCATCATGGTGCGCTCCAGCAAATCGCGCACTACCGCGTTCTGAAACTCGCGCACCAGCGCCAGCGTTTGCGGCGAGCACAGCGGCAGCAAGTTCTCAAATTTCCGCTCGCCGCGTTCTAAGGCTTGTTCCCGCGTTCGAATCTCCCCGGAGTATTCCGCATGCTCCCGCACGTGATACAAAACCGCCGTCTTCAACCCGCTGAAGCTGAAATCCAGGGGATTCCCCCGTGTTTTCGTCGGACCAAATTTCACCGGCCGAGAAGCGCCACTGGAAACCGCCGCCAACCGATCTAGT
>Ga0207046_10200_pt2 | contig 16156 bp, 18 predicted proteins | sample Alteio_BWMinCont_66_FD_153303 | JGI IMG/M metagenome (GOLD analysis project Ga0207046, IMG submission 153303) | Enriched cells from forest soil in Barre Woods Harvard Forest LTER site, Petersham, Massachusetts, United States -... | ecosystem: Environmental > Terrestrial > Soil > Temperate forest >...
CTTCGCGGTACGCGAGGCCACTTCTCCGACAAAGAGAAGGATGAGGCCAGGCCGCCGAAACTGTTTTTCTGCGGATTCTCTTGAATGCCTTCATTCCCGGTTTTGCCGGAGTCTGAAGGTTTTTTTATGCCTCCAGGCTTCGCACTGGTCTCTCAATCGCAACAAACAGTTGAAAGATCAGTATGCGCACAAAAATAGTATTGTCTCTGGCGGCGTCCAGCATTGTCCTTGTTTCAAACGTTTTCGGCGGACCTTACGCCGCCAGTGTCGTCAATTATAATCCCGGAACAAACTACGCTCCCGGTTACACAAACATCGCCGCAGTCATTGGCCAGCCATCGTCCGAGGATTCATACGGTGATGCGGTCGATCCATTTGATCCCGCGTACCAAAAAAACCAAATACTTTCCATCGGCAGCAATGGCTGGCTGACGGTTGAATTTGACCCGCCGATTGTCCAGGCGGCGGGACACCCGTACGCGCGGGATTTCATTATATTTGGAAACTCTTTTTTCGACGTCACTAACGCGTTCGATACCAATTATAATTACATCGGAACGCCCGCGACTTCGGGAGCATTAATCACGGACACAGCCCAAACGACCGTGTCGGTGAGCCGCGACGGGGTCACTTATTACCGCCTGAACCCGGCGCTTGCACCGACTGTCAATACTTTGTATCCGACATATGTGGCGGGAAATTTTCAACTGCCGGTCAACCCAAGTTTGACTACGAATAGTTTCGCGGGCGCCACACTTGCGGGAATCCAGGCGTTGTACAATGGGTCGGCCGGCGGCGCGAGCTATGCGATTGCGTGGGCGCAGGACACGAATGGCAACCCTATTTCGCTCTATGATATTCGCTATGCGCGAATCGACGTGCAGAGTGGCCAAGTGCAGGTCGCAGGTTTTGCGACGGTGGAAAGCACCAACGGAGAGCAAGTGATTGTGGAAGACTTTGTCAACAATCCGGCTGCCGATGGCTGGGGGATTTTCGGCGACACCAATCTTTTTACCTGGCGCCCGGCCCAGCAAAACCTGGGCGTGACATGGGACACTTCGCAACCGAACAGTTATTTTTATCATTCGCTCCAAACCATTCTCGGAAAAGCCGACAGTTTTTCGATGGCGTTTGATTTATATTTGACGGACATCAGCGGCGGACTTAGCACCAACGAGCCTTATAATTTCGAATTGTCATCGGGCTTCCAGGATTTCGGCCAGGCCATTCAGCCGTCGTTTTATCGCGGGGGCGACGCCTTGGTGCCAGACCTTGTGGAATTCGATTATTTCCCGTCGGATTCAAGCGGTGATTCTGCGGCAATCTGGCCTGGAATTTTCGATACGAACAGGTCACTGAACTACAACGAGGCGGCGAACGGCCAAACTTTTATAACCCTTCCCACTGGAATTGCGATGCGCGTGACGATGGCATTCGATTCCGCCAGCAAAACAGTTATGACAACCATCACGACCAATGGTGTCTCTATTGGGTCGATCAACGTGGAGCCATTGACGGTCGGCTTCGCCGATTTCCGGCTGGATACATTTGCGGTGGAAAGTTATTCCGGCGCGGGGCAAGACCCGGGCTACGGCGGCTCGATACTCGCGCATGGAACTGTTGGAAATATCGTATTGACTGTACCGGGGCCGCCGGTCCAGTTTCTCGGCGGCAACTTAGCGGGGGATATGTGGCAGGGACAATTCTTCAGCCGGACAAATTGGACTTACACCGTGCAAAAAAGCTCGGACTTGAAAACGTGGTCGCCCATCATGGCCCCCTTCCCGGGCACTGGCACAAACATTGTATGGCAGGACGGCAGCCCAACGGCGGCGCATGAATTCTATCGCATCAACGCCGTGCATAATTGATATGACGGAACCGGAACAGAAGGTTTGTCCGCGGTGCGGCGTGCGGTTTGAGTGCTGCGCCCCACACCGCTGCTGGTGCGAAGAACTCCCGGCTTTGCGGAAGGTTAACCCAGAATCCGATTGCCTTTGCCCGCAATGCTTGAAGGAGGCTTGCGAAGAGGATGAGAAGGGGTTCACGCTGATCGAACTGTTGGTTGTCGTGGCGGTGGTGTCGATACTCGCCGCGCTTTTGCTTCCCGTTCTCAGCCGCACGAAGATTCCCGCGAAATCCGCAAAATGCGCCAATAACCTGCGCCAATTCAGTTTCAGCGCGCAGATGTATTGGGAGGACAACAATGGGATGACGTTTCCTTACGGCGGAATTGCGCAGAGCAACGGGGCGCTTTACTGGTTTGGGTGGATCGCCAATGGGCCGGAGGAAACACGCGTTTTTGACCCGAGTTTGGGCGCGTTATTTCCTTACATGGGCGCGGGTGTCGATTTCTGTCCGGCGTTCGACTATACGTCGGCGCAATTCAAACTGAAGGCGGCGACAGCGACTTGCGATTACGGTTATAATTGGTACTTGGCCCCGCCGAACAGGCCTACTGTCAATACGAAGTCCATCAACCATCCGTCAAGCATGGCGCTGCTTGCCGATTCGGCGCAGGTGAACACGTTTGAGCCTCCGGCATCGGTGAAGTCGCCGATGTTCGAGGAATGGTATTACGTGAACCAGGACCCGACCGAACCGAACGGCCAATTTCGCCACGATCAGCGGGCAAACGTCGTTTTTTGCGACGGCCACGCCGGGGTTGAGCAAATGGTGGCGGAGACTTTGGACCAGCGATTGCCCAATGAAATGATCGGCTGGCTCAGGCTTGCGATTCTCGCCCCGCAGTAGTCTCCTCCAAGTATTGATCGTTAGGCTACAGGACCCACAACAAATTATGAGCGACTATATTGGATATCACAGCGCGAAAGTGATGGGGCACGAGTATATTGCTCCGAAGGATGAACAGTTTTATTGGTGGAGTGGTAAGGACGAGGCTTTTCTTCGAGCGGCTATCGGCTGTTGTGCGTGGGCTGTTACCAGTCGGCTCGACGGCGGGCGCACAGTTTATAGTTTAGCTGGTTTCTTTATACCTTCCGAGCTTCGGTCCGAAAACGGCGGCTTTGCCATTCTCGGCGATGGCACTCTGTTCAAGCCACCTTTCGAGGTCACAACGCTGCCATGGTTTTCAGATTTACGTCGGGAGCAGACCAATTTTAGTTTTGGGTTTAATCAGATTCGCAGCGAGATCATTGTCACCGAGTTAGAGCGACTTTTACACCAGTATAAGCGTTCGACTGTGGCCTAACAAGTCGAGGACGGTCAGGATAGGATACGCTCAGGTGCGATCAAATAGTGGAGGCCGATGCCAGCCTTTCGATTTCTTCTATCAAAACCGGCAAATTGGGACGATCAAAAGCCATTTGTGGTGCGGGAATTCGATTGTGTCTTAGGTTGGGCGGAATGTGTTTGTGATGAGGATGGGTCGGGCGCAACGTCGGATCGTTGGGGTGCGGCTGGGAATCGTACCAAAACAACTTGTCTTCTCCACGCCAGACTTCGTAGCCATAGCCGTCAATCATCACGGGCCAACGCTCGAAAAGGAGTCGTTCGCGGACGACCAATCGAAATCCGCCGTCAAAATGGAGTTCGCCCGCCACCCGCCCCAAAGAAGCGCCCAACCGGACGAGAGTAAGGGTGGACTGGCGAATAGATATAAACTGCTCGGGGAGGCTATAGATGAACAACTCGTAATCCTGTGGCGTCCGCAGTGGATTGCTCATGCACTGACATGAATCAACCCCGTAAGGCTCCCTTTGTCCGGTTGGGTGCGCTCGATCTCATTACGGTACTCAGCCTGCCGTGTGAGCCAGATTCGGTAAACGCTGGCCCACTCGCCGAAGTCCAACGTCCATGCATCGTTCTCCGGCTCATCTCCGCCCATGAACGCCGCGTAAAATATCTCTGAGCGAATGCCGTACTTGCGCTCGAATGCGAGAAGCTCGGACTCGAGTGCATGGATATCCACTAATAGTTGTTGAGCCGTCATAAACTGCCCTTCGTGGAAAAGATGCTCCAGTGCCGAGGAAAGGCAAGAGCGAAACGCCGGTGAATTGTTGGCGGAACCTATTGGTTCTGGCTTGCCATCAGTTGCAAAGCGATCTGTTTTGAAAGTTCCGCCGCGAGGTCAACGTCGCCGGTGGCGCCGCTGCGGGCCTGGACGCTGACCTGGGTGACCGTGCCACCGAGATCGGTGACTTTCACCCAGACGGTGCGCTGGTTGACCTTGGCCTCAAAGGTATTATCGACGGAATTATCGACGAGCATCTTGCCATTGCGATTGAGCACCTCGCGCGTGGCTTTGGCGAGCGCGGGCACCGGTTTTTCATAGCGGCTCGTGATGGTGTCCTTGGTGAACGGCATGCCGGCGGCGCTATGGCCGTCCTCGGTTCCCACGCATCCGGAGACGCAAACCAGAACAACCGAAAAAATCAGGGCTGATAAAAATTTGATCTTCATGTCGTTGAAAATTCAATCATTGCCGCGCTCAAGGTCAAGCACGAACACGTTCACTCAGCACATCTCAAGCATCTGCAAACTGAAGTCAAAGCGGAGGAGAATGCATTTACTTTTCGCAAAAAGGGCAAACCCAGACCATTTATTTGTAGGTTTTCACAATTCCTAAACATTCAAATCAAAAATCTGCAAATAGGGCCATTTAAAGCTACAATGGCCATATTTGATATGTGAATTTTGAGGAATGTCAAGACAATAAAATAGGCAATAAAACTAGTCACTTATAAGGAGTGCAACGTTGATCGCTCAGAATGAAACGTCGCTCGCACCTGACAGACAAAACGTTCGGTTATTTATTGCTCATTGTTTAAAAGTTCGCGCGAACTTGGCAAAAACCGCATGAGCCTCGCGTTTCCGCGCGGAAAACAATTTCTTGGAACGCTGCAAGATTCGTTGTTAGCCTGCTGAACGTGCAAATCTCTTTCACCAAGATGAACGGGGCTGGGAATGATTTCATCGTCATCGATAACCGATCACGCGAAATCCGACTTAGCCCCGCCCAGATTATGCGCTTGTGCGACCGCCATCGCGGCGTGGGGGCCGATGGTGTGATTCTCCTGGTGCCGCCTGTTGGCGACGCTGATTGGGCCTGGGACTTCTATAACAGTGACGGCAGTTCGGCGGAAATGTGCGGGAACGGCTCGCGCTGTTTTGCGCATTACGTGCGGCGGTTGACGGGGGCGAATAAGGGACTGCGGTTTGAGACACGGGCGGGGGTGATTTCAGCGAATTTCAAAGGGGACGCCGTCACGGTAAATCTGATGGACCCGCGCGACCTGCGATTGCGGGAGAAAGTTCCGCTGCTCTCCGGCGAAGTGGAAATTCATTCCTTAAATACCGGCGTGCCGCATGCCGTGTTTTTCGTGGCGGACGCTGACAAGGCGATGGTCACGCAACTCGGCTCGGAAATTCGCTTTCATCCGCACTTCGCGCCGCGCGGAACCAATGTAAACTTTGTCCAGGTGCGTGGGCCGGGATCAATCCGCGTTCGGACATATGAACGTGGCGTGGAAGGGGAAACGCTCGCTTGCGGCACGGGAGTGACGGCCTCGGCGTTGATCACCGCTGAGTTGCACAATTTCAAATCTCCCGTTCGCGTGCAGGTCCAGGGAGGGGACATGCTTGAGATTAGTTTCGAAAGGTCTGGCGGCAAATTCAGCAATGTCGGCCTGACCGGTCCCGCGGAATTCGTTTTTGAGGGAAGGATCGAAGTGTAATGGAGCCGTTGTCCGGGCCGTACGCGATTCTGCGCAACCGGGATTTCGTGTTTTATCTTAGCGGGCGCTTCATTGCGACCTTTGGCCAGCAAATGATGGAAGTGGCGGTGGGCTGGGAGATTTATGAGCGCACCGGTTCCTCGCTCGCCTTGGGTCTGCTTGGGTTGACTATTTTTCTGCCGATGGTGCTGATGACACTCCCGGCCGGGCACGTGGCGGATACGCGGGAACGAAAAAAAGTGATTGTCGCGATGCAAGCGGTGCTGGCGGTGACATCGCTTGGATTGGCTTGGATTTCGTACGAACGGGCGCCGGTTTTTTGGGTTTATATTTGTCTCTTCATAGCTGGCGTGGCGCGAACGTTTTTGTGGTCAGCCAGCGCCTCCTTTTTGCCGCAGTTGGTGGCGCGAAAGGAATTTCCGCTCGCCGTGACATGGTCCTCCAGCACATTTCAATGTTCGGCCATGACAGGCCCTGCTGCGGGCGGCGCGTTGATCGCGATGACCAATAAGGCCATCCCGGTCTATGTGTTCAATGCGGTCGCCGCACTCATCTGCCTGGGGTTGATCTGCCTGGTGCGCGTGCATCACAAGCCACCGCCCAAGGAACCGTTTTCGATGCAGACGTTCCTGGGTGGATTTCATTTTGTTTTTAAACATCGGATCATTCTGGGAGCGATCACCCTGGATCTGTTCGCCGTCTTATTTGGCGGGGCGACGGCGTTGCTGCCGGTGTATTCCAAGGACATCCTGCACGCGGGGCCAACGGGGCTTGGACTGCTACGTGCGGCGATGCCGATTGGCTCCGTTCTCTGTGCATTTCTAATGGCGCACCGCCGGCCGATGGAACATTCGGGACGCGCCCTGATTTGCGCAGTCACGATTTTTGGCCTCGCGACGATTGGGTTCGGTTATTCGAAATCGTTCTGGCTTTCGATGTTCATGCTGTTTGTGTGCGGCTTTTCCGACAACATCAGCGTGATTGTGCGGCACACGCTGGTGCAATTGCTAACGCCCGATTCGATGCGCGGCCGGGTCTCGTCGGTGAATAATCTTTTCATCGGGACCTCCAATGAATTGGGCGGTTTTGAATCGGGACTAGTCAGCCAATATTTTGGCCCGCTGGTGTCTGTCGTGTCTGGCGGCATCGCAACAATCGTCGTGGTCGCTGCAGTCGCTTGGTTTTGGCCGGAAATTCCGCGCTTTGGGCGCCTTGTCCAACCGGAGCCGGGCGAGGAAGAGCTTGATGCGGAATCAGACGCCGCGAAGACGTAAAATCTCTGTCACAAATATTTCGCGAGGATTGGTTTTAACTCTGCTTTTGTTTTCGCGGGCCATGCTTCCTTCGCCGTCATGATCGCGTTCTTAAGCGCGCTGTGACATGGCCAATTTGGCTCGTGAGGAATTTGCGGAACCACCCGCGCAATGATCGCTTTTGCCTGTGCCGCGTTTCTGTTTAGGTTCGCCAAAACCATTTCGACTGTGACGTGCGCCTCATCGACTTTCCAGCAATCATAATCGGTGATCATCGCCATCGTCGCGTAAGCGATTTCCGCTTCGCGCGCACATTTGGCTTCGCCGAGATTTGTCATGCCGATTACATCGTAGCCGAGACGGTGATTCGTCAGCGATTCCGCGCGCGTGCTGAATGCCGGCCCCTCCATGTTGACGTAAGTGCCGCCGTTGTGGACGCGCGCGCCCTCCGCCTTGGCGCTTTGAAAAAGTAATGCGCGCAGCTCCGGGCAGATAGGGTCCGCAAAGGCAATGTGCGCCACGATGCCGCGTCCGAAAAATGTGTGTTCAAAGGAGCGCTTGGTGCGATCGAGGAATTGGTCCGGCAAAACGATGTCGCAGGGCTTGTATTTTTTTTGGAGGGAGCCGACGGCGCTGACGCTGATGATCCAATTCACGCCGAGCTTTTTCATTCCGTAAATGTTGGCGCAATGGTTCAACTCGCTGGGAAGGATGCGATGGCCGCGCGCGTGTCGCGGGAGGAAGAGGACTTCGCGTCCGAGCAGTTCGCCGGTGAGAAAATCGTCGGAAGGGGAACCGAAAGGCGTTTTGACCTTGACCCATTTTTGGCGTGTAAAACCCTCGATGTGGTAAAGCCCGCTGCCGCCGATCACGCCGATGCGATTGTTCGTCATGCGGCAGACATTAAACGGGAGGGGCTGAAGTTCGCAAACCGCAAAAAATTACCTGGTCGTGACGAACCCGCGCAACTTTACCGAGGCGTTGGAGTTTACGTTGGCAAGGAATGAAGATTCGAAGGCGAGACGTATTGGAAAATTTTCGCCGGCTTTCACTTGTCCGGCTCGAACTGATATGTTAGCGTTTTTCTTATGACCACCCTTGCCGAGATCGAGGCGGCTATTGATGCCTTGCCTCCGAGCGAAAAGCAGCACTTGCTGCTTTTTGTGGCGTCGCGTCTCGAAGCGCAGGGGATTCCGTTTGATCCGCGCACGCTTTCGCGGGAGCAATTGGTCGATTGGATGGCTGAGGATGAGGCGGCGATGAGAAGGTTTCGTCCAAACGCCTGAAAATCCGCGAATTTTCCCCACCGTGGTATTCGTTTAATTCCACCCTGGTATTTGCAAATCCGTTCAATCCGTTACAATTGTGTTCGGCCAGACTCCCACCGTGGGTTTTGCGCACTTAAGTACTTCCAGTGTGGAAACTTATTCCAGTGTGGATTTTTCCGGTCGCGGGATTGCGTTGCCAGTGAGACTCTTGACCCTTATACTGGCGGAGTGAGAAGGATGTGGCAATTCCTGGCGGTCGCAATCAGCCTGGCGGTGGGGCTGTTCGCGGGGGAGTTGTGCGCAGCCGATTCACTTGACTGGCGTGGAAAGCAGGACAAGGTTTCGGCGAACATCGAAAAGGGGTCGCTTATCCCGGTGCTCAAAAGGATCGCCCGCCTGACTGGCTGGAGGGTGTATGTTGAGCCGGGCGCAGCCAATCCCGTCTCGGTGAAATTCGCGGAAGTGACTCAAGACGAGGCGCTTCGGCGATTGCTTGGCAAACTTAATTACGCCAAGGATGCCACCAACGGCGTGACCCGGCTTTTCGTTTTTCGCACGGTCGCGACTGCCGCAACGGAAGCTGTCCCTGCGGAGAAGAGGGATTACCGCATCCACAACGAGGATTTGGTAAAGCTCAAAAGAGGCGCTTCGACGAACGCCATGGAACAGCTTGCCGCGAAAGTCGGCGCGAAAATTATCGGGCGCGATGACCGGATTGGCCTTTACCGTCTGCAATTTGCGGATGCCGACAGCGCCGATGCTGCGTTGCAATTGCTGGCGGGAGACCCGTCCGTGGGAGCGGCGAATGGGAATTACTCGTACGACCGGCCAACACCGGCGGCGATGACGCAGGTGCCGAATCCGGCGGGCGCGTTGTTTAATTTGAATCCGCAGCCGAATGCGAACGGGCCGGTGATTGGGCTGGTGGACACTTCTGTTGATCCGCCGGACCAGTTCAAGCCTTACATCCTGACGCCGATCAACGTCACCGGGCAAACGGATGTGCCAACGGCCGACCCTACGCACGGGACGAGCATGTTGGAGACGATGTTGGAGGCGATGCCGAACAATCCCAGCAAAATCCTGCCTGTGGACGTTTTTGGCAGCGGGGGTTCGACGACGGATTTCGAGGTGATGGAAGGGATTGTCACGGCCATCAATGCCGGGGCAAATCCGATCAATTTGAGCTTGGGAGATAGCGGCCAAAGCACGATGCTGGGCGATTTGATCGCGGAAGGGGTCAAAAAAGGGATCGTATTTGTCGCCGCTGCGGGCAACACGCCGAACGAGGGAGCGGTTTATCCGGCGGATTATCCGGGGGTGATCAGCGTCACGGCTTCGTCGCAGGTTGTGAGCGGGCCAATTACAGGCACCCAGGCGATGGGCGGAGGACAATCACAACTTGCGCCTTATGCGAATGATCCGGCGGGGACGGATGTCATCGCTCCGGGGACCAGCTATGTGCAGTGGAACGGGCAGACGTGGGTGGGCGAAGGAACATCCGAGGCGACAGCGAGCACGACGGGAACAATCGCGGACCTCATGAACCAAAACCACTTGAGCCTGGCGCAGGCGGTGAGCCAGGTGGTGAAGGCCGCGCCAGCGCCGGCGCCGCCGAAATAGAATGCTCGTTGCGCGTGTCAATTTGGGGAGGGACTGGAGCCAGCAGTGCTTTCCATACTTCTGTATCGCGCCAGCCGGGAGGGGCACTTTTATACACAGCGTCATAAATAATTGCGCATCGACTCCTTTTTTCAGGCCCGGTAGGGCGAGGCTCCCGCCGAGCCTTTGTGATGCGGATAGGTTGGCTCGGCAGGAGCCTCGCCCTACCGAAATATCCGTCATCATTTATGGCGTAGTGTTTAAAATGGCCTCCTCTCCCCGCCCCTCTCCTCCAAACGGAGGAGAGGGAGAAATCCAAGCGCCACCAAAAATGAGACGCGCGCCATGCTGAGGGACCGCCATTATTTTTTGCTGGCCGTGATTATTTACGGAATCAGCGTGATCTACTCGCTGTTTTTGTGGCGCAAGGGTTTTCGCACGCATGACCGGGTCAATTACGCGCTGCTGCTGGCGGGATTCGTTTTCCATTTCAAGGCGATGATGATGCGCGGGATGAGATTTGACCGCTGCCCTGTCAACAATCTTTATGAGGCGATGGTGTTCGTCGATTGGACGATTGTCGCCGTGTATCTCGTCATAGGAATTCTGCCGCGGCTGCGATATATCGGGGCGTTTGCGGCGCCGGTGGTTTTTGCAATCGGGGTTTTTGGGCTGATGCCGTCGCTGGACACGACGTATGGGGCGAAGCCGGAATTTGGCAATGGATTGGTGAGCCTGCACGCGGCCTTGACGCTGCTTTCGTATGGGGCGTTTGGGTTAAGCTCGGTGGCGGCGGCGATGTACTTGACGCAACAGCACGACCTCAAATTTCACAAATTGCGGGCAGTTTTTTCGGTAATGCCGCCGATTGACCGCCTGGAGAAAATCACGAGCCGGCTGTTATGGGCCGGGTTTATCCTGTTGACTGCGGGGCTGGCATTTATCCCGTTTTTGTTGAAGCAGCGGCCAGAAGTACATGCGATGTCGGACCCGAAGGTGATATGGTCGGCGCTGGTGTGGTGCATTTACCTGGGGTTGCTGGTGATGCACAGCCGGTTTTCGCATTCGGGGCGAAAGTTTGCGTGGGGAGCGGTGGGGACTTTTGCGTTTGTATTATTGACGTTCTGGGGCGTAAATCTGCTTTCTCCTGCGCATAAGTTCTGAACTGGCGTGATTGCCCGGGGGAAAAGATTCTCGCGCAGAGGCGCTGAGGTCGCAGAGAAAGACTTGGATAATGATTGAGACCCCGTCTAGACTTGCGGATGGCCCTCCTGCTGGAAGAGCCGGACGAGTTAAACGATTACGTCAATGTATTTAGCCCAAAGGCGTGGCACATTCTTTGGCTGAAAGTTCAGTTGCTGCTGCCGATTCTGCTGTACAGTCTCCTGTGTGCGTGGGAAATGATGCTTTTTGCCGCTTGGAGCCATGACGACAAAATGAGCGTTACGCTGTGGAAACTGGTGTTAGTGACCGCGATTGTAAGCCTTCCACTTCCCTTGCTAATTGTGAGCACACTTCGATTCGGACAACGTGCGAAATCGAGAATCGAAATTACGCCGGATGGAATCAAAGCTTCCTCGCTCAAATTTGACATCGTGACGTGGGAGCGACTGCTGGCCTTGACGATTAACGACATGAGCGGCGCGCCCGGTCTGGCGATGTTGTTGGTAAAATATACTCCTAAACCTGCAACCTCATTCCTCCAAAAGTCGCTAGTAATTCCACTTGGAAAGAAGGTGCCAGCGCATCGCCGCGCCGGACAGTTGTTGCGCGTGGCGCTTGCGAATCCGAGACAAGTCGAACCGTTGCGCCATGAGTTACAGCGGCTTCGCGACAGTGGGAAACCGGTTCCGATTATAGCAGAGCCGCGAAATCCACCAGTGCGCGTACGCTGGATGTATATGGGCTTTCTCGGTTTTTTCGTTATGCAGCATGGATTGCCGCTGTTACTGATCGGACTTATGCCGCCGAATCCCTCGAACAGCCAAGCTACCTCAAACGACCAAGCATTTGCCACAAAGATGGCTCCAATCGTGAGGAAACATTTTCACAATAAAAAGGAGATGGAACAATTTTATATTAAGGCGGGCGCGGTCTTGACAGGGGTCGGCGCAACCATGTTTGCTGCCAGCTTCATTATCCCGGCGCGTCAACGCCGTGCATGGCAGTTGAACGCACCTGGGGAACCCATCGCAAGGGCCGGGACAAACACGTAGTTGAATACGAAGTTTTGATCGACTGTTTAGGCGCTTGGGTCTGAGCTTCGACAAACCAGAGCGATTCATCAATTCCCCCGGAAAATTCGTCGGGGACATCGGCTGTGCCTGCCGCCTCGCCAAAAACCGCCCCGTCTCCTGCCATTTCGGAAATTCTTTATGGCAATCACTCTAAGCCGTAACCATGCAATTGAATTGGGCGCAGTTGCTTGATCTTTCTGCGCAATAACTTCGTGATGTGTCCTAATTTGAAATTGGTCTTTTTTTGGAATATTTCTCGAAAAGATAAGTCGCCATGAGGATTCCACAACACCCGACCAATCCTATGGGAATTAAAAACTGTCTATCCACGAGCCAGCCAGCTTTATCAATCTTAAAGTCTCCAGACGGCAAGAAATGCCCTTCATCCCAAGAGAATAATCGCCTCACAAACCATACGTAAAATGCGCAAACCGACGCACCCACAATCCATGTCAAGACTCTCTTCATGGTCTATTTCTTCCTTTTCCCATCCGCCGGATTGATCGTCAATTCTAATCGACTAAAATCGTTCAGCGCTTACAGATTTTCTGTCGAAAGTCAGCACAATACAAGAGTGGCACCGCAAAGCGGTGCTTTGCGCGCGCTTCACACCCGTTTTGCGTAAAAATCTGCATCGCAGCCGCTTCCCTCTCAACTGCATGGTCACGGCTAGGTCAAGGGATTTCACATCGGCAGGGGTTGCCTCGGCCACGCAAGCGCCGAATCTTCAACCCCTTCGGGGTTGTGGAACCTTATCACTCACCCAGCGTAGGCCCTCTCGGAATCGGGCCAACGCTGGGCTGAATGCTTCAATCCCTTTGGGATTGAGGACACTAGCCCCTGAGAATCGGGGCAACGCCACCCTACCGAATTAAAGGGAGATTAGGATTAAGAGCAGGAGTAGGATTAGGATTGGGGATGGCTCCGCCGGAACACACCTTCGCGGCGAAGCGTTACAAACAAACGCACGGTTTGGAATGGCTCTTGCATTGTGTATTTTCCCGCGCGGGGTTAGAGTGATTGCCACGCATACTTTCCTGAAATGGTGGTGGCGCCGCGCCGGGCAGTGCGAGGCGCGAGGGACGAGCATATCCGCAGCGATACGTAAGGAGCGAGCAACAACGCAATGCCCGGCGCGACGCACCAGACAGGGCCGGATGCGGTTTTTGGCTTTGTTGGCGGGCTTGCCAAGATCCACCAGGGATATGGTCTGCGCCCGCCGCCTCGCCAAAAACCGCCCCGGCTCCTGCCATTTCGGAAATTCTTTATGGCAATCACTCTGACTCTTGAAGAACCTTAATTAATTATGACCGCAATATTCTTTGGCTGCATTGCCGGCTTTATCGGCTGGTTCCTGGTTCGCTACCTGGCTGCGGGATTTTATACTGTCAATCAAAATGAGCGGGCGGTCAAAACCAGTTGCGGGCGCGCCGAGCGCGTCGGCACTGCCACGACGCTGACCGACCCGATTGCCGCGCCGTTGAATGACGAGGAAAAAGAGCGCTATGTTTATCCGCAGGTCCGGGTCATTCCCCCAGGCGGGCCATACTTCAAATGGCCCTGGGAAAAGGTCCATAAAATTTCAGTCGCCACGCAGACGATGAACCTGGCCACGGACCCGGAGGATCCCTCGGCCAATTCCAGTGGCACCATCCTCGAAGCCGTGACCAAGGACCAACTCAATACGGGGTTGATTGGGCAGATCCGCTGGCGTGTGTCGGAGCGGAACCTTTATGCGTATCTTTTCGGTGTCAAACATCCCATCACCCACGTGATGGGTTATTTTATATCGGTGCTGCGCGAGCGGATCGCCAATTTTGAAGCGCCGCCCGCGCCGAAAACGCCCGAGGACTCCGCGCCCCACCTCGGTCTGGCCACGGCGGCCATTGGCATTTCGATCAACGACCTTCGCAAGAACTTGCGCGATATCAACGACCACATGGCGCGCGAATGCGCCCAGTCGGACGCGCGTTACGGGGTGGTGTTGGATGCCTCGCTCATCACTGGCATCGATCCGCCACCGGAAGTCGAGTCGGCGCTGGCGGCCATCAACACCGCCTATAACCAGGTGTCGTCCGACATCAGCCTCGCGCAATCGACCGCCGACCAGAAGATCGTGCAGTCGCGGCGCGCAGTCGAAATTGAAACTCTCAAAGCAGAAGCGGAGGTGCAACCGCTCGTCGCGCTCGCAGAGCAGTTGGGCGACTTAAAGAAAAGCGGCGGCGGAGCGCTTGACGCCTACGTTCGCAACGTGAGGTTGAAATTATTCAGCGAGGCCAAATCCGTTATCCTGGAGGCGACCCATGAGTAACTTTCACAATCTCTCCGGCGTCGAACTGTTCTTCGTGGCCGCAGTGGTGACATTTATTGCGATGTTTATTGTCGAGCCGGTTTTTTTTGGGATCGCGCGGCTGTTGGGGTTGTACACCATTGTCGAAGAACGGCAGTGCAAAGTTTATGACCTGTTCGGCAAAGTTTTGGCGGTGATCGACGAGCCGGGGCTGCATCTGCTCATCTTCAAGCTTGGCCTGAAGGCGCCGATGGTGAGCCTTCTTGGCAAATGCCACGTGCTGGACTTGCGGCTGGACCAGGCCTACATCCGCAGCACCCCCGTCAATTCCGAGGAAGGCGCTCCCATGGGAATTGGCATTTGGTATGAAATGGTCATTAGCGACCCAGTAGCCTACCTGTTCAAAAACACCGACCCGCGCGGGTCGCTTGCCGCCAACGTGGGCAATTCCACCGTTCGTTGTTTGAGCAATCTGAAGCTGGCGAACATGTTGGAAAACCGCCATCCGATGAGTCAGACCGTGCGCGACGAAGTTTCACCTCAATCGCGGGAGTGGGGATATACTCTCGGGTCCGTTTACATCCGCAAAGTGCATTTTCGTGACCTTGAAATGACGAAACAAATCGAGGAGAAAGTCGTCAACCGTCTCCGGCAGGTCACAGGCGCCATCAAACAGGACGGCGTCAATCAAGTCAGCATAATTTCCAGCACGGCCGAACGGCAGGCGGCCAACGAATTTGCCAAGGCTGCCGCCATGCGCCCGCAAATCGTGGGAGCGGCCTTGCAGAAAATCTCGCAGGATGCCGACATTTCGCGCGCGTTATTTGAAACCTTGGAAACGCAAAATGTCATCGATGGCCACGCGGTTATCACCATAATTCCCAAAAATTCCTCGCTCTTGGGGCAGCTTGCGGCGTCCATCCAAGCAGGCCGGGCAGAGGTTCCGATGAATCCCTCTCCGGCCAAATGAGGGGCAATGCGTCGTTTAGCGGTTTTAGAATACTGTAGCCGTTTGGTGCTTCCCGGGTGATTTGTGGGGTTAAGCGCAGAGGCGCGGGAAACGCAAAGCCGCAAGGAAAAAGTCAAGACAGGATGAACGGGATGGACAGGATAAAAAGGGGGAACTTGGGCAAAGCAACACCAATAGGCCCCACAGAATGAAAGAGTGTCAAACACAGGGATGAATTTGGAACTCAAGAACTCAGGAACGGAATCCACGACGGAATGGATGAACGCGTAGTGCAAGGGAAAAAAGAGAATGAAAAAGCACCGCGGGCACTGCGAATCCGTGCGAGCGTTTGTTTCTGGAACGGGGAAAAATCGCGCAGAGGGCGCGAGAGGGCGCATAGAAAAGCATATCGGATTTTCTTTGCCCGGTCGTGATTCCTGCTGCATGGTTTCGACGGAGAGTGATTGCCATGAATACTTTCGGAAGCCGTAACAATTCAATTAGCGACGCCCAGGATGAGATTCTTCGGGCGGGGGATTTAACGAGGATGGGAGCCCCTCTCTCCGGCTCTCTCCCCGCCGGGCGGGGAGAGAGAGCAAACCGGCGGCCAAGGCTCCGCAGGAGCGTCGCCCTACCGGGAGCCACGGCGAAGCAGGAAACCAGCACATCGAGAGCAAAGGCTCCGCAGCAGCGTCGCCCTACCGGGAACCAAGGCTCAGCGGGAGCTTCGCCCTACCGGACAAGGAGTGGCGTCGTGTTACCGGGAATTTAATGACCTAAAATGCCGATTATTGTCATAGGCGTGAGCCATCATTCGTCGCCCGTCAGTGCGCGGGAACGGCTGGCGTTTGCGGAGGCGGC
>Ga0207046_10111_pt2 | contig 16021 bp, 12 predicted proteins | sample Alteio_BWMinCont_66_FD_153303 | JGI IMG/M metagenome (GOLD analysis project Ga0207046, IMG submission 153303) | Enriched cells from forest soil in Barre Woods Harvard Forest LTER site, Petersham, Massachusetts, United States -... | ecosystem: Environmental > Terrestrial > Soil > Temperate forest >...
CAATTTGGCCGGCGACACTTGGCAGCGTTTCGGCGATGTAGGCTGCGACGTTACGGCCTCGGGCTCGCCCGCTCTCTAAGATTTCTGCGACACACTGCGCGTATTTTGCCCCCGCCGCGGCATCAGCCCGCCGATAAGGTCCGCGATAATCGTCGGGAATTGGCGCGACGTGAACCCACGGCTTCGGGCCGCGGCCTCCGGGACCATCAAATTTGTACGGGCTGATGTCGATGAGCGTCGAGGTGTGGCCATGGTAGGCGTGTTCAAGGACCATCACGTCTTCGCGGCCGGTGTGAGCGCGGGCCAGGCGCAGGGCGAGCTCGTTCGCCTCGCTGCCGGAGTTCACGAAATAGCAGACACGCAGCGGTTCCGGTAGAAGTTCGGTGAGCCGCTCGGCGTAGCGGTTCACGTTGTCGTGAAGATAGCGCGTGTTGGTGTTGAGGAGAGCAAGTTGCTCTTCGACAGCTTCGACCACCCGCGGATGGCTGTGACCGACAAGCGGCACGTTGTTATAAACGTCGAGAAAGGCGCGGCCTGTGTCGTCGTAAAGGTATTGCATCCATCCGCGGACGATCTTCAGCGGCTGATGATAAGAAATGCTGAGATTTCTTCCGAGGAACTCGCGGCGAGCGGAAAGAGTTTCTCGAGAACTCGGTTCCTGCCGGGGGAAACGCTCAGCCGGAATGCCGAGTAGCAAATTGGGATCGGGCGAGAGCGAAGTCCACACCGCGCGCTCGGACGCGAACGCAACTCCGGGAAAATCGGAGCGGTGATCCAGCAGGTCAACAATAATTTGGAAATGAAGGTGAGGGGCCCAGCCGCCGTTTTCGTGGGCGCCGCCGATGCGGGCGAAAGGCTCGCCGCGCGCCACGCGCTGCCCCACTTGGAGCGCGTCAAATGTTTCGCGCGCGAGGTGCCCGTAGAGCGTGAAAAATTCTGCCCCTTCGCCGGTTGCGTGACGAAGGATCACCACGGGACCGTAGTCGAGCGGCGCGGTGTTGATGGCCACCGTGTAAACGACGCCCTCGAGAGGGGCGCGGATCGGTGTGCCGGGCGCGGCGAATAGATCTATCCCGAGATGAGTGGTTCGCCGCTCATCGGTAGGATTTTCACTGGCACTGAAAAGTGGCGAAGTGTAGAGCAAGCGCGCCTCGTTGTAGCGGCCGATCCCCACGGAAGCATTGGCAGCCTTCATCTTGCGGAAGATGGCGTCGCTGAGCTCGTCAGATTCGGCCGCACGAGGATCAGCGCCAAGGAATGGGCTGCCGACGCTCAAATCAAGGACAACACTCGGAGCCGTATCGAAATCCGTCTCAAGAATGGGAGCCGCACTTTTCGCGCTGGAGGCAAGCCATTGCTGTACTTTTTCGCTGCGCGGCTCTGCGTGCAAACCGCAGGCATCGCGAATCGTATACTGTGCGAATCTTGGATGAATCGAGCTAAGCCTCTCGAGCGCTTCCCAGGCGGGGTCTTCACTGATGGTCACGTAAGGATCGTTGGGGACTACAGATTTACGAAGCGCGGAATTCGTGACGCTGACGGCCAGCCGCATCCCCATGAGGGCGTAGAGCAAACCGATCTCCGCCTCTTCGAGGGGAAAAACGTTGTGATAGCCGCCGACGACAGCGCTCGCAGCACGCAGCGGGTCTCGCTCGCCAAGGATGGCGTACGCGGCGGCAATGGCAACCTCAGAAACGGTCAGACCGTAGTGCATGTCTCCGAAATCGATCACGCTGACTACTTTTCGCGGCTGCGGCCAGGGCGAACTGACCAGCACGTTGTAATCGTTGGCATCGCCATAGATGACGCTGCGGCGCAGCGACGGAAGTGCCGGAACCACGTCCGAGTCATACAGCCCAAGAAACCGCTCGACGAGGGCACGCCGACTGGAATCGCCAACGTAGCCGAGGTACTGCCGAATCCAACCGGAGTTCGCGAGGTCCCATTTCAACTCCCGATGCGCGGCCGGATGAGCGAAATCCGCCAAAGCGGCATCCATCTCACCGAGAAACCGGCCGAGGCTGCCGAACAACTCCGGTGTGTGCGGATTTACTTTGGCGAGAACCGTTCCGGGAACATAGCTAAGCAACCAGAGGAGACGCTTTGTTCCATCCGGGAATGTCCCTAACGCGTGCGTATCGCCGTTTGGCCGCGGGCAAACGCGCGGAAGCGAGAGATGCGGCGCGCGTTTGGCTAAGTGTTCAAGCGCCTGACACTGCATCCGGACAAAAGACTGCTCCCTCGCGGGATGCATAACTTTCAGGACAAATTCACGACCTTGGCTGGATGACAGATGAAAGTTGTCGTCGTACTCGCCGGGAAGCGACTTGGCGGCGGCCTCGAGGCCGAATATTTCGCGCGCCAGCCGCGCGGCTTCTGATTCGGTGACCGGCTGGGCCACGCGCGCTTCGGGAATCATGCGCTGAATCTTATCCGCAAGGGCCCGAGCGCGTCCATCTTCGCGGCATGCGGTATGAGGATTGTACAGGACACCGGTACGCGCTAGCGACCTTCGGATGCGCCCCGGGCCAGCGGGCAAAAAAGCCCGCCTTACATTTCTTCGTGCGAAGACTGGATCGAAACCGGCCCGTTTACGGTCGAAAGACGGATCATCGCTGGCGAGCTGCCGAATTCGATGCGGCGATGGTTGTCGTCCCATGTTTTTCGCGCGCTATCGCATATGCTAGCCTTGCAATTCATCGGGGAATAATTCCGCGATTCCACGCTGAAGCTGGACTTGTAGTCGGACGGAACGGAAAGTGTCAGAGGACCGTTCTGCGCATCGGCGGTCAAGCCCGTTCCGCTCCAGGACGTCCCTTTCAGGTTGATGGAGATCGGGCCATTCTCCGTGTGGATGCGCACGTTGCCGCTGCTTCCGGTGATGGTGATGGGGCCATTCGCCGCTCGGACTTCGGCATCACCGGAAAAATTGCGCAAAGTGATCGGGCCGTTTGTGGCGTGGGCCGTCAATTTGCCGTCCACGCTGTAAAGAGAAAGCGGGCCGTTGGCGGTCTCCAAATCAATGACCGACGCTCTCGGCGCTCGGATCAGCAGATAGATCGTCCATTCGCGGTCCTCGCTTGGTCCGTTTGTGGAGACCTCGCCGTTGCGGATAGAAAGCGTCATCTGCCCCAAAATGCGCTGTGCCTCTCGGTCTTCATTGGAGGCGAACTTGCAGGCCCTCACGGAATAGGAGTCCTTGTCCCAGCCCTCGACCTGAACGCCTCCGTTGCTGTGCGGTCGAACGCTCAGAGTGGGGGCCTCGGCCTTGGTTACCGTGCGCTCTTCCGATTCCATAACGGCATCTCTATCATCGAAGCGAACGTGGAGGTCGGAGCAATCCGATGCAGGCTCATGACGGCCGCCGGACACACTCGTTGAATGTCGCTGATCCCCATCGAACCAACCGGGCTCTGCCGGACGAGCTGGAACAGCAGGAGCCGCCGGCATGGGGGGCACTGGCGGAGCGGCCGGTGCGGCAGGCTCGGGCGCTGCCACAGCGTAGAACGGCACGCTCGGCGGCAGAGGAGGAGGTGGTGCGACAAGAACGGAAGAGGAAGGCGCGAGCGGCGCCAGAGGAGCGGGCGCATCCTGGGCACCAGCCAGAGCAGTCAGGGCGTAGAATCCGCACGCGGCGGTCACCAGCAGCAGAACAAACCCAAGGCGCGATTTCATGGACAAACCCTCCCTGCTACATAGACGATCGAAACCTCCATCGGTTTGATAAATTCAGGACAAATGCTGGCCACTGGACCGCGCACGGGCGCTAGGCAAACCGCCGCCTCTACGTATCGCTTTCAGGCGGTAGGGGTTGTCTTTGATTTGAAAGGAGTTCGCTCCCTGCTGATTGCGCCCTGAGGCCGACAGGCGTAGATTAACGAGCGAAAGAAGCAGCAACCGGGAGGTTCCCATGCGTGGATCGAGTTGCCGGGCTGGGCAAAACACTAGGGTGACCGAAACAGTGACTCAGAGAGACCAAACCGCTCTAACGGGACGACCGCTGATCTTGGTGCTGGCGGCACTTCTATGCTGCGCCTCACTGGGCTGGTCTCAGACTCAGCCACCATTGCCTGAGGGGGCCGGGAAGGAGACCGTCCAGAAGGCATGCGCTTCGTGCCATGCGCTCAGCACAGTTACCAACGCAGGGCACAACCGCGAGGAGTGGACGTCGGTCCTGCACATGATGGTGACCGCGGGCGCGCCCGTGCCGAAAGAGCAGATCCCGACGATCACCGACTATCTGACAAAGAATTTCCCGGAAAGGCCAGCGCCCGAAGCGGTGGTCATTCCCGGAAGCGTCGAGGTTTCCATCAAGGAATGGCCAGTGCCAACGGCTGGTTCTAGACCGCACGATCCCGCATTCGCTCCGGACGGCTCGGTCTGGTACACCGGGCAGATGGCCAACGTTCTTGGGCGGTTCGATCCCCAGACCAACCAGTTCAAGGAATATCCTTTGAAGACGCCGTCGTCCGGTCCTCATGGACTTGTGCCGGATAAGGATGGAAACATCTGGTTCACCGCAAACTTCAAGGCCTACATTGGCAAACTCGATCCGAAGACCGGCAACGTGACCGAATATCCGATGCCGGATCCCCAAGCCAAAGACCCGCATACCCTGCTCTTTGCACCAAACGGTAAGATCTATTTTACGGTGCAAGGCGGCAACATGGTGGGAAGGCTCGACCCGAAGACTGGAGAAGTGCGCGTGGTCAGTTCGCCAACGCCGAAATCGAATCCCTACGGTATGGTGGTGAGTTCAGAAGGCGTGCCCTTCTTCGTGGAGTTTGGAAGTAACAAGGTGGCCAGTCTCGACCCGGACACGCTGGCCATCCACGAGTATGTGTTGCCTCACGTGGATTCGCATCCACGACGCGTGGCCATTACTCCAGACGATGTGATTTGGTATTCGGACTATTCTCGCGGCTACCTGGGGCGGCTTGATCCGAAGACGGGCAAAATTTCCGAGTGGCCCTCTCCGGGCGGACCGCGCTCCAGACCTTACGGCATCACCGCCGTGGGGGATGTCATCTGGTACAGCGAATCGAACACCAAGCCGAATACCGTCGTGCGCTTTGATACCAAGACGGAGAAATTCCAAACCTGGATCATCCCGTCTGGCGGAGGCGTGGTGCGAAACATGGTGTCTACTCCTGACGGCAACCTGTGGCTCGCCTGCAGCGGCGTTAACGGAATTGCGTTTGTCGAAATAAAAAACTCCGCCAAAGTGGCTTCGCGGAATTGACGAGTTCGCCCGCGACTGCGGGAATCGCGGCTGGTGAATTACGGCTCCCAATCGCAATCCAGCGTGCCCATGGCCCCGATGGGTGGGCCGTCGGGGGGTTCGACAGGCGCGGTCAGGTCAATACGCTTGGGATCTTTTTCAAAGAGCTCGATACGCTGCCTGGTGAAGAAGATGTGCGCCTTATCCGAGATAGCCATCCCTCCCGGCTGGGTAGCGAGCCAGTCGTGCAATTCACGAAGTTTGAGCGAAGCGATGCCGCGGACTTCATCGGTGGCATGGTCGTTGGCGGAGAGGGTCATAAGGTCGTAGAGCACGACGTTGTCCACCGTCAAGGCGATCTGTTCGTTATAGCCGGATCCGTGCGGCGATTTCCAGGTGGCGGCTAGTACGGCTTCCAAGACGTCATACAGGCCGGGATTTTCTGGGTTGCGGGCGTGGAATTCTACCAGCCGCGCGGCGCGCTCGGCATTAAACAGAAATTCGAGCGTGTGCTGGGCGGCGGACTCCGCGGGAGCCAGCGCGTCAAATGCCGGGCTGGTGTGAATCTTGAAATCTTCGCGATCGCGTGGGTATTCCGGCGGACGCGGCGGGATGATTTTAAGAAGCGATTCGGGCAGGGCCAGCGTTTCCGGTTTGAGCGTCGAGAGCACAGCGGCGAGAGCGCGTCGCTGTTCGACGGGGGCGACGATTTGCGTGGGAACTTCTCCGTCGCCACGCAGGGCAAAGGTGTAGTCCATTCCTCCGACAAGCTTGCTCGCGGCTTCCACCTGGTAGCGATGGTACATGTAGATGGGCGCCAAAACGTCTTCGATGGTCGCAAGCGGCGTGCCCTCGCGAACATTGTTTTCGCCCAGGCGGCGCAACGCAGCCGCGCGAACCTGCATGATCCGGTTTAACTCGTCGACGGCGTTGGGTCCGCTATCCCAAAGATGCGCAACGCTGCTGGAAGAGCCGGCGGGGCGGGCGTCTTGGTCCGTGAGATAACGAAGTCCGCGGCCGAATGCATCGATCAGGATTTTGTCGAGCATGGCATGCTCGTCGGTGCCCGGCGCGAAATCGCTATAGCCCCAGGTGATGGACACTTTGTCCCACTCGCCGATACCCGTGGCGTAAGCATCGGAGAGATCGGGCGCGCCGTCGGCGGAAAGCTTCACGAGCGGCGGTGGGTAATCCATCACGGACGATCGATTGACCGTGCTGGCCGAATAGTTGTGCATCAGGCCCAGCGTGTGGCCGACTTCATGCGCGGCAAGTTGGCGGAGCCGGGCGAGCGCCATCTCCATCATTTTTCCCGAAACCGGCTTGCCCTTTTCATACGGGGCGAGCAGGCCTTCGGCGATCAGATAATCCTGGCGCACGCGAAGCGAGCCGAGTGTGACGTGACCTTTTATGATTTCTCCAGTTCGCGGATCGATGACCGCCGCGCCATAAGACCATCCGCGCGTGGCGCGATGCACCCACTGAATCACGTTGTAGCGCAAATCCATCAGGTCCGCGCCTTCGGGCATGAGTTCGACGCGAAAGGCGTTCTTGTACCCGGCAGCTTCAAACGCCTGATTCCACCAGCGCGCACCTTCGAGCAGCGCGGAGCGAATCGGCTCGGGCGCGCCGCGATCGAGGTAGTAGGTAATGGGCTCGACTGCTTCGCTCACCCGAGCGTTGGGATCTTTTTTCTCGAGTCGGTGTCGCGCGGCAAAGCGTTTAACGATAGGTTCACTCACCGGCGTTGCATAATCCAAGTACGCGATTCCGAAAAAGCTGGAGCGCGGATCATAAACGCGCGGCTTGTACCCCGGAGGGGGAAGCTCGACGAAGGAGTGATGCTCGCGAACGGTGATGGACTCGGGCGAGGGGGTGACCTCGCGCACCCAGGGACCCGGCTCGTCGCCGGTAAAAGTTAGCGTGGCTTCGACTTCGGTGTTGCGGGGAAAGCTGTTCGTGCGCGGAAGATAGATGGCGCATCGCGAGGCATCGAGCTTGTAGGCGCCCTGCTTCGTGCGGCGAAGTGTCGCGGGAATGCCGTGAGCGTCGCGCAAGAAAAACTCCGTGGCGTCGACGAGGGCATGATCCTTTTCCTCGGCGGCAATGGTGAAGCCCCAAAGCGCCGACTCCGCGAAAGAGTCGCGCACAGCGCGCCGCTCGTCCGCGTCACTGGTCACCGCGCGATATCCGAGATTCTCCTCAATCAGCAGAACCTTCGGGCCGCTGCGTTCAAAACGGACGATGCCCGTTTTGCCGAGCTGACCGCGGTCGAGGCCGATGTCATTCGAACCGATGCCCGCCGGGAGGCCGCTCTGGTAAAGGAATTCCACGCCCCACTTGTCGATTTCGAGCCACAGCCTGCCCTGCTTGGCGTCCCAAAAAAGATTGAAATAGCCGGGAAACTTCTGGGCGCCCGCGGTTTTCTCGCTGATGGATGGCGTCTGGGACGCATCCGGATGAGCCGCTATACAAATCGAGGGGAGAGCCAGCAGACCTAGCACCGACCAACAACGAAAACCTTTCAGCATGTTCAGCGCCTCCGAAAGAAAGAAACGTTTTACAACAAAAGACGGTTGGCGCGGAGGAAAATCCTGTCTGCTATACTTGGATGAAATCGCGAGAATCTAGAAACGTGCAAAAACTTCGCATATCGATTGTGCAGTACTTAAACACCGCGCCGCTGGTGTGGGGCTTTACCAACGGGCCGCTCGCCGGGAAGTACGACTTGTCGTTCACCGTGCCCTCGCAATGCGCGGAAGCGATGCGCACCGGAGCTGCCGACATCGCTATCATTCCCGCGATTGAATATCAGCGCATCCCCGGCTTGGTCGTTCTGCCAGACTTGGCGATCGCCTCTCAGAATCGCGTGCGAAGCCTGTTGATTGTCTCGCGGAAGCCCATCGAACAGGTGCGCAGCGTTGCGCTGGACAGTAGTTCGCGCAGCACGCAAGCGCTGACGCGAATTCTGGCCGCTCGACACTGGAAGATCGATCCTGAGTTTTTTGAAACGGAGCCTGATTTGAGCGCCATGCTCGGGAAAGCCGACGCCGCGATGCTCATCGGCGATCCCGCGCTGCGCATTTCGATGGCTATCGAGCGCCTCAGCACGGTGAGCCCACAAGGACGTGCGATTTGCCAAGCAGCGGCGCTGGGAATCACCAGCGCCGAGATTTTTCATGTCTACGACGTGGTCGGCGAATGGCGCAAATTCTCAAGCCTTCCGGCGGTGATGGCCATCTGGGCTGCCAGGCCCGAGGTTGTTACTCCGGAGGTGCTCCGGGATTTCTCCGCATCCCGCAACTTCGGCTTAACGCAGTTCGCGGCCATCAGTCTTGAAGCTGCCGAGGAACTAGAGTTGCCGCAACAAGCCCTGGAATCCTACTTGTGCGACAACATCGACTTTTCTCTCGGGGAAGAAAACCGCCGCGGCCTGGAACGCTATTTCCAGGAAGCCGCAAAATTGGGGCTGATCGCGAGAAACAAGAAAATTACCTGGGCCTCGGCGACGACAGAAGCCGTCTCGGTGAAGTAGGGGCAGGACCTAGGGTGCCTTTCCGGTGGTGGCCGTTAGAGTTTAGGCAGGGCATCCGCTAGAATAAGGACGCCACGACGCAAAGGAAAAAAGTGGGACTGACCAAGCAAGAAGCGCTCGAAATGCTCGCGTCCGATGACCTGCTGGGCATCGGCATGGCCGGGCACCAAATGCGCCTGAAGAAAAACGATCCGCGCGTGGTGACCTATCAGATCGACCGCAACATCAACTACACAAATTTCTGCACCGAGTACTGTTCGTTCTGCGCCTTCTACCGTCCGCTGGGCGCAAAAGACGGCTACATCCTCTCCTTCGAAAGCATCTACGAAAAAATCGAAGAGATGCTCGAGCTCGGAGGCACCGGAATCTTGCTACAAGGCGGCCTGCACCCGGACCTGCAGATCGGCTATTACGAAAATCTACTTCGCTCGCTCAAGACGCGCTTTCCGCAAGTGCATCTGCACTGTTTCTCCGCGCCAGAAATCCTGTGCATCGCGGAGGTGAGTGAACTAAGCGTCCGCGAAACGATTCAGCGCTTGATGGACGCCGGACTCCAGTCTATCCCCGGCGGCGGCGCGGAAATTCTCGACGACGAAATCCGCGGCAAAATTGCCCGCTTGAAGTGCACCAGCGACGATTGGGAGGAAGTCCACCGCGTGGCGCATTCACTCGGCCTGCGCACCACCGCGACGATGATGTTCGGCTGCGGCGAAGAGCTCCGCCACCGCGTGAATCACCTGGAAAGACTGCGTCGCATCCAGGAAGACACTGGCGGGTTCACGGCGTTCATCCCCTGGATGTTTGCGGCGGAAAACACCGCTCTCGGAAAAAAAGTGCAGGAAACCACGGCGGTCGATTATTTGAAAACTCTCGCCGTCAGCCGACTGTACCTCGACAACATTGATCACATCCAATCGAGCTGGCTGACACCCGGCATCAAAGTCTGCCAAGTGGGCTTGCAGTTCGGTGCCGACGACGTCGGCAGCATCCTCATTGAAGAAAACGTGGTGTTCGCCGCCGGCGTAAAAAACCGCACTAACGAAAACGAACTTCGCCGCATCATTTCCGATGCGGGATTCGTTCCCGCGCAACGCGATACGCTCTATCGCTCTTACGCCCTGAAATAATTGAAAATAAAACTGGTTCGCTATTTTGTTGGAGTCTGACGCTTCAGAGGACGAAGCACGATTTGCACTTCGGTGCCGTCGGGGAGATCGATATCTTCGAGCGGGTAAAGGATCCCGCTGCGGAATCGCGCCTGAATCCAGCGCGGCCCGGGTTTGGCGTCAGCCGCCGCAGCTTTGGCAGGCGTTCCGGCGGCACTGGGAACGCCGGACGTTTCATCGAGCGCCTCGTTCGCCAGCGCATCCGCTTCGCGGTTTTGTTCGCGGTAGACGTGATCGATCCGGAACGATTCGAAGCCCATCGACATTTTCTTCGCGCGCTCGAAAAGCGGCCGCAGATCCTCGCTCTTCACTTTGTACTGACCCTGCATCTGCTTGACCATCAGCTCGGAATCGCTCTCCACGCGCAAGGAGCGAATGCCGTGCGACTCCGCGTAATCCAGCGCCGCGATCAGACCATAGTATTCGGCGACATTGTTGGTCATGCGACCAATATATTTCTTTAACTTGGCGACCAGCTCGCCGCTCCCATCGCGAATGATCACGCCATAGGAAGCTGGTCCAGGATTCCCGCGTGCGGCGCCATCAATATTGGCTCGATGGGCCGGCGTCGCGTTTTTCTGCTCCTCGAGCGAGTCTAGAAAGAGACCGTCGCCGGCAGCCCGAGTAGATTTTGGAAGGCGTGGCATCAGGAATGGTTGGCGGCGGAAGAAGCGGCGCGCTCCGAACCGGAAGAGCCCGGAACAGGAACGGGCTCCAAAGTGTACAGGATCAGACCACAGGACTCGCAGCGGTAAATCTCTTCGTTGGGATCGCGTCGCAGCTCCTGCAAAGTATGCGGCAGGACACGCATGCCGCATCCACGGCACTGCCCGTCGCGGGCTTCGGCGAGGCCCGCGCCATGATGACGTTTGGCGATGCGCGTATAAAGTTCACGCACATCTTCGGGAATCGGAGCCAGGGCGCGCTCGCGCTCCCGAAGCAACGAGTCGAGCTGTTGCTTTTTCTCGGCTTGCAAAGCTTCGATTTCTTTTCTCTCTTTGGCGACCGCCGTTTCATCTTCCTTCAGATTCGCTTCCGCATGCCGGACGCGGCGTTCCGCTTCTTCGCTAGCCATCATCACTTCCAACTGCGCGTCTTCGGCTTTGGCCACTTCCGCTTCGGCGTTGACAATCTCGTGCTGCAGGGCTTTGTACGCTTCATTGGTTTTGACGGCACCGCTCTGGTCGCGGTATTTCTTCGCGCGGTCCTTCCACTGCTGCACGTCCAGCTCGAATTTCTTGCGGTCTTTTTGGCTGTTGACGAGGCCCTGTCGAGCGGCCGCAACGGCTGTGCGCGCGCCGCTCAGCTTGGCGTCGGCTTCACGAACGCGCTTCGGAAATGTCTCAATCTCGGTGCGCACCGCGACAATCAGGTGGTCGACACGCTGCAGCTCGATCAGGTGAGGAATGGCGGAATGCATCGGTCTTTAATACTAACACAGGGGGCGCTAGGCTTTGCGCGTCGCGACTGGGCCATCTCTCCGGGCGCCCGCGAGCCACAAAGCTCGGTACAATGCCTCCGTTTGCGCGCAAGATTTTGAGGTTCGTCGGTTCTAAGGAGGAAGCGAACATGCCGCATGTATAGATTACCTGGGTCGAAGGTCGCACGCCCGAGATGAAACGCAAAATCGCCGAACGCATTACCGCGGTCATGATTGAGGATGGTCGCGCGAAACGTGAAAACATCCACGTATCATTTCACGACGTCCCGGCAACGAACTACGCCGAAGCAGGCGTGCTGGTGGCGGACGAAAAGCGCACGCCGTAACCGTAGAGCGACCCAGTACGGCCCTCTTCTTTGGATTTTCAGTCGACTTCGCGGACTTGCATATTCTGGTCAATCGCGAGCGTGGGAAAGCGGATGGGCGAACCCGCGGCGGCTGGAGCGTGACGTGCCGTGACGCTGAAGTCGCCAGCAGAACACTCGACGGAATAAGCATAGCCGTCCCGCTCGGTACGCGACATGGCCAGGGACTTCGAGGAAATGAGCTCGTCGAGCGGAGCGCAATGGCCGTTTTCGGCGATGTAGCCGCGCTCCCCCTGGGCAATCTGCATAAGATCGCCGCGGACGCCGGTGAGGCTGATTGCTTGCGTCGGGGCCGTGCCTTCATCGGTCACCGGCATCTTCTTGAAATAGTAATGATAGACGCCAAACAAGAGAGCACAAGAAACGAGAATCGCGACCAGGGCACGCATACCAGAAGTTTGGGGCGGGACTCGAGCGCTTGCAAGTCCGGAGCGAAGGATGCGTGCGCGAGCAAACAACAGAACTCTTTGACCGCTTCCCCGACAGCCCTCTTGCTAAACCTTTTCTCGCCGCCGACCGGCCCGCACGATGACCTGGCCCGCGCTCTTGTCCACTGCTAGGAGCGTGGGGCTCCCGGGCAAGACTGGCGGAACGGCTGCCTAGCGAGGTGGCCATGACCGTCGAACTGTGCGCGGGTGTTCAATCAGGAATGTAGCGACTGCGCAAGCTCCGGCGGGTTTCCAATTGACAGGCTAAATGCTCTCCAGTAACAAGAATAGACAACCCAGATCACGGCAATCTTTCTAGGAGAGACCCCTGTGAATACGAAGTCCCCCTTTGCAGTTGGCCTGGCTTTATGGCTTTCGCTGACCATCGGCGCTCCAGCGGACATTTCTGCCGCACCTCAGGCCGACGGACAGCGAGCCGGCCTAGTGGCTCGCTTAATCCCTGCGGTGAGTATTGCTCGCGGCTCCAAGACGCTTGACGCTTCCACTAAATCGATCGTCGAATGGCAGGACCTGGTGGCGACCAAGACCGATGGGCGCGCACGAATCGCTCTGGATGATGGGTCGGTTTTGAACGTGGGATCGGATTCGTCGATGAAAGTCGTAAAGCACGACGCCGGCGCGCAGCAAACAGATCTCGAGCTGGCTTACGGAAAGTTGCGCACGCAAGCAAAAAAGATTGCAAAATCCGACGGCAAATTTGAAGTGCACACCGCGGCGGGTGTGGCCGGCGTTGTTGGCACGGATTTTTACGTGGGTTATGAAAACAACGTGATGAACGTGATCGTCTACGAAGGCTCTGTGCGCGTCTGCAACCTGGCAGGCGTTTGTGTAATCTTGAAAGCCGGCCAGATGACCAACCTGCGCAACGGGGACGACTCCCTACCGCCGCCGACGCAAGCACCGCTGGACCTGCTTGTGACGGCAAGCAAGGACACGAGCGTCGAACCCCAACCGGGTAGCGGTCTCCCGAATGCCGGGCACATTGGCAAGGGATTGGGCCTGACGATAGGCCTCATTGCGGTGGTTCCCGTGGTGGTCTTTTCCGTCCTGGCGACCCGTCACACATCCGCTCCCGTCCCGACGAATCCCTGCAAAACGAATCCGACCTCCGCGGGCTGCGGTTAGACTTTGACGGCTGACTTTCGGCACAGAAGAGCACCCTCTTTTTTTGGCTGTGGCTGCATGTCGCAGCCGAAGTTCTCTGCCGCTGCTCCCATGCAACTTGCTAGGGCTCGCCTCCGTCAAACGAGTGTGACCATATAACAGGGACGCCGTTGAACCCACATTTTGTGCCGTTACCCGCGGTAGCGTACACTGGATGTTTGGTTGTTCCGTCTAACAGCAAGTGAGGCAATCCTTGAAAATTTCCGTCCGTTATCACCTAGGTTCTCTTTTGTGCGCCGTGGGCCTTGCGGCCTCCCTAACGCCCATCACGGCGCTGGTGACGCAGGCTGCCCCACCCCCTGACGCGCAGGCTAAGAAGTCTCCGCTGCTCGCGGCGCTCCAGGCCGAACTCGAGCGCTCCATGAAGACGCTCAAAGCGCAGGACCCGCCTGCGTACTACCTCGGCTACACCATCACGGATACGCAGCGCGCGGATGTCTCCGGCTCAAACGGCGCGCTCCTCAATAGCGGCGAGGCACGCAACCGCTGGCTGGAAGTTTCCGTGCGCACGGGCACCTACGAAACGGATGACACACATAAGGTCGGCGAGCGGACGCAGACAAGCGCCGGCCCGGGCAAAGCTGTTCCACTCGATGATGATACCGACGTTCTCCGGCGCTCCGTGTGGCTCGAGACCGACAGCCAATACCGCGCCGCCGCGGAAGCCCTCATCAAGATCAAGACGGGCAAAGAAGTAAAAGTAGATTCGGTCGAAAACCGTGCGCCCGACTTCTCTCACGAGCAGCCGCACACCTACATTGGCCCGCAGGTTTCTTTCTCGCTGGACCGCAAACCCTGGGAAGAAAAAGTCCGTGCCTATACTCACACGTTCCGCGAATCCGCGGCGATTATCAATTCCATTGTCACCTTCACCGCGCAAGCCCAGAACGTCTTCCAGGTCACCAGCGAAGGAACCCAGCTGCAATTCGGCCAGATCCGTTACCGCCTGGAGTTGTTCATCCAGGGCAAGGCGCCGGATGGAATGGACATTGAGCGCTACTACAATTTTGACTGGGTCAATCCCGCTGACGCGCCGGACGACAAAGCCGTCTCCGCCGCGCAGGCCACCATGCGCAAGGAACTTGAAGGACTCGTTGCGGCACCGATTAACGAGCCATCGGTTGGGCCGGCACTCCTGACCGGCCGCGCGGCTGCCGTCTTTTTCCACGAAGTTTTTGGACACCGCGCCGAAGGCCACCGGCAAAAAGATGCCGCCGAGGGCCAGACTTTTGCGAAAAAGGTCGGCGAACCCATCCTGCCGAGTTTCTTGAGCATCGTCGACGACACCACGAAGAAGAAGCTCGGGTCGGATGATCTGCTGGGCTACTACCAATTTGACGACGAGGGCGTTCCGGCGCAGCGCGTGACGCTTGTGGATCACGGAGTCTTGAAGAATTTTGAGATGTCGCGTTCGCCGCTCGTGGGTTTCCCCACTTCGAACGGCCATGGACGCCGTCAGCTCGGCGCGACTCCGGTTTCCCGCCAAGGCAATCTGATCGTGGAAAGCAGCAAGACCGTCACGAACGCCCAACTGCGCGCCAAGCTGATCGAGCTCATCAAAGAACAGGGAAAACCCTTCGGTCTACTGATTGACGACATCGCCGGCGGTTTCACCTTCACCGGGCGCGGACAGCCGCAAGCCTTTCAAGTCCTCCCGCTGGTGGTCTACAAGGTGTTTGCCGACGGCCGCCCGGATGAATTGGTCCGGGGCGTCGATATCGTCGGAACGCCGCTCGCCGCGCTCACGAAAATCGTGGCCACCGGCGATACCACGGAAGTATTCAACGGCTACTGCGGCGCGGAGTCCGGCTCCGTACCGGTTTCGGCCGCCTCGCCCGCTATTCTCACATCCGAGCTGGAAGTGCAGAAGAAAGAGACTTCCACGGACCGGCCCCCGATTCTGCCGCCGCCCGCGCATGATCCCGGCAAGACGGGAGGCCCACAGTGAGGCGGGGCCACGCCTTTGCTGGACTCACAATTCTTGCGGCCGTGCTTGGTTCGAGCACCTCCATCCATGCACAAGCTTCCGGTACCGTCCAGGCGCAAGCTTCCAAGGACAATGATCACACGCTCGAAGCTATGCGGGACGAAATGGCGCGCTCGAAAACCCGCCTGGAGCTGCAAATCCCCGGGGCGCCCCAGCCTCAGCGACCTTATTACGTCGAATACCGTTTGCTCGACCTCGACGTGCGCGAAGTCGTGGGCGAATTTGGCGCGTTAGTTTCCTCCAACCGCCTGCGCCAGCGCTTCATGGACGTGCAAGCGCGCATTGGCGACTACAAACTGGACAGCTCTAATTTCGTCAGCGACGACGGATTCCGCGGATTTATCGGCCCGACCGGCTCTGTCGGCATCGACCGCGACTACGATTCTCTGCGCCAGGATCTGTGGATCGCCACCGACCAGGCTTTCAAGGAAGCCGTCGAAACTTATTCCCGCAAGCAGGCCTACTTGAGCAGTCTCGCGCGGCAATCCGACATCGATGATTTTGCGAAGGCCGAGCCGCTCAAACTCATCGAACCGCTGGTCGTTCCGGACTGGAGCAATCGCAACTGGGAACAGGAAGCGCGCGACTCCTCTCGTGCTCTTCGCGCATTCCCCGAAATCTATGAATCGCGCGTGACCTACTATCTGATCTACGCCACGGAATACTTGCTCACCAGCGAGGGCACGGAAATCC
>Ga0207046_10175_pt1 | contig 16004 bp, 15 predicted proteins | sample Alteio_BWMinCont_66_FD_153303 | JGI IMG/M metagenome (GOLD analysis project Ga0207046, IMG submission 153303) | Enriched cells from forest soil in Barre Woods Harvard Forest LTER site, Petersham, Massachusetts, United States -... | ecosystem: Environmental > Terrestrial > Soil > Temperate forest >...
ATGGCGGGGACACCGCTGGATGGCCAGCCGCCGGTCGATATTTTTCAGCTGGTGCGGTTGATTGCAACGACGCGCATTGCGATCCCGAAGGCGCGCGTTCGCCTCTCCGCAGGCCGCACCCGGCTTTCGCGCGAGGGCCAGGCGCTTTGCTTCTTCGCCGGGGCCAATTCGATTTTCTACGGAGATAAGTTGCTGACGGCGGCGAATCCCGGCGTTGATGCGGACCGGTCGCTGCTGAGTGAATTGGGATTGGGGATTACAGCGCCGCAGCCACTGACGCCCGCGCTTGCCGATTAGAATCAAGTCTGAAGAAAAAGGCGAATTGGCCACAAGAGAACACAAAGAGCGCATAGAAAGGCCTCTATGAAGAGCCCGTTTTTATTCTCAACATCTTTGCGCTCTCTGCGTTCTTTTGCGGCTAATCTTTTTTCATGATGAAAATCCTTATCATCAAACCGAGCGGATTGGGCGATATCGTCCAGGCGTTGCCTGTGCTGACGGGGCTGAAGCGGCGTTTTCCGGCGGCGAAGATCGATTGGGTCGTGACGGATACGTTCAAGGAGATTTTGGAGGGGCATCCGTGTTTGCGGAAGGTGATCCTTTATCCGCGGAAGCGGTGGACTTCACCGGCGCGGATCCCGGAGATTTGGCGCTGGGGAAAACGGTTGCGGGCGGAGAAGTATGATATCACAATCGATTTGCAGGGGCTTTTCCGTAGCGCGTTGATGACTTGGGCGGCGAATAGCCCGCGACGGATCGGGTTGGCCTCGGCCCGCGAGGGTTCGCGAGCCGCCTATAATGAATTTGTGGCCGATACGGCTATTTCGGCGGCGGAACGTTACCTCACCTGCCTGGAGCATCTTGATATCCCGGTGCAGCCACTCGATTTTCAGCTCAAAGCGCGCGCGCCGTTGCCAGAGGCCTTGACCGACCTGGGCCCCTATATCGTCCTGCATCCCTATTCGAAGTGGCGGACCAAGCTCTGGCCGTGGCGTTATTATCAGGAGCTGGTCGATTCGATGCCGGAGGCGAAGTTTGTCGTCGTGGGCGAGGGCCCTTGGTTTCCGCTGGATGCGCCGGGACGACTGGTGGATCTCCGAGGGAAACTGGCGTTGGGCTCGCTGGTTACGGTGCTGGACCGGGCGAAGAGCGTGCTTAGTCCTGATTCGGGTCCTGCCCATATTGCGGGAGCCCTGGGTCGGCCCGTGCTCGTGCTTTTCGGCGCGACGGACTGGCGGAAGACGAAGCCATCGGGAGCGCGCGTTCTTATCCATACCCATGCGCTGTTTTGTTCTCCCTGTCTAAAACGGACCTGTTGGCGGGATACGCCGGTGGAGTGCATGAGCCTGCTTACCCCATTGAAAATTAGGACACTTTTGGTGTCTCTTGCATCATAAAGGCCAGTAATAGCAACCCTATACGCAAGAAATCCTACAATATTAACATTAGGTTACCTTATTGTGACAAGAGGGTAACATTCCTGTAATGTGGTTATTGTTGCTGTTGGCACGAAAATCGCCTATGTAGTAAGAAAACTAATAATATTATGAATACCCAACGCAACAAAAATTGGAATGAGCAGCTTGTCACCGAGGAGGTTCGCTCCTGGCATGAGGCGGGCAAGCCTCTCTATTCCCACTATATGAGGCAGAATTACCAGGAACTCCTGGCTGCCGGCATCCGCTACTTCGGCACCTGGCGCTCGGCCATCGAGGCCGCCGGCATCCCCTACGATTCCGTCCGGAAATACCGCGACTGGTCCAAGGAACGGATCATTGAAACGATCCAACGCCTTGAGAAGGACGGCGTCGATCTTTCCTTCCGCTCAATGATGCTGAGCAAGTACGCACCGATGGTGTACGCCTCGATCCGCCCGAACCACTTTGGTTCATGGAAAGACGCGCTGACTGCTTCCGGGCTGGCTCCGGAAGAGATCTATCGGTATCGCTCTTGGGATGATAACTCGATCCTGACGGAGATTCGCCGCCTGAAGCAGGAAGGCGCCGATCTCAGCTCCAAGAAGATGGACGAGACCTCCAATCCTCTCATTGCCACGGCACGTCGCCGGTTCGGCAACTGGGGTGCGGCTGTTGAGCGTGCGGGTATTGATTACAGCGCGATCCGTCGCCGTCGCCGTTGGACGCGTGAGCTGATTCTCTCTGAGATTCGTGAGCTTCGCGCCGCCGGAGCCGATTTGCGCAGTGGCGAAATTCGCCATCAGCATGCGGCGCTGTTCGCGGCAGCCTGCAAGGCCCGCTTCTTCGGAAGCTGGACGAAGGCGCTGCAAGCGTCGGAAGAAGTGGTCGCGACACCGGCCTAAGTTCCGGTATCGCTTCACAAAAAGGCATGACTCGTTCGCGGGTCATGCCTTTTTTGTATTTCCCGCAGGAAGCGGAGTTTTTTAACAGGAAAACATGAAATACATGAAAGGAAGGGTGAAAGTTTTGGAGAAGAGTTAAGCAGTTGCCCCTTCCCATTCATGTATTTCATGTCTTCATGTTTTCCTGTTAAATTAGTTTCTCTCCATGGCTGAACCGCAAACTGTCCGGGGCTTTATTGTCGCGCGCATGCCTTTTGGTAATACGAGTCTCATTGTGCGATGCCTGTGCCGGGAGGCGGGACGACTGACCGTGATGGCGAAGGGAGCGACGCGTCCCAAAGGTACGTTCGCGGGCTTGATCGATCTCTTCTATCTCGTCGATTTGCAGTATCAACCATCGCGGAGTGGCGATATTCATACACTGCGCGAGATCAAATTGATCGAAGCGCACCTTGGTTTGCGGCGCTCTTATGCGAACCTGCTGGCTGCCCAGTATTTCGCGGCGCTGATTGAAACGATTACCGAGTCGGGCACGCCGGTGCCGGGGGAGTATGATCTTTTTGGCAAGGCGCTGACGTATCTGTGCGAAACGGATATTTCCTGGCGGGCGATGGAGCGGTTCGAGAATCGCATCCTCGAACTGGCGGGCATTGCGCGGGCCGATCATGATTTGCCGCGCGCGTTTCATGCGCTGCATCACAAGGTGCCGAATTTACGCGGTGATTTGCTGAAGTTGTTGGCTTCTTCGCAGACTTAGAAATTACGAAAAGACTCTATCCAAAAACTCCGTCATCCTTGTATGAGCCTGTCGAAGGATCAGCTTCCGGCGATTATCTCCATTAGCAGTTAACTTATAATCGCGAAAGCGCATCGGAAGCCGATCCTTCGACAAGCTCAGGATGACGGATTGCTAAAAGAGACTTTTGTTGAGATATCCTTACGTTCAATCCATTCGTTTTCATACCCATGTCCACGTCGAAACCTGTTTTCTCCACGCCCAGCATCGTTCTCGCGCTTGAAAAACTTCGCTACAATCCGCATGACGACCTGATTTTTCCCAGCGTGATTTGCATGGAGGGCCTCGTCGATCGCCCCTTGGGAAAACATTACATGTACTACGCGCCCCACGATGCGCCGGGCGGAATCTGCCTCGCCTATGCGGATGCGCTGGAAGGGCCATGGACTGAATACGACAAGAACCCGCTGATCGCCCGGGAATGGACGCCGCATTACGAGGTCTCCCATGTGTCGAGCCCGCATATGATCTGGGTGGAGGAAGCCGAGAAATTTTATCTCTATTTTCACGGTGAAAACGATACGACGCGAGTGGCGACATCCGTTGACGGCATTCACTTTGATTATCATGGAGTCGTCGTGACGACCGCCATGTATGACAAAATTTCGGAGGCTTCTTATGCGCGAGTGTTTCCCTGCGATTCGGGGCCCATGGGGACGCGCTATGTAATGCTTTTCATGGGCAACAATGAAGGCACGCGACGGATTTATGTGGCGTGGTCGCGCGATGGGCTCACGTTCGAGGCCCAGCGCAAACCGCTCATCAGTCCGCCGTCGGGCACGGACGTCACGCAAGTTGGCGGCCCTTGGTATTTTCCGTGGCAGGGAAAAAATTACGTCATCTTTCACGGGGACAAGACGCCGCCCGATCTCAGCCATGTCACCTCGGAACTTTATTTTGCGGAGGTGGGTTCCGATTTCTCCCAGGAAAATCACCTGGGTGTTTTCTATGGAAGAGAGGCTTTCTCCGAGGACAAGCGGCGTGTGTCCGATGCCTGTCTCTTTCACGAAAATGGCCACGACTGGCTCTTCATGGCGGTGGGGCCGCGCTTGAAGCAGACGATTGCGATGGCGCGGATGACGCTTTAGTTGATACGAGCCGTCGCACGGAGTGCAACGGCTACCATCGGAGCAAGTCGGAGCTTGTCGCCGTGCTGCGGAAACGTAATTTCGCTGGTATGAGCAATCCTTCCACGCCTCCTCAAGTTGCTCATACGTCACCGGAGGAACCTCGTGCTTCATTCATGGGGACGCTTTTATTTGGTGTTATTTTTATGCTGCTTGCAGCGGCGATTTTCACCACCACGATCAAGTCGCACACCAAACCCGCCGCGACCACATCCATGCCCACCCTGCCGCTGACTTATCCCGCCACGCGAAAAGTGGACGCTTTCGATACCTACTTCGGCGTTAAAGTTCCGGATCCCTATCGCTGGTTGGAGAACGGCAAATCGCCGGAAGTGCAGGCGTGGCTCAAGGTTCAGAATCAACTGACACGAAGCTATCTTGATGCATTGCCCGGTCGTGAAGCGCTGGAGAAGCGTTATCACGAGCTTCTCTATATTGATACGATCACGGCACCTGAGCGCGCGGGCGACCGATTCTTCTACATGAAGCGCAGGGCGACCGAAGAGAAAGCAGTGCTCTACTGGCGACCCGTGGCCGATCCGAACGCGGAGCATGTGTTGCTCGATCCTAACCCGTTTATTGCCACGAACAATGCGGCGTTGGGTGAATGGGTGCCCTCGCTCGACGGCAAACTTCTGGCCTACACCCTGAAGCCGAACAACGCCGACGAGGCGACCCTCTACGTGAAGAACGTGGCGAGCGGCAAGGATTTGCCCGGCGAGGTGATCGAGGGCGCGAAGTATGCCGAGCCTTCGTGGATGCCCGATGGCTCGGGGTTTGTTTACACCTATCTCCCTCCCGCCGATCCGGCGCATCTGGAGGACCGACTGGGCCTGGCTGAAGTTCGCTATCATAAGCTGGGAACCGACGCCAAAAATGATCCGGTGATTCATGCCAAAACGGGCGATCCGACCAAGTTCATCGACGCCTACTTTTCCCGCGATGGAAAGTGGATTTTCTTCGAGCAGCAAAATGGGTGGGACAAGATGGACATCTACTATCAGTCGTTGAAGGGCCAGCCGACCGCCGCGCTGGCTGACAAGTGGAAGCCGATTGTGGTGGGAAAGCCTTTCTTGTATTCGCTTTTTCCCTGGAAAGGTCAGGCCTACATCTGGACCAACGAAGACGCGCCCCACTATCGCGTTTTCTCGGTCGACCTGAACGATCCGGGCCGCATCAACTGGCATGAAATCGTTCCCGAATCATCCTCGATCGTGCTTAAGGGCATCTCGGTGGTGGGCAATCGCCTGGTACTGGATGAAATGGAAAAGGTGACCAGCAAGGTGGAGATTCGCGAGCTGGACGGTGCGTCGATCCGGGAACTGGACCTGCCCGGTCTCGGCAGCGTGGGCGAGATGTCCGGCGAGCCCGACCACGACGAGCTTTATTATAGCTTCGTCAATTTCACGACCCCGCCTGAAATTTTCAAGACGAGCGTTGCCAATGCGGACCAGACGCTTTGGGCCAAAATCGAAGTCCCGGTCGATCCCTCGCCTTATATCGTGGAGCAGAAATTCTTCCCATCAAAGGATGGAACTTCGATTCCGATGTTCATCGTGCATCGCAAAGACATTCTGCTCGATGGCAGCACGCCGTTTCTCCTGACCGGGTATGGCGGCTTTGGGATAAGTGAGATGCCTCGTTTTTCCGCCGATTATTATCCGTGGTTGGAAGCTGGTGGCGGTTTCGCGCTGGTGAATCTGCGCGGTGGCGGCGAATTCGGCGAGCAATGGCACCAAGACGGGATGCTGTTGAAGAAGCAGAATGTCTTTGATGATTGCATCGCGGCGGCGGAGTTTCTGGTCAGCCAAGGCTACACCAGCCCGCAGCGTCTTGCATTTCGCGGTGGTTCCAACGGCGGGTTGCTCGCGGGCGCCATGATAACACAGCGGCCGGATCTCTTTCGCGCGGTGATCTGCGAAGTGCCTTTGCTCGACATGATTCGCTATTCTCAATTCAGCAGCGGCAAGACATGGACGACCGAATATGGTTCGCCGGAAAATGCCGCGCAATTCAAAGCGCTGCTGGCCTACTCGCCGTATCATCATGTTGTGGCCAACACAGCGTATCCGTCCGTTCTGTTTTGGACCGACACGGATGATGATCGTGTCGCGCCCATGCATGCGTGCAAAATGGTCGCCGCGTTGCAAGCTGCGACGAGCAGTCCGAATCCAATTTTGCTCCGCGTGGAGACGCAGGGCGGTCACGGCGGGGCTGATCAGGTGATAAAAAGAATCGCCAAAGGCACCGATATTTGGGGTTTTCTCATCCATGAATTGGGCGCGCAGACACCCGGAGAGGCTCCAAAACAGCCTACAAGCGACTGATTATCAACAAATTAACTCATTTCTTTGACACTTGGGCCGCCCGACCAGTACACTAAACGTCCGCAGAGCACCGTCTCTCGGACTAAATTTAAATGGGATCGAGGTGAATTACGTTGAGTGAAGTACGATTAAAAAAAGGTGAGTCCGTTGATAAGGCGCTACGTCGCCTGAAGAAGAAGCTTGATCGTGAAGGCACGTTGCGCGAAGCGCGCACCCGTCGCAATTACGAAAAGCCCAGCGAAAAACGTCGCCGTAAAGCCAAGGAACCGAAGTTGAATTACTGGGGAAGTTTTTCCCTCTAATTTCGCCCCGCCCAATTGGAAGATAAAAACCCGGTTTGGATTTAATCCAAACCGGGTTTTCCTTTTTAAGTTAAGCGCGTTGGCGCCCTGCAGGTTTTAGTGGTGTCCGCCGCCACCACCGCCATGACCCCCACCATGGCCGCCGCCGCTCCAGCCGCCGCCGCCGTGACCGCCACCGGCATAATTGCTAGCGTGACCGTTGTAACCCCAGTTTCCACCATGGCCAATGTATCCACCGTGGCCATAGTAACCGCGGTTATAATAGCCGTAGCCACGATAATATCCGCCACCCCAATAGCCGTTCCACCAAGGATAGTAGCCGGGTCCAAAATAGATGGATGGGCCATAGCCATAATAATAAGGATACTGATAGTAAGGGTAATACGGGTAGTACCCGGGTCCGCCTATACCAACGCCGACAACAACCCCCGCCTGGGCCGTACTGGAAAACGTTACTGCGGCAAGCAGGGCCAACACTAACAAGAGCTTTTTCATAATAGTTACCTCACTTATTAAGACGTTTAGGGGGGCTTCGTGTTTCAAAGTTTATTTTACATCTTGTGTAAGTGCCCGCGTAGCGCGGAGATCGGCGGTGACTCTTGACCGCCTCCGACCCACCTCCTATATCCAGAGCAGGCACATGACTTTTTTCCGCACGGCCTTTCTTTTCGCGTGGTTGCTGATCGCGGCACCGTTGCTGCATGCGGCCAACATCAAGCTGGGCATCGACGTGTTGGAGGAGCATCAGTTCGATCAACTCAAGGGCCTGCGTGTCGGCCTCATCACGAATGCGACCGGTATCGATTCCCACGGAGTAAGCACCGTCGATATTTTGCGGCGCGCGCCGGGAGTCAAACTCGTCGCGCTGTTCGGTCCGGAGCATGGCGTTTACGGCTCCGATTGGGCGGGAGCCTACGTGCCTTCCTCCATCGACGCGCATACCGGACTGCCGGTTTATTCGCTCTACGGCCCGACCAATAAGCCGACTCCGGAGATGCTCAAGGGGATCGATGTTCTCGTCTATGATATCCAGGACATCGGCTGCAGGAGCTACACGTTCATCAGCACGCTGGGCCTCGCGATGGAGGCGGCGGGAGAGGCGGGCATCAAGTTTTATGTGTTGGATCGACCCAATCCGCTGAATGGGAACCGGGTCGAGGGGATGATGCTTGATCCGCAATTTCGCTCGTTCACCTGCGAGTGGAATATTCCTTACGTGTATGGCCTCACGCCCGGCGAACTGGCCTCGATGATCGCGCAATCGAAGGGCTGGATCAAAAAAGCGCCACAGCTCACCATCGTGCCGATGGTGGGTTGGTCGCGCTCGATGTATTGGGAGGACACGGGGCTGGTCTGGGTTCCGACCTCGCCACACATTCCCACTTCGGAAACGGCGCTCGACTATGTGGCGACGGGATTTCTCGGCGAAGCGGGCGGGGTTTGCAATGGCGTCGGGTACACGCTGCCGTTTGCTGTCTTCGGGCACTCCAGCTTCAACTCATTTACGATGACCGATCAATTCACGCGGCTGCAGATTCCCGGCACGCTCTTTCAACCGGTGACCTTCAAGCCGTTTTACCAGGTCTTCAAGGGGCAGATCATCAACGGCACCCAGATTTATTTCACGGACCGGGACAAGGTGAACCTGTGTAATCTTGCGGTGCAGATTCTTTATTCAACTTACCATGCACCCGGCGTGAAAATGTTCGAGACCTCGGCGGATGGCGATTCGGGGCCGAGCGCCTTTGACCATGTTGCCGGTACCGATGCGCTGCGGCTTGCGCTGCAAAAGGGCGAAACCCCCGATCAAATCATCACGTCATGGCAGTCCGGACTGGCCGCCTTTCGGGAAGCGAGACGCCCTTACCTGCTTTACGGCGAGCATTGAAAGAGCGATGCTGGGAACTAGCGGAAGATTGGCCACGAAAGAACGCAAAGAGCACAAAGGGGGAACGGACTTCTTTTCCCCTGCTTTAATTTTTTCTTAATCCTCTCTGTGTTCTTTGCGTTCTTTTGTGGCTAATGATTTCTGCAGTCATTTCATGTTTTCCTGTCAAAAACCTTGGTAATTTGGCAAGTTGGTCGCCCACTCATTTCATGTTTCAGATTGTTTTTAACGACCGCAGCGCCGTCGAACTGGCCCAACTTCCCAAGTTGCTCCAGTTGCAAATCCTGAGCGAATTCAACTTCCTGCCCGAGGATCTTGATAAGGCCGATCCGGAGAAATTCGGAAAGCTCCATCGCGAAAAGCGCAATTTGTACCGCTATCGGACGAAAGAATACCGGATTTATTTTGAGCGGACAGAGGCGGGCTTGCTCATCCATCGCGTACTGCACAAGAATACGTTGAAGGACTTTTTCTTCCGCACGAAGCTGCCCTTGGGCGAGGACGAGATGCTGCAGAAGGCGCCGGAATTTTGGGAATTGATCGATGGGCGGAGATGACCAATCAGCAGCCTCAACGGAGACTCCTGCGAAATTCTCACATTTAGCATTAGTCATCCTGAGCTTGTCGAAGGATCAGTTCGGTCTGCCTTTGCTAGTTGAAGGATGATTTCGAAAGTTTTCCGGAGGCTGATCCTTCGACAAGCTCAGGATGACAAGTCCTAAAAATAAGACTCTTGAAGAAGTCTTCAATGGGGCTATCGGATTAGTGCGTTGTCGTTGATCTTGATTCGCGCTAAATTGCCTGTGTTCCGATGCGCTTCAAGATTTCCTATAATTGGTATCGTTTCATGGGGATTACCGGTCTCTTTTTGATCGGGTACATTGTGATAATCGGCATTTTTGGGAACGTCGATATCACTCCGATCCTGCCGATGCAACTGGCGACATCGATTGAGACGCATTGGCCGAATTTGCCTTTCTTCAATGTGCAGAAGGAGCCGGTAGATGATGGCAAGGACCAGGAAACTTATTACACCGTGCCAACCCGGCAACTCACGCCGCAGGAAATTGCGAAGCTGAAGGCCACGGGGCCAGAACCAGCCGCAGCAGCCAAGCCGAAGGAAACTACGGCGCCTTCTGCGGCGCGATGAAGTCGAGCGCGTCGTCCCACCATTTGAGATCGGGGGAACTGGGCCAGCTGTTGTGACCGGCATTTTCGTGTTGGATCACTTTTTTGGGCTCGGGGAGATGCGCAATCAGGTTCGACGTCAGAGGCGGCGGGATGACCTCATCCTCGGCGCTGCGCACGATACAGATCGGATGCGGAAAATGCTGGAGGTTGGCGATGGTGTCGTACTTATCGATCATCAGCAGGCGGACGGGGATGTAGGGGTACATGCTGAGGCCCACATTGGCGATGTTGTCCCAGGGCGTGAGCAGGACGAGGCCGTGAACGGGCAGAGAGGGATCGGCGCAAACCGCAGCGGCCACGCCTGCACCAAGCGATTCGCCCCAGACATAGACGGGGCCGTAACCGGCTTGATCGAGCGACCGGATCAGCGCCTGACCATCGGGCACGATGGTGGATTCGCTCGGACGACCGGGGCGTCCGCCGTAACCGGGATACTCATAGAGGAAGGTGCGAAAGCCACGACGAGTGAAGGCTTCGACGTATTCGGTGCGATCAAAGGCGCAATTGGCGTTGCCGTGGAAGACGACGATGGTACCGCGTGGAGCGGCGGCCGATTCGAAGTCGGGGCGCACGTAGCCTTGCGGTCCCTCGGCGCCCGCAGTGGTATGGGGCCAGGGAATGAGTTTGGATTCGGCGGCGATGTGCGTGGCTCGCTCAGGGGAAAGAACGGCGCCCGAAGCTACTCTTGGGTAGGTGAGGCTGTTTTGGCTGAAAAAGAGAAACACGCAGATAACGACATACACGGTCAGGGCAATAATCGCCAGCCGCCGCAAAAGGCGAATGGGATGATACCAGGGCCGTTTGGTGGGAGAAATAGGAGCGGCCATGGGGGACGCTACAGAACGCATGACGAAAAGGCAAATAAGTCGGTGGCCGAAGGCCACAGGAGGTGACCAAGAGACTTCTCTTCACCTATGATTAAGCGAAAATCTTCCGGCTACCTCCTGCGCGCAGCGCGCGTCCGGACAACAAGTAGTCCGGACCACCCGAAGGGCTCCATCACCCGGTACATTCGTGCAATGGTCGATAGTTACCTCGGAGGAAAAGGTACGACGGTCATAGACCGCCGCTACAGCTGAAGGGTACGACGGCTACAAGTGCTGATTACACGCATCGAATTGTTACAGAAATGTGGCGCTTTCTAGCTTGCCGCCGCCGCCGCGCACCGCGACACTTCATGGGCTATGGATAATACTGGCCCACAAGTTTTCACCGGCAACGCCAACCCTGCTCTCGCGAAGGAAATAGCCAAATACGTGGGCGTACCGCTCGGGGAAGCGACGGTCACTTCGTTCCCGAACGGCGAGACCTTCGTTAAGATCAACGAGAACATTCGGGGTCGCGATATTTATATTGTCCAGCCCACGGCGCCGCCGACCAACCAGAACTTGATGGAGCTGCTGATCATGATCGATGCAGCGCGCCGCGCCAGCGCGATGCGGATCACCGCCGTGATGCCCTTTTACGGTTACGCCCGTCAGGACCGCAAAGACCAGCCCCGCGTGCCGATCACGGCGAAGCTTGTCGCCAATCTACTCGCGTCCAGCGGCGCGCACCGCGTTCTCTGCATGGATCTTCACGCGCAACAAATCCAGGGCTTCTTCGATATTCCGGTCGATCATCTTTACGCCGCGCCGGTGCTCTACCGGTACCTATCGACGTTGAAATTGAACAACCTGATCGTGGTTTCGCCGGACGTTGGTGGAATGAAAATGGCCGCGGCCTACTCGCAGCTTCTCCACACCAGTCTGGCCATCGTCGCCAAACAACGCACGAGCGCCACCTCGGTCGAGTCGCAATATCTCGTCGGTGATGTGGAGGGCAGGGATGTCCTCATGGTCGATGACCTGACCGAAACCGCCGGCACGCTCACCGCCGCTGCCAGACTGCTGAAAGAAAAGGGCGCGAAACGCATTCTCGCCGCCGTTTCGCATTGCCTCCTCACCGATATCGCCATCAAACGCTTCCAGGACTCGCCCATTGACGAGCTCATCACGACAAACAGCACTGTCGTTAATTCCATTCCCGGATTCAAGCTGACGGTCCTGAGTATCGCCGAATTGCTGGGTGAAGCGATCAAGCGCATCAACGGCGGCGAATCCGTTTCCTCTCTGTTCGAGATCAACGGCAAAGGCGACAAGGGCATTCTCTAATCGATCACGGCGTGTCCTTAAGAAATTCGGTGATGGGATAACATGTGAAGATTTGCGACGTCACCCAGTTTTACTCGCCGGTCAGCGGCGGGGTGAAGCGTTACATCTCGGAGAAGCGGTTGCATGTCGTGCAGCATACGCGCGACGAGCATCACCTCATCATTCCGGGAAGCACCACCCGCTATGAGCGTGAAGGGCGGCTTCATCTTCACACCATCCGCTCGCCACGGCTCGATTTTTTCTCGCGCTATCCTTCCCGCTACCGGCTGATCCTGAATACGCAGATCGTCCTCGATATGCTCGACGACATCCGGCCCGACGTGATCGAGTCGGGCGATCCCTATCATCTCGCCTGGACGTGTCTTCGCGCCGGAGCGCAGATGCATACGCCGGTCTTTGGCTTCTATCACTCTCATTTTCCGGAGGCCTACCTGCGCACGGCGTTGAAATATGGCGGCTCGTGGATGCGCGATGCGGTGCTCAATTACGCGGAGGATTATATCGTGAATCTTTACAGTCGTTTCGCCGCGACGCTCGTTCCCTCGGAACATCTGCGCCAGGTGCTGCACGGTTGGGGCGTGACGAACACAGTGACGTTGAATCTCGGCGTCGATACAAAGGCTTTCCATCCCATCCCGCGCAATGACACCTTGCGGAAAGAACTCGATCTTCCACGCGACAAAAAAGTTCTGCTCTATGTGGGGCGACTTTCCGCGGAAAAAAATATCGAGATGCTGCTCGCGGCCTTCGAGGCGCTTCATGCCCGGCATCCGAATACGTACCATCTCGTCATCGTTGGCGACGGCCCGCTGCGCCGCACCCTGCCCGCAACGCGTCATCGCACCGGCGCGCTGACCTGGCGCTCTTACATTCAGGACAACGCCCAGTTGGCCCGCTACTACCACGCTGCCGACCTTTTCATTCATCCCGGCGTTTGCGAGACGTTCGGTCTCGTGGTCTTGGAGGCACAGGCTTGCGGACTGCCTTGCGTCGGCGTGCGCGGCAGTTTCATGGACGCGAATATCATGGTCGGCCTCGACCAGTGGGCGACGAGTAATGACCCCAATGCGATCGCCGATGCCATCGAGCGGTATGAGCATCAAGACCTCGCGTCGCTCGGCGCGGAAGCCTCGCGACTCGTTCACGCACGCTTTTCCTGGGACAAAGTTTTTGCGCGGCAATGGGCGCTCTATACCCGCGCGCGGTTGCATGGCGCGGAGTCGCTTCATTCGATGGAGCCGCATTCGTTCTCGCCTGATCTCGCGGCGGGTTAGCCCGTTTTGGAAGGACGATCTCCCGGTCGTCCGCAGACGCGCAGGACGCGTCCCTTCAGGCTCAAACACACTCATCACCTCATTGGCCTCCGTTTTAGCAAATGGTACATCCCATGCTCTGAGGGGATATCCAAAGGAGGTGATGGTTATGAGAGTCACCAGAAAAATACAGAGCCTTGTCGAAGCGAAGATTCGCCACGCGATCGCGACGGGACCGCTTTTGCGAATCGAACGAAGCTCAACTACAGAAACTCATCCACAGCAGGCTTCGAATAAAGCCGAATCAGGAGAGACAGGTCAGTCCAAGTAAGCTTAAACCGGCTGTTCTCTTAGGAAACGAGGCGTTCATTATCAATGAGCCTCGTTTTACCGACGAAGACTGCCGCGCAGAGACGATCTCCGGCTACCTCGACGTAATCGAGGCGCAGACTCGTCACCCGTTTCAATTCACGGCTCAACCATGAAGCCGGTTTTGATTTTTGCTTCGTCGCTTTCTGGAGAAGTTGTGCAAATTTGACCGCCGTGGCGCGTTCCTCCACTGAGAGATACCGATTGCGCGAGCTCATCGCCACGCCGTCCGGATCGCGGACGGTTGGTACGATGATTAATTTCACAGGCACGTTGAGGTCACGAACCATGCGTATGATCACATCGACCTGTTGCGCGTCTTTCTGGCCGAAGTAAGCGCGAGTCGGGCGTGTCAGATTGAAAAGCTTCAGCACCACCGTTGCCACGCCACGGAAATGCCCCGGTCGGGATGTGCCGTCGCGACCTTGCGACACGATCGTTTCCTCCACGTAGCTGGAGTGATCCGGGAAATAAAGATTCTGCGGGGCAAAAACAAAATCGACGCCCGCCGCGCGACACATCGCCAGGTCCTGTCGGCGCGGGCGAGGATATTTCGCGAGATCTTCTTTCGGGCCAAACTGAGTCGGGTTCACGTAAATGCTGACGACGACCCGTTTACATTCCTTGCGCGCGCGCCGGATGAGTGTGAGATGCCCCTCATGCAGCGCGCCCATGGTCGGCACCAGGCCAACCGATTCGCCGGAGCGAATCCACTCGTCACTTTGCCGCTGCATCGCGGTCATGGAACCAATTACTTTCATAATTCGAATTAGCGGGCTTGGAGAAGCATCTCTTCCTCGACCATCTTGGAAATAATTTGAGGCAATTGCATCGTAGCCTTCCATTTGAGGAGTTGGTGCGCCTTGGAAGCATGACCAAAGCTCATATTGATATCGGAGGGACGTTGCAATTCCTGGCTGAAGGTAACGAAATCGCGCCAGTTCAAACCGAGAACCTTGAACACTTCTGCGACGTAATCCTGCAACGACGTGCAGACTCCCGTGGCGATGACATAATCCTGAGGCTTGTCCTGCTGAAGCATGAGCCACATCGCCTCCACATATTCAGGCGCCCATCCCCAATCGCGCTTGATGTCGATGCGTCCCAATTGCAGTTTCTCCCCCGATCCGTTTTTGATTCGCACGGCGGCGGAGACAATTTTCCTGGTCACAAACCGGGAGGGACGAAGCGGAGATTCATGGTTAAAGAGGATGCCAGTCGCGCAATAGAGTTTATAAGCCTCACGATAGTTGGCCACGGTATAGTGGGCGGCGGCCTTGGCCGTGGCATAAGGACTTCTGGGATGAAACAGCGTACTTTCATCCGCACCTTCCGGGGTGTTGCCAAAAACTTCGCTCGATCCCGCGTTATAAAAACGGACGTCGAGATTCAACATTCTCAGGCACTCAAGAATGTTGAGCGTTCCGACAGAGATGCTTTCGAACGTTTCAACCGGATAAGAAAACGACAAACCTACGGAAGTCTGTCCGCCAAGATTATAAAGTTCATTTGGCCGTACCTTTTGGATGACCGACATGACGCTTCGAAAATCGGACAGCGCCAGGGAATGAAATGTGATTTTATTTTTGATGCCCAGCCGCTCCAACCCGCCAAACGTGGCCAGCTCGTGATCCCGGGAAGTGCCGTGAACTTCGTAATCCTTCTCGATCAATAACCGGGCCAGGTAAGAGCCGTCCTGTCCTGAAATTCCGATGATCAGCGCCTTTTTTTTCATTTCGATTCCAAGACAAACCAATGTCCGCGATTTATCCCTTTGAGCTTATCGCTGACGCAACGGAATAGGAAGACGGAATAGAAACTGTGAAAGAAGGCAATGGACCGCTTTCCTCTCTGGCTTGTCTTTGCTACCTTTTTTCTTGCCAGCGAATTTCTCGTTGCCGCCAGAATTTAAATGGAAACCGACCCTGATCTTGTCCTGAGTTGCGAAGGCATTCATCGTTATCTCGGCCAGGACGAAAACGCCGTTCATGTGCTCAAGGATGTTTCCCTGCAGCTTCACGCCCAGCGGGTCTATTCGATCATGGGCCCCTCCGGTTGCGGAAAAAGCACGCTGCTTTATCTGCTCGGCCTTTTGGATCGGCCCGACAGCGGCACCCTCTGGATTTCAGGACAGGAAGTCTCCGGGATGGACGACCGGGAGCTTTCTCATTTTCGAAACCAGGAGATTGGCTTCGTTTTTCAATTTCACTTTTTGTTGAAGGAATTCACCGCTCTTGAAAACGTGCAACTGCCCATGCAACGCGCGGGACGCCTCAAC
>Ga0207046_10215_pt1 | contig 15947 bp, 18 predicted proteins | sample Alteio_BWMinCont_66_FD_153303 | JGI IMG/M metagenome (GOLD analysis project Ga0207046, IMG submission 153303) | Enriched cells from forest soil in Barre Woods Harvard Forest LTER site, Petersham, Massachusetts, United States -... | ecosystem: Environmental > Terrestrial > Soil > Temperate forest >...
GATGCCCTGGTTTGACGCTTCGCTTCAATTACGCCAGTGTCTTTTGATTAAATTGGGCAGTCATTTCGGGATTGAATACGTCAATCTGGCGCCAGGAGCCGCGATGTAGCTACCTCATTCGCAGAAGATGCATCAAAGTTCCTCAGTTTCGGAGGGTAGCGAATGCCGATAAAAGACAGTGGCGATTCAAAGAGTGAATCGAATGCAGCCGAGCCGGGTGTCTTAACCGAAGTGGCACAAAAGGTTGGAACGGCCGTGGGTACAGTCGTATCCGTTCTCTCCGGGACGAGCAAATCCGAGATAAACCAGTCCAACACAAGTAAGAAGGGTCCACAAAGAACAAATTCGCAACCAACAAATTCAGGAAAAACATCGAAGATGACCGCGAGCAACAACAACCGTTCCGCAGCGAAAACTTCCAAGCGGCGTTCTAAGAAGCAGCCAGGCAGCACGGGTACAGAACTTTCGCCCCTCAAGCGGCACAGAATAAAAAGCAAGTAAGAAATACCCCGACGATAAAACGGCTCTGTACTGGCTTATGCCAATGCGCCCCACAGCCGCGCAAGTATCAGCGCGATGAAGACCCGCCGGCTAGGAAGGTAACTACTGCGTTTCGAAACTGATCAGGCTTCTGGATATGGGGAATGTGGCCGCAGCCAGGAATCTCCACCAAAGTTGAGCCGCTAATGGCAGCATGGGCTTTGCGACCCAGTTCGGGATACTGCCCCGCGACAGACTGTAAATTTGGCGGCAAGTGACTCTTGCCAACGACGGTGCGATCGTCCTGACCGATAATCAGCAGCGCAGGCCGGCTGATCTCGCTTAACTCGTAGACGACGGGTTGCTCGTAAATCATCTCGTAAGTTAGGGCCGCGGACCACGCATCGCGCGGATATTCACCGGTATCGAGCACACGAGCCTGATCCTGCACATTGACCTCGTACTCCGGCTTCCATGCCCCCGGATAATAACTTTTCTGGTAATCAAGCATCTTCTCGTAAGTCTGGCTTAACTCCGCCGCATACTGCTGTTGCAGGGGAATGTAAGGCACGAGTTTACGATAGTCCTCAAGTCCAATTGGATTCTCCAGCACCAGTTTTTCGACGGTCGCAGGAAAAAGCAGTGTGAAACGCACGCCTAACATTCCGCCCATCGAATGCGCAATCAAGCAAACCTGCTGGATGCCCAGGTGGTCGAGCAGGGCCTTCGTATTCCCAGCCATCTGGTAAAAGCTGTAATGGATGTCCGGCCGCGACGAGTCGCCGAAGCCCAACTGGTCAGGGGCGATGACGCGATAACCCTGTTGCGCCAGAAACTCAATGGTGGGCTCCCAGTAGAATCCCGAGAAATTCTTTCCATGGAGCAGAAGTACGGATTTTCCTTTGGAAGCACCGGTCGGCTGAACATCACGGTAAGCCATTCGTTGATCCTGGTTTTCCACCTGCAACTGGAAAAATTGCACCGTGTATTTGGGATGGAGCGGCTGGCCTTGCTGCGCAGATAGAGATGGTGCCAGGATTGCCCCGAGCAAAAAGACCAGAATGAGGTAGTGTAGGTGTGGGCCGTGCGGACTCGTAAATACAGATTCAAGCTGTTCGCCGCCCGTGCGGGCTAGATCGGTACATCCAGCACGGGCGATGACGCCCGCGCCTACACTGCCAGATCGATCGAAGTTGAACATGAATTCTGTACTCCAGTCTAAGGTTTCACTTGAACGAATTTCAGTGGCATCTTTGTTTTTAACAGGACTCGGCCCCGTTTGCGTACAGGTTTTACCCGATCATCCAACCTACAAGAATAACCCTCACACGCGCGGCTTAGCTGCCTTCCACTTCTTCGCAACATGAAGCTACTCCTTCGGCCGCGCAAGCATCTCATGCGCTGGAAAAAACTTTTTTTGGAGGAAACAATGTCGGAAGGATTAAGAGAACTTTACATAGAGGAATTGAAGGACCTTTATAACGCAGAGAACCAACTGGTCAAGGCGCTGCCCAAGATGGCCAAGGCTGCCTCGTCGGACGAGCTACGGCAGGGATTTGAAGATCATCTGGAACAGACCAAAGGCCACGTACAACGTCTGGAGCAGATTTTCCAGGCCTTGGGAGAAAGTCCTAAAGGAAAGAAATGCAAGGGTATGGAAGGTTTGGTGGAAGAAGGCTCGGAAGTAATGCACGAAGATTTCGAGGGCGCCCTGATGGACGCGGCTATTATTGGCGCAGCTCAACGGGTGGAGCATTACGAAATTGCGGCATACGGAACAGTTTGCGCCTTCGCCGAAGAACTCGGAGAGACGGAACAGAACTCGTTGCTGAACGAAACTCTCCAAGAAGAGAAAGAAACGGATGAGAAACTCACCCACCTCGCTCAGCAGATCAATGCGCAAGCGAATGAGGGAGAAGAACAAGAGCAATCAGAGGAAGAGGCGACGGCCAGCAAGAAAAGGGGCAGGCGCGCAGCCTAACCGTGAACTTAACCGGCAAACCCGGACGGACCGAGAGTCCGCCCGGAATGCCGGAAAACATCTTCGAGTCTATTCTGACCTCAGTCGCTGCCAACCCTCTCTTGGCGCCTGCTCACCCTGTCCGCGTGGGATGTGCAGGATGGAATATTCCGCGGCAGGCAATCGCCGAATTCGCGCCCGCAAGAAATCATCTTGAGCGGTATTCACGAGTCTTCGACTGTTGCGAAATCAATTCGTCATTCTATAGGCCGCATAAGAAGGAAACATGGGAGAGATGGGCCCACTCCGTCCCTCCTGGATTCCAATTCTCGGTGAAAGCTCCGCGAACCATAACCCACGAAGCAAAGCTGAATTGCAATCCCGGGATGCTGTCAGTATTTCTGGAGCAGATTAAGCATATGCGCGACAAATTGGGCCCAATACTCTTCCAGCTGCCACCGAGCTTCGGATTTGACCATGCCCGCGCGAGAGAGTTTCTGTCGCTGCTTCGCACGAATTATTCCGGAGACGTTGTATGGGAAGCGCGCCACGCCAGCTGGTTCGATGTGCAAGCCGATGACTTGCTCGGCGAATTTCAAATCGCGCGAGTAGCCGCCGATCCCGCCTGCGTACCCGCCGCCCGTCAGCCCGGTGGTCTTGCGAACCTGGCTTATTTTCGGCTTCACGGTTCTCCCCGCCGATATTTCTCTTCCTATTCAGGGGATTTTCTGAATACGCTAGCTGCACAGTTGGCAATCTTGGGTGAACGAGCCCGGGTGTGGTGCGTTTTCGACAACACCGGTTCTGGCGCTGCGATCCAAAATGCCCTCGAATTGGCCAGAAAGCTCGGCCGAGTTGCCGGCAATACGATGGTTGAGACGCACTGAAGCGCGCGACGAGCCCGGGCACAGTAGTACGTGGTACCAACGTCATCTCGCCCTTACTTCCTCCCGGTTGCACAATCCTTCAATGGGATTGAATCTTCTCTTCGTCGATTTCCTCCAGCGCATTGCCGTAGGAGCAGTAATGGTATTTGTCTTGCTGTTGGTAGTCCGGCTTAGGACGCCCCGCCGTACGGCGACCGTCGCCAACCGTCGAACCTCTCAGTAAGGCTATAGCCGCCGCCGGGCACATCGGCTTGCGAACGCCCGTGCCTCATCGGAAAAGGCAACCTTGCGATCCCTTCCGGCTCCCATTTGACTGAATTTGCCGCCACATGAGATATTGACCTGCTCTAATCACCGCAACGACTGTGTACGTATAGAGTCAGAATATCTTGCTTCCAAAATGATCCGCCTCATTCCCAGGGATGACAGTTTCTTCGCCATGTTTTCGGCTATGTCCGACAATCTCATTGCCGGGGCCCGCACCCTGGTCGATCTTTTTTCGAACTATCACAATGTCGAAAAGAAGATCGATGAGATTCGCCGTATCGAACGGAAGGGCGATGAACTCACTCATGCCATCCTGACCAAGCTCAACCAGACATTTATCACGCCGTTCGACCGGGAGGACATTCACCAGCTGACGTCCAAGCTTGATGATGTACTCGATTTCATTAATGCTTCCGGCGCCCGCATAGTGATGTATCGCATCACGGCCCCTCCGCCGGCAGCTGGAGAGCTGGCCGCGATTATCATGCAACAATGCCAGGAACTGCAGAAGGCGGTATCTCTTATGCAGAAGAATGGCAACATTCTGGCCCATTGCGTGGAGATTAACCGCCTGGAAAATGAAGCCGATCAAGTATGCCAGCAGGCTATCGCCGCGCTATTTGAACGCGAGAAAGATCCCATCAATCTCATAAAAATCAAAGAATTGCTAGAATTCCTCGAGCGAGCTACCGATAAAGCGGAAGACGCGGCCGATGTGCTGGAAACGGTCGTACTGAAGAACACATGAAGTCCTAATCCTCTACCGCGAAATAGGAAAACTGGTGAAGCCTGATCTGCTTCTGCTGATCATCACAATAGTGGTCGCCCTGATCTTCGATTTCCTCAATGGATTTCACGACGCCGCCAACAGCATCGCTACGGTAGTGTCGACGCGCGTATTGTCGCCAAAGCTCGCAGTCTTGTGGGCCGCATTCTTCAATTTCGTGGCCGCGTTCCTTCTGGGGACGGCAGTCGCTAAGACCATCGGCGGAGGCATGATTCGAATCGAAACTGTGACCCAGTATGTTGTGATCACCGGCTTATTCGGCGCGATTGTCTGGGACGTGCTCACGTGGTGGTGGGGATTGCCGACCTCTTCCTCGCATGCTTTGATCGGCGGCTACGCGGGCGCGGCAATCATGCGATCCGGATGGCATGTGATTATTCCCGAGGGCTGGTACAAAACCCTGATCTTCATTGTTGTGGCACCGGTCATGGGACTCGTCCTTGGCTTTACGTTCATGGTTGCAGTATTTTGGCTTCTCCGCGATAAGCCTCCGCGAAAAATCGATGCCTGGTTTCGCAAGCTGCAACTCTTGTCGGCGGCAGCGTACAGTCTCGGCCACGGCGGCAACGACGCGCAAAAGACCATGGGAATTGTAGCCAGCGCGTTATATGGGGCACATTATTTAAGTTCGAAAGAACTGGCAGGCAACTGGGGGAAATTCCACTGGCCGATAATCCTGGCGGCCCATTTGTCGATTGCCTTGGGGACATATTTCGGCGGTTGGCGGATTGTGCACACCATGGGATCGCGTATCACGAAGCTGAGGCCGGTCGGAGGTTTTTGCGCTGAGGCCGCCGGAGCAATCACTCTTTTTTCTACCGCATTGGCCGGAATCCCCGTCAGCACCACGCATACCATCACCGGAGCGATCGTCGGTGTGGGCGCCGTGAACCGCCTATCCGCCGTGCGCTGGGGAGTGGCGGCACGCATTGTGTGGGCCTGGGTTGTCACAATCCCGGCAGCGGCCCTGGTGGCCGCGGTAGCGTTCTGGCTGGTGCGCTTGATCTACCCTGGAGCATAGTCGGTTTCTCGGTAATGTATTCTTAACTCGAATCACGAATCAGGCCGCAACACACTTTGGAACCCCTTACTCACTTCTTGTTCGGCGCCTGCTTGGGGCGCGCCGGACTCAATCGCAAAACAGCGTTGGCCACCGCTACAGTTACTCTCGCCGCCGAAGCGCCTGACTTGGACGTGCTGAGCGAGTTCAAAGGCCGGGTTTTCGCCTTCGCACATCATCGCGGCTTTACACATTCTTTTCTAGGTATCGCGATCGTGTCGGCGGTGGTAGTCAGCTTCGTGTATGCGATCTGGCGTATTCGCGGACGAAAGATTAAGAATCCAAATCTGCCGCCGCGCTGGGGATTGCTGTTCGCTTTCGCATATCTCGCCGGCCTCACCCACATTCTGCTCGATTACACGAATAACTACGGCGTGCGCCCCTTCTGGCCGTTCTCGGAGAAATGGCATTCGTGGGATATTGTCTTCATCTTCGACCCCGTCATTCTGATTTTGCTCGTTTCCGGCTTAGTGCTGCCAACGCTATTCTCTTTTATCGATCGCGAAATCGGAGTTCGCCGCAAAGTGCCCCCAGGCCGCTGGGGCGCAACCCTCGCATTGCTGGGAGTGGTTACGTTGTGGGGCGTTCGCAATTACGAGCACCAGCGCGCCGTGAACGCGCTGGAAGCCCGTACCTACGAAACCTCCGATCCCCTCCGCGCATCGGCCTTCCCTGTGTGGTGGACTCCTTTTCGTTGGGTGGGGGTGGTCGAAACCCGGAGTTTCTTCGCCACGATGAGTGTCGATTCGATCACTCCAGAGGTCGACCCCGGCGGCGAAATGCAGATTCTCTACAAGCCCGAGGAAACTCCGGTCACCCTCGCGGCCAAACGTTCGTATCTCGGACGCGTCTATCTCGATTGGGCTAAGTATCCCATCACCGAAACCGAGCCGCTCGCATCGGGTGAACAGGGCTATATCGTGCGCTTTAAAGACCTGCGCTTTCAGCAGCCCGGACGTCCCAGTCCAAGCGTCCTCTCGGCTTACGTCAAACTCGACCGCAACCTGAAAGTCGTGGAAGAAAACATGGGCACACCCAAAACTGCGCCCTTGGATTAGCAATAGAGGCCGGGCGTCCTCGCCCGGCTGGACGGGCCAGAGGCCCGTCCTCCATTAAGAAGCAACCCCCTTCGACTTGACGCGGCCGCCCGCACAGGCCACAATCTTCTTGAGAGTTTCACACTGAGGTGCTCTACATGCTGGCCTATTTATTCGTCGTACTCGCGGTCGCCGTCCGATTCATGCCTCATCCGTGGACGTTCACTCCAGTAGTCGGATCGCTGTTATTCTTCGGAGCCCGCGGACCACGCCGCCAGATATGGATTCCGTTCATGCTGCTGGCTGCGTCCGACGTAGCGCTGACGAAACTGGTCTACAGCTATCCATTCACATGGGACCACTACGTGACCTTCGCCTGGTATGCCGCGGTTCTGTGGCTGGGCACAACGCTGGGCGCGAAGACTAAGTTCATACCGGTAATCGGCGCTGCCCTAGCCAGTTCGGTCTCGTTTTATCTGATCACTAATCTCGCAGCCTGGGCCTGGCTGGATATGTACCCGAAAAACCTCAACGGGGTAATGATGTCGTACGTCGCTGCCCTGCCATTCTTCCGGAACGCGCTCGCCGGCGATCTGATTTTCACGCTTGCGATGTTTGCCACGCCAATGGCCTTGCGCGCACTTTCTGGCGTACGCCGTCCGAACGACAACGCAGCAGCGGCGTAGAGCGAATCCAGAAAATCACTGATCCGATAAAGGAACCTGGCCCTTAACTGGATTCCTTTGCGATTCCTCTTTTCCGCTTTCGTCTTCGCATCACGAACCATACGACTAGCCCCACAATGATCGCTTCCAGTATCAAATAATAGTGCTGCCGGAAAACTGTCCCCAATAGATGGACAACGTCCGGGCCGAACCGGATGGTCAGCAGTCCCAGCACCAGGAAACGCACCATGCGTCCGGAGAAAATCGCCAGCAGGAAACGGACGAAGCCCATCTCCGAAACGGCCGCAGCCAGTACGAATAATTTGAATGGTGTTGGCGGAGGCAGCATCGCCGGCAGCATCAGGCTCCAGAAGGGATGCTTGTCGAACGCTTCGTGAATTTTCTCGAAGCGAGCTGGGGGAATGCGCTTGCGCAGCAGTTCTTCGCCGCCCTTGTAACCAATGACGTAAATTACGATGCTGCCCAACGCCGATCCCGCCGAAGCCATCAGCGCGTAAAGCACAAACCGTCCGTGATTCTGATAGACGTAACCGGCCACGACCGCGTCAACCGGCAGGCCGAGAAAGGCGCCGTCCACAGCTCCAACCACCAGCACGCCCCACATTCCAAGAGGCTTAAGGAGAGCCCACAGGAATGCGGTATATCGAGAAAGGATGTGTTTGATGGTTTTCAAGAGCTGCGACTAGCAGTCTACGCGAAAGGGAACATCCGAGGAGACGCGAAGTGGGTTTCCCGGCTAGGGATATTAGGCTCTATTCGGCAGCAGTCAAGATCACATATAGTTTCGTACGCCGCATCTGGACGAATCCTTTTTGGGGGGACAATTTTGTGAGACATGGCATTGTAGGTCAGATTCGCGTCGTATTGTTCTTGGCGCTGTTCTCCGCCGTGGCAACTACGGCAGACGCGCCGCCGCTCATCTTCAAATTCAAAAGCATCAAAGTTCCAGGGGCGCAAAGCACTGCCATCTATGGCATCAATAACCTGGGTGCGATGGTTGGATCGTACGTCGACAGCGGGGGTTTGCGCCACGGGTTCACGCTGCTCAAAGGAAAAGTAGTTAAGATCGATGATCCAAACGGCACGGACACTTATTGTTTTGCGACCAACAGAGCGGGAGCGATAGTAGGCTATTACGCAACTTCAAACCACAGCGCACAGGGCTTCCTGTACGCGAAAGGGAAGTTTGCCGACATTAGTCCAACGGGCTCGACGGGATCGCAGGCTACTGGAATCAACGACCACGGCGATATTACCGGGAATTTCGCCGATTCAAAAGGTTCGCATGGCTTCTTGTTAAAGGGCGGAACTTATACCACGCTGGACGTGCCTGGCGCGCAGGCCACGCTCGGCGGCGGGATTAATAACGCAGGCCTCATGACCGAAGTGTGGCTGGACTCGAGCTTCAATTCGCAATCGTCGCTCTACAACGGCAAGACCTATAAGACGATAGATGTGCCCGGCGAACCGGACTCGGATGCCGGAGGCATCAACAATCTGGGCGATATTGTCTATTCCTGGGAAGGTTCGGGCGACACCTATGGCGGGGCGCTACGGCACAGTGGCAAGTATTACAAGTTTCACGTCCCTAAAGGCGACAGGACTTTCGGCTATGGGATCAATGACCATAAAGTTATCGTCGGGGCGTACACGGACGACAATGGGATTCTGAGCGGTTTCACGGCGACTTATTGAATACGGAAAAATTTATTCTCCGGGACGTGCCACTTCACTCGCGTCGCCAAACATTTCCGCGGTGAACGCCTCCAATGTCGCGCCGTTCTTCCAGGCGTCTCGCGGCAGCCCCGCCTTCTGGCAAGTCTGCTCAATGAAAGTCAGGCGATCCCATCCATGTTCAACAGGCACCTGCGGCAAAAGCAATCCGCGGCGTCCGCCATACGAGACCACCAGCCCGTGGAGTCCAATCTCGACTTCCTCCGGCTTGATGACCCTGAGCGGCGACAGGATGCTGAGTGAAACCTCGAGTGACCGCGCTTCCGCTAAAGTTACCGGGGCAAAACGCGTGTCCTCGAAGGCTGCCGCGCGAGCTGTTTCAGCCACCGTGCGATATAGCGAAATAACCGGAAGCACGTAGCCTACACAACCACGCAGCTGACGCTGCAAATAGAGAGTGGTAAACGCGCCCCTTGGTTCGGAGAAATGCGGCGAAGGCGGATCCAGAGAAACTTCACGGTGCTCCAGAGCCGACAGAATCGACTCGTGGGCAAGGTTCAACAGAGTTACGCGCTCTTCGCGCGTGAATTCATCATGCGTGGCAGGAGAGCTTGCGGCGTGTTCTTCAGGTTGCGGCAACATCGCGCTTCCTCCGACGGCTGAGGACAAACGCGCGGCGGCGGCTTTTCACCACCTGCCGGTCAATCTTCGACCAGAATGCAATGAAATAATCACCCGCCGATACCAGCGAGAGCAAAACCATGAACCAGATGGCCAACCGTGCGATCCAATGCACAGGAAAGAAATACACACCATAGATGGGCCACTCTTTCCAGCGATGATCGAGAATGACCGCCACCACGGAAACAATCTGCACCAGCATTTTGAACTTGCCTAGATCGCTGGCTTCGATCGCGAATCCCTCGGAAGCCGCAATCGACCGCAAGCCGCTCACCAGGAATTCGCGCCCAATAATAATCACTGCGATCCATGCAGGAACCATGCTTGGATTGAACTGCACCAGGGTGATGAACGCGGCGGCGATCAAAAGTTTGTCGGCCAACGGATCGAGCAGAACGCCCATGGTCGTGATCTGCCCGCGCTTACGCGCCAGGTACCCGTCAATGCCGTCGGTAATCGAGGCCGCGATGAACAAAGCAGAAGCCAGCAGCTCTTTTTCGCCGCCCGTACTCTGAAAATGGTTGGTAGACAGAATCCAGATCAGCAGCGGGATGCTGCAAATTCGCGTCAGCGTGATGGAATTTGGAAGATTCACCGGAAAAAACGACCGATACTGAATTATCCTCCACCGCGCGGAGCGAAGCAATCAAGTCCCGTCGGGATTGGCTACTTCTGCTTGGCGATAATCAGTTCTTTGATCTTGTCGTAGGTCGCCTGAGGAATAATTTTCTTGTGGACCAAGTCGCTCTTCATCTTATAAGGACGCCCATCTACGATCTTCTTCGCATAGGCGCTCCCGATTCCCGGCAAGGCATCGAGTTGCTCGGGCGTGGCCGAGTTGATGTCCAACAGCTTCGCCTTGCTGCTGGCGGCCTGCATAGCACTGTCGGCCATCGATCCCATCGACTGACTCGAATTCTGAGCCGCCCCGATGCCGCTCAGCAGCGCGAGCGCAAACAGCGCAACCATTATTCGGATAATCAGACTTTTTCTCATGATTCGTCTCCTGGGAATTTTCAATCTCGTTTCGCCGCCTTGTAGCCCGCCTTGCTGGCCTCGTCCACGGTCATGAATTTGCCATTCTTGGTTTTGCCGTACCAGCGACCGCCTTTGTGATAAATCCCGGTGTCAAGGTTCACCCAGACTTTTCCGCTGGCCTTAGCCGCTGCGATATCCGAGGCCGAAGGAGTGCCCGGTTGTGATTTGGCGTGACTTGTAGAAGCGGCTTGCGAATCCGAAGAAGTAGTTTGAGCGACCGCCGTTCCTGCGAACAAAGCGGCCAATAGGACAACTGCGACGTACAGGCTAAGCGCTTTTCCCCGACTCAAATTCCTCCGCTTACGCATAAATTCCGCGCTGCCGGATGGTGTACGCCACGCGATCAATGGCCAGCATATAAGCGGCAATCCGGTTGTTGACGCCGTGAGTTTCGGCATACCGCACCACATCGTCGAACGCAGCCACCATTATGGTTTCAAGCTGTTCGTTCACGAATGATTCTTTCCAGAAATATCCTTGGCGATCCTGCACCCACTCGAAGTAAGAAGTGGTCACGCCGCCCGCATTGCAGAGAATATCGGGAATCACAAACACTCCCTTTTCCGCCAGAATCTCGTCTGCGGACGCGGTCGTCGGACCATTCGCCCCCTCGGCCAGAATTTTGCATTTGATTCGATCCGCATTGCGGCTGGTGATTTGATTTTCAGTAGCCGCGGGAATGAGGATATCGCAGTCGGTGACCAAAAGTTCCGCAGGATCTGCAGATTCCGCTCCGGGAAAACCAGCCAGCGTTCCATGCTTCTCCCGGTACGCCGAGAGTGCGACAACATCAATTCCGTTCTTGTTATAAAGGCTGCCGGTCACCTCGATTATACCGATAATTTTGTAGCCGGCTTGCGCCATGAGCAGAGCCGCGTTCGACCCTACGTTGCCAAATCCCTGCACGATCACGCGAGTGGACTCGGGCCGCATCCCCAGCTTCCTGACAGCCTCATCGCAAACAATCATAATGCCGCGTCCCGTAGCCTCGCGGCGCCCGCGCGATCCTCCAATATTGATGGGCTTCCCGGTGACTACAGCGGTCACGGTCTGCCGCATGTGCATGGAATAAGTGTCCATAATCCACGCCATAGTTTGTTCGTTGGTATTCACGTCGGGGGCGGGCACGTCTTTCTCCGGGCCGATAAATTCAAACAGTTCCGCGGTATAGCGCCGCGTCATGCGCTCCAGTTCGCCGATCGACATCTTATGCGGATCGCAAATCACCCCGCCCTTCGCCCCACCAAAAGGAATGTTCACTACTGCGCACTTCCAAGTCATCCAGGCCGCCAGCGCGCGCACTTCGTCGAGCGTAACGTCGGGAGCGTAGCGGATGCCGCCCTTCGAGGGACCGCGCGCAATCGAGTGCTGTACCCGGAAGCCGGTAAAAACCTCCAGCGTCCCATTGTCCATGGCCACCGGAATGTGCACGATCAACTCGCGCGTGGGATAGCGCAACACCTTCCATATTCCCTCATCCAGATTAAGTTTCTGCGCGGCCAGATCAAATCGCGCGGTCTGCGCCTCCGTAGGATTAAGTTCCTGCTCGAGCGAAACCGACTTAGTGGCGGTGGTCATAAAGGTCTCCAATCAGGGCAACTTGATGATGGCACATTTAAGAAAGCAATTCGATGGCAGCCATCAAAAAATTCGATAGCTCGATGATTGTAATCCGAGAGCCAGCAGTCGTGCCGGTTCCCAAACAGGTTCTCCAGAATTGGCGGCAAACCCAAGAAGTATAAGCACCGAGCAGCACCGAGGCAAGCAACGCCCGCGATGGTGTAGATGCTCCAAGATAATGTCACCCCTTAACTGCAACCAGACTTTGTCACCCTAGAAGGATGGTGACAGTGAGTCAGAAAGAGTTCCAACGGGTGAAAGTGATTGAGAATGCGGTAGGCGGGCGGCTGAGCGTAAGCGAAGCAGCGCGACTGCTGCAACTGAGTGAACGCCAAGTGCAACGGCTCAAGCGCCGCTACCGTCCCGATTCCGTGGCCTGGGTGCATCACGGCAATCGCGGACGGCCCACGTCCTGGGCTCTGCCCGCTGCGCTGCGGCGGACGATCCTCGAACTGGCCGGCGGCAAGTATCAGGGCTTCAACGATTCTCATCTCTGCCAGAAACTGCACAGCGAAGAGCATCTGTCGGTCAGCCGCGAAACCGTGCGCCGCATCCTGCGCCGCGCCAAGCTGGCATCGCCGCAGAAGCGCCGTGCTCGCCAGTACCGCGCCCGCCGCTTGCGCCGTCCCCGCTTCGGCATGATGGTGCTCACCGATGCCAGCCGTCATGATTGGCTGGAAGGCCGCGGCCCCGAGCTCACCCTCGTCGGTTTTCAAGACGACGCCACCAGCCAGATCCTCTCCGCTCACTTTCAACTCGAAGCGGAAAACACTCTCGGCTATCTCCGCGCCCTGCACGCCATGGTCACTACTCACGGCGTCCCCCTCAGCCTGTACCGCGATCGCCACGGCATCTTTCAACGCAACGATGACCACTGGACCCTGGCCGAACAACTCGCGGGTAAACAGTGCCCCACCCATTTGGGCCGGGCTCTGGAAGAGCTCGGCATCCAACAAATCCCCGCCTACTCTCCCCAGGCCAAAGGCCGCATCGAACGTGTCTGGCGCACCTGCCAGGACCGCCTGGTCAGCGAGCTCCGCCTCGCTAACACCTGCGATCTCGACTCCGCCAACCAAGTCCTCGCCCGCTTCTGCGCCGACTATAACCATCGCTTTGCCGTCCCTGCCCGCGAGGTCCAGCGCGACTTCCGCACCCTACCCCCGCGCTTCGATCTCGCCCGCTGCCTCAGTTTCCGCTACCAGCGCGTGGTCGGCCCTGATCACGTCATCACCTTCGGCGCCCGCTCCATCGCGCTTCCGCCCCTATCCTCCAAACGCGGCTACGCCGGGGACACCGTCGAACTCTCCCATCACCTGGACGGCATGCTACTCGTCTCTCATAGGAAGATTTTGCTTTTGTCTTTGCCTTGGCCGTTGCCGGTGCAGGATGCCCGCCCCGCTCCTCGCATCAGCGCACAGAAAACAAAAAAAACAATGCCCCGCATCTACAACCTCGGCGGTCGCCCCGCCGTCGCTGCCGTGACCTAATTCAGAAAGGGGTGACAGAATCTCGTTGCAGTTAATACGACATTTTCTCGTTGCAACAACAGCAACGCCCGCGATGGTGGTGTGAGAACGGGCGCCTCGCCCGTTCAGGCCGAGCAAAGCTCGGCATATCTTTCGCGATAGGAAGAAAAACCACAAAAGCAAAAGCCCCGCCTAAACGGGGCTTTTATCGAACTCTCGTGCCGGAATCAAATGGGCACGCTTGCCAAGCAATTACAGCCTATGACACGCCCAACCAAGTGTCAAGACACAAAAGGCATGGCCTTCACTCCAAGCTCCGAGATGGTTGGACGGATAGTGCGGAGGATAGGGGAATCGAACCCCTCAGGCTGCAAGCAGCCGTCCAACGCTTGGCAAGCGTCCCCAGTACCCACACCGGGAGTGTCCTCCGAAGCCGCGCCTGCCGCGTCATAGATTGTATTCATGTCGCCCCAAAACCAGTTGTGACGTACAGAATAATTTTCTAGCTTGGTTTCAATTCGGGATTGGAAACCGCACCACAATACTCACGTGCTGACAGATGCCCAAGGCTGTCCGGTCGAGCAAAGCGGACAGAGGTTTCCGCGAAGGTCAGAAGGGGGCAAGAACAATCACGAGCGGCTCTTCTTCACCATTGCATCCAGCGTTCCCTTCGCCAGCCGCGCTGAAATGTCATCCCCGGGCTTCACCCTCCCCGCATCCTTCAATAAATTTCCCGAAGCATCGAAAACCAGTGCGTACCCGCGCTCCAGAATAGCCAGCGGAGAAAGGGCTCGCAGAGCCGTATCCATTCGCTCCACACGAACCTTGCGTTCGAGCAACAGGTTGCGGATTGCCGACGTAGTCGCCGTCGTCCGCGCGTCCAAATCTTTTTTCATGCCGCCGAGCACGCGCCGCAGGTCATAATGCCGGACCGCTCCCGACAAAGTTTCGAAGCGCCGCCGCTGGCTCTCAATCACATCGCGCTGCGCATGAGCCAGCCGATTCAGGAGATCGTCCAGCCGCTGCTCTCGCCGATGAATCAGGTTCATCATGCGGGCAAACGCGCCATGCCGTGCAAGCTCCGACAGATTCTGGCGAGCGATCAGCAACTGATAACGCATCGCCTTTCCCAGCCGCCGTTGCAGCCCACCAAGTTGCTCATCCACCTCCTGCCGCGAACGTATAACCAACTCCGCCGCAGCCGATGGCGTAGGCGCTCGCAGGTCCGCGACAAAATCTAGAATGGTGAAATCAGTTTCGTGTCCCACTGCAGAGATCACCGGAATTTCGCAAGCCGCGACCGCTCGCGCAAGCCCTTCATGATTAAACGCAGCCAGATCTTCCGCCGACCCTCCGCCGCGCGCCACAATAATCACATCCACATTGCGCGCTTTATTGAAGTAGCGAATCCCCGCCGTGACTTCAAGCGAAGCCGCTTCGCCCTGCACCTGCGCGGGGAAAATCAGGACGCTCGCCGTGTCGTGCCGTCGCCGCAAAATGTTCAGTATGTCGCGCAGCGCCGCCGCCTGGGGCGAAGTCACAATACCGATTCTCGCGGGTAGAGTAGGAATGGGCTTCTTGCGAGCCGAATCAAAAAGACCTTCCGCTTCGAGCTTAGCCTTAAGCTGCTCAAACGCGATCTGCAACGCGCCGGCACCCTTGGGCTCGACATACTCCGCCGAGATTTGCAGCTCGCCGCGATCTTCATAGATCGTAACCCGACCGCGCACCACGACCTGCAAACCGTCCTCAGGACGAAAGCGCAACAAGCGCGCTGACGATCGGAACATCACCACTCGAATCTGCGCGTTGCGATCTTTGAGCGTGAAATAAAGATGTCCGGAGTCATGAGCCCGGAAATTCGAGATCTCACCCTCCACCCAGACGTCGCCATACTCCCGCTCCAGGTGCGTGCGTACCGCTGCCACCAGATCGCGCACCGTCCAGGTGCGGCGCTCCGCCGGCCTGAAACTGAAACCAAGCTGATCCGCAGAAGCCATGCAAAAGAAGTTTACCGCAGGAGGGCTTGCGCCGATTGGGAGCACGGTTTACCTATTTCCGAAACTGTCCAATGAGGTACAACAAAAGCGAAAGCACAACGCTGATCAAGATCGAAGTGGCCAGCGGAAAATAAAAGGTCATGTTCTTCCCGCGATAAATAATGTCGCCGGGAAGCCTCCCCAGCGGAAGATTGGTTCGTCCCAGAAGAATCATTGCCAGCCCGACGATGACGATTGTCCCGCCGAGCAACACCAGCAGTTTGCCCAAGTCTCCCACTACTACATTCTAAACCGCATGATCCAT
>Ga0207046_10219_pt1 | contig 15833 bp, 18 predicted proteins | sample Alteio_BWMinCont_66_FD_153303 | JGI IMG/M metagenome (GOLD analysis project Ga0207046, IMG submission 153303) | Enriched cells from forest soil in Barre Woods Harvard Forest LTER site, Petersham, Massachusetts, United States -... | ecosystem: Environmental > Terrestrial > Soil > Temperate forest >...
ACAGCAAAAGTAAATATAAAGAGTTAAAAATTTAACTCTCTTATTTTTTTTAAAACGCTTACTTAAATTTATTGTTGCTTTTAAATTTATTAAAGTTTAGCTTGCGCATTATTAAATCTTATTTAGTAGACGGAGAAAGCCGAAAAGCCGTAGAACAAATGTGTAGGTAGCATACAAAAACTATCTATGGATATATTAAAATCATTAAGTAACCAATCGCAGTATTCGCAAACAAAATTACAATGGATTCTTGGAGCTTGGGTACTTGCAAGTGCAGTAGAAGGGAAACCTAAAATATCTGCAAAAGACGGCGATTTAGCCGAAGAAGACTACGATAAAGCATCTCTATATTCTCTTCTCTATTCTCTTTATAGTTCGATGGGCGATGTTGAGAACGAATTTGGAGTAAAATACGAATTTACATTTAACACATGGGGTTATTCTTGGCCTGATAAATGGTCAGCTTCCGGTATAAAATCAGACGACCCACAACGCTTTGGGAAAAATGCCTATACCGGACATTTTAATTGGAAAATAATAAAGGACTTTATTGCTCAGAAAGACGGAAAAGTTCATCTAGTTGAAATGGGGTGCGGCACCGGTGCAGGTGCGCATCATATTTGCAAAAATGTTTTGCCAAATTGCACTTACGAGGCGGTAGACATGCAAAAAACCGCAATCGAAACTTGTAGACGCAAATATGTTCCTGAATTAAACGGACGCTTAATAGCAACCCATGCTAACGCAACAAATTTAAGTGTAAAAGATAGTTCTGCCGACATTGTTGTTGTTAATGAAACTCACGTTACCGAAATGGTAGGCGTAGTTACCCCTGAAGATGAAAAGTTTTTTCAAACAGCTTATCGGGTTTTAAAACCAGGAGGATATTTGGTTTGGGCAAATGCAATTCCTACCGGTACCTGGCAAGCGTCTTTCGATTATCTAAAAACAATTGGGATGAATTTACTAGAGGTTGAAGACGTTACTGACCTTGCAATACAGGCAAGAGATGAAGATGCTCCGCGAGCAAACAAGTATGTTGAAGATTGTTTGAACCGATTTGTTGGATTCAGAATACCGGTTCTTGGTGCACGAAGAAGGCGACAAGCCCAAGAGGGGCTTAAGAATTTCTTCCGCAGTCCGGAAACCAGACTTTATGAAAATATGAAAGACCGCTCAGACACTTATAAAGTTGTGTTAATGCAAAAAGCGTAATCGTTATATTTTACTTAATATATAACCCCCGGCTCTATAGTCGGGGGTTTTTTATTTTCGCCACAGAATATTTTTCTACCAAAAAAAGTGTAAATGTATTGTTGTTATGCAACCAGTATAAAGCTTCTAATGTCTGTATAGCTTTGTACTAATCATACCAGTTAATCTATCTAAAACCTAGTCACTGGATGCTACAGCGTTCCAATGTCCCCTGTTCAATCGGTATCTTATACACAACTCAACAGCACCGAAAGAATGAGTAGAAGTAATTAAATGAGATGAGTTTATATCATAAGCAAAACTAAAACAAAAGTGTTCAAAATTAAGCCCAGCAGTAATTATAATAGCATCCTGCACCCGGTATAATATTCCGGCTGTAAGCGAAGAGCTTTTTACAAAGCTTTGTTGCGCCGAAGCTTCTTGCAGAATAAATAATGTATTGCATCCAAAAATAATTTCATTTGCAGGTCCCTGTTTTTGAAAAAATAACACCGGATTTACAGATACTTTAGAATTTGCTGGTTTATACGTGTAAGATACGTTTACACCATATCTCGAATATACTGTTTCCTGACTTCCGTAAAATGAATAATGAACAAAAGGTAAATGAAACATAGAAACCCCTATTTGAAGTTTTTGTGCTCGTTCAACTATAGAGCTGTGAACGCCTTTTGAATACTGGTAATTAAATCCGATAGACCCATCAATTTTAGATTGTTGCGAATAAGTTCCGGATTCTCCGGTTGGTAAAGATGAATTATAAGAGTACCCGTCAAATTGATTTCCCCATTTTAACCCGGCATAATTCATGCTTTTCTGAAAAAAGAAAGGTTGAAATCCTGCACTTATTGTATTATTACGGGTAATGCGTATATGATACGAAAGCGATAGAGCAGCTAAAGATGATTTATATTGCAGATTGTCAGCCGGGGCAGTTAAAAAACACCATGTTTGCATGGAATGTGTTAGTGGTTAATGAAGCTAACAAATACGATGTGGCAAAATTTTTCCGGAAGAAAAATGTTTTTAATGATTTAGCTCCTGTGATGAAACATAATAAAGACATTGATGAAACACAAATGATAAACCTTAATCCATATAAATTTGATAATGCGGATGAAACGGTAGCTTCAATTATATCAAGTTATACCGGAGGAGAAAAAACAGAGGGCTTAGGACTTGCTTTTATTGTAGAAAGTTATAACAAGCCAAAAACACAAGCAGTATATTACCTGACTTTTTTTGATATAAAAACCAAACAAATTATTTATACAGAAAAATTTACCGAAGGCCCTCCGTCGGGATTTGGAATAAGAAATTATTGGGCAAGTACTATTTTTAAAGTGATGAAAGATGTAGAGCAATATAAATATGCGTCGTGGAAATTTAAATTTGAGAAAGAAAAATAAATCCCAAAGAAATTTCCCGTTTTATTCCATTCTAATTTTTCACGTAAGGGTTTAAGTAAATCCCAAAACGTATAGAGTAACTATCCTACACAAATGAGTTAATCACTCTATTTAGGTTTTTTATTTTCTTACATAGGTTTGCTATTCATTAAATTTAGACAAATGAAAAAAAATCTATTCCTTACTATAATAACAATATTGTTTTTTAGCTATGTAAATGCACAAAATGCTATACCTAATCCGGGTTTTGAAAACTGGACAAGTCAGGGCAACTACGATAATTGTACAGAGTGGGGAACCATCGACCAATCTATAGCTACATTTTGTAGCTGTGCAGGAAGTGCTGTAAAGACATCAGTTGCCGGAGAGTTTCATAGCGGCACATTAGCTATGAAATTAAAAACACTAAGTGTTTTTGGTCAAACCGCACCAGGCATTGCTGCTACAGGTACCATTAACACAAGTACACAAGCCGTTGGCGGAGGTGTTGCTTATAACCTTCGCCCTGATTCTATTGTAGGGTGGTATCGTTATACACCTTCTGGTACAGATACCGGTTCGGTAGAAATTACGTTGAGTAAATGGAATACCGGCACTAATAAACGCGATGTTGTTGGACATGCAAAATTTACACAAAACACCAATGTTGCCTCTTATACCAGGTTTGCACAAACACTTACTTATTCTCTTTCAGGTACACCTGATACAATGGTTATTGTTTTGCTTTCTAGCTCTACTACAGCTCCACAAGTAAATAGCACTATGTGGGTTGATGACCTTGATTTAATATTTAACTCTTCAGCAAATATTGCTGATAATCATTCGGCAAACGCTTTGGTTTCGGTTTACCCAAATCCAAGTAAGGGAAATTTTATTGTAGAAACTAATTCAACCGAAAAACAAACCATGCAACTATTTGATGTTAACGGCAAGCTTGTTTTAACCCAAATAGTAAATGGTAAAACTAATATAGATATAAGCAATTTAGCAGAGGGTGTTTATAACCTTAGTCTTATAAACAGTGAGTGGTTTGTTGTAAATAAGCGAGTGGTTATTCTACATTAATTATGGGCTAAACCCTTCTGGTAAAAACAAAAAACCCGATAAATTTTATCGGGTTTTTTTATGTTTGAACAAATTACACAAAACTTTTTTAATAAAAAAATAAATACTAGAAAACACATAAGCATAAATATTAAAAATTATTTTATTTTTGGTTATAACTTTAAAACAAACACTTATGAAATTAAAACTACTATTATTAACATGCCTTATTGCGTTTACAGTTAAAGCGCAAAAAATTTATACTATTGCAGGTACGCCAGGTTTGGTTGGTTACGGCTATAGCGGCGATGGTGGCTTGGCTGATACTGCAAAACTGCAACCGCAAGATGTTGCCGTTGATGCGGCAGGGAATGTGTTTATAGCTGATAATGCGGCGAACGTAGTGCGTATGGTGAATAGTGCGGGTATAATTTCTACTTATGTGGGTACAGGCTCTGTTGGTTATACCGGTGATGGTGGTGCAGCAACCGCAGCTACATTTAGTAGTGTTAGATATTTGACTTTTGATGCGGCAGGTAATCTTTATATTTCTGACGAAAACAATGGTGCTATCCGTATGATAAATAGCGCAGGTATTATAAGTACTTATGCAGGCGGTGGTTTTACCGGTGATAACGGACCCGCTCTTGGGGCATACATTAATGCACCTTGGGGCATTTGTTTTGATAGCCATAATAATTTATACATAGCCGAGTTTAACGGAAGCCATATCCGTATGGTAAACAGTACCGGCACTATAACTACTGTAGCTGGTAGTGCTGCTATGGGTAGCATGGGTGATGGCGGATCGGCTACAATGGCTGAAATAAATCATCCCACAGATGTGGCTTGCGATATAAATGATAACCTATATATATGCGACAGATCTAACAACCGTATTAGAGTTGTAATTGCAGGTACTATTAATAATTTTGCGGGTAATGCTAGTAATGTATCGGGTTTTTCGGGTGATGGTGCAGCAGCTACGGCAGCTCGCTTAAATAACCCAACAGGCATTTCGTTTAATGCTGCGGGCAACCTATATATTGCTGACATGGGGAATAATCGTATTCGTAAAGTAACACAGTCTAACGGATTTATTTCTACTATTGCCGGCAGCACCTCTGGTTATAATGGCGACGATATATTGGCTACAACAGCTTACTTAAATAGCCCAACAGGCATTACAGCAGTTACCAATGGCACAAGTGGCGTTACCAATTTATACGTGGCTGACCAAAGTAACAATATCGTTCGCGAAATAACAAACAATTGTATTCCACCAACTGTAGTTTTACAACCAACTTTAGGCCCGGTTTGTTTAGGTAGTACTGCTTACTTTAATACCGGCAGCTTTTTAGTAAATACAACAGGTTACCAGTGGCAGGTAAATAAAGGTACAGGATGGGTTAACCAAGGAGTTGGTTTTGGTTTTACCAATAATACAGATACTGTTAGCAATGTAACTATGGCAAAAAACGGTTGGAAATATCGTTGTGAAATAAAGGGTTGTAGCAATGTGTTTACCGATTCGGTTACCTTAGTGGTTATATTTCCTAACGTAACGGTTACCAGCGCATCTGTTTGCCCAGGTAACACCCTTCAACCCTTACCGCATCAGGTGCTAACACCTACACATGGAGTACCAGTGCAACCGATACTTTAAACCATATAGTAGAAACACCAACTGTAACAACTTCGTATACCGTTACCGGAACCGATACCTCAACTAAGTGTACTCTTAGTGTTGTTGGTACAATTAATGTACTGACCCCGCCAGTGCCAAATATTTGTTTAGTAACAACCGATACCATGTCAATTAACAATATTGTATATTGGGATAAAACCCCGTATAACAATGTAGATAGTTTCATTGTATACCGTCAGGTTAGTACAGGCACGTTTAAACGCATAGGTGCACAATCTTATAGTACTTTAAGTCAGTTTATTGATACTGCACGTTCTATAGGTCCATCAAACGGAGATCCGAATATTACAACTTATCAATACAAATTACAAACCCGCGATACTTGTGGTAATTATAGTGCAATGAGTCCGTACCATAATACTGTACACGTTAACAATAACAACGGTAGCTTTACCTGGAATTTATATACTGTAGAGGGTACAACGGTTACACCCGTGTCGTCTTTCGATTTAATGCGCGATAATGCTAATACAGGTTTGTTTGTATCGATAGGTAACGCAGCCGGAAACCAAACCAATTTAACTGACCCCAACTATACTAGTTTTGCAGGTGTAGCTAACTGGCGTGTAGATGCTTCGGGCTTTAATTGTAACCCAACACAAAGGTTAAACGGTAACAATAGTACACAAGCTGCCAAAGTAAAATCGCATAGTAACCAAAACAATAACCGCATGTCAGGTATAAAACAATTTGCTACTAATAATGTGAGCATTTATCCTAATCCTGCATCCAATGCCTTAAATATTAATTTTGCAAATGCTGTTGTAAATAAAGCAAGTGTAAAAATATTTTCTTTAATTGGCAGCGAAGTTTTAAGCACTACTACATCAGATAATAATTTATCGATTGACATAAGCAACCTTGCAGCAGGCACTTATATGGTGCAAATTATCAGCGATAATGTATCGATAACTAAAAAAATAGTTAAAGAGTAGTTAACAGATACTATTAAATGTATAAACAAAAAACCCTCGAAGTATTTCGAGGGTTTTTTTATACAACAAGCAAGATGTGTTTTTATAAATGCAATAGTTATATTTACAAGCAAACATAAATACAATACGTAATTTTAATTGGAGTTAGCCAAAAAGCCATAAAATGAGTAGGCAATAAACACAAAAACATGGAAACAATTAAAGTACACACAAGGAGTAAGTTTTTACAAATATGTATAGGAATAAGCATGGTGTTTATTTCAGCCGGTTTTTTTATTCACTCTATCAGTTCGGCTAATGCGGCACCAACGCCTAATAGTTTTATAACTCAAGGCACAGGTAAAACAGGAAAGTATCAAATGGTTTTTGATACCAAAAATACAGATTTTTATTTAGTAAATACCGAAACAGGAAAAAGCCTGTGGTGGAATAAAGCACAGCAGCTTTGGAGTGCAAACTGTGAAGCGGCACCAGTTGGTTTTTAATTTCATAACCCCTTATTTTCATAAAATTTATAGCCTTGCAATAATTTTATACTTTTGCATCGATGAAATTATTTTGCGTCGTATTTAAAAGTAATGAGTAAAATATTTTTATCTATAATTTTATGGATAGCTTTTTTGTCCGGCATGGCACAACAAGATTCTGTAAAGTTGCCATTTTCTATTGCCAGCGAAAAAAAATTAGATGATGAAGATATAGCGCATAAAAAAGAAGGTGCTTATGTAACCGCAGTACCACAATTAAGCTCTGATCCTGTAAATGGCTTTGGTTATGGAGTAGAGGGTATGCTGTATTTTAATGGGAAAAAAATTGACCCTTTATTTAATTATAGTCCATATCGTGCAAAATTGTCATTGTCGCTTTTTAACACCACAAAATCGCAAAATGAAATTGTACTTGGCTTAGATATACCCTATATTTTTAATAGTAAATGGCGTGTACGAATAGAAGGCATTTATGAGAATGACCCTAACATGGTTTACTTTGGTGCTACCGAAAAAAGTCTTGCGCATGTAACTAATCCACAAACAGGAGTTAGTTACAATAACTATGATAGTTATGTTAATTCATTAACCGGTAATGATAAAAATTATAATCGTTATGAGGAAAAAAACAACTTAATGTTGGATTTAAGTGCTGAACGTTCTTTTTTTAAAAGTAAGATGCGTGCCATTGTAGGGTTTAGATATGCGAGCTTCGGGCTTTATACTTTTGGTGGCAATTCTCTTTTGCAAAACGATTTTTTAAACGGCAAAACATTGGGTTTAGGCAGAACGACTGTTTCTATGCTTCAGGCGGGTTTGGTTTACGATACACGCGATTTAGAGAGTGACCCCGGTAAAGGTGTTTTTGCCGAAGTTACTGACGAATTATCTTTACAAGCTTTGGGTTCTAATTATACATTTAATAAAATATTTGCTCAGGCTAAAATTTATCAACGCTTGTTTCCTTCTGTATTTAAAAAGTTGGTGTTTTCTATGCGTGCGGGTATAGCAGCACTTAATGGCAACGCCCCTATATATGAGTATATGGAAGAGTGGGGTTCAGAAGGTGGTGTATATGATGTAGTAGGGGGTAGGTTTGTTTTGCGTGGCTATAAGCAGGCACGCTTTGTGGCCAATTATTTAGATTTTGTTAACATAGAATTACGTGCGCGCTTTGCTCAATTTGTATTATTAAAACAACACATTGCCTTAAGTGCTGTTCCGTTTTTTGATGTTGGAGGTGTGGGTGATAAATTTTCTCATTTAACTTATGGCACTAATTATAGATATGCTGAAGGTTTGGGCTTGCGTATAGCTTGGAATGTAAATACAATTCTGCGTTTTGATTATGCAATTTCTCAAGAAGACAGACAATTCTTTTTTCAATTCGGGCATTCTTTTTAAGAAAAACATTAAAGTTTAGAAAGCAACATTCTTTAACAGTACACTATTCGTTTTTTAAACTATCTTTAGCCAAGAAGAACGGAGGAAATAATATATCCTGTGTCGTTTTTAATCACTCTTCTTTTTTAACCTCATTTTTTTCAGGACTAATAAATCTCCCATTATTTGGAGGTAAAAACGCATTATTTAATGAACACAGTAAGATTTGTGAGTAGTGATAAAAAGCAGTTTGCTACAACCCTTAAGAAAAACGTAAATGATTTTTTTAAAGAGAAAAACCTTTCTACAAAAGGTAATTTAAACATGGTTGTAAAATCAATAGTAATGCTTAGTCTTTACTTCGTTCCTTTTATACTAGTGTTAACTATGTCTTTGCCCGTGTGGTTGCTTTTTTTACTTTTTATAATAATGGGTATAGGCATGGCGGGTGTTGGCATGTCGGTTATGCATGATGCGGCTCACGGTTCTTTTTCTCAAAAAAAATGGCTTAACAACCTTATGGGCAAAACCATATACTTATTAGGTGGCAGTGTATTTACTTGGAAAGTGCAACATAATATTAAACACCACACTTTTACTAATATAAGTGGTTATGATGAAGATATTGCCAATAAAGGCCTCATCAGGCTTTCGTTTCATAAACCATTAAAAAAAATGCACCGATTTCAATATATTTATGCTTTTGGATTTTACATGTTGATGACACTTAATAAAATTGGTGTTGACTTTAAACAACTTTTTGAATACAATAAAGAAGGTGTAACGGGTGAGCAACAATTAGAACCACGCAGCGAATTAATAAAAATGATAGTACAAAAAAGTTTGTACTTATTTGTATTTTTAGGACTACCTTTATTGTTTACCTCTTATAGTTGGTGGGTTATTTTACTTGGGTTTCTATTAGTTAATTTTATAGCAGGAGCCATTATGAGTATAGTTTTTCAAATGGCGCATATAGTAGAAGGAATTGACCAACCATTACCAAAAGAAGGTGTTATTGAAAACCAGTGGGCTATACATGAATTAGTTACTACATCTAATTTTTCTAAAAACAACCAATTGCTTAGTTGGTATATTGGCGGACTTAATTATCAGATAGAACATCATTTATTTCCTAATATTTGCCATGTACATTATCATAAAATTGCCCCGATTGTAGAAAAAACTGCTAAAGAATTTGGATTAAAATACAATGTAACGCCTACTTTTTTTAAAGCGCTTATTTTGCATATTCGTATGCTAAAATTATTGGGCACACAAACCAACCAACTAATTAGATAATCGAGATTTAACGTTGTGTAAATTTGTTTTATTTTGTATCTTAGATATAAGGTATAAAAGTTTCAGCAAATGAAATCAATAAACGTTTGGTTAAGTGAGTATGGCGAATGCCATCAAAACCCAACAAATAAAAAAATACATTTTATATGTGTACCGCTTATCTTTTTTTCGATAGTTGGTTTATTATATAGTATAAAACTTACCTGTGTTTTTGGAGTTGAAACTACATTAGCTCACATAATGTTAGTGGGGGTGGTTATCTATTATTTTGTTCTATCGACACCCATAGCAATTGGAATGATTTTGTATAGTGTTTTTTGTTTAACGTTATGTTATTTAATAGAGCAGGGTGTAGGGCATTTGTTTATTGTATCTGCCCTGATTTTTATATTAGCATGGATAACGCAATTTTATGGACATAATATAGAAGGTAAGAAACCTTCGTTTTTAAAAGACATACAATTTCTACTAATAGGTCCGGCTTGGATTATGAGTTTTTTATTAAAAAAACTTGGATTTACTATATAACTATAACATCGCTAAAACCCTCAAATTTCTCATTAGTAAAACATAGTTAATTTATAGGTTTGCAAAAACAGCAAAGTTTGCAGTAATTTACAAAACCTTATATTAAATAAACATGATACAATTACTAAAATCTAAAACTGGACAACTGAGAGTTGTTGCTTTTCTTGAAGGCATTTCATTATTAGTTTTAGTATTTATTGGCATGCCTTTTAAATATTGGTTAAGCAATCCTATGTTGGTAAAAACCATGGGGCCGATTCACGGTATTTTATTTTTACTTTATGTGGTGAGCACAATTGGTGTGGGAGTTGAACAAAATTGGAATTTTAAAACCACCACATGGAAAGTACTATTGGCTTCCTTTATTCCTTTTGGAACGTTTTATATCGACAAGAAAATATTGAGAGAAATAAAATGAAAACAATTTATATTGTTTTATGAATCGTATAGATAGGCTAACCGCTATTTTAATTCAACTGCAATCTAAGAGGGTCGTAAAAGCACAAGACATTGCCGACCGATTTTCTATTAGTTTGCGTACCGTTTACCGTGATATAAGAACCTTAGAAGAAGCAGGAGTTCCTTTACTGGGAGAAGTGGGTGTTGGTTATTCAATTATGGATGGTTATAGGTTGCCACCAGTGATGTTTACTAAAGAGGAAGCTACAGCATTTCTTACTGCCGAAAAATTAATTGAAAAGTTAACGGATGCTTCAACGGAAGAATTTTACAAATCGGCTATGTATAAAATTAAAGCCGTACTACGAACCGCCGAAAAAGATTATTTAGAAAACTTAGATAGTTATATTGAGGTAGTTGATAGCCCTTATTTGTCAAAAGACAAAGCCTCTTCTAATCCCTTACAAACTATTTTAAAAAGCATTTCCGAAAAAAATGTACTAGTTATTGATTACTTCGCAAATCATAGTCAGGAAAAAACAAAAAGAAATATTGAACCAGTTGGCATTTTCTTTTTGGGTAACTATTGGCATTTAGTTGCGTTTTGCCATTTAAGAAATGATTATAGAAATTTTAGAACTGATCGTATATCTAATATATCATCCACAAGTCAATTTTTTAAAAACGAACACCCCTCTTTAAAAAGCTTTTTAAAGAAAATATCGAAAGAAGAAAAATTGCACACAGTAGTAATGCAAATAAATAAAGATGTGGTAAAGTACATGGGTGACCAAAAATTTTATAATGGCTTTGTTTCGCAAAAAGTACTGAAGGATAAAATAGAAATGACTTTTTTAACCTCATCTATAGAAGGTTTTGCCCGATGGTATATGATGTTTGGTGATCGAGCTGAAATTGTTAGCCCAAACGAGGTAAAATCAAGGGTGAAGCAAATAGCAAACGTTATTTCGAAGAAAATGAAATAATTTTTTATTACTGACATAGGGTTGTCACTTAGTGGTTGTTAGTTTGTGCAAACTTTAAAACTAAATATTATGAAAACAATTATTAAAATGTTTCTGAAAGAATTGGAACAAGAAGCCAAAACCACACGTAAAATGCTAGCCATTGTACCTCAGGATAAGTACGATTGGAAGCCGCATGAAAAAAGTATGACCATGCAACGTTTAGCAACACATATTGCCGAATTACCCGGTTGGATAAGTATGGCAATAAAAACAGATGAACTGGATTTTGAAAATAACGGCTATGCGCCAAAAACTATAAATAACAATAAAGAACTGCTTGAGTATTTTGAAGAATTATTGGCAACTGCAAAAACAGATTTAGAAAAATCCACCGATGAAATTTTACCCAAAAAATGGGTGTTGCGAAGCGGAAAAACTATTTATAATGATTCTACTAAAGGCGAAACAATTCGTGTGGCATTTTCTCAAACCATACATCACCGGGCACAATTAGGAGTATATTTACGTTTACTAAATATACCAATACCGGGCAGTTACGGGCCAAGTGCTGATGACCATAGTTTTTAAAAAATTAACTTCATTTCCTTAAATAGCATGCAATTTATTAAAGGAAATGGAGTTATATCCGAAACGGTTTCTTTTTTAAGATTTTGAAACATGTAAATTATGTAACCTTTTCTTAAAACTATATAACGTTTTGCGCTGTTAACAAAATTACATTTGTGTTAATAGAATTAAATAACAACTTATTAAGAAAGTAGTGAATAGTATAAATTAATTCTTAAATTAGTCATAAGCAAAGTGCAAATGATAATTTAATCTTTAAACAGTAAGTTATGAAAACATTTAATATTTGCTCAGACTGTTTTGGGCAACATAGTTGGAGAGAGATAGATTATGACAATGTTCTTTACGTTAGTTTAGAAAATGCTATAAGTCTTACACTGTGCCCAACATGTGTAAATAAGTTTTCAGCTATTCCTAAAAACAGCTCAACCATTATTAAATACAAGCAAAAAATAAATAGTGTTTTAGAGGGCAAATCAAAATACGTTACGGGAAACAAAACACAAAATGCGGCATCCTTAAATTGGGGTTTGTTTTTTTAATTACTTAACAATAACCAATCTTTTATTTGCAACACCCTCGTTACTTATAATGCTAACATTGTAAACCCCTTCATTTAAATTACCTGCATCTATACTTGTTTTTCCGCTAAAAGCTTGTGTTAAAATAAGCTTACCATTTACATCATATATTTGAATAGTTTGTTTTGTATTGATATTTGTTTCTATAATAAAATTACCATTGTTAGGATTAGGGTAAATAAAAACTTCGGCATTATTAGTTGTCATTTGCTTTATATCTGTAATTCCAAATAAAAGGGTTATAGGTCTTATAGCTTCCACGCTATCATTAAAATTATCTTTTACGGTAAGTTTTAAATTATAATTTCCGGCAGCCAACCCTGCGGTATTCCAGTTTATAAGTTTGTTATGGTGTATTTCAATTAAGGTGTCTTTTACAATTCTTGTCCATGTACTGCTGCCTTGCAATTGATAGTACATACTGTAGTTTGCAAAAGTTAACCAACCGGTTCCGCTTGGCCCCCAATCAATCCAAGCAGAACCCATAACAGGCACTTGTGCATTGGTATATGATGTATCGGGCCCATCAATTTTATCAAGCCAAGCTGTTGCAGCATCATACGCAACTGGGTCTCCGGCTGTGTTACTTTGCACACAAATCATTACGCTGCTTCCAATAGCCTCAGGAGCATAAAAAGGAACCCAGCCATAAGCCAATACAAAAATGCCGTTCTTTTCGCTTCGTACATAAGAGTATACTGTGGGGCCAAACGCAAAAACCGAACTTGTATCGGTTGCCCAATAATAACCTCCGCTTCCATCTAACAGAAAAGGAGTGGTAGATGTAACACTTCCTTTACTCTCTGTACCCACTTCACCTACAGTAACACTATCTACATTTATATGCGATTTATCAAATACATACAAACTCCAGGTTTGCACATTCGTATTTATTAAATGTAAATTTCTATCGGCAAGCGGCGCTACAAAATTTGTATAACTGCTGTTGTTATATAAATTAGAAACATGAACTGTATCATGATGTTGAAACCAAACACCAATAGCACGTACTGTAGAGTTTGAAATAGTAATATTAGAACCATTTGTGGGCATCATGGCCCACATTACATCATGACAGCTATCAGCACTTACACTATACTCAACCCCTTGTATCCCTGATATTGTTTTATTAAAATGATAATTATAAACCGCGTTTCCGTTAGGGAAAGTAAAGTTAACAACAGCGGTGTCCGGAAATTGATGCCACAAAATTAATGTATCCGTGTTTTTAAAAACCGTAGTTGAACTATCACTTAAAATGTATTCACCTGCTTGGTTACACCCATTAATATGTAAGGTAGGTTTACCAAACAAACCGCAAGTTGTCCAATCGTGTTGATGAGTATTGCTCATTGTTACACTAGCGTTACCACCAATGACCAAATTGTGCGACATGCCACTGTAATTAAATGAACAATGCTGAACGTTTACAACGGCATTCTGTACGACAATTAACGAGCGTTGATAAAAATATTGTTGCGGAAACGTAAGCGAAGAAGAATCAGCTAACAGTTGCCCTTGCTGAAAAATATAAATCTCACCGGTATCGACAACGGTTGCATTTTTAAAAATTAAAACGCCATCATTTAAAACAAGTATAGGCCCGTTATGATGCCAATTACCTGTAATAAGCAATGTATCATGTGGAACAACACCTACAAAAATACTATCATGACTTTGAGCCCAACTTACCTGATTAGGGTTTTGTTTGCCCATTTTTTTTACTTCGTCTATTTGTTTCAAAACAGGCAATACACTTTTAGGCGAAGAATTTTTGAAATCGTTCGGAGTTAGTACAGTTTGTTTTTGTTTTACGGCATTATCAATTTTTTCTTGCGAAACAACGAGCTTTTTTTTAAACAGTACTTGTGCGCCTAAAGGTTTAAGATTAAACAATAAAGCTATAAGTAAAATCCTTTTCATTTTACAAACGAATTTGTTTATCGAATATAATTAATTTTTATTAAATAAACCCACTATGGAGAGTAGTTACTTTACAGATACAGGTACTTCTAAGTTTTCCCATATCATAGAAAAACCATCGGTGTTTATTTTGTAAACCAAACGCTCATTTAAAGTAGATAATATTTTGGGTTTTACTTCAACACGTAAAATATCGGCGTCCTTATCATAATCATAAGCACCCCATTGGTCAAATATGCGGTTAAAAATTACAACCCACTTTGTTTCACCTGGAATTAAAAAGAAACCATATTCTCCTGCGGGTAATAATTGTCCTTCAACGTGTATGGTTTGATCAATTGTAAAAGTGGTAGCCTCATTAGCGCCGGCTCTCCAAACTTTATTGTAAGGCACTAAGCCACCCCAAATTTTACGGCCTTTAACCGACGGACTACTATAATTAATTGTAATAGTTGCTTTACCTATTTTGCCACTGGCACTATCAGCAGGGCTTTCTCTTTTTTTCTGTGCAAAACATGCAACAGATAGTATAAGAGAAAACACAAGCAATAGCGTTTTACTATTTAATAAACCTTTTTTCATTTTACTTATTTTTCAAAAGAGCTAATTGCCCTAAATGATATGATAAGTGACTTGTGCGACCAAGCAATACATTTATTCTGTTTCTGTGTGGCTCTTTCGCAAAGTCTTCGGCCGATACTGCGCTGTGTTTTTCAAACCATTGGTCGGGTTGTAAAGCATTAAAATGTGTCGCTAATTTTTCGTTGGCACTTTTCCAATGGGCCCTCAAGTCTTTTACCGAAGGCATTTCTGCAACAGCTTTATCAGGCTTGCTTAAAAAAGTATCATCTAAGTTTGAATATTGCTGCGGCTCAAAACTAAGCAAGGGTAACATTTTATCGTGTACAGCAGTAAGATGTCCCAATAAATAAACACCTCTGTTTTTGCCGGGAGCAATTTCTTTTTGTAATTGCTCATCTGTAAGATTGTCAAGTATGTTGTTTCCTTCTTTTATTCTTGCATTCCATGAATCAAGAACTGATTTTACCATTATTTTTTTTGCTTCCATTTTATTTATGTTAAAAATTTATTCAGCAAATGTAATACAATAAACTTGCATTTTGCAAGTTTATATATTATCTTTATGTAACTTTGCAGGCAATATGAGTAAGGTAGATAAAAAATATAGCGGAAAACGTTCCGGCTGTCCTCTTTCTTGCAGCTTAGATTTGGTAGGCGATAAATGGTCGTTACTTATTATACGCGATATGATGTTTTTTGGAAAAAGTGCTTATAATGAGTTTTTAGATTCTTCTGAGGGGATATCAACCAACATACTTAGTGATAGACTGTTAAAACTTA
>Ga0207046_10208_pt2 | contig 15815 bp, 13 predicted proteins | sample Alteio_BWMinCont_66_FD_153303 | JGI IMG/M metagenome (GOLD analysis project Ga0207046, IMG submission 153303) | Enriched cells from forest soil in Barre Woods Harvard Forest LTER site, Petersham, Massachusetts, United States -... | ecosystem: Environmental > Terrestrial > Soil > Temperate forest >...
AGTCTGCATGCCGTATTGGCTGGTGCCGGCGGCGATGGCGTCATGAATCAGGCGCGTCTTGTCAGCGTTGATAATGCAATCGCGGATGTAGGCGGTGGCGATCATGACTTCGACGGCGGGGACGCGGCCTTTGTCATCGGCTCGACGAACGAGGCGCTGCGAAACGATGGCTTTGAGCGTGGATGCAAGCTGCAAGCGAATTTGTTTCTGTTCTGGCGGCGGAAAGACCGCGATGATGCGCTGGATGGTTTCTGTGGCGTCGAGAGTATGCAGGGTGGAGAAAACCATGTGGCCGGTTTCGGCGGCTAGCAGCGCGGTGGAAATGGTTTCCAGGTCGCGCATTTCGCCTACCAGAATCACGTCGGGGTCCTGACGAAGGGCAGCCCGCAACGCCGTAGAAAAGTTTGCCGTGTCGACTTCGACTTCTCGTTGGTTGATGAAACTGCGCTTGTCGCGGTGGAGGAACTCGATGGGGTCTTCGATGGTGATGAGGTGGTCGGAACGATTCGCGTTGATGCGGTCGATCATCGCGGCCAGCGACGTGGATTTGCCGGAACCGGTGGTTCCCGTGACGAGAACCAAGCCGCGCTGCTCTTCGCAGATGCGTCCGATAACCGGCGGGAGATTCAGTTCCTCGATCGTGCGAATTTTGGTCGGGATGACGCGCAGAACCATGCCGACGTTGCCGCGCTGCTGGAAAACGTTGACGCGGAAACGGCCTAGGCCGGCGACGCCGTACGCCATATCGAGCTCGGCGGTTTCCTTGAACTTTTGTTTCTGTCGATTGGTCATCATGCTGAAGGCCATCGACAGCATTTCTTCCGGCGTAACACGCGGGACATCCGAGATGGGGGCGAGAAGACCATCAACGCGCAGATAAGGATGGTTGCCAACCTTCAAATGCAAGTCAGAGGCTTTGTTTTCAACAGCGCGCCGGAGAAGATCATCAATGCTGATTGCCATGTCCGTGTGAGCTCCGCGAGAATACCGCTAAACTCCGACGTTAGCACTCGAAATACAGGCGGGCAAGCAAGCCGCACCGGCCGGTTGCCGGGTAGTCACCTGCACGATAGGACAGTTTTGGGAGTGCCGGGAGGAGGGCCGCGAAGCGGAAAGTTTCGCCGCGCCGAAGACTAGGCTTTTTTCAGGAATAGCGAGTCGTACAGGAATCCCGCCAGGAATCCTCCCGCAAGCGGGCCGACCCAGAAAATGCCCCAATTCTGCCAATGAGTAGAGGCCAGCGCGGGTCCGAACGCGCGAGCCGGATTGAGTGCTCCGCCGGTGAAAGGCCCGGCAATCATAATGCCCAAGACGATGCTAAGGCCGATGGCGAAACCGGCGACGGGACGGAACGAGGAACGTTCATCGACGGTGGTGGCGAAGACAGTGAGTACAAGAAAGAAAGTGGTGATGCCTTCGAGGATCATACCGTTCAGGCGCGTGAAGTCGTGGGCGAACATGGGTGTACCGAGAGCAACGGCGTGCCAGGTGTCGTCCGGAATTACCGCCTTGAGCAGAAACGACGCGGCAGTGGCTCCGGCGAGTTGGGCAGCCCAATAGGCAACGGTGTCGAGCGTGTTCAGGCGTTTGGTAACCCAGAAGCCGATGGTGATGGCGGGGTTGAAATGGCCCCCGGAAATGTGGCCGAGCGCCGAAACCATGATGGCCATGGCCAGGCCGTAAGCCAAGGCGATGCCGAGAAGCCCGAGGGCGTTCGATGCGTGGGGATACCAGTCGACACAAGCGGCTCCTGCACCGAAGAAGACCAGAGCAAACGTGCCGATGAATTCAGCCGTGAGCTTCTGCGCAAGGTTGTACATCAAGGAGCCTCCCGGCCGGAGAACGAGCGCTGTCCGCTGCGACCGGGAAGGATTCTATCTGGAACGCAAACGGTAACGCCACTATTACCGCAACACCCTTTATCTTGATACGGCGGCGACCGGGGCGTTAACAGGAGTCAGCCAGTTGTGGCGATCGGGCTTCGTGCCGCTGGTGAGGGCGAAAAACTCTTCCTGGAGCCTACGCGTTATTGGACCAGCGACGCCTTTGCCAACCTGGATCTTGTCGACCGAGCGGATGGGCGTAATTTCGACGGCCGTACCGCAGAAAAAGAGTTCGTCGACGATGTACAGCATTTCGCGGGGAATGACCTGTTCTTTCACGGGAATGTTCAGATCCCCCGCAAGCGCGACGACGGTGTTACGCGTGATACCGGGCAAAATGCTGGTGGCCAGCGGCGGCGTGTATAACGTTCCTTCATGAACGAGAAACACGTTCATGCCCGAGCCTTCGCTGACGTGGCCGCCCGAATCGAGCGCGATGCCCTCGGCGTAGCCGTTGAAGAAAGCTTCCATGCGAATGAGCTGCGAGTTCATGTAATTGGCGGCAGCTTTGGACATGGCCGGGAGAGTGTTTGGCGCGATGCGGGCCCAGGAGCTGACGCCTACTTCGACACCTTTGGTGAGCGCTTCCGGGCCGAGATACGCGCCCCAGGACCAACACGCCATATAAACGTCGATTGGGGAGTTGAGAGGATTGACTCCGACCTCGCCGTAGCCCCGGAGGACGATGGGCTTGACGTAACAGGAGTTCATTTTGTTGAGGCGCACCAATTCGGCTGCGGTGCTCGAGAAATCATCGAGGGAAAAGGGCAGGTCCATGCGGTAAATTTTCGCGGAGTTGATCAGGCGCTGCATGTGCTCGCGAAGACGGAAAATGGCGGGCCCCTGCTTGGTTTCGTAGCAGCGGATACCTTCAAAGACGGCGGAGCCGTAGCTCACCACGTGAGAAAGCACGTGCAGGGTGGCGTCGTCCCAGTTGATCCACTTTCCGTTATGCCAGATTTTTTCGGTCTTTTGGATGGGCATGATGGTGTCCTTTTAGGTGGCGCCAGTCGCGGTGAAGCCTGAAAGTTGAGAATACGGTACGCGACCGAGAGCGTCAATAAAGTGTATTCGATGTGCCGGCAAGTGCAAAAACCAAATTGGCGCGTATCGCCAAGCGCAGGAAATCGAGCGCCCGTCGAGGTCGGCGATCCAGCTGCTTCGGCGAATCACTTGCGAGATTTACTTCGGCGCATCCGGCGGAGGCGCGGATTTCGGCGGCCCGTTCAAAGAATCGAAAGCGGATTGCGCTTGCGCCGTGATAGTGCCGAATTTGTTTTCCCAGAGGCCGAGAAGAAGAAAGGGAATGGCGGTAGCAAGGACCAGAAGCTTTGCACTTCGACGCACTTTGACTTCTGGCTCCCAGCGAAAAAGCTGTGCAGACAGAAAAAAAAGTAAGAATGGCCCAGCAAACCAGAGAACCGAGCGAGATGAGGACGTTGTGGTCCCAGATGGGCGCCGATTCAAAAAATGGCGTGGCCGAGACCCTGGACGAGATAAGTGGCGGGCAAGAACAGGGAGACCTTTTGCACCACTTTGGGGAGGAAAGCCAGAGGAAAAGTGGCGCCAGAAAGAAAAATCAGGGGAAGCCAGAGAAGCTGGTTGATGACCTGAGTTTCCTGCATGGTGTTGGTGACGCTGGCGACGACCAGGCCCAGCGAGGCGAACGAAACCGTGCCGATGCTGATCAAAATGAATGTGGCCAGCAGGTTGCCAAAATTCGTGACGTGAAAGATGGAACGCGCGAAGACGAATTCCAGGAGAACGGTCGGAAACATGAGGACGTAGTTGGCGACCACGCTGGAAGCAAGCATGTCGCTGGCCGTGACGGGGGTCACATGGAAGCGGCGAAGGATGCCTTGCTCGCGAAACATAACGAGAGCCGCGCTGAGGCCCCAAAAGCTGCCCATAACCGTAAGCGCGACGACCGGGCCCAAGAAAAACTTGACGACCAGGGGCTGGCCTTTCGCAAAGACGCCGGCATAGAGAAAGAAAAAGGCAAACGGCATGAGCACGGTGAAGAACAAGAACATTTTATTGCGCAGCGTGAGTTGAATGCGCATGCGTGTGAGGGTGGCGAAGTTTCTCAATCGCGCAGCCTCCTTCCGGTCATTTCTATGAACACGTCCTCGAGAGAGGGTGAGGCAATTTCGAGGCTGACAAGTTCGTTGCCCTGGGCTTCGAGATGTTTGACGATCGCCACGATGGTTTGCGGCGGGCGGTGGGAATGAAGGACGTAGGCGCCATCGACTTCGCGAGCGTCGGCAACGCCCTCCAGGTTTCTTAGTGCCCCGTCTGGCTCGGGTTTTGCGAGTCGGACTTCGATTCGCGTGGAGCCGCCGGAGCGCGTTTTGAGCTCGCGCGGGGTTCCGAGTGCGACGACTTTGCCGTGGTCCACGATGGCCACGCGATCGCAGAGGCGTTCGGCTTCTTCGATGTAGTGGGTGGTCATTACGATGGTTTTCTTTTCGCGCTTGAGCTCTTCGATGATGTCGTAGATTTCGCGGCGTACTTGCGGATCGAGGCCGGCCGTAGGCTCATCGAAGAACAGCACTCTGGGATCGTTGACTAAGGCCATGGCCAGAGCAAGGCGCTGTTTTTGCCCGCCGGAGAGCTGGCTGTAAAAGGCGTTGCGTTTTTCTTCCAGGCCAAAACGCTTGAGCAGCTCTTCAGGATTGCGGCGGCGTTGGTAAAAGCTGGAGAAGAGGCGGAGAGCCTCCATGACGCGAAGTTTGTCCGGGAGGGAAGTGGATTGCAGAGCCGCGCCGATTTCGTGTTTCAGTGCTTGCGAATCGCGTTGCGGGTCAAGACCGCAGACCGAGACGCGGCCGCTATCCAGATCGCGGAGTCCTTCGAGAATTTCGACGGTGGAAGTTTTTCCCGCACCGTTGGGACCGAGCAGGCCGAAGACTTCGCCCTCTTCGACGGAAAAACTTACGCCGCGAACGGCTTGGACTGCGCCGTAGCTCTTGACCAGGTTTTCGACTTCGAGGATGGGATTTCCCATGGGTCTTGACGTCTTCATTCTATAGAAAGGCGGCCCTTAGGATAACGCATGTGCTGGCTTTCCCCGTAATGCTCGGGCGCGAGGCTGCGGGTTATTTCGGGGCGTAGAAAAGGTAGTCGGCGGAATAGGGAACACGGACTTGCTGGCCGGCGTGCGAAGCGTCGCAGCCCGTCGCGGGCGCTTTGCCGCCTTTGGTGTTGAGGCGCTGGATGGTTGTGGCGCGGGAGAGCACGCCGGCGCCTTCGTGGCCCACGATGTTGACGAGAAGCCAGGGAATGGAGTCGGCGTCCGGTGAGGGGGCGTTGGCAACGGCTTTGCCGGTGACACGGCTGCCGTCCTCGGCTTCCCAGGAGGGTCCGGCGAAATGTTTGCCGAAGGTTTTGCCGTCTTTGTCGAAGAGCCGGGCGTCGGGAGCTTCGAGCGTCCAGGCGAATTGCGCCGCGTTGACTTTGCAGGTGTAGATCTGATCGCCCTTGGCATGGACTTGGAGCAAGAGTTGTTCGGTCGGGGGCGGCTGGAGTTGTTGCGGGACCTGTTGCGCCGCAAGGGAAAACGAAAAGGTAAGGGTCACCACGGCGAGAGTCGCGGCGAATGCTGCTCCGTGAATTCGATTGCGCATGGGTCGATTCCTCCTGTCGGATGACAGCTTACGTTCGGGACATGACATAACTCAACTGGTCTTTGATCATAAACCACACCTTGGTTTAACTCCTCCGCAAGCGGTCGGCGCAAGACCTACGAGCTAATTCATTCGATTCGTTGGGAGAGCGGGGATTTCGGCAAGAAGCCGTACTTGGCAAGGAACCGTCTCCAGCCGTAGGTGGGTTACCGGGACGGCGGGGGCGCGTTCTCCATCGGAGGCTTGGGCAGGATGAAAGACGTGCGCGGTGAGTTTGGCGGCACCAACGGTTTTGTCGAGGCGAATGTCGGGGTTCGCTCTGCCGGCCGCCGCTTCGGCGTTCACCAACCCACAGAAGAACAGGCTTAGAAGAAACATCTGAGCGCTTTTCATGGTGCGGAGAGTATACGAGAACGTGGCAAATTCCGGGAAACCCGATTTCCGGGAGAATCCAGACCAAGACTTTTTCCGTGGGTTCGCAGGGCTCGGCGGTACTCCGCCCCGCGCTACATTTTTATTTGGATTCTGGCGATGGGCGGCGGCTTTTCTTTATGGCGGCGGTTTTCTTTCGCGGCGGAGTCCAGAGATATTTTTTAATGTTAATGCGGGATTCGAGGACGGCGATGCCTTCGGATTCGAGGAGCTTTTTCTGGAGCGAGGCGTATGGTTCGCGGATCAGGATTTTGCCGTTGACGCCGAGCACGCGGTGCCAAGGGATGGCTTGGCCTCGCGGAGTGGCGCCCATGGCGCGGCCGGCGGTGCGGGCGCCGCCGGGTAGGCGCAGGGCTCGAGCGAGGGCTCCATAGGTTAGAACCCGGCCGCGGGGAATTTGTTTCACCAGCTTGTAGACGGGATCGAAAGACACGGCGGATCAACTCCTTCGGCGGGTCCTTGAGAGAGTTCTTCGAGACCTCCGTCGAGGCGCGCGCGAGACATCCTATGAGTAAGCGAGAAACGCCACAAGAATAAAAATCGGCCGAGCGGAGTCTACTGCTGTGGGAGCCGGCGAGCGCGGAGCCCAGCAAACAAATGGCTCGGTCGCGCATCTAATAGAGTAAGAGAAGGGGAACTAAAGAGAACGACAACGATTGAAGGAACGGATGAAACAGAGCGAAAAAAGTAATGAACGAAACGGGATCATATTCGCTACGTTGTAGGTATTACCGGTCGCATAGAACCTTTGCTCTAGTACGCAGCGTTCATTGACGGGCGTAGTGGAACGCAAGTACACTACGGGCACAGTCGATGACGCGAGGTGATGTCATGGCTTTTGTCCGCCGGAAAGGGAATTCGTTTTATTTGGTGCACAATGTGCGCCGCGGCGGAAAAGTGCGGCAGTTGCATCTTGCGCGGCTCGGGGAACGCGCGCGGATCACGGATGAAGTGGTGCGCGAAGTTTCCAAGAAGCATCCGTTCGTGGAGCTGAATTGGCGGGCTCTGCGAGCACAAATGAATAGTCAAGTGGATCTAGCCGATGCCAGCTCTCCGGCGATCCAGAAGCTGGTATCCAGCCTGCGAGCGCTGAACCTCGAACTGGCGGACCTCTTTCCGCCGCTTCTCCGGATTTCTGAAACGCCCACGGTGGCGCGAGAGCTGTTAGTGCAACTTCGGCTTTTGCAATCCACACTTCAGGTAAAACTAAGCCAGTTTGACCGGAAGCGCGGACGGTTCAGTCATGCGACCTTGCGGATGCAAGGCCGTTAGGAGGAGACCATGAGCTCCCAAATACTGCCACTCGATCCAAGTCTACGCAGCAACACGACCATTGAATTTGATACCGCCTTGCGGTCGAAGATCGTCGGACAAGCCGAGGGCGTGCAAGCGCTCGTGGACCTGTATCAGGTCTTCTGCGCCGGGTTGAACTCGCCGGGGCGGCCGGTGGGCAATCTCCTCTTATTGGGACCGACCGGCTCGGGCAAGACCAGAATTGTGGAAGCGGCGGCGGAGATTTTGTTTGGAGATGCGCGCGCGGTGATCAAAGTGGATTGCGCGGAGTTTCAGCACTCGCATGAGATTGCTAAACTGATCGGCTCGCCTCCGGGGTATCTGGGGCACCGGGAAACGCATCCGTTGATCACACAAGAAGAGCTGTCCAAGAGCCATACCGACAAGCTGAAGTTGAGCTTTTTGCTGTTTGACGAGATAGAGAAAGCGTCGGATGCCTTATGGCAGTTGCTGCTGGGAATGCTGGATAAGGCGACGTTAACCCTGGGCGACAACCGGCGCGTGGATCTGTCGCAGACCGTCATCTTCCTGACGTCGAATCTGGGCGGAGGAGAGATCACGGAATTGATGCACGGGGGGATGGGATTCATCCAGCCGGCGGACACGCCGACGACAGGATTGGACGAGAAAGTGGAGCGGACGGCGATGGAGGCAGCGAGAAGGAAATTCTCGCCGGAGTTCATGAACCGGTTGGACAAAGTGGTGGTGTTCCATCCGTTGCAGCGGGAACAACTTAGAGAAGTACTTGAGATTGAGTTGGGGCAGGTGCAGCAGAGAGTGCTGGAGACCGCCAAAGGGCAGTTTTTGTTCCGGGTGACCCCGGCTGGAAGGGATTTCTTGTTGCAGGAAGGAACAGACCAGCGATATGGAGCCCGTCACCTGAAGAGGGCCATTGAGCGGTACGTGGTGTATCCGCTGGCGAATCTGCTGGCTACAGAACAGGTGCATTTGGGAGACCTCGTTTGCATTGACTGGGACCGCACGCATAAGGAACTTACGTTCGCTCGAGAGGGCGAAGGAGCCCTTGTGACGCCGGCAGTACCCCAAATTGGAACGCTTACGGCTGCGGCGGAAGCAAAGGACGGGAAGACAGCGGATGCCCCGGCGGAGGTAGTGGTGGCGGAGAGAAAATTGCGGGCGGCACAGCCGTCGGTGGGGCCTGCCTCGGCTCCGCAAGGACGCAAGAAGTTGGATCGCTAGAGAAATCAATCACTTTGAAGGATTTGGGTTGCGCGCGCCAGGTCCCCAGGCGCCCCTTTATGTCGTTCTCGGGCAGACAGAAACTGTTTCTTCCTCTCATTTTGAACGTTTATGAAACAAAGTCTCATGCTGTGAGACTGTTTCCACCATGGCAACACTCGTATGTCGTTGAGTTTGTGCCGGTTTGTGCCGTCGAGATTCAGAGTGCGGATTGGCAGTTCTCATGCTCTATTTCTTGCAAGCGCATGACTGAGACGCATAGGCGTCTTGGACAAGTGACCGCGGAAGGGAACGAAGCCATGAAAGCCGCCGCCAGACAGCAACTGGATCCAACTATCCGTAGCACCGACACCCGTGACTTTGAAGGAGCTTTGCGGTCGAAGATCGTGGGGCAAGCGGAAGGGATACAGGCGCTCGTGGACCTGTATCAGGTCTTCTGCGCGGGTTTGAACTCGCCAGGGCGGCCGGTCGGAAACCTGTTGTTTCTTGGCCCAACGGGTTCGGGCAAGACCAGAATTGTGGAAGCGGCTGCCGAGATTCTGTTTGGGGATGGGCGCTCGGTGATTAAGGTGGATTGCGCGGAATTCCAGCATTCTCATGAGATTGCCAAGCTGATTGGTTCACCGCCGGGGTATTTGGGACACCGCGAGACGCACCCGCTGATTACCCAGGAAGCTCTAGCCGCGAGCCATACGGAGAAGTTGAAATTGAGTTTTTTGTTGTTCGACGAGATTGAAAAGGCGTCGGACGCCCTTTGGCAGTTGCTGCTGGGAATGTTAGATAAAGCGACTCTAACCCTGGGAGACAACCGACGGGTGGATTTGTCGCAGACGGTGATTTTCCTAACGTCGAATCTGGGCGGGGGAGAGATCACGGAATTGATGAACGGCGGTATGGGCTTCGTCCAGCCAAAGGACAAACCAGCCGCAGGACTTGACCAAAAAGTGGAACGGACGGCCGTGGAAGCGGCGCGCAGGAAGTTTTCGCCCGAATTCATGAACCGGCTGGACAAAGTGGTGGTGTTTCATCCGTTGCGCCGGGAACAGCTTGAGGAAGTGCTGGAGATCGAGCTGGGGCAAGTGCAGCAGAGAGTTCTGGAGACAGCGAAAGGGCAGTTCCTGTTCCGAGTTACGGTGTCAGGAAGAGAGTTCTTGTTGCAGGAAGGAACAGATCAGCGCTATGGAGCGCGGCACCTGAAGAGGGCCATCGAGAGACACGTGGTATATCCACTGGCCAACCTGCTAGCGACCGAGCAAGTGCACTTGGGCGACCTGGTGTGCATCGATTGGAGCAAGGGAAATGAAGGACTGAGCTTTGTTCTCGAAGGGGAGAATTTGGCGATGCCGGCGAGGCGGCCGGAGCCAGTGGTCGCCGCGCGGCCTACGCAGGCTCGGAGCGGCAAGAGCATTGAGGCACCGTCTCCAGCGATTGGGCCTGAACCAACGCCGCGGATGGCGCGCTGAGAGAACGTCTCGTCTAACTTTCTGAAAACGGCCCGGGAGGATTGCTTCCCGGGCTTTTTCTTTTGCTGGCGGCTCGGTGTAGAGTTATCGATATGGGTCCTTCTTGGCTGCGTGTTCCGGGAGCAGCACTTCTCGTGTTGCTGTGTCTTTTGATTGTGCCGTGCGCTCGGGCGCAGCGGACACAGTTCAAGGCGGGATGGAATCTTTATTCGCCCGAGGAAGATATCAGGCTGGGGAAGCAAGTGGCGGTGGATGCGGAGAAGCAGTTGCCGTCATGCAACTCGCCGAAAGTGGACGCTTACTTGGCAGAGCTTGGCGACAAATTGATCGCCAAGCTGCCGACAGGAGGAGTGGTGTATCCGTTTGAGTTTCATTGCGTGAATGACCAGGCCATCAATGCGTTTGCGTTGCCGGGCGGCTTTGTGTTTGTCAACCGAGGGGCTATGGAGGCGGCGGACAATGAGGCGCAGCTTGCTGGAGTGATCGCCCATGAGCTTGCGCATGTGGCGCTACGGCACGGGACTAGCGAGGCGACCAAGGCACAGGCAGCGCAGACGGGCGTGGGAATACTGGGAGCTATTTTTGGAGGAAATGCGGGCGGGGCGTTGTTGACCGAGCTCGGGAGGTTCAGCGCCGGGGGAGTGTTGCTGCGGTATTCGCGTTCTGCGGAGACGCAAGCGGACGTTGTTGGCACCCAAGTGCTTTACGATGCGGGATACGACCCGCGCGCGCTGGCGCAGTTTTTCGAGAAGATCGACGCGGATAGCAAAGGACAGAACCCGCCGGAGTTTTTCTCCGACCATCCGAATCCGGAGCACCGTGTGGAGCGTGTCGAGGAGGAGATCGACAAGTTGGGCGGGCTGCCGAGGAATGTGAAAAAGGACTCGGTGGAGTTTGAGGCGATCAAACGCGAGGTTGTGGCTTTGCCGGTCGCACGGAGAGAGACGCTGGCTGCTGGCGGGCCAACACCCAGACCGATGGGGCCGCCGCCCGTACCTTCGGCAAACTATACGGCCTACGAGGCGAGCGCGTATGCGATGAAGTATCCCGATAACTGGAAGAAGTATGGAGAGAAAAATAGCGTTTCGTTTGCGCCGGATGGCGCCGTGATGGAAGGTGGCGACGGGCAAGCTGGGCTGGCGTATGGAGTCATCGTCGATGTGACGAAGGTGCCCGGAGATGCGAGCGATGCAAAAGACCTTGATAAAGCTACACAAGAATTCATTGGCACGCTGCGGAAAACTAACCCAAAGATGACGGTTGCGCGGCAATCGGGGCATATACGCTTGAATGGACAGGATGCGCTCTCAACGTACTTAAGCAATGAATCTCCTGCGACTGGGGAGGAGACAGATTGGCTAATTACGGTGATTCGGCCGGAGGGGCTGGTTTCTTTCGTGTGCGTGGCTCCGCTCAAGGAATACGAAAAGTACGACAAGGCCTTTGCCCTGATTCTCGATAGCGTGAGATTCCAGAAATAGGAAGGCGGCCGATAGACGCGCGGTGGGCGAGACGCGGGGAATTTAAGCGCTTGTGTGAGTGGGCGAAGAGGGGGCCGCGACTGGCGCGACCCCTCTGGCCTCGTGCTTACTGCTCTACCTCCAGCTACTGTTCAAGTTGCGCCGCAACCTCGGGGAGCACCGCCGTGCCTTCGATCCGCACCGCGTCGAGGGCGCGCGGATCCAGGCCCAAGGCCTTCAGGACTGTGGGCGCGACCTGCATGGTGGTCGTAGCGTTAGAAACGGTCTGTGGCGAGAAACGTGAATTCGCTACCAGCAACATCACATTGGTATCGTCATGGCCGAAGCCTCCGTGGTCTCCGAGGGCCGAGCCGGAACCGATGTAGGTCATGCCCACGTTGGGCGTCACGACGATGTCCGGCGATCGCGGATCGAGACCCGGGCCAAGACCGCCGACGTTGTAGTTCAGCGCCAGCGTCGGCCCGTAGTAGATCTCGCCGAGGCCGATGGCTGCCGCATTGTTTTCGAGCAGTTGCACGCCAGAACTGACGCTCGAGCCCGGGATCAGCCAAAGCACGGAGACGTCGTCTTCGGTGGCGCCAATGCCACCTGCGGTCAGCGGCGACTCCGAGGAGGGAATGTCCACCAGCTGAGTAGCCAGCAGCGTAGCTGGCGTATTGGAGGGGTTGGTGATCAACAGGTTCGGATCGATGGGCGACATGCCATGTTTTGCAGTAATAATGATCATCGTATCGTCATAGATACCGGCATGTTTTAGAGCGTTGACGAGTTCGCCGATGGAGGTGTCCACGAAGGAGATCTCACTCACGAGTTCCGGGTTGGGAAGACCAGCTGCGTTCACGTAGCCGCCCGTGCCCAGGGCCGGTTCGATGAGGATTTGGCCGGTGTACACCGCCTGAAAGTTCATACCGAAGATCGCAGGGATTTCCGCCCGAGCGCCGTTGTGGGTCTCGCCGGCAATCTCGTTCAGTAAGCCGTTCAACCGTAGCGTGTCATAGCACTGGATGTTTAGGAAGCTGTTGTTCCACCCTGATAAGCTGCTGGTGTCTTGGACGGTGGCGCAGGAAACGCCTCCTGGGGCAGTTACACCGGGTAGCGCCACCACCATCGAGCTCACCTCCGGGGCATAATAGTCATTCAGTCCGTGGCCGCCGGGTCCACCCACCATCGAATACGATGGGTGCTTGTCGATCCACGCGGTATATCCACCCGCGGCATGGACAACGCCAAAGATGGTGTTGGTACGGACAAAGTTCCAGGGATAGACCGGCGCACAACCCTTCGCCGGGTCACGCGAGAGCTTGTTGGGATCGAGCGAGGCGATACCGCCCTCGGTCAGCGCGGCCCCCGGTGCGCCGCCGTTCAGCTTGGTATCGTCAATGTCAACGCCTTGGTCATTGTCGGTCGTCGTTCCGGTGGGTGGGGCAAATGGCGTGCAGGTCGTCGCCGCCAGGCCAGTACCAGTAGTGGTAGCTGGCCCGTCGAGTGACCGGTCATACGCCACGTCATAGTAAAGCCCGGTTGACTTCGGTGTGCCGCCGGTGACGAGCGCGGCGATGCCGGGGAAAGAGTCTGAGGGCTTTGAGGAAACGGCCCCGACATAGTTGATGCCCGTGCGGCTCAGCCCTGCCATGTTCGGGCAGTAGGGTTCCCCTCCGTTTGCGCCAGCAATTCCGTGCGCGCAGTTATAGAAATCCACCGCGTGCATGCCGTCAATGCTAAGCAGGAGCACATGTTTGATGTGCTTCGAGCCGACCTTGTCCGTATCCGCCGCCGTTCTAGGCGTCCACCACGCGAGCATTGCCGCTGCTGCAGCTGTACCCAGTACTAGCCTATTAGCCGTCATGTAAAACCTCCATGAGCGTATTAGTCGGCGAAGGATACGCAGGCGTTATTTTTCTGTGAAATCTCAGCTAATCCTATCTTGGCAGGTTAGGCCTGGCGCCCGGAACGACCTTCGGTGACTCCAATGGCCAGGCACGCAAACGTGCAGCCTTAGAATGCCGAAGGACACAGCAACTGCGAGCAATCCATTGTTTCCCTCGAGTCTTCCTTCGGATTGGGAGGTTTCCTGACGAGTGTCAAAGGACGGAGACCTAGACATAACTGTCGAATGAAGCAAACGAACAACGTAATGCAAGTCGCGGGGACCTAGCGACGCCCATTCTGCTGGGATTGGCTCCAAAATCGCGATCTTCTTCAGTCTCGCCCCCGCAATCGAGAATTAACGTCGCCTTCACGAAAAATCAACCCGGGAATGCTATTGGTCGGCACCCAGGAGGGTTTCTAATGATCCGTATGAAGTCCGTAGCAGCTATCGCAACAGCTTTTTTGTTAACGACATCGGTGGTCCCGGGGCTATCAGGACAGAACCACGGCCATTTCGGCGATGGGGGCGGGCGCGGCATTCGCCACGTTCTGCTCATCAGTATCGATGGAATGCATGCCTTGGACTATCTCAATTGCTCGAAGGGAATTAGTGGGGTCAACAACGGCGCACCTTATTGCCCGACTCTCGCCGAGCTAGGCGAAACGGCCGTAAATTACCTGGACACAGCGACTTCGAAAACGTCTGATTCGTTTCCGGGACTGATGGCACTGATGACCGGCGGGTCGCCGCGTACGGTGGGCGCATTTTATGATGTTGCCTATGATCGTTCGCTGGACCCACCCACAATCACGACGGGCAACGGAGTGGCCGGCGGCACCTGCACTGCCGGAGCGCCTGCTGCGGGGACGACAACGGAGTATGACGAGGGCATCGATATCGATCAAACCAAGCTCAACGGCGGAGCACCAAGCGGGGATGGGGGAATCAACTCGATTGATCCGCGAAAGCTGGTCCGCGACCCGGCTAAGGGCTGCGCGCCGGTGTTTCCGTGGAACTTCGTCAGGACGAACACGATCTATGGGGTTATCCATGCCGCAGGCGGTTACACCGCGTGGTCTGACAAGCATCCGGCTTACTCCGCAGTCTCCGGTCCCGGTGATGGAACCAACATCGACGATTACTACGCACCGGACATTAATTCTATTCCTGTGAATCTGCCCGGCGTGCCCGGCTGCAATCCACTGCCTGACCAAACCGCAGTGGCCGCATCGAACGCCTGGACGGACAGCTTCCAAAATATTCAGTGTTACGACACGCTCAAGGTAAACGCCGTCGTTAATGAAATCAACGGCAGGACGCACAATGGCAACGCATCTGCCCCGGTGCCCAACATCTTAGGGATGAATTTCCAGGTAGTCAGCGTCGGTCAGAAACTAATCGAGAAGTCCTTGAGCCTGACCGGTGGCTACGTGGACGCAGAAGGCACGCCGACAGCGTCGCTGCTTGGTGAAATCCAATTCGCGGACGCGTCCATCGGCAAGATGGTTGCCGCGTTGAAGAAGAACGGTGGCTACGATTCGACGCTCATCATCATCACCGCCAAGCACGGGCAGAGTCCCATCGATTCCGCCCGCTACCAGGGAATCACCGCAAATGGGCCGGTGACGACATCTCCTGCCACAATTTTGGACAACGCAGGTTGCTTGCCTCTCTCCGAATCGCCCTCCAACCCCACTGGTATCGGCCCGACCGAGGATGATGTCTCTCTCATCTGGCTGAACAGCACCTGCACCACCGCGAGCGCGGTTGGTATGCTTCGGACACAATCACCGACAACGGCAAACATCGCGGGAATCGGGCAGATTTTCGCGGGCCCCGCGATCACGCAGATTTACAACGCGCCGGGACTGCCGCCGAATGGTGACCCACGCACGCCGGACATCCTGGTCACTCCGAATGTCGGCGTCACCTACTCTGGCAGCACCAAGAAGCTGGCAGAGCACGGCGGATTCGCGCACGACGACGTCAACGTCATCATGCTTCTCTCCAATCCGTCGTTTAGCGCCAAGACGATTACAACGCCGGTCGAGACCATGCAAGTGGCCCCGACAGTTCTAGCGGCACTGGGCCTGGATCCGCACGCTTTGCAGGCCGTTCAAAAAGAAGGGACGCGGGTTCTGCCCGGGCTCGACTCGACGTTAACCAACACTAGCCATTGAAAGTGTGGCAAGCGAGAGCGGGCGTCCAGCAGACGCCCGCTTTTCGTTGTTGGAGATATGTGAACACGCGTGGAGCCTGGAGGCTGTGTTCGGTGTCAGACGCTTCTTCCAGCCAACGGTTCGTGTTCAGTATTATTTTGCGTTGCGTAGAGATCCGCGGCGCGCTCCAGGGCGCCAGCAATGCTCGGGCAGATGTTTTCCGCGCCCACGTGGCGTTCGAATTCGGCTTGCTTCATGAGTTGGGCGGGTTGTTCGCGCGCGCCACAGAGCAACAGAGAGCGGCCGGAGGCGTGCAGCGTGTCGGCCAGGTCGCGGATGGCGCCAAGACCGGTGGCGTCGATGGCCGTCATGTTGCGGAGGCGCAGGATAATGATGGGCGGCAGGGCA
>Ga0207046_10224_pt1 | contig 15594 bp, 8 predicted proteins | sample Alteio_BWMinCont_66_FD_153303 | JGI IMG/M metagenome (GOLD analysis project Ga0207046, IMG submission 153303) | Enriched cells from forest soil in Barre Woods Harvard Forest LTER site, Petersham, Massachusetts, United States -... | ecosystem: Environmental > Terrestrial > Soil > Temperate forest >...
TTGTGCTTAATCAACAATTTACATTCCAGTTGCAATATATGCGCATTTGGCAACAACAATCAAATGGTTATACATTGGAAAACGATAATGTTTTACGTTTTAATATTTATCACACTATAAATGCAAAAAGAAAAAGTACAAAATAATTTATACCCTGTTTTCTTAAAATTAGAAAACTTTAAGCTACTTATTGTTGGCGGCGGGAAATTTGCGCTCGAAAAAATAAGCTCTGTGCTAAAAAATAGCCCTAAGACAGAAATTACCTTAGTTTCAATAAGTATAAATGAAGAAATAAAGCAGTTTGCAAAAAATTTCTCTAGCTTAAATATCATAGAGCGCCCATTTCAAGAAAGTGATTTAAATAACACTGACTTTGTTATTATTGCCGTTAATGATAAAGAGATAAGCGCTTCTATTAAAAAACTAGCAGCAGAAATGAAGATAATAACTAATGTAGCAGATACTCCTGAGCAGTGTGATTTCTATTTAGGTTCTATTGTGCAAAAAGGAGACGTAAAAATTGCAATATCCACCAATGGTAAATCGCCTACGCTAGCAAAACGTTTGCGCGAAACATTTGATGAGGCAATTCCATATGAAATAAACGATTCGATTAGCAACCTGGTTAAAATTCGTAAAAACCTAAATGGGGATTTTAAAGAGAAAGTAAAACATCTTAATGAAATTACTTCTGTACTGGCCGACAGAAAACCTAAAGGAAAAAAAAGAACAATAAGCCCACAACGAATTATTGTTTACAGTTTAACTGCACCTGCTTTATTAATTGTTGGCTATTTGCTTTCTATGTACTTACCACCAAATGTAATTGGTGGTTATGCTACACAAATTGCAGGAAGTATAGATTCATCAATTTTGTTTTTTATCCTTGCAGGTTTTACCGCACAAATGATTGATGGAGCCTTGGGCATGGCCTATGGGGTAACAGCTACTACATTTTTACTTTCTTCGGGGGTGCCGCCGGCAGCATCAAGTGCAAGTGTTCATGCTTCCGAAATTTTTACCAGTGGTGTATCTGGTTTAATGCATTTAAAATTTGGTAACGTTAACACTAAATTGTTTCGCACACTTTTATTACCTGGTATTTTAGGCGCTATTTTAGGTGCATTTGTACTATCTAAATTGGAAGGGTATAATTATATAATAAAACCACTAGTGTCTTCTTACACTTTGTTTTTAGGATTAGTAATTATTTTTAAAGCTTTGAAAAAAGATAAAATACGCGAACGCATTAAAAAAATATTTCCTTTAGCTTTAGTTGGCGGCTTTTTAGATTCGATTGGTGGTGGTGGCTGGGGCCCTGTTGTAACATCAACCTTGGTTGCCGGAGGAAGAAATGCGCGATTTGCCATAGGTTCGGTTAATCTGGCAGAGTTTTTTGTGTCGCTAGCAAGCTCGCTTACTTTTTTTATGTTTATTGGTTTAACACATTGGAGTATAATTGCAGGATTAATTATTGGCGGTGTAGTTGCAGCACCCTTTGCAGCGTATTTGTCAAGTAGAATTCCCGCAAAAAGCACTATGATTTTTGTAGGAATAGTAGTAATAATAACAAGTTTAAAACGATTATTTTTTTAGTATGATAACAACCGACATCACAATTATTGGGGCAGGCCCCGTAGGTTTATTTGCCATATTTGAAACAGGCTTATTAAAACTGCGTTGTCATTTAATTGATTTTCTTCCGCAAGCAGGCGGTCAACTTTCGGAGATATACCCTAAAAAACCAATTTACGATATACCGGGTTATCCAACAGTGCTAGCTCAAGAGTTAGTCGATAATCTTTTAAAGCAGGCAGAACCCTTTAAACCAAGTTTTACTTTTGGAGAACGAGTTGAGAAATTAGAGAAAATTGGTGAACGCGATTTTGTAATTACTACTAATTTGGGCACAAAAATTAATTCGAGTGTGGTGGTAGTTGCGGGTGGACTTGGCTGTTTTGAACCACGTAAACCGGATACAATTGGCTTAACCGATTTTGAAAACGGAAAAGGCGTTAGCTATGTAGTACTTGATCCTGAGAAATACCGTGATAAGAACATTGTTATTGCAGGTGGGGGAGATAGTGCTTTAGACTGGACTATTTTTCTAGCAGATATAGCTAAAAAAATAACACTTGTTCACCGAAGTGAATCATTTCGAGGCGTACCTGATTCGGTAAGTAAGGTTCAAAACCTTGCGGCAGAAAATAAAATTAATCTTTTATTGAATACACAACTAACCAAAGTGCAAGGTGGGAATCAATTAGAAAAAGTAATTGTAACTAACCTTAAAACAAATGAAGTAAGTATTATTGAGGCTGATAATGTAATTCCACTTTTTGGGTTGAGTCCAAAGTTGGGCCCAATCGAAGGTTGGGGTTTAAATATTGATAAAAGTGCTATTGCAGTTGATACAGAAGATTATAGTACCAATATACCCGGCATTTATGCTATTGGAGATATAAACACCTATAAAAACAAACTAAAATTAATTTTGTGTGGATTTCATGAGGCAGCTTTAATGGCCCATAGTGCCTACAAATACATAAACCCCGGGATAAAATACACCATGAAATATACTACGGTAAATGGTGTAAATTCGTTTTAAAATAAATTATCTTTATAGAATATAATGCAGCAAAAAATCTCATTCATAAACAAACTAATAAAAAATAAATCTCCTGAGGAGGCTTTGCAGGTTATTGCTTCAAACTTTCAAGACAAGGTAGTTTTTTCAAGTAGCTTGGGTTATGAAGACCAAGTAATTACACACCATATTTTTTCTAATAACCTACCTATTACTGTTTTTACTTTAGACACGGGCAGATTGTATAACGAAACCTTTTCAGTTTTACAAAGTACGTTAGAGCGGTATAAAAAACCAATCAAAGTTTTTTATCCTCAAACAATATTGGTAGAAAAATTGGTTTCCGAAAAAGGTCCTATCAGTTTTTACGAATCGGTTGAGAATAGAAAGGAATGTTGCTTCATAAGAAAGGTAGAACCTTTAAAAAGAGCTTTGCAGGGTTATACCATTTGGATAACAGGTATACGCGCTGAACAATCGGAGGGGAGAAAAGATATTCCTTCAATAGAATGGGATGAAGTAAATAATATTATTAAATTTCATCCTATAATTGATTGGACTTTGGACGAGGTAAAAAAATATATTGCTGAGCATAATATCCCATACAACCCTTTGCACGATAAAGGTTTTGTAAGCATTGGTTGTGCACCTTGTACAAGAGTTGTAAAAACAGGAGAAGATTTTAGAGCCGGGCGTTGGTGGTGGGAACAAAACAATAAAAAAGAATGCGGATTGCATTCTAATTAATAAAAAAGAGATGAGTAAACAGGATAAAGATTATTTAGATGAGTTAGAGGCAGAAGCCATATATATTATGCGCGAAGTGGCAGGACAATTTGAGCGCCCCGCACTTTTATTTAGTGGTGGAAAAGATAGTATTTGCTTGGTTCATTTGGCCTTAAAAGCCTTTCGCCCGGGTAAATTTCCTTTTCCTTTAGTACATATTGATACTGGACATAATTTTCCGGAAGCTTTGCAGTACAGAGATGATATGGTGCAATTAATAAACGAAAAATTAATTGTACGTAAAGTTGAAGACACAATCAAAGCAAAAAAATTACAAGATGCTAAAGGAAAATTCCCAAGCAGAAATGCTTTGCAAACATATACTTTGTTGGATGTAATTGAAGAATTTGAATTTGATGCTTGTATTGGCGGAGCGCGAAGGGATGAAGAAAAAGCACGTGCTAAAGAACGTATTTTTTCAGTACGGGATGAGTTTGGACAATGGGATCCCAAAATGCAACGCCCTGAGCTTTGGAACATTTATAACGGTAAAATAAATAAGGGGGAAAACGTGCGCGTCTTTCCAATAAGTAATTGGACGGAGTTAGATGTGTGGAACTATATTAAAAGAGAAAATATTCAACTACCTTCTATTTACTTTACACATGTGCGAGAGTGTGTGGTTACTGAAAGTGGTCAGCTTATGTCTAATTCAGAATACTTGCAACTAGATGCAACGGATAAACTGGTTACAAAAAAAGTAAGATACCGCACCGTAGGTGATATGACTTGTACTGCGGCTATTGAAAGTGAGGCCTATAAAATTGATGATATTATTAATGAAATAAAAGAAGCTAAAATTAGCGAACGTGGTGCAACTAGAATGGATGATAAGATAAGCGAAGCAGCTATGGAAGACCGTAAAAAAGGAGGGTATTTTTAATGGGGCTATTAAGATTTTTTACCGCAGGTAATGTAGATGATGGCAAGAGTACACTTATTGGGCGTTTGTTGTACGATAGTAATTCTATCTCAACTGATATTATTGAAACCCTTACTAAGCAAAGCAAAACAACAGGAGGTGATACTAAAATTGATTTGGCTTTATTAACTGATGGCTTGCGAGCAGAGCGTGAACAAGGCATCACTATAGATGTTGCTTATAAATATTTCAGCACCCATAAACGTAAATTTATAATTGCTGATACGCCCGGACACATTCAATACACTCGTAACATGTTTACAGGTGCATCTAATGCCGATTTGGCTATTATATTGGTGGATGCCCGAAATGGAATAACAGACCAAACAAAACGTCACTCAATAATATCAGCTATTTTGGGTATACCGCATGTTTTAGTTTGTATCAATAAAATGGATTTGGTTGATTACTCAGAAGAAACCTATAAACAAATAGAAGCGGATTACTTGGTTTTTTCCAAACAACTAAAATTAAAGGAGGTTTCATTTATTCCAGCAAGTGCTTTGGCTGGAGATAATGTGGTTACCAAATCAGATAAAATGACTTGGTACAAAGGCAAACCCTTATTAAAGTTTTTAGAAACAACTGAAATTGCTGAGTTAAAAAAAACGGAAGCATCTCGTTTTCAGGTACAGTATGTAATTCGTCCGCAAACTGATGAATTGCATGATTATCGTGGCTTTGCCGGTAGGGTAATAAGTGGCGTATACAAAAAAGGAGAACAAGTGGTAGTTCTACCATCTGGTATAGAAACTACTATTGATAAGATAGAAGTAAATCAAAAGGAGATTGAAGCCGCTGAAACAAATACACCAGTTGTATTACATCTAAAAGATGATGTAGATGTTAGTAGAGGAAATAGTATTGTACCCATAGCACATTTACCTAAAACAACTAAAGAGCTTACGGCAACTATTTGCTGGATGGATAGTGCAGCATTTATACCCGGACAAAAAATACTTTTACAACAAAATAGTTTTCGTACTAAGGCAGTAATAAAAGAGGTTATTGGTAAAATTGATATCCATTCTTTTGCAGCTTTAGAAAGTGATGGGAGTATGAATTTAAATGATATTTGCAAGGTGCTTATAAAAACAGCTGAGCCTATTAGTTACGATAGTTATGCCGTTAACAGAGGTAGTGGCGCATTTATTTTAATTAATGAAAACACCAATAAGACCATTGCTGCCGGAACCATAGAATAGATTAGTAGATATTTTCTTTGTGAATCATTTTAAAATTCAAACGTTCGTTCATTATTCTCCCACGCCAATAGAGTACGGCTTTCAGGGATGTTTAACAGCCTTTTTTCTCACTACTTAGTACTATAATTACGCCTAAACTTTTGTAAGCTTCAGCTTCTAGGTTTGCTTTTTTATGCTAATTTTAATAAAAATTTCCCTATGCTTTTAAATCGAATAAAATGGATGGCTGTTGGTGCAGCTATCGTTGTACTTGGCACTTATCTTTTCAATTCGAAAGATATTTTAAAAAAACTTACCGGCTCAAACAAATTTGGGGTTGAGCAAAATAAAATTAATCCGGAGTTTGCACAATATATATCTGCTTTTACCACGGGTTACATTTCATCGGGCTCAACCATAAAAATAAAATTTGCGTCCGAGTTGCAACAAAGTGTTGAGTTAAATGCGCCCGTTAAAGAAAAACTTTTTTCTTTTGAACCCGAAATTGAGGGAGATGCCGTTTGGATTGACGGACAAACCATTGAGTTCAGACCCAAAGAACGCCTGGCAGCAGGGCAACTATTTAAAGCATCGTTTCACCTAAATAAATTACTGGATGTAAAAAAAGAATTGAAAGAATTTGATTTTTTGTTTCAGGTTGTAAAACAATCGGCACGGGTTGAAGTAAATAATATTAAGTGCTATAACAATTCAGATTTTAGTTATTATAAATTAAGCGGCGTTATATCTACTGCCGATTATGCCGAGGCTGCTAAAGTAGAACAAATGCTAAGTGCAAAATACGGTACAAAAAATCCAGGAATTAAATGGATACATAACGATAAACTAACTATACATAAATTTTATATTGATAGCATTGAACGTGGCACTTTATTGGCCTCAAAACTAGCGTTAAACTGGGATGCAAAACCTTTAAATATTGAATATACAGGCGGTTGGGAATTTGAAATTCCGGCAAAAAATAAATTTACTTTATTAGATGTTAAGGTTGTAAACGATAACGAGCAACATGTACAAATAACTTTTTCTAACCCCATAGAATCTTCACAATCGATGGAGGGAATAATTCGTCTGGCAGATTTAAAGGATATAAAATATGTTATTGATAACAACCATGTTTTGGTTTATCCAACAAACATCAAAGAAGGTTCGTATAAATTAACCATTGATGAATCGGTACGTGATGCGAAAGGAAAAACCTTGGGCCAAACCTCCGAACACAATGTAGTTTTTGAAGCTATAAAACCTGCTGTAAAACTGGTTGGCAAGGGTGTTATATTGCCATCATCAAGTAATTTAACGATGCCGTTTGAGGCGGTAAATTTACGATCGGTTGATGTGCACATTATTAAAATTTACGAAAACAATATTTTACAATTCCTGCAAACAAACGACTTAAGTGGCGAAAGTGAATTAGCACGTGTAGGCAAAAAAGTAATTGATAAAACCATTAACCTGGGCATTACTAACCCGGCAGATTTTGGCAGATGGAAAAAATTCTCACTCGATTTAAATAGTTTAATAAAAACCGAACCGGGTGCTATCTACCATATTGTATTGAGTTTTAAAAAATCGTACTCAACCTATCCTTGTGCCGGAAACTCTATAGATGATAAAGCAGAAATGGAGCAGATTAAAACGCAGGAAGAAGACGTTAACGAATTTTCATCGGGCTATTATTACAGCGATAATTATTATGACTATAGTGAAGAGGGCGATGATTATGATTGGAAAGAACGTGAAAACCCTTGCAACAGTGCTTATTACAGAAACACATATGAGAGAAGTGTATCGCGAAATTTATTATCATCCGACCTTGCGCTTACTGTAAAAAAAGGAAACGACGGAAGTTTTTTTGTAGCAGCTTCTAATTTAGTTAGTACCGAGCCTATGAGTGGTACAAGCATTGAGTTGTACGATTATCAGCAACAACTTATTACATCTACTCAAACAAATGGTGATGGTCAAGTGTTTATAACACCTACACGTAAACCTTATTTTATTATTGCGAAAAATAAAGACCATCGTGCCTATATAAAATTAGATGATGGTGCAACCTTATCACTTAGTATGTATGATGTGGCGGGCGATGCCGTGCAAAAAGGTTTAAAAGGATTTATTTATGGCGAACGTGGTGTGTGGCGCCCTGGCGACACCATGTTCCTCACATTTATTTTAGAAGATAAATTAAAATCATTACCAACTAATCATCCGGTTATGTTTGAGTTATATAACCCGCAAGGGCAATTATACCGCAAACAACTGGCTACAAAAAGTGTTGAAGGTTTTTACAATTTCACCACTGTAACCGATAAAAATGCACCAACCGGAAACTGGAATGCACAGGTAAAAGTGGGTTCGGTTATGTTTAACAAAAACATTCGTATAGAAACCATAATGCCTAATCGCTTAAAAATAAATGTAAGCGTGGGCGACAACTTAGTTATAAAGGGAGATGAAAACATTTCATTACACGCGGCATGGCTTACCGGTGCGGTGGCACACAACTTACAGGCTAATGTAGCGGTGGCTCTTTCGGCAACCAGCACACAATTTGCCAAGTATAAAGATTACAATTTTGATGACCCTACCATTCGTTTCGAATCGGAGAGTATAAATTTATTTGATGGAAAAGTTGACAATAACGGCGATGCTAACTTCCCTTGCAAACTGCAAACAAAAACAAATGCGCCCGGCATGCTTAAAGCAAATTTTGCTACACGCGTGTATGAGCAAGGTGGTGCATTTAGTGTAGATAGATTTTCTATTACTTATTCTCCGTACAATTTTTACACAGGCATTCGTTTACCCGATGGGGAAGCCAACACCGGAATTTTATACACAAATAAAGATAACACCATAAATGTTGCCACAGTTGATTATAAGGGTAACCCGGTATCTCGCTCGCGCATGCGCATGGAGCTTTACAAATTAGAGTGGCGCTGGTGGTGGGAGCAATATCAGGATGAGTTGGCTAATTACAGCATGGATGATTATCATAAACCGGTTAAGGTTGAAGAATTTTCTACCAGCGGTGGCACAGCAAAAATTAAACTGAATATTAAAGAAGAAGATTGGGGGCGCTATTTAATTCGCATTATAGATGTGGATGGCGGGCATTCAACTTCGGCAACCACGTATTTTGATTGGTCTAACTGGATGGAACGTCAGGGTGGTGATAACAAAGTAATTGCCAGCATGCTGCATTTTACAACCGATAAGCCTTCGTACAAAACAGAAGAAGAAGTTAGCGTTACCATTCCTTCCCCGCAAGGCGGAAGAGCCCTAGTAACTATAGAGACAGGAAGCCGCGTTTTACAAGCGCATTGGTTAGAAACCGCAAAAGGCAACACCGTGTTTAAATTTAAAGTAACACCCGATATGGCTCCTAATATTTATGTGCATGTATCTTTAATTCAACCACACGCGCAAACAAAAAACGATTTGCCCATTCGTTTATACGGTGTTGTACCGGTAATTATTGATGACCCCGAAACACATTTGCGTCCAACTATAACAATGCCCGCAACACTTGTACCCGAGGGTTTGGCAAGCATTACCGTTGGCGAAGAAAATAATAAGGAAATGGTTTATACACTTGCCGTGGTAGATGAAGGTTTATTAGATATTACACGTTTTAAAACTCCTGACCCTTGGAACTATTTTTACGCACGCGAAGCATTGGGTGTAAAAACATGGGATGTGTATGATTATGTAATTGGTGCTTATGGTGGTGAGTTAGAACGTATTTTAAGCATTGGTGGGGACGGAAGCGAGCTTAGTAAAGATGGTGCAAAAGCAAATCGTTTTAAACCAATGGTTCGTTTTTTTGGACCTTATCATATTAAAAAAGGAGAAAAGAAAACTACCACGTTTAAAATGCCCATGTACGTAGGTTCGGTGCGCACTATGGTAATTGCAGGTTACAACGCAGCTTATGGCTCGGTAGATAAAACTACACCGGTTAAAAGCCCGTTAATGATTTTAGGAACATTGCCTCGTGTGCTGAGTACAGATGAAGAAGTAAAACTTCCGGTATCTGTTTTTGGCGGCAATAAAAATATTGGTAACGTAACGGTTAAAGTAGAAATTAATGGTTACGTGCAAGTGGTTGGCGAAACATCAAAAATAGTTTCGGTTGATAAGAACGACGAAAAATTAGTGAGCTTCGATTTAAAAGTAAAACGCCAATTAGGCATTGCCAAAGTAAAAATACTGGCTTCGGGCGGTGGCGTACAAACATCCTACGAAATGGAATTGGATGTGCGAAACCCAAATCCATATCAAACAGATGGAAAAGATTTTTATGTGGATGCCGGTAAGGAATTAAAAAATAACTATACCGCCATAGGCATAACAGGCTCTAATAGTGGGGTTATAGAATTGTCAACCATCCCACCTGTTAATTTAGATGAGCGTTTACAGTATTTAATTACGTATCCGCATGGTTGTGTAGAGCAAACAACATCAGCAGCTTTTGCGCAATTATATCTGGATGAAATTATTTCGTTAACCGATAGTAAAAAAGCAGCTACCGAAAATAATATTAAAGCAGGCATTAACATGCTGCGTAAATTTCAGTTAAACAATGGTGCATTATCTTATTGGCCTGGAGAAAATTATGTGAGCGATTGGGGAACAAACTATGCGGGTCATTTTATGATGGCGGCAGAGAAAAAAGGATATACGCTACCAGCAGGCTTTAAACAACAATGGGTTAAGTATCAGCAAAACGCAGCCTTTAATTGGGAACCCGCAAAGGCCAGCTATTTTAATGATGACATTATACAAGCCTATCGATTATATACATTGGCCTTGGCTAACCAACCTGCTATGAGTGCTATGAATCGTTTGCGCGAGTTTAAAAACTTATCGCTACAGGCACGTTGGCGTTTGGCAGCAGCGTACGCCATTGCCGGACAAGAAGATGAAGCGGAGAAATTAATTAATAACGCAAGCTATCAAATTGCACCCTATCAAATAAACTACTACACGTTTGGGTCGGCAGAGCGTGATGAAGCCATGATTTTAGAAACCGTTTGTTTATTAAACAAAAAACAAATTGCCTACAACTCTATTAAGCAAGTAGCAAGTGCTTTATCTTCAAAATCATGGATGAGTACACAATCTACAGCTTACTCATTAGTGGCGGTTTCTGCCTTTATAAAAAAATACGGAAGCTCATCGGCTATGCAGGCAGAATGTTTTGTTAACGGAAAAAAAGTTGACATAAAAGGCAACTCTGCACTTACACAAATTCCGTTAGACTATAAATCTTCTTCCGGAAATTATTCTATTAAAAATAATGGCAAGGGTGTTTTATATGTTAGAGTTACCAATAGAGGAAAACCAGCGGTAGGAACTGAAACCGAGGCTTCACAAAATTTAGTTTCTACCGTTACATACAGAGATATGGCAGGTCAGGAAATTGACCCAAGCGAATTGCAACAAGGCACCGATTTTATGATGGAGGTTGTGGTGAAAAACCCGGGCATGCAGGGCAATTATAAAAACATGGCTTTAATAAGTTACATTCCATCAGGTTGGGAAATTCATAACACCCGCTTAGATGATAATGAGGCTACGTTAAAAAACTCCGCTTACACCTATCAGAATATCAGAGACGACAGAGTGTTTACATATTTCGATTTGAATGCCAACGAAAGTAAAAAGTTTACCATTTTGCTTAATTCAAGCTACGCAGGTAAATATTATTTACCGGGTGTAAACATCGAGGCCATGTATGATAACGGCATTTACTCACGTAAAAAGGGGCAATGGATAAAAGTGGTAAAACAAACACAACAAGGTGTTGCAGCAAAATAAATTTATTGCTTTTGTAAAGCGAAGAAAATATTTTTTGTTGATTTTTTTTGGTTTACTGGTTTTATATATAAGCTGGTTACCAAAAAATTTATTTGCCGACCCCTATAGTACCATTATATATGATGAGCATAACGAATTGTTAGGTGCCCACATTGCAAAAGATGGGCAATGGCGTTTTCCTTATAGCGATAGTGTGCCCGATAAATTTAAAACCTGCATTACTTTTTTTGAAGACGAATATTTTTATCGTCACCTAGGGGTTAACCCTATTTCGCTTTCAAAAGCGTTTGTAAAAAACAGCAAATCGGGTAAAATAAAAAGCGGAGGCAGCACTATAACCATGCAAGTCGCTCGCTTAATGCGAAAAAATAAAAGTCGCACTTATTGGGAAAAATTTGTAGAAATTCTTTTAGCCTTTCGCATTGAGTTATCGTATAAAAAAAATTCCATCTTAAACACATATGCTTGTCATGCCCCATTTGGTAGTAATGTAGTTGGTTTGCATGCCGCATCGTGGCGCTATTTTGGGCGTAGTCCGAATAAATTATCGTGGGCAGAATGTGCTTTGCTAGCCGTGTTACCCAATGCACCTTCGTTAATTTATCCGGGTAAAAACCATAAAGCGCTATTAAATAAACGAAACAGATTACTCAAAAAATTATATGACAATAAAGTAATAGATGAATCAACGTATCATTTATCGTTAGAAGAAGGCATTCTAGAAAAAGCATTTGCTATTCCGCAATATAGTCCGCACTTATTAGCAAGAGCCGCAAGTGAAAACGGTGCCGGGAAAATTTATTTTTCTACCCTAAACAAAAATTTACAGCAACAAATAAATGCGGCATTAAATAATCATATACAAACACTATCATCTAACGGCATTTATAATGCAGGCGCACTTGTTATAGAAACCGAAACGGGCAAAGTAATTGCTTATGTGGGCAATAGTTTTTCGGCCACTAATGAGCACAATAATTATGTAGATGTTATTGAAGCACCGCGTAGTACCGGTAGCATACTTAAACCTTTTTTATACGTCAGCATGCTTAATGATTCTAAAATTTTACCCAATATGTTACTGGAAGATATCCCCATGCAAATGGGTTCTTACGCGCCTAAAAATTTTAATCTTACCTATGATGGTTTAGTGCCTGCCAGTATGGCTTTGGCTCGTTCACTTAATGTGCCTGCGGTAAAAATGTTGCAGGAGTTTGGAGTATCTCGTTTTCAATATCAATTACAAAAATTAGGTTTTAAAAATTTTACTAAACCCGCATCGCATTATGGCTTATCATTAATATTAGGCGGTGGCGAAGCTACCTTGTGGGATGTTGCCTCGGCTTACGCATCTATGGGAAGAACTTTATCGCACTACTCAAACTACATGGGTAAATATGATGCCAATGATTATCATGATGCCATTTACCTTCAGTCGGAAATAGAAACAAAAAAATCAATTCAAAAAACAAGCTTTCTAAGTGCCGGAAGTATTTGGTGTACGTTTAATGCCATGACTGAATTAGCGCGCCCTGAAGATTACGCAAGTTGGTCACGCTTTCTTTCATCAAACCGAATTGCCTGGAAAACCGGCACCAGTTTTGGTTTTAGAGATGCCTGGGCTGTTGGTGTAAATGCAAAATACACTGTAGCCATTTGGGTTGGAAATGCCGATGGAGAAGGTCGTCCCGGATTAACCGGCATAAATGCAGCCGCACCACTAATGTTCGCTGTGTTTAATTTATTACCATCGCATGCCTGGTTTAAAATGCCGTATCAGGATATGACAAAAATAATTGTATGTAAACAAAGCGGCTACAAAGCATCCGATGTTTGCCCTGATAAAACTGTAGAGAGTGTTCCTAAAAATGCAACCAAAACAAGTTTGTGCCCGTATCATAAAATGATTCATTTAGATGCTACGGGAGCTTATCGTGTAAACAGTAATTGCTATCCTGTAGCACAAATGCAGCATAAGGCCTGGTTTATTACATCCCCCGTGCAGGAATATTATTTTAAGCAACACAGTTCTTTCTATCAACCCTTGCCCCCTTATTTAGCGCAATGTCAAACAGAAATTAGCACACACCAAATAGACATTGTTTATCCGCGACCGGGATTTAAAATTTATATTCCGTACGAGCAAAGTGAAGAAAAAGGGCGATTGATTTTAAAAGCCACGCATAAAAATAACGTCGCTACCATTTTTTGGCATTTAGACGGAAAATATATTGGTTCTACTCAAAAATTTCATCAAATGGAAGTTTTACCTGCCAAAGGAAAACATATGCTAGAAATCATGGATGAACAGGGTGAAAATACAACCTGCGCATTTGAAATAGTTGATAAGGAGCATGCTGTAAATAAATAATCATGCCTAGGAATTCAATTTATTAAGGCTTTTAGGTTGAACTCTTGTTCATTCTTGGAAAAAATTCATTTTTATTCTTCCTTTTTTTATAGTTTTACAATCAAGTAATTTTAAATTTTATGAAAAAACCAATCAAGAGAAAGAAACCTATTTTTAAGTTTAATTCGATTTTGCTTGTAGATGATAACGAATTGGATAATTTTATTAATCAAAAAATTATGGAAAGTGTTTTTTTTGCGCAAACCATTTATACTAATACTAGCGGAACTAGTGCGCTTGAACTTTTAAAAAATTTTTCAATTAACGAAAAATTAGCTCCTGTTCTAATGCCTGATGTTATTTTTATAGATATTAATATGCCTTTTATGGATGGCATTCAGTTTATAAATCAGTTTATAAAATTATTTGAGAAAACAGCAATTAAAAGCAAACTGGTTGTGTTAACTTCTTCCATTAATCCTGAAGATAAGAAAGCAGTATCTAAATTATCTCAGGAAATTATTTTTTTAAATAAACCTTTAACTAATGAAAGCCTTGCTTTAATTGTATAAAGCATTTATGTTAATCTCAGGTTGTAAAAAATCAAGGATTTTATTTTGATTAGAATTATGTAAGTCGAATTGCTGAATTAATTCATTTACTTTTTCCCCTTTATTTTTTGGCTTGCCATTCATAATTAAATCTAATAATTGTATAAACATTTTTGCGTTTTGGTACGCAGTTTTATTAACTTTTCTATATAAAGCTTTTAAAATTTCGGTGGCAAGATGATACTCTCCTTTTTTAAAATAAAAAAAAGCTAATGTTAATTTCAATTCGATTTCTATATATAGATAATCTTTTAAAGTCGAACTATTTATTAATTCAGCTAAAATAATAGTGGCTTCAGTTAATTTTTCATTATAAAATTTAGCAACACTTCTATATAGAGTAAACACCGTTTTAGTATAAAAATCATTACTATCAAAAAGCATATCATCTATATAAGTCTCTAGTTCATTTTTTTTATTAAGATTAATAAGCACAGTTACTTTTGCTAAAAGAAATTTAAAAGCTAAACAAGTATTATTTTGTAATAGCCATGTTCGGTGTTGTTCATTTAAAATATTAAAATAATACAACGATTTTTTAACTTGATTGATTTTATTACAATATTCGAATTTAAAATATATAAGGGGTTGTTTAAAATAGTTAATCTGTTTATCATTAATATATTGTTCCGTTATTTTATCGCATCTTTCCAAAAGATCTTCAATTGGTTTTTCATTAGTTAACTTAATATTAGTGAAAAGCAAAACTTGAATAATCATGAAATTTTTAATCAGTTCTACCCTGTGTGATTTATTTAACGAATAAATATTTTCTATTTCTTGCAGTAAAAATAGAATTAACTCTTTATCATGTTGTGAACGTGAAAAGTAGTGATTAGCCAATGTTTTATTGAAATTAAATAAAGTATCTTCTGCTTTTTCAAGAGCAACAGTATAAGCAACCTGCTTGTTGTATAATTGTGAGTATCGATAATATTTATCCGAATGGAAGTACGCTTTTTTTAGAATGCTATATAAATGAATAAGGTCTTCTGGAATATCATTAGCTTCATACTCCTTCTCTATTCTATGTAGTATAGCAAAAGCTGTTTCCCTAGGATATTCGTGTAAATATTGTAAAAGAGGTATTTGTTGATTAATAGGATGATCTGTTAGTTCATTCTCATCTTTTGCTAATAAATGGCTCTGGATTTTATCATACAATCTTGATTTTAGAACATAAAATGCATTTTCTTTGCAGTTTAACTCAATTAGCAATTTCTCATCTTGTATTTTTGCATTACGGTACGACCTAAATAGCAACAAAAAATTTTCAGATTTATTGTTAATTAACTCAGATTCTATTT
>Ga0207046_10218_pt1 | contig 15515 bp, 19 predicted proteins | sample Alteio_BWMinCont_66_FD_153303 | JGI IMG/M metagenome (GOLD analysis project Ga0207046, IMG submission 153303) | Enriched cells from forest soil in Barre Woods Harvard Forest LTER site, Petersham, Massachusetts, United States -... | ecosystem: Environmental > Terrestrial > Soil > Temperate forest >...
CAGTTTTGGTAGCAACAAGATCATCGGCAACCCGACCGCATTCCTGAAGTGCCGCATCGGAACTGTGGGCAATGGCCCGCAGCAAGGTGCAGCAAGATGCGGCGTGAGCGCTGCTCCTGCAATTCCCTCGAATCCTGAAAGCTATCAATCACAACTATGACTACCAACATGCAACTCACGCAACCGGAAATTCCGTACAGAACTGGCTCGGCGCCGTGAACGAGAACAAGCCGTTCCGTATCGAAAGTCCACGAGCCCCAGCGACGGCCGTGAAAGAGGCGGAGTGGTTTGCGACTGCGGACAGCGGTAGGTGTGGTATACTTGAGGTGCATCATCTTGAGGGTCACTTTTCTTTTCCTGAGGTAGATTTCGGAGCCGGGAGTTGAGATCGGCATCCGAGTGGATATTGCAAAGGCCGTCTTTGGCGAGACGGCTTTTTGTATTTCTGGTGCGGAATAGCATTTCTTTGTTCAAGCAGCCACGCTCGACTGTTCGTTGCGCGGCGTGCTCGTAAGCCGTTGCTGCCGCTTTTTCAGATACGCATTCACGGTAGCCTGCGGCACCTGCCACACGCCGTCCGTCTTGAACGCGCCGGGCAGCCTCTCGGCACGAACCATGTTGTAAACATGCGTCAGGGTGACGCCAAGTCTTACCGCCGCTTCTCTCACTGTCACATTCGCGTCCAACATCTATCGCCTCCCGTGGGCAATGCGCCCTTCATGCGAAACCATTGTAGTTGTGTTAAAACTAGTAGTGCAAGTCCGTTACCCTCTTTACTTATTTGGCATCAAGCGAAAACCCCGCTCTACCACTGGTTTTTATCGCACTAGGGCCGCCCGGAGGAGTCAAAATATTAGCGTTCGCGCGGCCACAAATAAGACTCCATCGGCCACTCCATCACTCATCAAACGAAAATACTTAAGTTGAGGCGAATCATGTCGCTACATGTCGCTAGAGACCGGAATCGCGAAACAGGGAGTGGCCAGCAACCAGTACTAGGAGAATTGCACTAAAATGAGGCAGGCGGGGAGCGCGAAAATGGATCGAATTGGCTCACGGAACACATCCGGCCTCACTGATTCCGCGCCGCCTTAGCGCACATGTGCGGCATTCGTGCGTTATTCCGAGGCTCAGGCTTTAGGGCGCATCGGATCGATCAGCTTCTCGCGAACCAACATTCTGTCGAGTTCATAGTACGCGGCTTCGATTCTCTGACCAGGGAAGCGGATAACTTGGAGGCCATGGATGTTAGAGAATGACTCGATGCCTTCTTGTTCGACCAACGCGACCCTTTCAAATCCGATCCGACCTTGAAAAAGGCCGATTTCATGGATTACATTTTGCCGCGCTCGCAAATTGCCGTCGCCCGTTTGATCTTCACCCGTCTCCACGAGAACAGCGAAAGTGCAGCTATCCAATAATTGCTTCAAGACATCGAGAGGATACCTGCCAGCCCGAGATTCCGTTTCCCAGGCCTGTACATCTAGACGCAATTCGTCTTTGAGATGGATATGGACTCTTGACCATAGCGGATTCCCACCATGGCCAAGAAAAATCCTGTTCGGCTTCGGCGATGGAATAGGTCCAGCTGCCTCCGCTCGCTTGGGTGCGAGTTGGATCTCCCAAAAATCCGGATGTTCGGCAACATCATCTCGTAGGACCTGTAGCACCCTCCTACGGGCCTCAATCTTGTTTTTCAGGGTGGACCATGTGGAATAGTGCTCGGTTGCATAGCTCGCTCCACTAAAGCGGTTTGCATCCTCGCCCCTACCCCAACTAGATAGCGTCACGTGAACTCTTCTCGCCCATTGCTCGGCTTTCTCATTCAGCAGAGCTTCCCCTTTTGATTGTTTCGAAAGCGAGGATACTTCGGCGAGGAACGCGTCCAAGCCCTGAACGACTTCCTGCACGGTGGGCATATCACAAATATTAACATTCTCGCTGATCTACTGGTCGCGACTTCATTTTGTTCGGCAACCTGCTTTGAGATGGGTGCGCCTACAAAAGTCAGCGTTCCACGCGGCCATTGACTTCTGGAAATGACCTATGTAGAGTTCCTACCATGGGTACTCAACCGCGCATGACCACTCAGACTTTGAAAGTTTTAGGCGCTCTGATGTCACGCACCCAAGATGAAATATCAGGCGCTGAGATCGCCCGCTCCACCAAACTCGCTTCAGGCACCCTTTATCCGATCCTCCTGCGATTAGAGGAAGCCGGTTGGGTCGAAAGCCGCTGGGAAACTGAGGCCCCTCAAGAACTCGGCAGACCTCGACGGAGGTTCTATCAGGTTACCGGGGTTGGCCTACGAAAAGCGCGGTCGGCCTTCCGAGAGCTAGTTGTTCCGCTCAAGGAGTTCGCATGGCGCTGATTACTGGCTTGTGTCTGATTGCCGTGAGCATCCTTACGGCCGCGCTATCTAGACTTTTGGCGGAAGAGATGAGTGCCTGGACTCCCTCGATCATTCGTAGTCTTATCAAGTTCGCGGTTGGGAGACTGCCAGAGCATCATCGCGAACGGTTCGAGGAGGAATGGCAAAGCCACGTCAACGATGTGCCCGGCCAGATCGGGAAGCTTCTCGCGGCTCTTTGTTTCTTGTTCGCGGCCTATCACATCACTTTGAATGACCGGAGGGCGCGCGAACGCGAGGTAAGCTTTTTTGCGCAACTTGATGACGCGGATTCTGTGGCAACCACACTTGTCAATCTGATTCTCAACAACGAGGAACTAGCTTCCATGGAAGGCATCGACTCACTTAGGAGAGAAGCCAGATCGGCGTTGAGCGGTCTCAAGGAAAGTTTCGATGAGGTTGCGGCCCTACGTTCCGAACTCCCGGACGCTCGCCTGCCCCTGATTGTGAAAGTACTCCATCCAGTCATGGCCTATCGGTTTGCGGCGTCCAAGGGGCGGCTCTTGCTCAATGCAAAGCAAACGAAGGAAATGACCGCGAAAATTGTCACCCTTCTGGAGAAGTTGAAAAGATTGCAGAGCAACCAGTAGACGCAAAGTTGGCTCGCTGCTGCATCACGCAGTGATCGCGAGTTTCTGTGCCTCCTCGCGGTAGTGCCAATGATCGCATAGGTTCTAAACCGACGGCCGCCTGTGACCATGCGTCTACACAAACACTTCGCGCGTTTACAGTGACATCGTGCCGCGAGAGGAGCACTCCGATGTTGTATCTATTTGCGCTTGAATGCGAGAAGAAGTTGAATCCTCGGGCACGCAGCTTTTTCGTTCTTGGCTGTGGCGAGTCTCAACAAACATTTGACAGTCAACTGATGTGGCCCACGGGAAAATGGCCCATAAACGTTCTGTGTAATCAGTGTTTTCAGTTGTCCGAACATTTAGAGCAAGACATCCAGACTCTTCCCGCTGGTAACAAGGGCCTAGTGAAACCCCCGCCCATGCGCATTTGGAGTATAGAAGTTCAATGCGGCCAAGAAAATTGCGGCACTCTAACAAAAATATATTTCCAAGCGGGTATCGGGACGGTGAAAGACGGGATTCTCTTAAAGATTCAAGGGCACCATATACCTTGTCGAACTTGCGGCCAGCCCATCGAGCTAACTTTCCAATCTTGTAAGAACGTAGGTGTCGCGGCTGAGATTTGCACATAAGGGTGTTGCTCACTTTCTCGGTACGGGAGGAAACTGCGGCGGCCCGAGGGGCGGTCGCGGCCCGGCGCCAGGCGTCGTGAACGGATTCGCCGCAAACGGATCGTAGGGCGCCTGAAATGGCCCGTCCCACATGTCGGGCATCATCGGTGGAAAAGGCGGCGGCGGATTCATTGGCGGCGCGGTCGCTTGCACGACGCCACCACGCAATGCGGCGGTCTGCCCTGGCTGATTGACCGGCACATTGCCACTGCCGGGACTGGCTGTGCCGTCCCACATTGGGCTCGGTCCAGTGGAACTCTCAAGCGGAGGAAGTCCACCAACTTGCGGCATTGGCGGCGGGGGCGGAGGCGGTACGAATGGCGCTGGCGGCCCAGGCAACAATCCCTTGTAATATCCCTCGCCTGAAAATTCAGTCGGAAGCGTATTCACTTGAATAGCGTCGTCGCCAGCGCGGCCGATCGCTTGTGATTGATTGGGCAGCACAGATTCGCGCGCAAACTGCGGCGGCACTGGCGGCGGTGGCGCAGGCGTCTGCCGCGCGACCTGATTCCGCATGTCTGCAGTCCACACGAGGGGCTGCGTTCGATCGGCCGCTGCGACTGGACCACTGGTGTCGGGGGGAGACGCGAGAATTGGCGGCGGTGGAGGCAGCAGGCCAGCGATAGGCGGCGGATTCGGTGCGGCAGCGGCCGGGGGCGCAAGTGCGGAACTCGCGAGGCGCTTCAGGCCACTCTCAAGAGTTCGGCCCGGAGATGCAACCATCGGAATCCGTTGATGCACTCCTGCCGCACCCGTTGGACTAACCCATGCCTTAATTTGATCGAGCAGGCGCGTCGTTTCTGCGGGATTCTGCTGGGACTGCAACTCATCCCGGACTCCCGACAGCGCGGAATATCTCTTGTCGAAGTCTTGGACGCCCTGTTCCCCGCGGTTCGTCAGTTCATCGCTGATTGCTTGCTGCAAGGAATCGTATTCAGCATTGATGGCATCAATCTTCGGCGCGGTAATGTTGGCTGCGGCCTGCTCCTGCGGCGTCATTCCGCGATAGGCGCTGCGTTGAGCATTCACTTCGCGCAGACGGTCACTGAGCTGCCCGAGCGACTCATAATCGGGCATCGCGTTAACTTTACGAGCGACCTCCTGAGCGGCTCCAGGATAATTCTCGCGGTCGAGGTCCGAGACGGATTCGATGATGGACTGCTTAATCGGATCGAGAGAGCGAACTGCGGCCGCATTCCGGTCAATCTGCGGCTGACGCTGATTATTCCACAAATCGTCGAGATAACTGTTGGCGTTCGTTGTGAACTCACGGATGCGAAAATCGGGATTGAGAATGCCGCCCGATGTCTGGAGCGGCGTGCGGCGCTGCATCTCTGCGAGGTCCGGAGCTGCAATTGATAAGCGTTCGCGGAAGCCTGGATTGGCCGATGACGGGGACGCAGCTCTAAACACGTCATTCGTGCCTAGCCGGGCGCTTTTGTCACTAAGATTTGCTGTAGCGTCTGCAGACAGTCCAGGGGGCATGTCAGGCGTCGGTCGCGCCCGCGCAAATCCAGTCAATGAAGGATTGTCAATGATGCCTTTGCCGAGTGCCCCGCCACTTGCCGCTTCTGAGAATCCGCCGAGCGACCTTTCGGCCGCATCCGGATTACCCTTCAGCGCATCGGGCGCATTCGAGAGTCCCGTATACAGCCCATGTCCAATGAAGAGAGGAGCCGCAATTTCCGGCGCTGCTATCGTTCCGAGAGCAATCGCTTGATTCGCCGGCGAAGTCGCCCCGGAGATCATCCGCGTAGTGTCCGCGCCCGTCTGCAGGAGTGCCCGTTTCGTTCGCGCACCGAATCCCGGCTGCTGGCCCGTTGCGGCCTGCGTGAGATTCTGCGTCTGCTGCTTATTGGCCGCGTCCTGAAGATCCTGCGACACTTCTCCTGCCGCGTTTGAGACGCCAGTGAATCCGCTTCCTTCGGGCACTTCTGAGTACCCTTGCTTGGGCCAATGCGGCGGCGTCCAAGTCATAGCGTCATACGCGCGTTGAAGGAACGAGCGTTGCGGCGCTGGCGATTGCGATGCGCCGGACGATGGCTGGACTCCGCGACTGACAACAGTCAACTGTTCGTTGGCTGGCAACGCCGCAAAGTTGGGATCGAGCTGCGCCAGAACTTTGGTGCGTTCTCCGGGAGGGAGAGAGTAGAAATTTGGATCGTTCAAAATGCGTTGTACTTGATTCGTATCGTTGGGCATCGTGTCCTATTGAGGTAATTGCTGCAAATATTCATTCGCCGTGCGCGGCGGCGCTTTCGGCAACATCGGATTCATGATTGGTCCCGCTGGCGGCGGGTTCGGGGACGCATTCATGCCGAATCCCTTTTGCGTCTCGGCCTGCACGCGCTGATATGCTTGATAATCTTGGTTGGCGCGATCCTGCGCGAGTTTCACCATCGATTGCATCTGCTGCGGCGTCAGAGTGACGCCCGAAAGATAGCCACGGCCGTCAAACTTCGCCTGCATTCCTTGCAGCCACGGTGCCGACTTCATCGCCTCCTCGATAAGGGCCTGATTCATCCGCGCGCCCTTCTGTAATCCCATAGTCATACCGAGGTGATTGGACAATAGATTGAGCATGGCTTGCTGATCGCCCTTGAGTGCGTCGGGTAGCGCATCGCTCATCACGTTCAAGCGCTCAGCGGACACGTTGTACGTCGAGAACGCATCAGTCACAGGTTTCGGCGCGTGGCCGCCCACTGTGCGACCGGCCCCTGCGTGTGCGGGCGGTGCGTTCAGAGGCGCTACTGGAGGAGTAGACGATTGAGGCGTGGCACTACTGCCGCCAAGTGAGCCCCTACTGGTGACTGATCCTTCCGTCACCGGAACTGCTTGAATAGTTCCGTCAGGTTGTGGCACGAGCTTGATATTATTTCGCTGCGCCTCCGTCGTGTTCCAGCGATTCACAATGTCTGCATCATTCATTCCCTGTTTGCGGCCAGTCTCAAGGTATGTTCGCCAAGGAGAAGTCGGCACTGCGACGTTACTCGGTGTCGGTGCGGGCTGATTGCCCATCGGGACACCGCCCTTGCCGAATTCTGCTACGACTGGGTTGCCATTAGCATCGTATCCCGTGACATGGAATCCAACTTGTTGCGGCATGATTGCCGGACGTTGGACAGTAGGCGCTAGCGGCGGCATAGTCATTGGCAGCGCGCCGCTGGGGAATGCACTGTTGAAGTCGGCGTTGCGCTGTTGCGTCAATCCAATTGCAGGATTTGGCACATTGACCATTCGCGGCGTACTGACACCCTTCAGATCGGTATCAGCAATTCCCGTTTGGCCATCATCAGTTTGATATGTCGTCGGCTTCTCGGCTCGACTTAGCGCCAATGCGCGCGCGCTCTGTTGGTCGGGAGTCTGATAGCTATTTATCTGTTGCTGCGTGAGCTGCCGCGCCAGTGCTTGATTCTGTAGCTGCGACTGTTGCAACTGTTGCTGAAGGGCATCCTGACGTTGCTGATGGGCCAATTCCATCGGAGCATAATTGCCCGCCGCGGCCGCCAAATGATTGGTGATGTCAGTAATGTCGTCCGAGTGCTGCCGAAGGAATGCGCCAATCTTGCCGAAGAGGCCCTGCGGTTGCGGCTGCGGACCAGTGGGCGACGCGGGCGTAGGATTCGACACGTTGCCGTCGGGATTTGCGTTGGGATTAAGCGGTGTGGGCGTTGTAGCCATTTGTGAATTCCTTGTATCGGCGGCGAGAATTGCGAGGAAAACCGCGGAGGGGAGCGTGGATAATCTTTGCTCCTGTGGCTACAATTTTACGTGATTTGTCGGTGGGAGCGCGAGTCCAACGGCGTGCGCTACGGCCTTGCACTTTGAGACCGGGCTTCATTACTCTGCCTTCTACTCAAGGGGGGAGCGATGATGAAATACACGGTGTGAGGCGCCGCGCAACCGCGAGGGTTGGCGTCCTTCTTTTTCCGATCTTTGGCCCTTTCGTCCGTTCTCGCCGCCGAGCTGCCGAGTACACTAGATTTCACCCAGGCTGGACGTTACACTCCCGTGCATGTCTGAAACCGTCGGAGTCTGGGAAGCCATCGGCATCTGGGTGGAAGCAATCGCCCTCATAGCGATCTTTGTCCTGGACTGGAAAGAGAGGAAAGAAAACCGGAAGGAGCGGCAGGAACAACATGAAGAAAACGCCGCACAGTTGCTGGTTGCTCAAAACCAAGCGGAGGCGACTAGAAAGTCCGCAGATGCGGCAACGGAGGCTGCCCTGGCCGCGAGAAAATCTGCTGATATTGCAGCCTCTCTCCACCGCCCATTCATGGGCGTATCAAACGTCGCGCTACGGAACGGATGGGGAACGCGGATATGGCATATTGGCTTCGATCTAAAGAACTATGGAACCTTGCCAGCTTTAAGTGTGGGCCTCACGGCTGACGTTTTTACTGACAATAACCATCGCATGCAAACGATGGAGTCTCCTTCCGTCCAGATTTTTCCTTCAGCTGAATTCGTCTCGATTGTTCTGTTTGACATGGGCGATCCTGACACAGTGGGCGTTCACAAAGAAGCGATAAAGCTCCGTATCGAAGTTCGGATACCATACCAATCGCAGGATGGTCGGCACTTTGAGCACACTGCAACGATTTCCTTTGTGCATACCCGATTCCAGGTTGATAAGTCAGCGACTCTTGAGAAATAGTTAAGGAAACACGTTTTGGAACGGCCCTTGAGCCGCCGTCCGCTAACGTCACGCGAATATTCCTAAATTCTCAAAAAATTCTCGCAGCGATACTCTTTTGCGGCGACAGGGGGGCCTTCGGGGGCCTACCCCTTGATTCTGTGGCTGGCGCGCGCAAGGGAAAACGTCACTGCATTACTCTCTAGGTACTACGGTCCCATGCGCCGTTTTGGCGATTCTGGTATCTGCTAATGTGCCCGTAAACACTGGCGAGAGTGCGTGTAGACTGGCTGGAAAGTGGATGGAAAATGTGCCCAAATGAAAATAGTTCTTGACATGATTATTGAAAAGTAATACAACGTGAGTGAACGAAGAGTGCCGATGTTACAAGCATCGACACCCTTCTGACCACGAATTTCCTGTTAGGAGGAAACAATGGCTACCTCAATTATAAGTCGTAACGTCTACGAAATAGTCACAGAAAAAATCATCAGGCAATTGGAGTCTGGTGTTGCTCCCTGGCGCAAGCCTTGGCGTACTGAATTGCCAGTCAATCTCATCTCGCAGAAAGCGTACAGGGGCATTAACGTGTTCCTACTCGGCTCCCAAGGATACGGCTCCCAATACTGGCTCACATACAATCAAGCCGCAAAGCTCGGCGGAAACGTCAAGCGCGGTGAGAAGTCTTCCGTTGTTACGTTCTGGAATATCGGCGAAGAGAAGACGAGGCGCATGTCAGACGGTACAGAAAAGACTTCCAAACCTATTCTGCTCCGATATTACAGCGTATTTAATCTCGAACAAACGGAAGGAATCGCGGAGAAATTGGGCTTGTCTTCCACTGCCCGCATTGCGGACATTGACGCGTGCGAGCGAATCGTCTCTGCAATGCCTAAGCGTCCCGCGTTCGAGCAATCTGACCGTGCTTGGTACAGGCCCTCGACGGATTCTGTAGGCATGCCCCCGAAGTCTTCGTTTGTTGGCTCTGAGGAATATTACTCGACACTATTCCATGAATTGACACACTCAACCGGTCATCGTTCGCGCGTAGGACGCGAGGGCATCGAACAGTTGAATACCTTCGGCTCTGAGTCGTATTCCAAAGAGGAACTGATTGCCGAAATGGGTGCTGCGATGCTCTGTGGCGTCACTGGTATTTCGCCTGCCGTGATTGAGAACAGCGCGGCCTACCTGCAATCGTGGATTAACAGATTGCGCGGCGATTCCAAACTGCTTCTGTCTGCCGCGTCCCAGGCACAGAAAGCCTCTGACTACATCCTGGGCAAATCGTCCGTACAGACAGAAAGCGAGGCTGCCTAATATGAGTCTTTTTACCGCACAGGCCGGGTTAGTCTTCCCGGCCTCGCTGTCTGAGAAGTATCGGCCGCACGACCTCGCAGACTTCATCGGCCTCGACAAACCCAAGCGCGTCCTGCAGAAGTTTGCGACCTCGCCGTTTCCTAATGCCGCGTTCTTATTTGTCGGCCCTAGCGGGACAGGTAAGACTTCGATGGCTTTAGCGTTGTGCGAAGCAATCGACGGAGAATTGCATCACATTCCATCCCAACGCTGCAACGTCGAGACCGTCGAGGATACGACGCGACAATGCCACTACGTTCCCAGCAACAATACGCTACACGTTGTCCTCGTGGATGAGGCTGACGTAATGAGCAAGGCCGCGCAGAATGGTTTCCTCTCGAAACTGGATGGCACGGCATTTCCGCCTCAAACACTTTTTATCTTTACGTGCAATTCGACGGACGGTCTAGAGCCTCGCTTCCTGTCGCGTTGCATGGTTCTGCAATTCCAGTCTCACGGCATCGCAAAAGAGGCCGCGTCCTTGCTGGAGCGTATCTGGCTTGCTGAGGCTGGGACCGTAGAGGGCGCGCCTAACTTTCTCCGCATGGTACAGGACGGAAAGAACAACGTGCGCGATGCCGTAAATAGCCTGCAAGTGGAATTGCTCGCTCTGTGATGACGAATCGCGCGCTGAGGGGGCAGCGTCCCGCTCGATGGTCGTGGTGTAGGGTGACGTACCGAAAATTAGGCCATTGCGTGGCCCGTGCGCTAGGGTGCTCGTGGCGAAGTTCCCTCGACGGAGCTTCCAAAGGAGAATTGAAAATGACAGCAGCCACTGCCACTAAGCGCAAACGGTCCAGTGCAAAGAACGATGAGCACGGCGCCGCGCTTGCAATTGCCGTATGTAATTTCGTGCGGCCTGACTTTATGGCTCGATCTTATGCCATACCTGCGTCAGGACATGTGGATTTAACAAGGGAGGACGGGTACGACCAGACGGCGGAGAGAATTATTGCGGATTATTGTCCTCTGGGGACACCAGACGACGCCGCGATTGGCAGAGAAGCGTGCAGGCTGAGAGACATCCTGCAAAGTAGCGATGAGTTGATGCGAGCATTGGACAACGAACGACCGAAATAGCACTACAGGGGGGCCAGGACTGCTCAGTGCGGCCCTGGCTCCATTCTTGTGGGAGGAAATATGCGAGTAGCATTGTACGGACGTGTCTCGACCGCGGAACAGAATGCCGCGATGCAGATTGAAGAATTGCGCGCGTATTGCATCCGGCGCCAGTGGGAGATCGTCGAGGAATTCATTGACTCCGGCGTGTCGGGCAGCAAGGAGTCGCGACCGGCGCTCAATCGACTCCTCGCGGACGCCAAGCGACGCCGCTTCGATACCGTTCTCGTCTATCGCTACGACCGATTCGCACGGTCCCTGCGTCAGCTCGTGAACGCCCTGGCCGAATTCGACGCGCTCGGAATTCACTTCGTCAGCCTGCACGAAGGAGTCGATACCTCGACGCCGAACGGCCGACTCGTCTTTGGCATCTTCGCGTCGATTGCAGAATTTGAACGGGAATTGATTCGCGGCAGGGTGCGCTCTGGATTGGCAGCAGCGAAAGCGCGCGGCACCCGTATCGGTCGCCCCAACTCGGCAGTGGATGTCGCCAGGATTGCCCAACTGCATGCGTCCGGGCTGTCGTGGCGCGAGATCGAGCGAACGGTAGGCGTCAGTGCGAGAACAGCGCGACGCTCTCTCGCAGTGCGTGGCAAAACCCTGTCCGTTTCGGCGTCTGCAAGTGCTTCATAATGCGAGATGAGTTGAGTGCGATACGCGCGGGGCGAATCCATCAGATTTTGCCCCGCTGTGGGAGCTGGGAGAGGCTGCGCCTGCGGAAAGCGGGTTGGAATCGGAGTGGTGAGCGTGCCCGGCGTGCGCGAGGAGGTGAAATGACAGAGACCGAAGTACTCATTTTCGCCGCTCAGAAAAACAATCCGGCCCCGCCTCAGGCCTAGCTGTATCAATCGGTGCCTTATTTCATCATCAGATAGCGGCCACCCGCCAAGTTTACTCGGTGGAAGGAGCCGACGCCGTCATCTAATTAGCCCCGTGCGATCATCTCACCATCAATGTATGAACTGCCGGAACATGACCAGCCCGAATGAAATGAGCATCAGACTGCCCATGGTTGCAAGCGCCATCCCAAAGAGAAAGCGGCTGACTGCCCGAATCCGGCTTTCGGGGTAAAACCGCGTGTGCAAGCTGACTATCTGTGAATATTTGTAACTGAGACGGGGATATTTGATCTTTTGGCCTTCCGGCATACAACGCTGCACTTCCTCCAGCATAATCTCGCGGCACAGGGCAACTCCCGTGCCGCAGAGGGCAAAAACTGCTACTGATCCTAAAACCCAGAGTGTACCTAATGGCATGGCAGCCTCGCTAATGTCCCGAGTATATCTCCGAAGGTCGCGGGAGGAAGAACTGTAGTACCTTCGGGGGATGAACAGTCCGTCACTGCAACTCCGCCGCTGATCGGCGCGATATTTAAGCCGACGCTACCAGTAAACGAAAATGGTCCTGACAAGTTAGCTGGGGATAGCGAATTTAATTGGATGTTCTAGTCCTGGAATACACGATAATGCGGTATCGAGATGATATTCTCTCCGCTCCCCAACGCTATGCAATTCCTGCGGGAAAGGGAAATGAGAATCAATGGACAGGCATCAGCAACAGCTTGTGGCAAACAGCGTACCAGAATTCCTCGCGCTCGCAGGTAAGTTCAAAGATCAATGGTTCCAAAAGGAGAAGAATTGGGGACCTTGGTTTCGCGGCCACGGTGACGCGCGTTGGGAGTTGATGCCGAAGCTATATCGCGACAAACCTCCTAAGAGGGGAAGACGGCTCATCGAGGATGAACTTCGGCAAGAGTTCATGATGCGGGCTCCAAGCCTAAGCAATGAACGGCCTCAGAACTCGTGGGAGTGGTATTTCCTCATGCAACACTCTGGAGCGCCCACCAGATTACTGGACTGGACTGAGTCCGCCCTGATCGCCCTTTACTTTGCTATGAGAGACAAAAAAAACGATGCTGATGCTGCTGTTTGGGTGCTTGAACCCTGGCTCTTAAACAGAGCAGTTCTTAAGGCTGCCGAAGTCATTCCTCCCGGTCTAGAAGAGGGTTTGTTCAAGGCCGACGCGGACCGATACAAACCTTGGCTACCGGATCGATACGAAATGTCTACTGATTTAAAAGAAGAACTACCGGTTGCAGTGTATCCAACTCACTTTGCACGAAGGATCAGTTCTCAACGATCTTGCTTCACGGTCCACGGTTCACGTCCTGATGGTTTTGATCGACTCCCTGAGGAGGCTAATGCGGGGCTGGCGAGGATTGTCATCCCCTACGCAGCCGTTCACCAGATAGAAGACAACCTCTCTGTTGCTGGAATCGACGAGCTAACAATTTTTCCAGATTTGGATGGCTTGGGACGTTTGCTCACTATGATGCTTCGTGATGAATCTCGCGAATAAGGGAATGCTTCGCGCCTGAATGAACGAAAGTAGGACCAACGCCTGGCCGTCGCCAGGCTGGACAATCGAACTACGGTTAACAAAGTTCCTACCTCCTCTTAACCCGCCACTTTCTTCGCCTGCGCGCGGTATCCTGTGTAACCTGTTCCATCGCTTTTTGCCGCTCTGGAGATTGTTGCTCTTCCATCGGAAGACGGCACGCGCCGCAGCTCATCGTGGTATTCGCGTGTATCCTTAGCAATTCCAATCCTCACTGTACCGAACCTCGTAACAGCGTCCCGAGTCCGTCGCGCAAATCATGGCGCCTTCCAAATCACGTTCTTGTCCTTGTCAAACAGGACGAGAGAGGCGACGGACGTCTTGTGTGTTTCTCCTGTGCTAGGTGTGACCAGGCTGACTGCTCCGATGGCTGCCTCAAAGCCCCTGCTGTCACTCACGATCAGCCCATCTTCAGCCATCGTCGTTCCGGTTTTATTGTTGTCTCGCGAAATCGACAGAAAGGTCGACGTCAGGAGAGCGTTCGGACCATTGTCGCCGGACAGTACTATGCCTCCGCCCAAGCCGGTCCAGCCTGAATCAACTCTTACCTTCTCGTGACCGTCGGCATCGAACAGAACCAGTTGTGCCACGGGCGTTTTCGTTGTCTCGTTTACCGACAAATCTGCACGTATCTTGCCGCCGCTGTCCTTGAGGGCGAATTCGTTCGCCTCGACGATCTTCTTTGACGGGGCCTGGCCCATGACAACCAGCAAGGTGACGGCAATCAGTACCGCCGATCCAACTCGTTTAAGTCGGCGATTCTGTGTTTCCAGCTTGAAGAGCCTGTCCTGTAAGTCCGCGAACCCGCTTTGCTGGGAGTTCATTGGCTGCCTCCTCTAGCTCCAATGCCCGAGTCTATCAGGTAGCTTGAGGCGGTAGGATACTACTGCGGCACAGGTTCTGCGCTCCCCGCCTCTTCGCGGTAGTACTCTGCGATCCCATTTGACGAAGTCCGAAACCGACTCGCCGCCTGACTCCACGCATCCACCATCATCGTGCGCGGCGTTCGGAAACGTTGCACACTCTTCGATCATTTCTTCGGCCCACTGAGTCTGGGCACGCAGTAGTTTGCCGCGTCGGAGGCGAGTATGACGAGGCCGAAAACCTGCCGCTCCGGACACGGGACACTCAGCGACGGCTGCTCGGTCTCGACAGCCCGCTTGTCCCGCGCTTAGGATGCCGCCGTCTCCATTCCGCCCGAGCTTCTTTCAACTCGATTAGGTTTTTCTTCTGGTCGGCGCTCAAAAACTTGTCCCACTTATCGCGCAGTGTTTTTCCAAACCGGACTAATTCTGCTTCTGTCATGTTGCGAAGTTTAGAGCGGAGAGATTCAAGCCCGTCATCGCGGAAGCCAATCATCGGAGTTCTCCGGGGAACGGGAAAGGCAGAATATCACGAGTCATGTTGCTAACGAGTGCTAGAATCCGACTGCTTTAGCAGCGTCTCGTACTCCGTTCAATTGATGCTGTATCTTACCCGACTGCTTTTCAAAACCCGCAGTTCCACGCCTGTGTAGTTCACGCGCCACGTTACATCCGGGGAGGCTTCCTGAATTGCGAACCGTGACACAATCGAATCTATATTCGTGTGTATCCCTATATCAGAAAATCGTTTCCACAGTTGGAACAACTCGGGCATACCATCGAACCGTTAAGTAGGGAGAAATAAAATGACGAAACCTTTAGCAGTCGTTGCAGCAATACTGATGCTGTGCTTGCCAGCGTTTGCCAAAGACCATTCCGCCGAATACAAGATGGGCACGCTGGTACTGGTGCCGATGCACGTAGAGGATAAGAAACAGACCTCATACACGGACACCACTGACTGTCACGACTCGCCGTTCGGGTTGCAATGCAGCGGCGGCATCGTTGACAACTATGACGGATGGCTGGTAGCAGAGATGCCCGACGGCACCAAGATGGCAATACAGAGGTGTGCTGGCGGAGCTAATGCAGCGGCGATCTTCCTGCCTTGTGGCATTCCCTATGTTCCAGTGCTCACCAAAGAGGACGGTACTGTTGTATTCCTGCATCATCTTTGGGGCTACCACGACAGCATCAAGGAACTCGCCGCCACAAGCAAGGTGCTATACCGTGTCGAACACAAGATGGGAGTCAAAGCGGATTACATTATGATTCCCGATCCCATCAACCCCAAGAAGGAAGGGACGTACATAGTCATTAAGCTGCCCAAGCAGCCGGAAGCGACCGAGCCCCAGCCAATGTCACCAGACAACGTCACTGCTATGTGCGCCTCGGGAAAGCTGTCGCCAGCGCTGCAAACCAAGTATTGCTCGCAGCTCAAGAAGCCTTAGAGTCGGTTGCCACGTTATCGGTCAGCCGATATTC
>Ga0207046_10230_pt1 | contig 15435 bp, 11 predicted proteins | sample Alteio_BWMinCont_66_FD_153303 | JGI IMG/M metagenome (GOLD analysis project Ga0207046, IMG submission 153303) | Enriched cells from forest soil in Barre Woods Harvard Forest LTER site, Petersham, Massachusetts, United States -... | ecosystem: Environmental > Terrestrial > Soil > Temperate forest >...
GATCTCACGTCGCAGGCCTTCAATCGTCCGCAGCCGTGGACTCCGGACCGTCAAAACGATGTAGCTTTATCAGTGGAAGAGCTCACGGCGTTCGAAGCTGAGTTGGAATCGTTGATTCAAGAGCATGCTTCGGAAATCGCCGATGGATTCATCGTGGAATCACCCGCGAAGCTTCGCCGGATTGCACGTCACTTTCGTGCGCAACTGGGCCTTGAGAGAACGGAGTCGCCGCTTTGTAACGCTCCCTGGGTTTCCGCCGTTGTAGAGACGGACGGAACGGTCCGGCCGTGCTTTTTTCACCGGTCGATTGGAAACCTTCGCGATAGGAGCCTTTCGGACATTATCAATGGGGATCAAGCTTTGGCATTCAGGTCCGCGCTGGATATTCGAACCAATTCGACCTGCAATCAGTGCGTGTGCTCTCTCAATCATAAAAGCTAAGGCTTGCTCGGAGCGGGTGTTTCGCAATCTTCTCCACAGTACATCGATAGCCCCCCCAAGCTTCCGGCAGGATTGGCCGTCCGTGTAGAACTGTGCTCGTCTACCCACCAGCGACGGCACCGGTGACGACTTACTATCGGAAAGGGCACACCGGTGTTTTGGCCCTCCAGGCCGTGCCAGGGGGCGCAATAACGGGAAAGACTGAATTTTCATGCGGCGATGTTTTTGGTGGTGGCAGACCAGGAGTTCTTCGCGTCTTTGTTGCGCACGAATAGTTTGCATTTTGCCTGCGTAGCTATACCTGTCTCCCGTTTCCCGGGAGGAGTCGCCTTCGATCCCGCCACCAGAAGAAAGTGCTCCAAAGGAATTGCGGCTCGACGCTACTTTGACCTCTTACTCGACTACATGCACGGTGAAGATCATGGAACCGTGACCCTTTCCGCAAAAGTGAGCGCACTTGCCTTCAAAAGTTCCCGTAGTTTCCGGGGAAAAAACGACATCCGTCGACTGCCCCTTGTGAAGCTCCTCGACCCGCACGTGCAGCTGCTGAATGACTAAACCGTGGGTTACATCCGCGGAGCGGAGAGACAGGGAAACGGACTCGCCTTTCTTCACCGTGATCTCATTCGGCTCAAAAGAAAACTTGCTTGCGACAACATCGATGTGTCGTGTGTCTCCCGTCTTGCCTTCCAGCAGAGCCACGCCCACGAAAAAAACTGCCGCCGCTACCGACAACCGTATCATCTTCATTTTCAACATGATTGATCCTCTTTATTTTTTAGTGTTCGCCTATGGTGCAAGGTACTTGAGAATAAGCTGCTCATCTTCTGCGCTCAGCATGGCCCTTACGCGCATGTGCCGGATTACGGCCTTTACTTCCCGAGGTGATAGTTCTTGCGGCGGCTGGTGACAGCGCCCGCAATTTTCTTGAAACCGCTTCTCACCTTCAGAGCTGCTGGCGGCCGTGTGCACGGGGCTAGAACTCTTTGGGCTTTGCGATTGTTGCCCTTGGCTTTGCGATTGTTGCCCTTGGCTTTCGGCGGATGCCAGGCAAAAGAACACCATGGCCATCAACAATATTTCTGCTCTTAGAAGTTTTCTCACTTGGATGCTCCGGGAATAAGCGGTAGAAGGAATCGGTACGTCACTTCAAAATTCCAGATGTTGCTATTACCAAGGGGGCTGAACTGCCGGCCATAGCTCGTATTGAGCCGCACGTTGTGCGGCAGATAGTAGTTGAGGCCGAAGTCGACCTGTCTTGTATCGGCGCCTGGCAGTCCGTCGATGGGAGAGAACGTTCCCCGCTGAAACTGCTGCAGTCTCCCTATTGGCTGAAGGCGTCCCAACCAGGAGTCCTCTCCACGAAACTGGGAGAACCGGTATCCTGCCTCGGCCCAATAGCCTTGCCCATTGCGCGAGTGCGCGTATTCTCCTTTGACGTCCAGCGGCACACGGTAAGGCTGCCAGGCGAAATGCACGCCCACGGAATTCTGGCGCTGATCTTCCAGAAGCTTTTGGTAAGACATCCCGATCTCCAACCGCGCTTGTGGAAGAAAGACTCCCACTCGGCCGCCGGCCGCTCGTCCGGCCTGGAATCTATTGGTGGTGGAGGTGCTGAGCGCCGAGAAATAGGCCGTGTAATTCAGTTCCAGGTCTTGCCGCGAATACAGCGAACCTCGAACCATCGCGCCGTCACTCGACGCCGATGTTAACGTTCCTATAGGAACAATGAGGGGGACGTCCTGGAAATTGCGCAGCCACACGGGTGCAAGCCGTTCGTTAAATATTCCGAATGGAGTGAGAAATCGGCCCACCGATATCGTCAAGTGGGAATTTGCGATGTAATCCAATTGAAGGTAATCGACTGTTGAAAAGGTTAGCGCGTGGTATGAGCCGGAATTCCCGTCTTGGCGAAAAATGAACTCATCAAACGTGGCTCTGGATTCAATCAGCCAATGATCACCAATCGGGATCAGAACAACCGGTTGGATAACCGGCTGCATGGTCGTAACTCCTCCGGCGGTTGTGCTCTCATACTGGAGTCCCCCGGAAATGACCGGAATATCGGATTGAGCACCAAGCTTTAGTCCCGCACACAATGTAAAAAGCACGAACAGAGAAACTTTTTTGAGCATTATCTCCTCAAGAACAAGAAAATTTCACTTTGCAACCTTTGCATCTGCCGGATCGATTGCGCGTTCCCCAGCGGATTCCCGATCTGCCCTGAGGATTAAACCTTAGCGGACCTCAACGAGGACTTTGTCAAGCGGAAGTCAAATGCAAGTCATGTTTGTGCTCTAGATTCTGCTGAATTCTTGAACAATTAGCCACCTTCGGTTGAATCGTCAGATTACAGAGAGATTTGCATCAAACAACTCGTTTGTTGTCTGGGGCTTAGTGCGGAGTGCTGTCTCTGGGCGCACTAAACAAGAGTTGGGCAGGGCTCCTCACGAGGGGCTGCAGTCTATTTGCTTGCTGACTATCGGTCCAAGGAATGTCTTAAAATGAGGCCGGCAATTTGCACATGGTTCATGGAGATGACGCCAGCCCGAAGGGGTTAACGCACGCAGAGAAGCGAGTCATCAGCGCGGCACTCGCGCGATTCAATCATTCAATCTCCCAACGGACCTGTTATTGAACAGCCCCCGGAGCATTGCGAGTGAGGGAGCGGCTAACGCACGGACCATGGTCCGGTGGTGAGGTCGTCGAGCAGGGAATTCCAGGAGGCCTTCATTGATACGTTCAACCGGTCGGTGTCTCTCCTTGCGGGCAATTTTTCAATTTACATTTCTTCTTACCAGCGCTGCCCTCCTCACGGCACAAGTTGTGCCCAACGAGCGTAAGGAATGGCACGCTAGTTGGATTGCGCATCCGACAGCGCCGCTCCGCGAGCCTGGGGTGTTCCATTTTCGAAAAACATTTCGTCTGGACGTCAAGCCGGATCACTTTATCGTGCTGGTAAGCGCCGACAATCGCTTTCAGCTGTATGTCAACGGGCAGCGTGCTGGCGATGGACCTGCCCGCGGCAACCTCACCCATTGGCGATACGAATCGCTGGACCTCGCTCCATTTTTGCACTCTGGCGAAAATCTGATCGCCGCCGCGGTCTGGCAATTTGGCATTCGCGCGCCGCTCGCCCAGGTTTCCGATCGTCTCGCATTTCTGGTCGAAGGTGACACCAAGTTTGAGTCCGTCGCGAACACCGATACCTCATGGCAGGTTGAAGAAGTTAAGGGCCACACTATCCGCCCTCCGCTTCCACCGGGTATGTGGCAATACTATGCGGCGGGTCCCGGTGAGCAGATTGATTTTAGTGGCTACAACACAGAATGGAACAAACCCGGCTCAATCACCGGCAACTGGGTTCCGGCGGGGCCAGCTTTGCGCGAATCCATCTACCCTAATGGCAGCATTCCCGTGCCACCAAGCACCGGCAACGGCCTTGCCTGGCAGCTGTATCCTGACCCTCTTCCGCAGATGGAATACAAGGAACTTGCGGAGCCTCGTGTCGCGCGTACCACCATTCCCGCACTGAGAAAGTTTCCTCAAAGCGCAGTGGTAATTCCTCCGAACAATGAGACGAGCGTGCTGATGGATCAGGGTGAAGTCGTTTCTGCCTACCCGCAACTCATCGTCTCCGGCGGCAAGGGCGCACGCATCGAGCTCGTCTACTCCGAATCCCTCTACGACAAAAACCAAAAGCGCAATCAGAGGGATGCGGTCGGCGATTTGGCCGCTCTCGGCCTCACGGACGTGGTGCTTCCCGACGGCGGGTCTTCGCGTATCTTCACACCGCTGTGGTGGCGCACCTGGCGATACCTCGAACTGAAAATCAGAACCGCATCTGAGCCGCTACAACTAGATTCCATCCATATTTTTTTCACGGCTTATCCCTTCATAGATCGCGGCAGCTTCAAGTCGAGCGATCCCGAACTCGCAAGCATTCGGGAAATCTGTTGGCGCACTGTGCGCATCGATAGTCACGAGACGTATATGGATACGGCCTATTGGGAGCAGCTACAGTACGTCGGCGATACGCGCATCCAAGCGCTAGTCTCTTACGTCGCGAGCGGCGATGACCGACTGGCGCTCGAGGCGCTTCAGTCCATCAACGACTCCCTAGTCCCCGAAGGTCTAACGCAAAGCCGTTCTCCTTCCTCGCTCCTACAGCTAATCCCGCCTTTCTCGTTGATCTACGTCAACATGCTGCACGATTACTGGCTCTATCGCCCGGATGCTCGTTACGTGGCAGCTCTGCTGCCCGGCACTCGCTCGGTACTTGCTTGGTTCTTCCGGCATCAACTCGACGACGGCTTCCTTGGCTCTCTTCCTTATTGGAATTTTGTTGATTGGTTGGCTGGTGATGAGAAATTTCCTCCCGTGGATACGGAAGGGCGTTCCGCCATTTTGACCTTGCAGTTCATTGGAGCTCTCCGCGATGCTGCCGATATGGAGGAATCTGTCGGAGATCCGTCGCGTGCGGCTACCTATCGCGAAAAGGCGAAGTTCGCCGCAGACAACGTCTACCGCCAATGTTGGAGTGCGAAGCTCGGTCTGCTTGCAGACACGCCGGAGCAGAAACAGTACAGTCAGCACGCTAATGTCTTGGGCGTGATTTACGATGTGATCCCGGCGAAAGACCAGTCCGGAGTGGTCCGCCGTATTCTTCATCCAGACGTCGATCGAGGCGCGCCGAAACTCACAACCGCCTCCTATTATTTTCAGTTCTATATCTCTCGTGCCCTGGATCACACTGGGTTGGGCGATTTGTACCTCGATACTCTGAAACCTTGGCGCGAGATGCTGGCCAAAGGCTTCACTACGACTCCCGAAACTACTGACGCCTCGCGATCGGACACGCACGCCTGGAGCGGTCATCCCGCCTTCGATTTCAATACGCTTGTCGCTGGTGTTCACCCCGGCGCACCCGGTTTTGCTAGCGTGCGGATTCAGCCTGCGCTTGCTGGTCTTGACTGGGTTGAAGCTGCGACACCGCATCCAGAAGGCCTGATTCGTACTCTATATAAACACAACGGCGACAAGTTGGAAGCCACCATTGAACTTCCTGGAAAGCTCGCTGGAGTGTTGGTCTGGAACGGCAAGGACTACGCGCTTCACTCCGGTCAGCAGAAATTCGAATTAAAGTGAAGATTTGATTTTTCCGAAGGACTATGCGACGACAGCACAAAGAAATGATTCGTCGGCGAAAGCACTTGCCCTCAATGGCTGGTTCAGCCCCCAAGAAGTTCTCGGTTAAGAAATGGAGAAAATGGGGGGGGTGGGTACGGAATGATTTGATTTTAGCTATTGCGAGTAGCGTGCGACTTTCGGGAAATCGTTGGGAATCGACGCGAAGTCGGTAACGGAAGGTTGCTCTGCGCTCGTGACAACGCTTTTGCAACTCTACCTTCTTGTTAGACAAAACGACCAATTTCTCCCCCAAGCTTGAGGAGTCCCTCGAGATTGTTCATAAGCTGGCGGTGGAACGTGTCGGCCGTGTTCATCGCTTCGGCCAGACGCAGCCCGTACAAGTGATCCATCTGTTGACCGAGAACAGCATCGAGGAACGCGTTTGGGAAACTTTCAGCCTCAAAAAGGCGTTGTTCACGGGATTATTCGATGAGGCCAAAGACGAGATCAGCTTCGAAAAGCTCGGCCGCAAGAGCATGATGCACGTGATCAAAGACGTCTTCAGCGACCAGCCTGGAATTCGAGCGCCAGATGAAATGATCCGGGGCATCGTTGAGATGTTTCGAAAAATGCCTCCTACCGTCAGGCTCATTCTAGGAATCGCGGTGGCTGCGCTGATTTTGCATTCAGGTTCGCGCGCGAAAATAGCAGAAATGGGCAAAGACTATTTGGGAGCGCCTGCGGGAAACCAAACCAGTGCTTGTATCTATTACGGGGGACATAAACCGCCCTATCTCATCTCATCTCCGGCTGATTTGTCTTAGATCGAAAGAGCCGCTCTCTGCAGGTGAGATCGCACGACGCATCCTTGCTAATGGATATTCTTCGCGGTCTAAGACTTTCACCGCCCACGTTCGTCGTCTGCTTAAACAAGATGGTCGCTTTGTCACCAATGCAGATGGCCTGTGGATGCTACGCTCAGCAGCCTAAAGTCTGCCCGAAATTCGGTTCCTTGCTACTCAACTGGTTGAACGAGAGGAATAATCAGGGCTTCTTCAGGGCATTTATTCTTTTTTGCAACGCTTCTAGCCTTGCAAGGATTTCGTCAAAGCTCAAAGGCTTGCTAGGAAACATTTCCTCCATCTGCTGATAATCTTTGCGGAGAATTGGTTGGAGAGCTTCGTTCGGAACGATTCGAAGGGATTCCGGAACGGCAGTGTCATATTGCGCCCAATTCGCAGCGAAGTAGATTTTCTTGAATCGAATCACCTGCGCTAAGAGATCAAGGGAAAGCTTCTCATCCGCGAATTGCTCTGCTGTACTCATGACAGCAACATCGGACCAATGGCGGGCCGTGCGGGGCTTCAGTTTGGTAGGGTCGGGACGATGGTTCTCAGCATGCAAAAGCGTGAGTTTTTCCCAAAATGTGCGTTCAGAATCGAGGACCAAGACCGTCCCTGTTTTCTCTCGAAAAACGTCGGGAAACTTCTCGACAACAAACGGTGTCACAGTAGATTTGTGACTCGGCTGCTGATCGCCGCGGCCGAATTCAATCTTGATTCGCGGCTGCAAATATTTGCTGTATTCAAAAGCATTCGGGTAGTGGAACAAGAGGGTCATTTCTTCGTTTTCTTCTTTGGACGGGGCAAGCTCCCATGCTTGCTTTCCAAGAATGGCCTTGAACCGGTCGTGGAGCTTGGCAAGGATATGGGAATTCACTTCCGCAGTGATGGCGGAACGTAACTCTTTATCCAGAGCTTTCCGTTTGGTATTTGTTAGGGCTGGATTAGCCATATCTCGTGCTCCGGTAAAACCCAAAGCCGCACGGTCAATGGAGATATCGATGTCTTCGGAGAGGCGGTCGATGAGGCCAAACACTTTGGAGAGCGATGTTCCGCCTTTGAAGCAAAGCTCGGGGATAGCTTCTAATGCGAAAAGGTGTTTCAGGGTCCAGCAGATCCAAAAGTCTTTTTCGACGACGGTTGTTGTCGAGTTGTGGCGAGCGGCAGTTTCCTCGAAATAGGGCTGCCGCTCGGCCGGTTTGCCTTTTGCGAAGTCATCCATAGGTTGGCGTCAGGCGCTGAGTTGATTTAAAACGGGCTGCGACCAACCCGGTGCAGTCGGTACAAGCCGTCTAACGGCCTTCTTGACGGAACGAGGAAGCTGCTTTGCAAGGGAATGGATAGAGATCTCGTGAACTCCCTCTTTCCCGAGCGCGCGAACAGCCTGAATGACGACTCCCGCCTCTGTTCCCGCACCAATCATCTTGGAGGGGGCCACGTGCTTGAGCGCGATGGCTTGGTTGCCTATTCGAACGGTGCGCGAAGGTCCTTCTGTCCAGAAGACATTCTGCATGGGCACTTGGGTTGAAAGCCCAAGTAGATTGGCAGCTTTTGCCCCGGAGACGCTGATTCGGCTCCCCGTCCTCTCGGCCATGGCCTTGGCAACGGCCTCGGGAGAGGGGGAGAGGACGCCGATTTTGGGGTGCATCTTCGGGAACTCGTAAACACCTCGAGCCAGACGACGAATCCGACCAGTCCGCTGAAGCCGAGACAAGGCCTGATCTACCGCAGCACGGGTGCCGAGGTGTGCAAACTGTCTGGGCGTAAAGACCCATCCGCGGTGCTTTGCTCGAATTCGCTTTAAGATTGCATTGGTGGTGGAGGCTGTCATATGAGTCTCCTGCGTCAGAAAGAATAGCCTATTTATCTGACACTGTCAAGGGCACATATGTAGTATAAGCTGTGTGTAATGAATGCGGTACGGGAATTCCATAAAGCCAGTCATTGATTCGGAATGGATGTTCGCTAATCCGGAAACAGGAAACCGTATTGGTCGAGTAAGATCCGTGAGAATCATTTGGTACCCGCCGGAGAGGGAGCTGGCATCGGCCGTGGCGGATGGCATACGTTTCGGCACACCTATTCGTGCTTGTTGCGCGAGCACGAAGTGGATGTGAAAGTTCAGCAGGCTTTATTGAGGCATGCAGACATCCGAACGACCATGAACATCTACACGCAAGCAATACCGAAAGCGGTACGCGAAGCAAATCCCAGGGTTGTTCGCAGCATTCATGGGAAAAAAGGCGGCATTAAGGATTCCAAGGACTACCAAGTCCTTCCTTTTCAGTCCGAGCCCAACTTCGTAAGTCGTTGAAATGCCAGGTGGAGGTTGTTTCGATCCCCACCGCCCCTAAGCTTCCGCGTACCCATCGAATGCTTCGCGGACGATCTCCTGCACGGAAGCCACTTCGCTATCAGTGAGTTTTGCAAATTCGTTTTCGCGCCGTTTCCGGCCGAGCGTCCCATTGTTCTTGCGAATATAGATGATGAGGTCTTCCGCCATGCGGTCCGGCATTTCGACGATGTCCATGATGCGCCGCAACGCCCCATCGTGGCGGCGCAAATAGTCGATTTCGCGGGGCAGATCGCGGTCGACGGCGTGTGCGACGCAGGCGTAGAGGAACGCTGCCTCGTCGGTACAGTCGAAATAGCGGTATAGGTCCGTCGTGTCGTTGAGAACCTCGACATTGCGTGACAGGGTAGGTCGCCATTCGATGGAGTTCATCAATGGACCCGAATGCGCGCGCAGCGTGTCTCGGTAATCGTCTATACGGTCGAGCATGACGGAAGAGACAGGGAAAACCATGCCCGCAGGCGTAAATTTCCGCTCTGCGAGGACATGATGAATCAGGCAGCGATGCAGCCGTCCGTTGCCGTCCTGGAAAGGGTGGACATAGACGAAGCCAAAAGCGGTCGCGGCTGCCTGCAGGACGGGATCGAGTCCTGTCTCGCGCATGCGATCATTCGCTTCGATCAATCCCTGCATCAGTGGCGGTAAATCTTCAGGGCGTGCACCGATGAATTCCGGCAGGGGATCCCCGTCAGGGGCACGCTCCCCTAGAAATATACCATCTGGGCGCAGGCCCGCATGAATGAAACGTCTATCCTCGATCAGCACGCCGTGCAGGCGGACGATTTCGTCGAGGGTCAGTGGATTCCTACCCGCCTGTACGACGGCGCGGCCCCACCGCTCCAGCCTGCCGCGCGGCGGCCGTTCGCCTTCGATCTCGAAGCTCGCGCGGCTGTCGACCAGCAGGAGGAAACGGGCCGCGCGCGCGACAACGTGGGCGCCCGTGCGGCCAACGATTTCGCCGGCCATCGTTCCGAGGTCGCGCTTGCCAAAGTCCGCTAGCGCCCTTGTGCGGCGAATGACTGGACAAAACGCCGGCGTGCCGAGGAGATTGTCACGGACCTTGTGTCGGCGCGACAGTCGCAGGGTCGCCACGAAATATGCTTCCGCGTTCAACAGATCGACTGCGGCGACGGCTCCAGCGTCCGGAATGTCGAGTTGCCGTCCGGTGAGGAATTCATAGAGATACCAGGCGCGGCGGCTCAGGGCTCCGGTCGGACCGAGGCGCACAAAGGTCGCCACGATTTCGGGTGGAACCGCGTCGTAAACCCGCTTAAGAACGAGGAGATCAAGATCTTCGTGGCGGAGCGCAAATCCGAGATGATCGTGAAAATCGTCACCTGGCCAGTATCGTTTGTCGAATACGTTCCAAGCGCCTTCCTCACGGCGGCTTCCCTTGACGTGGTTTGAGGACACGACACTAGGACGACGCACCGAGACTGAAACGCCGAACCTGTGGACGAGGTTCGCCCATCCCGCTAGCCGACTGTCTGTAGGGAGGGTCCTATCTTGAAAAACCTGAATCATCTCATTATTCGTAGTCAGGGTCGAAAAGGCCTCTTTTCGGTCGAGAACGACCTCATTTTTTGCTTCATGGTCGAAAAGTAGTATAAGTGGGCAGCAGGTCGAGATCAACTCATTTTGGTCGAAAAGCTCTTCACACCCACGTCAAAGGTCGATAAATCATCACCGAGGACTAGAGTGTTTCAGCAAGCAAGCCTAGCTCACGCTGTTGCGGTCATTACGCAAAACTACCGGCAACCCACTTCCGAGCATCCTAGCTCTTCTTCGCTCCGGTCGCTGTCCAGAGGAGATAACGATTCGTCATTGGCCCCCCCTGGACACACAGTTGCGTAATTATTAATAGCATGTTCTTTGAAACCATTATCGAAAGCGCGTCAGAGCCTCGCGATCGTGCGCGTTTCTCCCGTGAAATGTGCGCTTCCGATCAAACCCAACCGAATCTCAGGCAGCAGGCAATTCCGGCGGGGAGGCTGCTATACTTTCCCGCGGATATCCTGATCCAACGGCTCCTGTGAGCCCCTGTTGACGTCACAAAATTTTGTGGGGACCTTGCCTATGCGCTCAGGCAATAGCCGTGCTCGACCTTCTAGGGCGGTGCCTTTGAAACGGGATGCATTCCACATCCTTTTGGTATTGACCCTAGGGCTGGCGACAGAACGCGGCTTCGCGGCGCCGGCCGCTTCCTTCCCTGGATCACAGGTTGCCCCTAATGAAGAGGCCCAGGCAGCCTATCGAGCAGGCACAGTAGCGGCCACGAATAATGACTTCAAGACCGCAGAGGCAGAGTTGGAAAAGGTTGTACGTCTGGTGCCTCAGATTGAAGAAGGCCACCGCACCTTGGGCGCGGTCCTGATGCGTCTTGGGAAGCTTCCACAAGCCATCAAGGAACTGGAAACAGCGCTCGAGCTTAAGCCCGGCGATATATCCGCCCAGACCGACCTTGCGCTAGCATATGAGCAAACAGGCGCTAACAATAAGGCGATTCTTCTATTCAAGAATGTTGAAGCCGATGCGCAGCGAAAGCGCGTCTCGGATTCCTCCCGCGCGCTTCCTTCGTTTGTTCTTGCAGCATACGCTCGTTCGTTAGCCGCCACGGGTCAACTCCCGGCGGCAACCGCCAAGATGAGGACCGCGGTTGCCGAATCGCCGAAGAACGCGGAGCTCCATGACAGCTTGGGCTCGCTGCACGCCCAACAGGGGAGTTGGCCTTTGGCAGTCAGCGAATTCCAGAAAGCGATTCAGCTCAATCACCAGTTCGCAGCAGCTCATATGCATTTGGGGGTAGCGCTGCTCGCGCAAGAGCAGACCTCGGCGGCGATCGAAGAGCTGACCGTGGCGTCCCAGTTGGATCGAGAGAGCGTAGTCGCCGCCACAGAACTGGGTAAGGCGTATGTGGCGAATAATGAAGACGATAAAGCCATCGAGGAATTGCAGCGCGCGATCAACCTCGACGCCGCGTACATGGATGCGAAGTATCAACTGGGCAGGGCATTGCAGCGCACTGGCCACGACCTTGACGCTGTCCCTTTGTTTCGGCAGGTAGTTGCAGCTGAGCCCAAGAACCGAGAGGCGGGCGCGAGCCTGGGATTGGCTCTTCTCATTGCGGGAAGCGCAAAAGATGCAATTCCATTCCTTGAGCATGCGCTTGAACAAAAGCCCTCCGATGCCACCGCGCATGAGAATCTGGCCGCAGCGTACTTGCAAATCAACGAAGTCGACAAAGCTATCCATGTCCTGAGCTCCGGTCTCAAGACCAATCCCGAGGATTCCCAGCTCCATTACAATCTCGGTGTCGCACTCAAGATGAAGGACGACAACGCGGGCGCCATTCCCGAGCTGGAGACCGCAGCCAAACTAAATCCTTCGGCCCACGAGCCGCATTACACGCTGGGCATCCTCTATATGCAAGACGGCCGCTACGACGACGCAGCCCGCGAATTATCGCTCGCGATGAAGTTGCACCCCGTCGACGCGGACGGCTGGGCGACGCTGGGCAGCCTCTATCGAAAGATGGACAAACTGCCGGAAGCCGCCGACGCTCTGAGGGAAGCGATTCGTCAAATGCCCGACCAGCCCGACTCTCATCTCACATTGGCAACGGTGCTAGCGCAACAGGGCAACGCTGCGGAAGCCGCCGCCGAGAGAAAGAAGGGCGCGGATTTGGAGCGCGTAGTGATGAATCGGCAGCGGGCAACAGTGTCCACCCATTCGGGCAACTCGCTGCTCGAGAAGGGCCAGGTCGCAGACGCCATCGAGCGCTATCAGGAGGCTCTTAGCGATGATCCCAACTATGCAGAGGCACATCGCGGGTTAGCCAATGCGCTGGAACGCCAAGGCAAGAAGGCGGAAGCCGCAGCCGAACGGCAAAAGGCGGGTGAACTTGAAAAACCGCAGCCGTAATCTTCGGTCGCTGGTGCCGGCTGCTGCCAACGCTTTCGCGCCAAGGCCGCCATTTACCTGAATTGGGCCGTAAAGCCCCAGATCTTTAGGCCGGGGATATAAGGCCCGTTAGAGCGGGGTCTTTTGTCGCTCGATATATTGCTTAATAATGCTCAGCGGTGCCCCGCCACAACTGGCGGCGAAGTAGGAAGGCGACCACAGGACATTGTTCCAATAGCGTTTCTCCATATCTGGGCGTTCGATACGGAGCAGGCGACTGGAAACCCCTTTGAGGCTCTCCAGAAACTCTCGGGTTGTTGGTTAGGCCGCGGCCGGTGTCGGGGTTAATTCGTATCCGAGGCTGGCGGCTTTGCGCTTGAGGTGCTTGATCTGTTGTTGGCGGTGTTCGGCGTCGTAGAAATCTGCTCCTTTGTCCACATATTTCATCCCGTAGCGCAGCATGCGGTAGACCAAGCGGGCCAGCTTGGCGGCCATGGCCTTGATCGCGCGCGGGGCACCCAGCTTGGTTCTGAGTCGACGAAACTGGGCTCCGAGATAGGTATTGCTTTGCCGCAACGTGCTGGCCGCCATCTTTAAAGCAATGGTCGCTCTGTTGTTAGTTGGCAGCCGACCTTTCCCGATGATCTTCTCGCCGCTGATCCGATTGTCCGGACACAAACGCAGCCAGGAAACAAAGTGGTTCTCGGTCTCCCATTTGCTCATATCGTATCCGGTTTCGCTGAGGACCGTGCTCGCGGTGATGACATCGATACTGTCGATCCGGGTTAGGTCCGTACCGGTCAGGCGAAACAGTCCGGTACGCAAGTCGAACTGTGGCGTATTCCCTCTCTTTTTCGTGAGCCGTCCCTTCCGCTTCTCTTCCGGCAAACTGGCACCATGACTGCGATCCTCTCTCTGTTCGAGATACTGGTTGAGCTGGCGATCGCACTCGGCCATTTGCTTCTGGCAGAACTCATAGCCATCCTGCTCTTGTTTCAATACAAACAGCAAATCTTGTTGCCAGTTGCCTTCGAGACTTTGTGCGATCTGCAGCTCGCTGGCCTTCACTCGAGGATCCCGAAATGCCGCGAGCGTATGCGGATCGCGTTCGCCTGCCAGAATGGACTTGATGATTGCTTGTCCCGTTACTCCGCTCACATCGCTCAATACATTGGCCAACTGGACGTTCATCTGTGTCAGCGTCTTCTGCATCCGCTGGATGTGCCGGCTGGCGCTTTGTACCAGATCATTTCGCTGACGCCAGTACGTTCGCATCATCCGGATTTCTTGGGAGGGCCGGAAGGAATTGCGCAACAGCCCGTAGGTGTGCAACTTCATCAGCCACTGACTCTCCTGCACGTCGCTCTTACGGCCCGGAAGGTTCTTCGTGTCCCGTGCATTCACCAAGTACACTTCCAAACCAGCTGATTCGAGAATATCGAATACCGCAATCCAGTACACGCCGGTGGATTGCATCGCGACAGTCCGAATCCTGCATTGCTTTAGCCAGTTGGCCATCGTCTTTAACTCGCCGGTGGTGCACCCGAAGCGCTGTACCGGTTGGCTGTCGCGGCTCGGGGGCACCGCCACGTAGTGGGATTCGTTGCCGATATCAATGCCCGCGGCATCGGGATGTACCACTTCCAAGCTGAGGTCTTCGCTCTGGATCTCGCGCATCATCTCGCGTCGTTGCTTGCGGTTCATGTCGTGCCAATAGCGTTGCGTTGGATTGGTTGTTTTATTTGCTTTCTCCCGTGGCTTAGATTTCATGCTAGCCTTCCCGTGTTGAATTCAACGTGGCTCGGCCCGGTCGGCGAAACTTCACAATCTCTCCAGCGGGGTCGGGCCCTTCTCCTTTTCAGGACAATGCCGCCGCCATCTATACAATCGCCAACACCGGAGCCATGCTGTTGATCGGGCAGGAACGCTCCACGCTAAACGCGGCCTTAGCTGCCGAGTCACGTTGTGAGGCGATTGTACCCGTGCGACCAAGGCTGACTCTAGTCGAGTTTCAGGCTCTTACAACCGCCGCGCAGGGGCGGCATATGCTGTTGACCAAGCTCGACACGGAGTGCTTTGGCGGGTAGTGGATGAGCAAGTGTACGTGTTCGGCTTCGCCATTCATTTCGACCAGTTGAGCCTGGAAGTCGCGGCAGACCTTCTCGAAAATGGCTTGGAGCCGCTGGAGGGCGTCTGTGTCAAACACCTTTCTTCGATATTTCGTAACGAAGACCAAGTGGACATGTAATGCGGACACGCAATGTCTGCCATGACGGATATCATTTGACAATTGCATAGACCAAGAGAATAATCCAGTTATGTTGAGACGGCAAGGCTTCCAATTCGAGTTGATGCCCAATGGCCAGGAAACCCGCCAACTGCGGCAGTTCGCTGGTTCGTGTCGCTTCGTCTACAACAAAGCGCTGGCTGACCCGTGTCAGCCGCTCAAAAAGTTCCTGCCTAAGTTGGCGAAATGGCAGCGCCGCATGGCCAGGAAGGAAAAGTTTTCAAAGAACTGGCGAAAGGTGAAAGCCCGCATTACCCAGTTGTACGCCAAAGTCGCCAACGTCAGGAAGAATTTCCTACACACGGTCTCGAACGACATCAGCAAAAACCACGCGATTGTCGTCGTCGAAGACTTGCAAGTCAAGAGCATGAGTCGATCGGCAACAAAGAAAGTGGCGCAAAAGTCTGGGCTGAATCGTGCCATCTTGGATGCCAGCCCGTTCGAGTTGCGCCGCCAACTAGAATACAAAACGCAGTGGCAGG
>Ga0207046_10231_pt1 | contig 15417 bp, 17 predicted proteins | sample Alteio_BWMinCont_66_FD_153303 | JGI IMG/M metagenome (GOLD analysis project Ga0207046, IMG submission 153303) | Enriched cells from forest soil in Barre Woods Harvard Forest LTER site, Petersham, Massachusetts, United States -... | ecosystem: Environmental > Terrestrial > Soil > Temperate forest >...
CCGCGTCGTGCCGCCTCCGCACGTATAATCGCGTCGGCGCACTCCTCTGGCAAGTAGAAGGAGTGCCACATGGGGTTGTACCGAAGAAAGGGTTCGAGGTTCTGGTGGATGAGCTATACGGCGGACAAGGAACGCTCGTTTGTGTCAACCAAGACTTCCAGTAAAGAAATCGCCAAAAAGATACTCAGAAAAAGGGAAGGCGAAATCGCACTGGGATTGTTCAGTGTGGGCTTGCCGGGCGAGCGAATGACATTCGCGGAACTGTGCGACGAGTTTCTCGCGTCTCATAGTCCCACCGTGTCCATCAATTCTCAGCGCAACCACCGGTTGTTCGTTAAGAATCTAAGGGGATACTTTGGAGACCGCAGGCTGACGGAGATCCGCAGGCCAATGATTGAGGAATATCGCAATCTTCGGCGCCGCCAGCCATCCCAGCGGAATCCAAAGACAACCGTCAAAGGGGCGACCGTCAACCGGGAGATTCAGTGTCTTCACTGCATGTTCCAGTTCGCGATCACTCGCAAGTACATCACCGAGAGCCCTGCTGCTGGCGTTAAACACTTCAATGAACGCCGGGAGCGACCTGTTAAACGAATGCTGACCGTAGAAGAAGAACAGTGGATTCTTGAAGCAGCACCGCCGCACCTTCGAGTGGCGATTATTCTGCTTGTGCAAACGGGCGGAAGAACGTACAGCGAGGGACTGTCACTACGATGGGAACAGGTGGATCTCGAAAATCTCGTCATTCACCTTGGCGGCGATGTTAAGACTGAAGATTCCGAACAACCCGTTCCATTAACCCGGCTTGCTTGCGAGGTGTTGCAGGAGTGGAGAAAGGGTCAAACGAGACAAAGTCCGTTTGTCTTCCCGAGCCCTTACAATCTCGACAAGCCGATTGGAACGGTGAAGACAGCCTGGAAGGCCACGCTCAGGAGAGCGGGCGTTTCGTATTTTCCGATCTACAACCTGCGGCACGTGTTCTGCACGCGACTGAGTTGGGTGGCTCCCGATGCGGTCGTGCAGCACGCCATGCGTCACAGCAGCCCGGAGACGAAACGCTTCTATCAGCTGGGTCTGGCTCATCAAGTACGAGAGCACCTCGAACGAGTGAACCAAAAAACATACCAGGAACGCGATGCGTTACAAAATCGTGACAGTGACTCGCGTCCCGAGCAAGTGCAACAAATAGAGGTCTGTAACTAGATGAAAGAAAAGGAGAAAGTGGCGCGCCCGGCCAGACTCGAACTGGCGACCCTCTGCTTAGAAGGCAGACGCTCTATCCAACTGAGCTACGGGCGCACGGTGCAATCTAGTTTACCATCAAGCACTTACAGCTACTTCTTGGAAAACTTCAGTTTTAAATCTCGGTGCAATCGGTGCAACAACGGCCTTTTCGGATGGATTTTTGGGAAGATCGAAACCAAATCCAACGGCCTCGGCCTCAGCCAAGCGCATGTCAATCTCCTCGAACAGATGCGAGTAAATCTCTGACATGGTTTTTGGCTTGTGACCCATCCAAAAAATGTTGATGTCCTCTTGGCACCGCTTACCACGCAGCCACGTTTTGCGGAAACGACGGAAAGCGTGCCAACCCATACCCGGCTCGTCCAATCCCATCACCTTGAGCCGTTCCGTTAGCCAGCGATCCTCGATGTTGTTGTGCAAGTGTGGCGTGCCATTCCGGGTAGCGAACAATAGACCGGGTTTGTCGCCAATATAACGTTGCAGGAACTCTGCAACGTCCGGGTGCAAGTCGACATCTCGATAAGCCGCATTTGTCTTTAAGCATGTGATGATGCGGGGTGTGTCACGCTCGACTTGCTGCCGAACCTCAATAGTGCGTCCATCGTTCGTGATGTGTCTTGTTTCAAGGGCAAGTGCTTCCGAGATTCGCATCCCGGTTGCCGCAAGCAAAACATACAACGCCTGCTCTTCGCCCTCACTTTCCTCAACGAGTTGAGTAATTGCCTTAGCCTTGAGCGAAGGACGCCGCTGCTCTTTCTGATTGACCACAGGCAAGTCCATGACGCTGCTATCCCACGTTCGTTTTTGAATGGGCTCACCCGTCTCGCCATCCTTGAGGGATGCGACTACCTGTTTGATGTACTCAACATATTTATTCACGGTTCGCGCCGACAGGGACTTTGATTTCTTCATCTTGTCAACTACCGGTTTGACCGTAATGTTGTTGACGCTTCCTAATGGCATGTCACCAATGGCCGGAAGTATCCATTTATGCAAGGCGGCTTTGATACTGGCCGCATCCTTAATGGGTTCCCGGTCTCGTGTAACAGCCCACTGCAAGTAGACCCTCGCTTGTTCTCGGAACGTCGTTTCACCCAAAACCACACGGTTAAAATGCTGTTCCGAGTTGGCACCGGAACGCTCGACAATTACTTTCGCCTTGCGTTCCCGTTCGGATGCGGACAACTTGTCGGGACCTGAGATCGGGCAAATTTTCTCCCGTAGATACCGCCGCTCGTCTTGGCCCTCGACATCCATCCGCCACCGAACTACATACCAGCTACCACTCTTTTCGATATAACCATTCTGACCAGATCGACGTGACATGGACTTCCTTGTCCGTGCCCGCTTTCTGGTGTCGCAGGCGATATTGTCCCGCAAAAATGGACCGTCTGGCAATGGAGTGTCGATACCCGCGGTGCCGTTCGCGTGGCGATCGAGGGGGAGTTCCACCTTCGGAATCGCGACTTGGTTGCGTTTGTTTGCGCCGTCCATGAAGAAACGCATCAAAGCGGAGGGAGTACGCTCAATTCCTTTCGGTCCGAAACTCTTCGTCGGGCGACTGGGTTCAAATTCTTGGTGGCGCTTGGGCAATTCGACTGGATCAATTGAGCTTGGGCTTTGGTGACAGTCCGGCGTGCGTAGTCCTCAGGTAACGCCGATCTGGCATAACTCCGGTTTCGATTTTTCAGAGGTACAGCGCCCACGATCGCGATGCCCGTGAAAAGGTCTCGCTCTGGAATGACCAGCTAGCGCCGTGTTTCTGAGGGCATCTGCTTGCGGATTGATGTACTCGCCAACCGCGAGAGAAAGTTCTGCCCTTTTCCGGATGCCCGTGCCAGCGGCGGAACTTCACATCTCTCCGGTCACGATCTTCAGTGCGGGATTGACGACGTGATCCGGCGTACTCTGGATGAAGGTCGCGTCCTTATCGACCGCAACTGCGATCTGCTCCTGCAGTTCGTATTCGCGCTTCGCCATCTCCGGCGGTCTATTAATGATCGACATGATTTCTCCTTCCTTATTTCTTCCTGGCCTAACTGGACGCGGGCAGAACACTTGGTGAACAGAGTCTTTCCCTGTTCACTGGGCTGGAGCGACCGCCACGGTTCCGGTGGCAACGAAGTGGGGTCGCTCCAGCCCATTCCGGGGGTTTGCCCGCGTCCAATTCTGAATGTCGCGCCATGCGTAACCTCTATGCTCCCAATGACTTCGCGTCAATCCGGCGGTGACGCGAACGGTGACGGAGAGGGTTACGTGTGTCTTTCACGCACCCGTCACCGCGGCGAACGATCTCTGCTACTGGTGAGCGGTGTTCGTGGACCAGGAAGGTCCCGAAGAATACGGTCCGGTCGGGCTTGAGTTGCGAGAACTCCAACCGTAACTCACGTTCCGTGATCGTCCCGTTGCTCCATGCCTGATAGAAGCTGTCGAAGCGGTCACCATGGAAGCGCCGCCGCGCCTCAATGAGGAATTCAAAGTCCTCTGTAACGGGCACGACATACTCGTGGCGCTCCCACTTCTTGCGAATCTGGAAGTAGCGGAGGATCTCGCCCGAGACGTCGGATTCTAGGGGTCTCTTTACCAGGGAACGGAAACGCTCTTCGGCCTTTTGAAAATAGGCGTCCTTCGCGGCGATATAGAGAAACCGGAAACTCTTGAGCTGACGGAAGAGCCCCTGGTAAGCCCCGAGATGCGAAACGAAATGGGACGATGTTTCAAAGCCGGAATCCACGTAGCTCAGGGTGACCACAGGGGGAGCACCTGAGAAAGGCGAAGAAAGAAACAGGGGAAACTTATCGACGAAATAGCGGAGGGTCGGCTGGCTTTCTGGACCGCCCTCGTAGACCTTGGCCGGCAGAGAGTCCCTCGGGACTCCCAGTTCATCACAAAAGAAACGGACCTTGTCCTGCTCCGTTTCGAAGTACTTCAAATCCTGGTTGGCGAGAATGAAGTCCAAAAGCACGAGGCGGGAACGCATGAAATCGAACGAGTGCCGTTTGCGGTTGCGCAGGTTGTCCTTGTCGATCTGTCCATAGAGGGTGCGGGAAAACAGATGAAAGATGGAGCCCCTGCGCATGTAATCCCGGATCGTGGCATGACCGCGCTTAAGGACTTTCTCGGCGAAAGAAGTAGGCCTTTTTCCGTAGGCAGTGCCGGTGAAGTTTCGGAACTGTCCCAAGGTGAAGTACCCAGAGTGGACGGCAACGATATAGAGAAAACGGGCCTCTGATTCGGTGTAACCGAATTCCTTGATTCGTTCGATGTGGTTTGTGGGAAAGTTCATAGCGACAAGATCTCCGTCAATTCACGCTGAGAAGGGCCTCTACCGTGATCTCGCGAGGCTCGGTCCTGGCAGGGATTCTTCCAAGAACAAACATCTCGTTGCCCTGCCCCTCGATCTTCTCTGCGGCCTTTTGATGGAGCCGGTAGAGATCGGCGTCGTGGCTTCGCGGGGCCTCGTGAATCCGTGGTAGAGAACCTGACCTTTGCCGGTGCTCTGGGTACCGGCGAGGAAACGATGGCCGTTCTTGGTTGCGGGGCCCAGGCACATGGCGAAGAAGAAGAGCTTTCGCTCGGGTCCGAGGATCGTCAGTGATAATGACCGATGCACTCTGTTGATTGTTGATTCGTGGTCGCCGCCATATGCTTCTCCCTGCAGAAGCCGGTGTTTCAGGTGCCGGGAAAAAGCCAAGACAGGAAGTTCACTGCCGCGATGGCGATTCCGGCGCCGAAAAGCACGCCGGCAGACACACGCTTCGGGTCCGGCCATGACAATCGCAACCAAGGACAGCCCCCGTGCAATCGTGCTCGTACACGCTGCAGGACGCTCACGGCGTTTTCCCAAGGGGATTGGCCATTCACCTGCGCAAATGCCGCTGATGCAAGATCAGAGACGGATTTCTTTCGGAAGGCTTTCTTCCTTGCCGGCGAGTTCCTTTCAGATGATGCGAGCCGGGCACCGCATCGGGATTCAAAGGCCAAGGGGCAGCCCGGCGGCGGCTCGCCGCAACTTCAACTTTCGGCTCCCTACGCTCACCGTCCTGCTCAACCACGTCCGGCGAGAGGTTACCTGAGCCCACACGAGTACGCCCAATCGCCGGGTGGCAGAATCGCGAATGTTGTCAGCAAGTTCCGATCAGTTCTGCTGTCATTTTCCGTCACTGCGGGTCGGCGAGGAATCTAGCGAGAGTTGCCCTCTAATAGTACTAATGGGCAAGAAACCGGCAAAACATTTCAAAGAAAAATGTTTCACGTTCTGACTGTTTATTTCGCCTCGTTCGCCGTTTCTTGCTCGACCCCGTCATCAGGCAATTGGTTTTAGTACCAGCGCTACGTTTTGAAGTCGCTGCATTGATTCTGTGAACACCAATGAGAACGGCGCGTTCGGATAGCACGGTACGCCGATCCTGAATCTCCTTCGCGCCAAAGCACGCTTGAGTGCAAGTCCCGCTGGGGTGCATGAACCCCGTTGCTAGCCCGTGACGGGCACTTTTCCGAGTAGGCTACACGTCAACTTGAACACGGATGAGATTTTGGCGAGCCATAACCCCTTTCCATTCCGTAAAAGTAAGCCAGCTTCTCATTTCCAAATTTTTCATTTGTGCTAGACTCTGTACAGGAGATAGAGTATGCGAATTGGAATGGTTTCTGCTCTCTCTGTCTTACTCCCCTTGATTTACTCTCCGCGTCCAGCAGCAGGTCAGTTCAATCCTGCCAGTCCTCAGTCCGTTCGCCAGGACGAATCTAATCCGGCGGGCGGAGGGTTGTGGGGGAAGCAAGTGTCATCGACGCCGGAGCAAGCACTGGACTCAACACTGGCGACGTTGAAGGAAGGGCGCGCTTCACAGAGTCATCTAAGCCAGGGGCTTGCGCACGTAATGATGAGACTGGCAGAGGACAATCCCCGCGAACCGTGGCCCGTTTTAGTGAGCTTTACGGACAAACTCACCCGAGAGTTGACTGGCAGGCAACTAAACAATGCCCAGATAACAGCGATGCGGGAGTGCCTGATCGAAGTGATGCGCAGAACAGGAACGAGCAACGCTGGTTTGGCAAGCCGTCTCCAGCAAACGTTGATCGGTATTGGCATCGGCTCTGAGAAGACGCAACTCATTGTTAGGGACTTCATCGCGCTTAGAGAGGCCGTCCAAGGGCCAGACGATTCCCCCCTCGTAAAGTAAACCCGCGCTGAACGCGAGAATCTGCCTTTTGGGTACGCTGAGTCCTGACGCCGTAACCGGAAAAGTGGATTCTGCTAGTTTCCGGTTACGGGTGCGGCCTTCTGCGTGGCATTTGAATGATTCTTAATCGAGGGAATCAATCGAAAACACGTACCAGTCGTCGCCCAGGAAAACGTGAAGCCCCTTGTCCCTCCCAATCACGGTGTCCTTGGTCAGATTTATCTCACGGGGGAGGACCAACGACACCTCTGCGACTAGTCGCGCACTACGATCCTCCAAACTGAGAAGATTGCACGCAGTGCGCCGGTCGCTGTAACCTCCGTATAGCAGAACCTTATTATCCCCAACTGCGAGCGTGCGCCCACCAGAAAAGTCTGTATTCCAGCAACGAACGCGCCAGTTTGAATCAATAAGGGCGATGGGGAAGCCTGTGTAGTAATGACTCCAAACGCCGCTACTGGAAACATTCAAGGCATAACAATCGGCTATGTGATCGAACCCATCGGGAGGCTCATAGTCCCACATCTTCTGGCCTGACTTATTGAAACAAGAGAGCCCCGCTGCTCCGAACGGGCCTCCTGCATACTGCCATCCGAAGTTGCCGAATACCCCTTCATCGAAGTAGCCGACCCAGATGCGCCCTTCGGCATCCGTTTGAACGTGGTTTATGCCGTCTCCAAGCAAGAACTCTCGGGTCTGCCTGCCATCTTGGTCGTAGACTCGGGCGTTCATCTCATGGCTACCGTCAGGATTCCGGGAGCACCGAGAAGCGACCACTAAGATTTCGCCGTCAGGAAGCATTTCAATTTGGGGGAAAGTGGCTGTCAATCCTAACAACCGTGTCTCTCGTGAACCTGAATGCTCGGAGACTGAAAAAATGGAAGAGTATTCACTGTCTGTATGAGTTTTTGGAAAAGAAGCGCAACCAGGCTGCTCCACTCTCGCTACCAATGCGTCAGCCGATCCTTCGCTTGTGAGCAAACGGATCGCATCTCCGCTAAAGCCCACCGAGATAGATGACGTTTTGAACCCATTGGGTCGCGCCAATCTACGAGGCGGGCCCGAAGGATGCAACTCAATACTCTTTGTGGCGGAAGCCATCTCGAATGTTCCTACTCAGTTGTATATCAGAGAATCTCGCTCGTGGGGATGCCTAGAGAAATGTATTTCTGACAAGGTGGTCGGTTACTTCGACGATTAACGCTAGTGCTGAATCGGAGGCGCGTTTTCGCGAATACGTGAAGGCAGGCACAGTGCTCTGCGCGCGTCCGATTCAGCCGTTTGAACTAACGCGGTTACCGGAAGTTTGCTCTCAGCCCAGACCGATTGGCCGATTAGCCGTAAGCATTGAGCGATCAAGACCGACGATGATACCCTCAGCGGTACGTATGACAACCACGTTCATCCATCATCCCGGCCTGTCCGGCCCGTTCGGCGCTTTGATGGACGAGTACGCGCGCGCTGCGGAGGACTTCTGCCGCGTGGTCGAAAGTTTCGATCTCCTCCGGTTCGACGCCGAGCGGCCATCGAACAATCCGAGCACGATTTCGCCGCGCGCGATTTGCCTCCACGTGATTGGCGCGGCGCATCGATACGCGCACTACATCCGCAAGGCGCTCGGCGTTGAGTTCGTCGAACGATACGAGGCCGATCCAGCGCGGTTGCACTCCCCACGGGATGTCCGAGGTTTGTTAACTGATGGAATCGTGTTGACGGAGCAAACCGTCGAGCCACTGCTGAAGGCAACCGAGCAAGAAATTCAGGCGCTGTCATTCGCGGTGCGCTGGGGTCCGCGATACGACCCGGAGATGATCCTCGAGCATGCGGTTTGCCACTTGCTGCGCCATCGCCGACAATTGGAGCGCTGGTAGTTGTATACGGGCAAGAAATGGGTATGAGGGCAGGCAAAGTCCCGATTAACGCTAGCGTCGAAGTGGAATCGGCCCAAAACCTCGTGTCCAGTTTCGTGACCACTCAGGCGTCTAGACCTAGCGCCACGTCAATTGCATGCTAAGCTCGGTTAACAAGAGAGTTGCGGCAAGCTATGCGCTACAGATTAAGCTGCCTCTGTGTTCTCGTTTCCGTGTGCTTTCAACTCATTGGGTGTAGCCAACCGCCTATGTCGGTAAGCCCTAACGCGCCGACTCGCAAGATTTCTGTCATGGCCGACGGTCGCATCGCGGTTGACGGCTCCCCCGCCACAATAGATTCGGTTCGTGTCTCGCTCAAGCGATTGGCCGAGAAGAAGGGCGTCGTCTGGTATTACCGGCGGATCGGCTTGGACACATCGCGCTGGGCGACGTGTGGGAGGCGGAGAGAGAAGCGCTGGATGCTATGGGAAAGTCCGGGGCCGTTGCGTTGCCCGAGATATTGCAAGTGGATTGCAAGTAATGGATGAGCCCCTCGTGCCCTATGACGGCAAGACGATCAAGGCGCTCGTAGAAGCTGCCGGAAAAGGTAGCGGAAAGCTATTGCATGCCAGATTGCAGCAGGACTTGATTTACTGGAAGGCTGTTGGACCAACGTTGACGCCACATTGGTTGGACCAGCTGGGCGAGCCGGGGTCGTCGCTCTTCGTGAAGTTTGTAACCGGGCTTACCGGAGAGCATTCCACGCAAAAATGAAAGCGATGAAGCAGAAAACAACACCCCACGCTACGACGAAAACCATCAACACCTTCTTCGTCGGTTTTCGCCATATCTCCCGTTGTGGCTCAAGAACCGATAACAGGGCATAGAACAGCACAGGCAAGCCAAGGAATATTTTCGCCGCGACCCACCAATTTTCTTTTGTCATGCGGGCAATCCACAACTTTCATTAGGCAACGGTAATTGTGGGCTATCCGATGTCCGGTTACGCGACCAGGCGTGTGACGACGACACGATAGCTTCCGAGCGGAGTGGTATACTTCCACGGAATGTAGGAGCAAATGAAATCTTCCGCTATCTTCCCGCCTAATGTTCTTGTGCCGGTTCTTGTGTGTTTGGGGATGACCTTTGCAGCAGGCGTCACACCGGCTCAATGTCCGAATAGGGGCACGGTGTTCGAGGGCGAGGTCTCCACATCGCAAGGAACGCCATATCAGGCTAAGGCACTCAGAACGATCGTGACCTACGGCGGCGATGGCACGAAACGCACGGTAGTGGCCAAGGCGAACCTTTTTAGGGACAGCGCTGGACGCACAAGGATAGAACGATTTTACGATGGCACTGCGGAGCCTTCGGAGAACGTTCCGGGGGATATTTTGATTGATGACAGCTGCGGCACATCTGTAATTCTCCTGCCGGCCCGGCAGACGGCCAAAATCACCAAACGCGTCCTGTCTGCCAAAATATCCGACCGACCTTTCTGCCGGGAGATTGATTTGAAGAACCCTCCCTACGTAGGCCCAGAGGGAAAGTTTGAAGACCTTGGACACAAATTGGTCGACGGCGTAGAGATTCGAGGTGAGCGTTGGAGCACCTACAGTTCTGCTCAGGCAAAACTAACCGGTGCGCCGCCCGTATCTGTTCTTGAAGACTGGTGCTCGATTTCACTGGATTCGCCGATGGGCGGTTATATGTTGAGCGACAAGCCGAAGAGAGAAATTACGACAGTCATCAGCGATATAAGGCAGATCGAGCCTGACCCAGCGTCATTCGAGATTCCAGAGGGATACAAAATAATATCTGCCGGTGAAGGCACCGCTGCCTCTAACCTGAAGGCCAGTCCGCCAGGCGCCTCACCGCCGCAATAAACTTCAGACCCGGAACGTTTTGTAGGGGTGCCACCAATTCCCGCGGAAATTGATTTGCTCATGTGAACTGGCAGCAATATCTCGTACATTACCACGAGGAGCGCAATCACCAGGGCAAAGACAACCGGATCTTGTTTCCTTCGCGGCCGGAAGCAAGAAGGAACAAAGGAGCAGTGCGGTGTCGAGAACGACTGGGAGGTCTGCTGCAGTACTACGAGAGGGAAGCGGCATAAAGTCGACGTGACAGCGGGCGCTGGGCTCACAATCAGCGCATATATTAAGGATACTGGGAATGTCCCATCGCAAGAAGACCCCCGGCCTGATTTATCATCGAGACAAGCAGGGCAATGCGTTCTGGCTGAGGGCGGCGACTATAGTAGGACGAGGTTTTTGTCCATACGGGGTTCTCTTCGGAAACGGCGCGGGCGGTCCGCTGATGCGGTTTGGCCCATTCCGAGCTGGGCGAGACTCGTGTGTCTTTTCGTCGCTGGTTTCTTCGCGGCGGTCGCAGTTTTGTTTTTGTCCGTGCCTTTCCTAAGTGAATCCAAGGGATTAGTCTAAGACTCGCGAGAACGGCAAAAATCGGGGCAGCAATTTCAGTGACTTACGCTCACTGCGGAAACTACCCTTTGGGGCCACAGCGTATTTTCAATGACTTAGCGAATTCGCCGCTGTGGCGAGCAGCATCACCCCGAAATTATTTCAGCTTTGCGTACTCCGCCTTGGCAGCTATGAGGATGGGAATGTCAGGGTCGGCGTCTTTCCATAGCGCGAGGAAATCCTGATAGGCCTCCTTGCCTTTGGCAGTGTCGCCTTGCATGGCATAGGCCCTGCCAATTTGGAGATGCGCGAGTGCACCGATGGGTTCGTTCCCTACAACACCACGATGGTCGAGGATTTTCTGAAACTCAGCCACTGCTTCGCTGCTCTTATGCGCGGCTAGATATGCTTGGCCGCGCACATATACGGGATATAGAGCGGCGTCTTTTCCCAGCTCGTATGGGGCGGCGGTCTGAAGAGCGTCAATTGCTTCAGCAGCATCGTTGTGGCTGAGCGCGAGCTGAGCGCGAAGCGTTGGCAGCCAAATCAACTGCACGTCCGTACCCTCCGGAAAACGGTGGTCCAAATCATCGGCCAGCGCCTTTGCCCGGGCTGCATCTCCTGCCGAGGCGAGCGCCAGCGCCGCTCCGTATTGCACATACGGGCCGATCGAAAGCCCGAGCGCAGACGCAGCAAGCTGGCGCGCCTCAGCCGCATTTCCGAATAGGGCCTCTCTCACGGCCGCATGCGCTTCATAGCCCGCCGCCCCTTCCTTCTCATCTGCACGTTCGTCTGAAGCAACTGCCCGATGGGAGAGCGCCCGGGCCTTTCCAAGCTGACCGTAATAGGCGGCCGTATCAGCTTCGGTTCCCAGCATGTCTTCCCCTCCGGGGTTGCTCTCCCACCATGCTATTTGTTGTTGCATCGCGGCCGAATTGCCTTCCAGAAAAGCAAGCCAGTACAAATGTTCGTGAACATCATAAGTAGCGACCTTCGCCTGCGCCTCTCCGACTGCGGCGCGGGCCTCCTCAAGGCGATTCAAATCGAGGTAGCACCATATGAGGACGTAATAACTTATGGGGGAGGGTTCGAGGCTAACCGCCTCGCGCAAACCAACCAGCGCCGCGTCATATTGTCCGAGGCCTATATTGATGAGAGCTAGGTCGTGCACCGGGGTCGAATCTCGAGGATAAGCTTGTCTCCAAAGTTCATAAGTCTGACGAGCCTTTCCCAAGTCGCCGCTGACATGCTCATAGTAGTGAGACTCGATGTAGAAATTCTCCCGCTCGCTTACGCGCTGCCGAAGAGCGTAAGCCTGCTGTAGGCTCTCGGCGGCTAGGCCTTCTCCCCCCATATTGAAAAAGCTTGTTCCGAGTGCGGCGTAGGCCATAGCGAACTTCGGATCGAGACGGATGGCTCGCTGCAACAATGGCACGGCGTGCGGACTGTCAGTTCTCCGCGCCAAGCTGTACGCCTTAAGTGCTTCAAGCGACGGCGTAGTGGCTTGCTCAAGAGGGGTATCAAATTTCTGCACGGTGCTCAGCGACTCGCCCAGCTTGGTTCGAATGTCGGAAGCAACCTTCCCCAGAGAATCGAGAACATGGTCCTTATCAGGCACTTGAGCTTCCGTGCTGGCCAACACTTCTCCGTTGGCGCAGTTGACAGCCTTGATGGTTAGAAGGTAAGGCGTGCCAATTTGCCCTATTGAGCCATCGAGGACGGCGGCGCTCCCTGTCCGCTCACATACCTCCCGTGCAGTATCCGCTGTGAGCTTCGCATCGGGCTTCTGAGCCATCATCTGTAAGGTCTGCTGGACTCGTTGGTCGGAGATGATGCTGAGAAACGGCGACTGGTCGAGCTGGACAGCAAGCCCCTGCCGCAGGGTGCCGTCGAACACCGAGTCGCCTGTTGTGTTCGTGAAGTCCCCGAGGACGACGGTGTCCTTGTCCGTTAGCGCGTGGGCTTTGCGAGTGAAAAACAACCAACCGCCCACGGTCAGCCCGGCAACCACAATTGCGACGCCAGTCGTCGCCATCCATCGAAACCTAGCGGATTTCTCGGCGGGCTTCACTCCGCTCTCTGCCGCCACGGCTGTCCGGCCCGATTCTGTGTCGCGCCTTAACCGCTGCAAGTCGGTGTGCATGTCGGCTGCATTCTGGTAGCGCAGCTTGCGGTCCTTCTCCAATGCCTTCGTGATGATTTCCTCTAACTTTGATGGAACGTCGGGATTCAACCGGACAGGCGGCACGGCCGCTCGTTCCAAAATCGCGTTCGCGATGACGCCGGAGGTCTCGCCCCGGAAGGGCAGGACTCCTGTCACCATCTCGTAGAGCACCACGCCGAAGGAAAACAAGTCCGAGCGTGCATCAAGCTCCTCACCCCGCACCTGTTCTGGGGACATGTACGCGATGGTGCCAATCGTCGTGCCGGGTCGGGTGAGCTGCTCTAGCTCGCTGACGGTGGGCATCGCCGAAAGATTCACGGCACCGCCCGTTGGTGCCAGCTTCGCCAGCCCAAAATCCAATATTTTGGCGTGACCGCGCTCCGTGACAAAAATGTTGGCAGGCTTGATGTCGCGGTGGACGATCCCTTTAGCGTGCGCCGCATCCAATGCGTCCGCGATCTCAATCCCCAAATCGAGCACCTGCTCAAGCGGCAGCGGCTTGCCGGAAATGCGGTGCTTCAACGTCACGCCTTCCAGAAACTCCATCGCAATGAATTGCTGGCCATCTTGCTCGCCGATGTCGTAGATAGTGCAGATGTTCGGGTGATTGAGGGCGGATGCTGCCTGAGCCTCGCGGCGGAATCGTTCCAGAGCGTTGGAGTCGTGGAGCATTTCGGAAGGCAGGAATTTCAAACCCACAGCCCGATGGAGGCGCGTGTCCTCAGCTTTGTAAACGACACCCATCCCGCCGCCCCCGAGTTTTTCGAGGATGCGGTAATGAGAAATGGTTCGCCCGATTAGAGATGGGGAGTCGGCCATTTGGCGCTCATCTTAGGTTGTGGCAAAAAGCAAGTCAACGAAGAGGGAGACCTTGCGGGCGAAGTCCAGATTAACCCCGTAACCATCAGAGTTGGTACTGTGACAGCAGATGAATGGCTATTTTTTCTTCTTGGCGGCCTGATATGCAGCGCACGTGCTCAAGTGTGCGTCCTGCGCTCCATAACTCCATCCGTGGTAACGGCGCGCCCTCTGTCCTTCTCCGGCTCACTTTAGGGGTCATCTCACCGCGCCCATTGATGCTCATCGATCTCACCTCAGGCTAAGCGCGTCACTGGGCATTCTTGGGTGGTGGTGGTGGATTAACATAGCGAGGCGCAGCACCTCCGAATCGAATTGTCTGGAATATCTTTAGCGTTAATTCCTGTTGCGTGGTTGTGAGGTCTTTGCCCCAAAGACAGAGCCCATTCGAGTCACCGACATTGTGAAAATATACAGCCGTGAGGCCATGGCCCGACGTTCTTGGACTAACTATTTTTGCAGGAAACCCGCCGATGGACTCATGAGCGATAACATAGGCTGGTTTCTTGGCGTCTTTAAGGTCGTTTGAGTATCCACCGAAGTCAAAGCGGAGCGCAACGCCGTCACCTAAAAACTCGCCAACATACGAATCTACCCCTGTGAGCTGGTGAAACTCCCATCCCGGCGGAGCCGAAATCGAGAACGGACCAGCATCAACTTTACGCCAACTGCTTCTTGAGGAAAGGGATGGCGCTTGACACTGGCCGTGCAATGTCACGTCCGACTTAGCTGTGTATTCACCTCGCTCATGGTCGTAGAAGAAGTCGCTCGGGATTTTCAACGACGTGCGGTCCTTCTCGACGCCATCTGCTTTAATAAGTCTGACAAGCAGGCTCTTGGGCCGCCTGTGGCATTTATCTCCGCCAAAGAGTCCTGATGATGAGTAAGTATCGAACGCCATGCGACCGCTGAACATTGCGCCTTGAACGTCGATTGAGGTCTCCCCAGATGCGTCGGGTTGATGGTCAAAGAAAATCAGCGTGGCCAGCACCTTGTCGTCCGGTTCAAAAAAACAGTCAATCTTGCCTCGAACTTGTACTGAGTACGTTGGGCACTTTGCCCAAAGCGGGTTTGCCAAGCATATGAGAAATATGGACAGAAGTCGTGCTCCCAAATTGAGGGCTGAGGTTCGGGAGGGCTTCATGTCGCAAGCATGGGCGATGGCTTTCCAGTAGTCCAGTTTGTGCCGAGGACGGCGGTCGAATCAGTCACATGGCTGATTAACGCCGAAACCGTCGATGTGGATTTTCAAGTTTCCAACAATCCGAGTACACGCTCACCTGTCCTCGAAGAGCCTCGTTCTTGTCTCTTTACGGACATTAGCCCTCGACAAATCGAACCGGAGCGCAGCACTCGCCGTAGAATATAACTAGCATCGTCTTGAGGTTGGGCTTACTTCGGTAAGCGCGGTTGGGAGGCGTAACTGATGAAGAAGCTCTATGCCATGGTCTTTATTTCTCTGCTCGCGATTTCCAGCAGAGCAGGCGATCTCGCTAGTTCATTCGGTTCTGCGCAGGAATTCGTAGAGACCCGCATTCTAGGCTGCTTTCTGAAGAACGATGAATTCGGTCTTGGTGACTGCCATGCGCTGGGCCTTGAGCAGCAGGTATGCGAGATTCTTGTAGCCGCGGCCCCTTCTAACGAGGCTTTTGATGTTGCCGTTGATGGCTTCCACCACTCCGAAGCGTACT
>Ga0207046_10232_pt1 | contig 15404 bp, 15 predicted proteins | sample Alteio_BWMinCont_66_FD_153303 | JGI IMG/M metagenome (GOLD analysis project Ga0207046, IMG submission 153303) | Enriched cells from forest soil in Barre Woods Harvard Forest LTER site, Petersham, Massachusetts, United States -... | ecosystem: Environmental > Terrestrial > Soil > Temperate forest >...
AGACGTCCGGATTGCCGTCGTACTCACCGGTGAAGGCGATCCATCTGCCATCCGGCGAAAATTTCGGGTAGAGCTCGTCGCCGACGTGCGACGTGAGCCGACGCGCTGCGCCACCGTCGCGGGAGGCGATCCACAGGTCACCGGCGTAGGCGAAGACGACCTTGTCCTTCGAGATGTCCGCGAATCTTAAAAGGCGGGTGGGGCCCGCGGGCGCTTGATCCGCGGCGCCTGCGGATGGCGCATGACCGGACAGTTCCGACAAAGCCGCAAGACAAGCGATCGCGGCGACAGCTAGCCGCAGCAACGCGTTTTGACCAGTAACGATCCGGTTCATTCTTGTCATCCTTCGAGACAGAGATCTCCCAGTGTAGCCGACAACCTACATGGACGGGCGCCGCCGCGAATTGTTTCGCTGCGGGCAAGGATTTTCAACTGATGGTCCATCGCTTTGCCGGAAACTCTTTCGATAGACACCGTACAATCTCGGCGGTAGCACTCGGAACCTCGGCATCGAGGCGTGTTATCATCATCCTTCAAGCCAGTGTCCGCCAAGCAAAATCTGTCCTTGCCGCGCCCGCGCGGCCTCAGCGTTTTCTGCCAACTCATGGGTTTTGCTCTGCTGTTTTTGCCGTCGCGCTTGCGGGCGGAATCACTCGAGGATGCGGCGCACGAGCTGGCCATGAAAGTGTGCTTGGCAGCGCACAAACAACCGGTCAAGGTTGCCTGGCGGGAAGCTCCTCAGCCCTCTGGCTATTTGTCTGATCGGCCGAAAAAGGTATTCCTTGACCAGATTTCTGCTTGCGGGATGGAGGCAGCCGAAAACTCGGACGCTCCGATTTTAACGGTCACAATCGAGGTCACTCCGTCCAAAGTTCTGTTGATTGCCAGTTCCACGGAGGCGGTGAGCCCGCAGATTTACGTGATCGAGGTTCCGTGGGCTTCCTTATTTGTGGCCCGAGAAACAGCGCCAGCGCCCCAGCTTAAGCGGGAACGTTTGTGGCAACAGGAAACGCCAATTCAGAGCGCCTTAGAGTGGCAGGACCCCACCACCGAGGAGCGATTTCTTTTCTTGTTGAGTGAAAGCTTGTTTATGCGTTTTGATTTTGAAAACGGCGCTTGGAAATGGATGGATTCCGCGCAATTTCTGCCGGTCGGGCCTCGTCCCCGCGCCGGGGAAGCGAGCCTCTTCTACAGTCATGCGAAAGAGCGCGTCGAACTCGTCCTCGGCAAAAAAGTTTGCGATCTCGATCTGACCTCACACTTTAGCTATACCTGCACGGGTACGGAGGTCCAGGACAGGACCACGGAGCTGTCATCCACCTGCGACGAATCCCCCCGATATCTTGTGACCGGCAAAGGCGACTATACACAGACAGATCGAATCACTCTGGCAAGTGCCGCGGGGGCCGCAGCTGCGGCCGATGAAACCTATCGGGGTTCTCTGGACATGCCTGGGCCGGTGCTCGACATCAGCGTGGCAGAAAATGCCAAAGCCGCAGCCGCGGTGGTGAAGAATCTTTCCACAGGGAATTATGAGGTTTATCGAATCACGGCTGTTTGCAGCAACTAGTTTGTTGTCGCTCGCTACGCGAATTCTTCTGGGTTCGCCGGCAACCGCCGCGACGCATCCGAAGTATGGCGGGACGCTGCGCGTGGAAGTGCATGCTCTAAGCGTGTCGCTTGACCCACGCGAGTGGCAAGCGGGATCGCTCGAATCCGCGACGAATCAGAAGATGGCGGAGCTGGTGTTCGAACGCCTGCTGGCGCTAGATAGTTACGGGCGATTTCAGCCTGCGCTGGCGACCGAGTGGTCGCACGATGGCTCGACGAAACGCTGGCGGTTTTTGATCCGCGCGGGCGTCAAATTTTCTGACGGTACGGCGCTCGGTGCGGAGGATGTCGCTCTGGCGCTCCAGCCGCTGCTTCCGGCGACACAGCAAATCTCCGCGTCCGGAAATGTCATGGTGATTCAGTCAAGCGTGCCGGCGCCTGACTTGTTGGAGCAGCTTGCTTCTGGACGGTACTTTGTCTATCGAGCGCTGCCAAGAGGTGTGCTCGTCGGGACAGGGCCCTTTGTTTTGGGAGAAGTACAGAGGGGCGGTGGACAGGACGCGGAGCAGAATCCCGGGTCGTCACCGTCCGAGACTTCGGGCGCCCGGACCTCGCCAGGCGGAGGCGGACATCTTTACTTTCGAGCAAACCAGGAGGCTTGGACCGGCCGGCCGTTTCTCGACGGGATTGACGTCACGCTCGGTGTGCCGCCGCTGCGTGCCATGTTCGATGTACAACTCGGAAAGGCGGATTTGATCGAGCTTGTGCCTGAACTCGTGCCCCGTGCAAGGCAAGCCAATCTGCGCGTGTGGTCGTCGGAGCCGCTCACCCTGTACGGCTTGCGATTTGACGATACGCAGGTCGTGGCGTCGGATGTTCGTCTGCGTGAGGCATTTTCGCTTTCGCTCGACCGAGGCACCATGGCCAACGTGTTGCTGCAGAAGCAAGCCGAACCTGCAGCAGCCCTTTTGCCCGAGTGGCTCTCGGGATATGCTTTCCTCATCGGCGTGGACACCAACCTAGAACGCGCAAAGGAATTGCGGCGCGCGCTTCCTGCGAGTGAAGCTGCGGGAGCGGCCCCCCTGCGGTTGCGCGTTGATCCGGCGGGCGATCTGGCGAAACTCCTCGGAGAGCGGGTAGCGGTGAATGCCCGCCAGGCGGGGATCTCTGTCGAGGTCCTCCCGAGCCCCGTCCCGCGTGCAGGCGCAGCGACCACGGCTCGCTCTGATCCTCCGGCGGGTGTTCACCTTTTCGCCTGGCACTATTCATCTCTTTCCCCGCGCGCCGAACTCGATTCTCTTGTTGCGGCATATAATCTGACTGAGCCTTCCGCGGTGAATGCCGCGAGGACGGACGACGAGCAGCTTTACGCTCGCGAGCGGCGGGTTCTGGAAGACCGGCGTGTGCTGCCGCTTATCGTGGAGGCGGAATCCGTGGGGCTTGGCGCTAGCGTCCGCGATTGGATGCCCCGGCGCTGGGGCGAATGGCATCTCGACGATGTTTGGCTGGAGCTTCCCGAGCCGGCTGCGGCGGACCCTCGGAATACGGGAAATAGCGCGGTAGAAGCTCTACCGCAACCGCGGCCCGCTGCGCCCGGAGCAAAGCCATGAGCTTTCGCACAAAATTGTTTCTGGTTTTTCTGATCACCGTGCTTGCGTCGGTCTCGCTAGTAGCCTATGGCGTGACGCACTATACGCAAGCCGCGTTCGAAGAAGCAGACGCGCAACGGACCGAAGCGCTCGTGGCGCAGTTCAACACGGAATATGTCGAGCGAGGCGACGAGATTGTTCGGCAGGTGAAAGACGTCACCGATGCGCAGATCACGCTAAATGTGGCCATCGATTTGGCGAGGCCGGCACCGGACTTCTCTCTCTTTGTGCATGATGCCGCCGGCGCCGCACAGGATCATGGGCTGGATTATATGGAGTTCGTGAGTTGGGACGGCACACTGGTCTCTTCCGCACAATACCCGGCGCGTGTCGGCTATAAAGACGAATGGGTTACGTCCAACAAGAATTGGGCTGACTCCGCGCCATTCTTGAGGAAGGAAGAGTTGCCGGACGGGGTGGCCATCTCACTGACGGTAGTCCGCACGCTTCCCGGTGGAAACAATAAGGACATGTACATCATTGGCGGGCGACGGCTCGACCAGAACTTTCTTGCCTCCCTGGTCCCTCCTGCGGGGACGCGCGTTTTGCTATACCGCAATCTGGAGCCCGGCTTCGTGGCATCGGCGCTCACGGACGCGAGCGGCCCCTTCGAACAACCGGAGCGGCTCCAGCCGCTGATTGAAGAGATTCAAAAACAGCCGCGGCCGCTGGTTCGAACCATGGATTGGTCTAGAGATGCTGCCGCAGCCGAATCGTTCCATGCCATTCCGTTGATGGGCCGAAACAATGAACTTCTTGCCGTGCTTTTGCTCGGTAGTTCGCGCAGAGAGCTCGTGCTGCTGACGCGCCACATTTTGCAGATCGCTGCTGTGGTTGCGGGCGTGGCGATTTTGATCGGATTGCTGATTAGTTTGTGGGTTTCGGCACGCATCACGCGGCCGCTCGAGGAGCTGGCGGCGGGCGCGCGCGAGGTGGCCTCCGGCCGATGGGATACCGTGATTGACTTGCGCGGGCGCGATGAAATTGGGCAGCTTGCTTCCGCGTTTAATGAAATGACCAAAACGCTGGGGGCGCAGCGCGAGCAACTCGTCCAGACGGAGCGGGTAGCCGCGTGGCGCGAACTGGCGCGGCGCTTGGCGCATGAACTTCGCAACCCGCTCTTCCCGCTGCAAATCACCGTTGAAAATTTGCAGAAAGCACGGCAATTGGACGGTAAGCAGTTCCTCGAAGTCTTTAACGAATCCACGGCCACGTTGAAAGCAGAACTCGCCAATCTCAACACCATTGTCGGTCGCTTCAGCGATTTTTCGAAGATGCCGGCGCCGCAGTTTACGCGGGTCAACGTGAACGAAGCGCTGCGCAATGCCGTGCGCCTGTTCGAACCGCAGTTCACCGCTGTGGGCAAGCCGCCAGTCATTCCGGAATATTTTCTGGCCGAGCCTGTGCCGGAAATCGACGCGGATGCCGACCTTCTGCACCGCGCGTTTCAAAATCTGGTGTTGAACGCTCTGGACGCCATGCCCGCCGGTGGCACGCTGACCATGCGCACTACCGAGCACGAAAGCCACGTTCGAATCGAAGTGACGGACACCGGCAAGGGACTCACGCCGGAAGAATGTTCCCGGCTTTTTACGCCGTACTACACGACAAAAGTGCAGGGAACCGGCTTGGGTCTGGCGATCATTCAGTCGGTGGTCAGCGATCATCACGGCACCATTTCCGTTTCGAGCGACGAAGGGCGCGGCACAACGTTTCGCATCGAGCTGCCGCAGCGACAATCCGAGCATCCGCCGGCCCGGACGGAGGAAACCCCAGCCGAGCGAAAGCCGCCCCCGAGCTTCACCTTGGCCGCCTCCGACTGACGCGCCGCCGCAAAGGACATTGGTTTGCCACGCAAAGCTCACCTGCTGCTCGTCGACGATGACCCCAACACGCTGGCCTCGCTGGCGAGAGCGTTTCGCCTCGCCGGCCATGAAGCGACTGTTTGCGACAATGCGCCGCGCGCTCTGGAGCTCCTGCGCACGGAAACTTTTGACTTGATTCTTTCCGACGTGGTCATGCCCGGCAAGAGCGGCATCGAGCTGCTCGAAGACCTGAAAAATGCCGGCTCAAAGACGCCTATCGTTCTTATCTCAGGCCAGGCCAATGTCGAGATGGCGGTGAAGGCGACGAAGCTCGGCGCTCTGGATTTCTTGGAGAAGCCGCTCTCGACAGAAAAACTGCTCCTCACTGTGGAAAATGCGCTGCGGCTTTCGCGTCTCGAAGACGAAAACCGCTCGCTGCGTCAGCGGCTCGGAAAGCACGAGTTAGTCGGATCGGGCCCGGCGATGAAAAAGCTGCTTGCTCAAATCGATCGCGTAGCCCGAAGCGAAACGCGCGTTTGCATTCTGGGCGAAACCGGGACCGGCAAGGAACTGGTGGCGCGAGCGATTCATGAGAAGTCGCAGCGCAGCGAGAATGCCTTCATCACGCTGAATTGCGCGGCGGTGCCGGCGGAACTCATCGAATCGGAACTTTTCGGCCATGAAAAAGGAGCGTTTACCGGCGCGGCGGCAAAGCATCTCGGCAAATTCGAACAAGCCGAGGGTGGCACGCTGTTTCTCGACGAGATTGGTGACATGCCCGTGTCTATGCAGGCGAAACTGTTGCGCGTGCTCGAAGAGGGAGAGGTCGAGCGCGTCGGCGGCGACAAGCCGATTCGCGTGAACGTTCGCGTGCTGGTTGCCACCCATCGGAACCTGGAAGATCTGGTGAAGCAGAACGCGTTTCGCCGCGATCTTTTTCACCGCATCTATGTTTTTCCGCTGGAGCTGCCGCCGCTGCGCGAGCGGCCGGAGGATTTCGGGGAGCTGGTGGCCCACTTAGGGCGGCAAGTGGCCGCGCAGAATGCTTGGAAAGAAAAGCTCTTTGCCGCAGATGCCATCGCGGAGCTCGGCCGCTACGGGTGGCCGGGGAACGTCCGCGAGTTGCGTAACGTGGTCGAGCGGCTGGTGCTTTTGTCGGCAGAAGATTCCATCACCCTCGCCGATGTGCGGCTAGTGCTGCCGGCCGAAGAGGCGGCCGGCGGTTCTTCAAGTTTATCGAGTGCCAGCGCGGCGCAATCGGGAACCCTCGCAGAGCGCAGCGAAGCCTTTGAAAAAGAGGTGCTGCTGGCGGAAATCAAGCGGCACAATTTTCACATGACCAAAGTTGCGCGAGCGCTGGGTTTGGAGCGCAGCCACCTGTACAAGAAGTGCCAGCAACTGGGAATTGACCTGCAATCCCTGCGCAAGCCGGACTGAAGACTCCCCCGCGCGCCCAGCGCTTGCTGAATCCAACTAAGCGTACCACACCCTCCTGTAAAGTATTGAAAACAGGGCGATTATTGTTCTTGACACAAATAGCAAAAAGTAATAGGTTATTTGCAGATTGCAATACGTAGGTTCTCCGATGACTCTCGGTAACAAACTCCGTTCGCTCCGCGCCGTCGAGGGTTCTCTGCGTGGTCTCGGCCGCCCGATGACGCAGCAGGAATTGGCTGAAGCCATGAAGCGCGAAGTGGGGCGCGGGCTAAGCCAGGCGTACCTCTCGCAAATCGAGAGTGGCACGCGGCCGCACTTGACGCACGGTACGCGCACGCTGCTGGCGCGTTTTTTCCGCGTTTATCCCGGTTTTCTGGTGGACGATCCGGAAGGCTACACGCCGGAGCTGCAGTCCGCGCTCCGCGCGGTCGACGCCAAGATCGACTCGTGGCTCTACGCCGGAGCGGAACAGTTTGCCGCCGATCCGGAGCTCCGCCGTGGCCTCTTGGTCATCGCGGAGAATGAAGATTCGCGCCGGGCGCTTTTGCTCCTGGCGGAGATTCTTCGCACGCCGGGCCTGGCGGATCGTCTCGGAGAAGTTTTGCATTCGGGTAAGCATCAGGCGAGTGGTCATCCACCGCCGAGTTCGCTCGATAACTGACCCGAAGGGGCCGCGTCCGGAATTCCAGTCTCGGCAGCGGGGTGCTGCGTTTCGGGGTGTCTTATGACTTGGTCTGACTTCTATCTGCTGTCGTTCCTGGTGGGCTTCTCGTTGAGCGTTCTGTCGTTCCTGGCGGGCGCGGTCAACTTCCATCTGCCGTTCCACGTGCACTTGCCTTTTCACGGAGCGCATCACGCGGGCGGCCTCACAGGAGGCGGTCACGCATCTGGCGTGGGCCCCAAGAGCGGCGCCGCTATCAAATCCGGCGGCCACATCTCCTGGTTCAACGCGTCGACGCTGCTGGCGTTTCTGGCGTGGTTCGGCGGCGTCGGCTACATCCTGACCAAGCACTCTCATTTTGTGGGACTCACCATTCTCGGATTTGCGCTGCTGGCAGGGCTCTTTGCGGGCCTGGTTGTTTTCCAATTCATGGCCCGCGTGGTGAAGGCCACTAGCACGCCGATGCTGGAATGGGACTACCGCGTGGAAGGAACCGTGGGAACGGTCAGCATGGCCATTCGCGAAAACGGGACCGGCGAAGTGATCTTCGAGCAGAACGGCGCGCGAAAAAGTACCGGCGCTCGCAGCGAAGATGGCACGAGTGTGCCCAAGGGAGTCGAGGTGGTGATCGCACGCTACGACGACGGAATCGCCTACGTGAAGCGGTGGGATGAGTACACGAAGTAGGCGCCACAGCACGAAAAGCGTTTCTTGGAATGGCGCACGATAGAGACAGTTCGGTCGGATAAAAAGGGAGGTCCACAATGTTGGATTTTTCGAGTGTATGGGTCATGGCCGGGTTGTTGGTGCTGGTGGTCATCGTGATTCTTGTGACGTTCGCAAAGATGTTGCGGAAGGTTGGACCGCACGAAGCACTGGTGATTTACGGCATTCGAGGACCGCGGACGATAACCAACGGCGGCACGATTATCCTGCCGATGCTCGAACAGTGCCGTGAGCTCTCGCTGGAGTTGATGTCGTTTGACGTGGCTCCTCAGCAGAGCCTTTACACCAACCAGGGCGTGGCCGTCACCGTGGAGGCCGTCGCCCAGCTAAAAGTGAAATCAGATCCGGTGTCCATCCGCACAGCCGCCGAACAGTTCCTCACCAAGCGGCCGGAGCAGCGCGAAGGTCTGATCCGGCTGGTCATGGAGGGCCACCTGCGCGGAATCATCGGCCAGCTCACGGTGGAACAGATCGTCAAGGAACCGGAAATGGTCGGCGACCGCATGCGTTCCACATGCGCGGCCGACATGAGCAAGATGGGACTCGACGTCGTGAGTTTCACGATTAAAGAGGTGCGCGACAAGAATGAGTACATCACCAACATGGGCCGGCCGGACATCGCGCGCATCAAGCGCGATGCCGAAGTAGCAGCTGCCGAAGCCGACCGCGACATCGCCATCAAGCGTGCCGAAGCAACTCGCGCTGCAGCCGTTGCGAAAGCACAAGCCGATCAGGAACGCGTCGCCGCCGAAACCGCCTCGATGGCCAAGCAGGCAGAAGCTCAGCGCGATCTGGACATCAAGAGGGCCAACTACCTCGAAATGTCAAAGAAGGCCCAAGCGACAGCGGACAAAGCGTACGAAATCGAGACCAACGTGATGCAGCAGCAGGTCGTTACCGAAGGCGTGCGCGTGCAGCAGGTGGAGCGCGAGTCTCAAGTGAAGGTGCAGGACGCGGAAATCGAGCGCCGCGAACGCGAACTCATCGCCACCGTGCTCAAGCCAGCGGAAATCGAGCGCCAGCGCATCGAGACGATCGCCAACGCGGAACGCCAGCGCTTAATCAGCGAAGCCGAAGGCCGCGCCTCTGCTATTCGCGCCCAGGGCGAAGCCGAAGCCGAAATCATCTTCAAAAAAGGCGAAGCGGAAGCCAAAGCCATGAACGTTAAGGCGGAAGCTTTCCAGGAGTACAACCAAGCCGCGGTCGTCGACAAGCTCATCAGCAGTTTGCCGGAAGTCGTGCGCGCTCTCGCAGAGCCGCTCAGCAAGGTCGACAAAGTCACCATCGTCTCAACCGGAAACGGCGACGCCGCCGGCGCTTACAAGCTGACCGGCGACATCACCAAGATGGCCGCGCAAGTGCCGGCGCTCTTCGAAGCGCTCTCTGGCATGCAGATGTCGGAACTGCTCAGCAAGGTACGGATGATCGGCGATAGAGCGCCAAAGCCAGAGAAACCAGCAGCGCCCGCGCCCAAGGCGTAACGTTCGCTTCCGCCCCTGCAGGCCATCGGGCTTGCCGGGACGCTTGATGGCAGTTGGGGGACGGCCATGACGTGGAAAGATGAACTCCTGATGTTGTGGATCTTCTCGACCGTGGTGTTGGCGTTTGCCGTTCGGTATTTTCTTGGAGGGGCGGTCAGTATGGTCGAGCAAATGGCGGCGTCGACCCTCGCCTATCTGCCAGCGCTCCTGCATCTGCTGACTCGGCATTTCCGTTAGACCGGTTTGCTCTGCCGGCATGGCGTCGACTGGTTGAAGCTTTGATATTTTTAGTGCGTTTTTGGCAGCCATAGTTTTCGGCCGTTTGAAAGGAGAAATGTCATGGGACTTTTGGAACGAGTGAGCACGTTAATCCGAGCCAATCTGAACGACATGATCGATCGTGCGGAAGACCCGGAGAAAATGATCAAGCAGGTGATGATGGACATGGAGAATCAGTATCTCCAAGTCAAGACGCAGGTGGCGGTTTCGATCGCCGACCAGCACATGCTCGAAAAGAAGCTTCGTGAAAACGAAGATTCGGGGAGGGATTGGATGCGCAAAGCGGAAATCGCCGTCGATAAAGGACAGGACGATCTGGCTCGCGCGGCGCTGGACCGCTTCCACACGTCGCAGCGGCTGGCGCTCGGCTACCGCGAACAGGTGGAGGACCAGAGAGCGCAGGTCGAGGCTCTGAAGCTCGCGTTGCAGAAGCTTGAGCAGAAGCTCGATGAAGCGAAGTCCAAACGCGATTTGCTCCTGGCGCGCCATCGCAGGAGCGTTGCGCTTGGCAAAGCGGCACGCGCACAGACGGCCCTCGGCGACAACTCGAAGAGCGCCACGTTTGACCGGCTGAAGGACCGCGTGCATCTCACCGAAGCCGTGGCCACCGCTGAGGTCGAGCTGATCACCGACGACATGGGAGAGAAACTCGTCCGACTCGACCGCGACAACGAGGTGGAGCGGCTGTTAAACGACCTGAAGACACGCCGCGGCCTCCCCGGCTGAATGCGAAAGCGGCCCGGTACTTAACCAAGAGGGTTAGACACGTAGCCCAGGTGACGGCCGGGGTGGCTTCTGAATACCTCCAGGGGCGGTCTAAGTGTTTAAAAATAGGACAATTAGTGGACAGCCACGCTACTGCCAGGCGGCTAGTGTGGCACGATGTAGAGCAGCACCAGGAAGATGGCGTTCGTCCCCGCCGAGATGAGAAACGCCTCGAGGCGGCCGATGCCGTCCACCTCTTCGAAGACCATCATGAGGACGGCGGTCCAGGCAATCGCCGACGCCAGCACACCGACAACCGGGACGAGGATCAGGCCATTCACAAACCAGCCCAGCGATAGTGGGCGCGCTACTCCAAAAAAAGTGCCCGTGGCGCCGAGAAACCATCGGGCGACTAGATGACAGAGCCCCAACTGGAGGAAGGCGATAGCTCCCATATAGACCCAGACAAACAGCAAGCCCAAAAGCAATCCCCAGAAGATCGTCTCAGCGTTTCGACCTTGGCGAGTCAGCATCCCCGGCAGCGCGGTCACAAGAAAAATAATTGCGGCGCTGATCATGCTGAAAACCCCGCCATATAGAAGGGCATAGGGGTCGCGAGAAGCGCGCCGCATGGCCACGTCATCCCAGCGGGCAATGTGGAAAGCCATGCGCAAATAGTAGATTGGCGCGATTGCTTCCGGGACTGCCGCGGCTTCTTCGGCCGGCAAATTCGGCGCGACTCCCGAACAGTTGTGGGACACGCCATAGTTCATCCCGCACGCTGAACATTGCATAGAAGCGTCTCGGCCGGCAAAGAAGCGCAAACTTTATCACCTTTCCAGCGTCTACTCTAACGATGGCTGCCGTTCTGGCTAGTCGTGGTCCGTCATAACGTGCGAGAATGTTGCCGATGAATCCCTGGCTGATCACCGGGCCAACAGGTTTGGCGGCTGTCGCAGCGGGAATCGCCGCCTACGGAGCGGCCTATCCTCGTTCGCAGATCTTTGGCCGGACCGTTTGCCGGACGAATTCGCCCAAGAAGCTTGCGCTCACGTTTGACGACGGGCCGAATCCTGCAATCACGCCGAAGCTGCTCGATCTTCTTGACCGTTACAAAGCGCGCGCGACTTTTTTTGTTGTCGGAAAACACGCGCGCGAATGCCCTGACCTCCTGAAAGAGACCGCCGCCCGCGGCCACGTCATCGGCAATCACACGGACGCCCATCCCAATCTCTTTTGGCTTAAGCCGGATCAAATCACCGTTGAGCTTCGCTGCTGCAATTATTCCATTGTCGCGGCCACGGGCGCACCGTCGCGGTGGTTCCGGCCACCCTTCGGAACTCGAAACCCATGGGTGGTTCCCGCCGCGCGCGAACTCAGCCAGCGCGTCGTCATGTGGACGCTGATCCCCGGCGACTGGCGCGCCACGTCTTCGGAATGGCTGATCCCGCGGATAGGGCCGATCGCCACACGTGCCGAACGCCATCTGAGCGCGGCAGGCGGTGGCGCCACTACCGGCGACATCCTCTGCCTCCATGATGGCTCACACCGCCAACTGAACGCCGACCGCCTGCCGACTCTGGCGGCGCTCGAACATTGGCTGCCACGTTGGCGTGACCTCGGCCTGGAATTTGTTACAATCGATGACGCGGTGAGTGCGCCCGCCACTTAGCCATGGACGAACGCGCTTTTTACACGGAAAAGGAAGAAACCAGAAAGATAAAGCTCGTCTGCCCGAGCTGCCGCGGCGAATTCGAATTCCCCGTGCGCTGGAAGGTCTCACGGAAAAAGAGAGAGTTGCCGCGCGGTGCCGGTGAAGAAGATCGCAGAAAGTTTCAGAAGGCCACATCCTTCATGGTGCGGCTCGACGACCTCGTCGCTTGTTTCAAATGTCGCAAACGGTTCGAGCTTACCGGGCAATCGACGGTGCTCATCAGCGATAATCTGGGCGATCCCAACGCCGATCCCGAAAATTTCGGCAACCGCTGATTCTGTACCGATCTTCCGACTACGCAACTTCAATGACTAGGCGCTAAATTTCTGGATAGAGATCAAAGAATGCGGCGACCGACTCGTGGAACGTCGCTTCGATCTCTTCTTTGCTGCCTTCAATCAAATGCATGGTAATACGCGTGGTCTTGCCATTTTTGAGTATTACCGTGGCGTCCTTCAGTTCCCCAAGCTCCTCTTCCGGGAGCAACCGCATTCCATAAATCAGCGCCAGCTTCGCCATATCCCTGCCTTCTTTCTTGGACGCTACTTGATATGCCCTGAGGCTACTCAGTTTCGATCTTCGTCGTCAACCAGCAAGAACGCCGGCCGCTTTGGCGGTCCCTGTGAGCTGGCCAGATTCGACTCTCCGGGCGCGCATACAAGCGGTATACTCAGGCATCCCGTGCCTGGTCCTGGCGCATCGCACCATGCACAACGGAGGGAAGTCATGCGAGAGTCGCCCCGCCGGAACTATCCTTTGCATTGCCTCCTGGTTGCCGGCCTGCTTGTGCTTCCGCAATTTGGGCTCGCGCAACAGCCCGATGGACCGCAGACTTCCGCGCCACCTCCGGTAGCCGCTCCTCCGGCGGCTGCGCCCGCCGGGCATGGCTCCCCTGAAAAAATCTGGATTCCCGCGGGCACGCGCGTCGCCGTGGTCCTGGAAAATGGCATCTCCACGCGTGGCGCCAAAGCCGGCGATTCCGTTTACTTCCATACATCGTTTCCCATCACCCAGAACAATCGCATCGTTATCCCCGTGGGTTCCTATCTGCGGGGGGAACTGATCGAATCCAAGCGACCAGGGCGTGTGAAAGGGCGCGGCGAATTTCGCATGCGTTTGGATACACTGATTTTTCCGAATGGCTATACCGTGGACTTGAATGCCACTCCGCGCAGCGCCGATTCCGGCGGAAAAGAAACGATGGATTCAGAAGGTAAAGTGAACGGCGCCGGCGGCAAGGGGAAGGACGCTCAAACCGTAGCCGAAACGACCGCTACCGGTGCGGGAATTGGCGCCATCGCCGATGGCGCCAAGGGCCTCGGAATCGGCGCGGGTATAGGCGCGGTTGCCGGACTCGGCGCGATTCTCTTGACGCGCGGTCCGGAAGCCGAACTGCCGCGTGGCTCTACGCTTGATATCGTACTCGAACACCAACTCGCTTTGGACAGCAGTCAGATTCAGTACAGTAATGTCGGACAAGCCATGCCAATCACGCCGCCTCCTGCTCGGCAACCGTAGTTTCTCTAGCACGACCCTTTAGGATTCCGAAGGGCCGGCAGAGGCACTCGCTCCCGTGTTTGTCTCGTTTTCAAGCTGGCGCTGTGTGCGCGGAAGCGGACTCAAAACGCATCGGGCTAAAGCGGTCCCAATCGACGGTGACACGTTGTTCTGTCACCCATTCGCGCACAAGCCGGGCGGTAATTGGTGTCAGCAGGATTCCGCCGCGAAAATGTCCGGTGGCGATGAGCAGCCCGTCGATGTCGGTCGGTCCGAGGATTGGCAGATGATCGGGCGAGTCGGGCCGCAGCCCCGCCCAGGTCTCTTCCACCCGCGAGCCTGCCAGGCCCGGCGAAAGTTCGATCGCTCCGGCGAGAATCTTTTCCAGGCCGCCGGCCGTCAGTCCTTTTTCAAAGCCCGTGTATTCCACGGTCGCCCCTGCAAGAATTCGTCCGTCATTCCTGGGGACGAGGTAGATTTTCTCTGACCAGAGAACTCGTTCGATTCTTAGATCGTCCGCGCGCAACGCCACCATTTGGCCCTTAGCGGGCCGCACCGGGGCATAAGCGGCAACTCCTTGGATATTTGCGGAAAAGCAGCCGGCCGCGATGACCGTCCACTGCGCCTCGACGTTTTCGTTTTTCAGATGCAGACCGAGGCAGCGGCCGCCTTCGCGCCAGATCGCCTCCGCGCCTCTCGCAGGAAAAAACCGCACACCGCTTCGTCGTGCCGCTTCGAGCACCGCTTGCGTCAGAGCACGATTATCGACAGACGCTTCCTCCGGCCGCAGCACGCCAGCTTCAAGGTCTTCGCTGAGAGCGGGCTCCAGCGCGCGAGCGTCCCGTCGACTGAGCGGCTCCGCTCGCAATCCCAGCCCGTGATGCAATGCGATTACCGTGCTCAGCTCTTCCCGCGCGTGGCGCGAAAATAGCGCTTGCAGCGTCCCCTTTGGCCGATAGCCCGCGCTCTGGCCCGAAGCTTCCTCTACCATGCGGACGAATTCCGGATAGATCGCCATGCTGGCCTTGCCCAACGGCACCAGCGCAACCAGGGCAGCGCTTTCCGGCGCGGGCGACAGAATCCCCGCTCCTGCCCAGGACGCTTCGAGCCCCGGTTCCTGCCGGTCGAACAGCCCCACGCCGAGCCCGGCGCGCTGAAGTTCGAGTGCGATGGATGCGCCGATCAATCCGCCACCCGCAATGACCACATCAAACTTCTTCATGCGGCCATCTTAACGCATCCGGCTGCCGGGTTCATGATGGGATAAGACCTGCATGGGGTTCTGCCCCATTGGTTCGGTTGAGGTGGCTTGTAGCGCCTGGGGTGGCATTCGTTTTCTAGGAGTGTACGTGAAGCTGCAGGCGAGAATCACAGTGATCCGACAAGCTCTTCCGACAAAACCTGCGCCTTGCTTGCCAGATCGCGAGCCCGCGCCCAGTCTCCGGCCCGGCCTGCTTCTCGCGCATCAGAAATAAAACTGCGCACTTTGGAGGCCAGGTCAGCTTGTGTCGCGTTCAAAGATTTTCCAGACGTAGCGGTGAGGTTGCGTTCGGCGCTGCTCAAGTTCCGATCGGTCTCCTGTTGCAGGGAAGCCGATTCTTCGGGAGATAATCCGGGAACAATTTGGGGAGTATCGGGCTTTGCTACCGGAGCATTTTGGTTTGTCGAAGGCGCAACGCTGCGCGGCCGCACGGGAGCAATTCTCGTGGCCAGCGGAGCGGGAGGAGGCGGTATCTCAAATCGCAGGTCCGGTATGGGATCGTCGACATCTGTGTTTGCCTTGGCGCGTTGCGGCAAGATTGGATGGACCAGCACCGCCGTGCTCCACGGGATGGCAGGTTTCGCTCGCGCGGCACAGCCGCTCATGAAAATCGCCACCGACCCCAGCACGCTGAAGAA
>Ga0207046_10216_pt2 | contig 15212 bp, 10 predicted proteins | sample Alteio_BWMinCont_66_FD_153303 | JGI IMG/M metagenome (GOLD analysis project Ga0207046, IMG submission 153303) | Enriched cells from forest soil in Barre Woods Harvard Forest LTER site, Petersham, Massachusetts, United States -... | ecosystem: Environmental > Terrestrial > Soil > Temperate forest >...
TCCCTTCATTGCCTGTTTGAATATATATCGCTTCTCGAGCGCATGGGTCGTGACGCAAATCTTCGTCAAGAGTTTGGCGAAGCGGCACGACGGCGCGCGGTCGAGCATTTCAGCCTGGAAGGCATGATCGCCAGATACGGTAATCTCTACGTCGAACTCTCCACGAAGCGCGGAGTCTTGACCGCGCATCAGGGATAAGCTTTATGTGTGGACTTACCGGTATATTTGAATACGAAGGTACGACGGAAATCTCAAGAGATCTGGTGCACCGCATGAACGAGACCATCGTTCACCGCGGACCGGACGATGAAGGTATTTTTGTAGGGCCCGGCATAGGCCTTGGGTTCCGACGCCTGAGCATTATCGACCTCTCGGGCGGCCACCAACCTATATCGAACGAAGACGGCCGCATCTGGGTGATGCTGAACGGAGAAATCTACAACTATCCTGAGCTGCGCAAAGAGATGCTAGAGAAGGGACACACGTTAGCGACACGGTCGGATACCGAGACCATCGTGCATCTCTACGAAGAGTATGGCGAGGGTTGCTTCGCCCGGTTGCGGGGAATGTTTGCTGTCGTTATATGGGATTCCCATCAGCGGAAACTCTTAATGGCACGCGATCGTGTTGGAAAGAAGCCGCTATTTTATTCGGCCGATAGCAAGCGCGTCCTGTTCGGATCTGAGTTGAAGGCCTTGTTAGCAGGCGACAGCCTCTCACGCGACATGGATCCTCACGCCCTGTCTGATTACTTTTCGTTTGGATATATCCCCGCGCCAAAAACCATATACCGCAGCGTACGGAAAGTTCTTCCCGGGCACTACGTCACCGTGTCGAGGGATGGCTCTCTCCGCGAAAACTCCTACTGGAAGCTGTCTTTCGGAGAGACCGACGATCACAGCGAAGCCGAATGGTGCGAGCGCCTACGCCACGAACTTTGCGAAGCAACCCGCATACGCTTGATGAGTGACGTGCCGCTAGGCGCTTTTCTCAGTGGCGGCCTCGATTCGTCTGCGGTGGTGGCTACCATGGCGCGGCTGATGAATCAGCCAGTGACCACCTGTTCGATTGGTTTTGACGTGCCCCAATTCGACGAGTCGAAGTATGCCAGGCAGGTCGCCGAACAATTCCATACGCAACACCACGAGCAAGTCGTTCAACCTGACGCGTTGGCTGTTGTGGATAAACTCGCCTGGCACTACGACGAACCTTTTGCGGATTCTTCTGCGATCCCAACCTATTATGTGTCCGGTATAGCCCGGAAATACGTAACCGTTGCGCTTGGAGGAGACGGAGGCGATGAAAATTTCGCCGGATACCGGCGATATCAGTTCGACGTGATGGAAAACCGAGTGCGCGCACGCGTGCCCGCGGGAATCCGGTCCAGCATTTTTGGGCCGCTAGGCCGCTGGTATCCGGCACTGGCTTGGGCGCCGCGGATGTTCCGCGCCAAAGCCACATTTCAGAGTCTTTCGCGCGATCCGCTGGAAGGTTATTTCAATTCCATATCCATTTTTCGTCCGGGGGAGAAGTCCAAGCTCTTCCAGAAGGATTTCCAGAATCTGCTGGCGGGCTATGATTCCATTGAAGTCCTCAGACATCACTACGATCGCGCCGATACGGAAGATCCTCTCTCGCGAATACAGTACGTCGATATCAAGACTTACCTGCCCGACGACATCTTGACGAAAGTCGACCGCGCAAGCATGGCCGTTTCACTCGAGGTGCGGGCACCGCTGCTTGATCATCGATTGATGGAGATGGTGGCACGAATGCCCGCTTCGCTGAAGCTGCGGGGCAGGGAGGGGAAATACATCTTCAAGAAAGCGATGGAGCCAACACTCCCAGCTGACATTCTCTACCGCAGTAAACAAGGATTTGCAGTTCCGCTGGCACACTGGTTTCGCAACGAATTGAAAGGAATGGCCCGCGAGGCCATTTTCGGCGTCAAGGATGGAATACTCGATCCACAGTATTTAGAAAAGATCTGGAAAGAGCACCAGCGTGGAACTTTTGATCGCTCGGCCTATCTGTGGTCCGCGCTGATGTTCCGCAAATGGCAACAAGGCTTTGCCGTGGGGGCAAATCGATGAGCGGGATTTGCGGCATCTGCGAGGCTGGTGTGGACCTTCCTCGTGCAAGCCTTGACGAGATGATAGCAGCGTGCTCGTTGCCGGAAGAATCGGGCTGCGAAAGCCTAATGGGAAATTCCATCGGGCTCGGGGTGAGCCGACGCTGGCCCAATCAACAAATTGGCAGAGTTCGAGGGATTAGAATCGCGCTAGACGCGGATCTTTATAACCACGATGAGATCTCGTCATTTCTTGAAGGAGCAGGTCAGCCCAGTGGCCATATGTCGCTTGCCGAAGAGGTAGCGAATTTATATATCCTTCGTGGGCCGAACTTTGTCGACCATCTGCAAGGGGCATTCGCCGTCGCGATCTGGGACGAAACGCAGCAGCAACTTTTGCTCGCTGTCGATCGTTTCGGATTCAAGACGATTTACTGGAAACGCGACCGGGAACGCTTGCTATTTGCGTCACGCGCCGGAGCTGTGAGAGCCGGCCAGGACTCGCCCACCGAAATCAATCCCGAAGCCATCACTCAATTTCTGCTTTTCAGTGTTGTCCCTGCTCCACTTTCAATCTTCCGTGGGATTGCGAGACTTAGCCCGGGATTTCTCTTGACCTTCCGCGGGGGTGAGCTCAAAACCAGGCGTTACTGGGATCTCGCTTACAGTGAGGACGAGGGCCGGGACGAGCAATATTGGTCGCGGGAGTTGCGCGAAGAAATGCGGGGTGCGGTTCATCGGCACCTGGCCGGCTGCGCGCCCGAAAAGACCGGATCCTATTTAAGCGGCGGAACGGACAGCAGCAGCGTGGCGGCGTTCATGTCCGAACGTTGCAAGCCAGCGAATACATTCTCGATATCATTCCCAGTTGAGGGTTACAACGAAATTGAATTTGCGCGGACGGTTGCGAAGCAATTTCAAACGCGGCATCATGAGCTTTGCCTGACTCCAGAAGATGCCGCTATCGCTATTCCGAAGCTCATGCGCTACTACGATGAGCCATTCGCCAACTCCTCTGCGATTGCCTCCTACCACTGCGCGCTCCTCGCTCGTCAGAATGGAATGGACACCTTGTTTGCTGGCGACGGAGGAGACGAATTGTTCGGCGGAAACGCGAGATACGCCGCCGACAAGAAATTTGCGCTGTACCACTCCGTGCCGGAGTGGATGCGACGGGCCCTGATTGAGCCGGCAGCGCGTCTGCTACCTGAGACCGATGGGATCGTAAGCCTGCCGCGACGCTACATCCGGCGCGCGCAGATCGCAAACCCGAGAAGAATTCTGTCCTACAATTTCTTTCTGAACATGGCGGCACAAGAGGTTTTCGAGCCGGATTTTCTGGAACAGTCGAGAGAGTCGGCCTTTCTGTCCATTGCGGAAGAGCATTTTAGCTCCGCCAACGCATCGAGCGAATTGAATCGCCTACTGTACATGGATGTGAAGATGACGCTGGCCGACAACGACTTGCGCAAGGTAAGCGGAACGGCGGAGATGGCCGGAATCCGTGTTCGGTATCCTCTTTTGGATACGCGGCTCGTCGAATTCTCGGGCCGAATTCCAACCAACCTCAAGCTGAAAGGCATGGAGAAGCGATATATTTTCAAACAGGCAATGAAGGGAATCCTTCCGGACCAGGTTCTCCACAAGAAGAAGCATGGATTTGGAGTGCCTTTAGGTGAATGGTTCTTGCATGACGCCAAGCTAAAGGCTCTTGTGCAAGATGTATTGGGTGACCCCCGAACGCAGCAGCGGGGTTATTTTCGACGGGAATTCCTGGATAAATTGATTGGTTTGCACAGGCAGGGAAACGCAGGCTTTTACGGTGAGATCGTCTGGTACCTCGTGGCACTTGAACTGTGGCACCGCGAACACCTGAAACCAGTTCGAGAGGTTTCGATTGTTGGCTAAGACCCAAGCGACTGAGCCCTCGACGCGTCAGCGGAGCGGAGACAGCGACGTAGCTAGCCCTCGGCACAGATGGCGTGATGCAGTGGCCGCTAGTCTCTTTCACACCGGAGCACTCCGGATTCTTCAGGCTTTTACGCGTTATTATGAATTTAGGAGAGGCAACGGCCGAAGTCTGCGGCTTTCGCGCAGAGGTGCGCAACCAAAGTTTCTAGTTTTGTGTTATCACAGAATCGGAATGGATGGGGTCCCGTTGTTCAGCGAGCTGCCCTCCGACATCTTTGAAGCCCAGATGCGGTATGTCCGGAGACGGTATCGAGTTCTATCTCTCGATGATCTCTGTGCGGAAATGGAGAATCCCTCCCGAAGAAGGGACGCCGTCGCAGTTACTTTCGACGATGGGTACCGCGATTTGCATACTCATGCGCTGCCCGTCTTGCGTAAGTATCAGATTCCGGCGACGATTTTTTTGCCGGTAGCTTGTATTGAGACAGGCCAAGTTCCTTGGTATGACCGGATCTTTCTAGCTCTAAAGGTCTTTCCCAAGGACGAATTGAAGATCGATGTGGGTCGTCCCCGGAGGTTCCAGCTCTTCTCTTTGAGGGCGAGGCTGGAGACGGCTTCGGAAATCATCCAATATCTGCGTACGCTTCCCGACGATCGCCGCAGGGAGTACTGCGCAGCGGTGGAAGAGCAGATCATCTTGCCGCAGAACGAACTAAAAGATCGGATGCTGACTTGGGATCAGATTCGGGCCATGGGCCGCGAAGGCATAACCTTCGGATCGCACACCATGACACATCCCGCGGTCAGCCAACTGAAAGAATCCCAAATGGACCGCGAATTGGGAGATTCTAAACGAGCCCTGGAACAGCGCATCGGTAGCCCAACCGCGCACTTTGCGTATCCTTTCGGCCAGCCAGCAGATTGCGGAACGACGGCGCTTCCGTTTCTGGTGCGCAATGGCTATCGTTCAGCATCCACAACCGTCGAGGGCGTGAATGAGCCAGGAGATGACCTTTATCAGTTGCGGCGCTCGCAGGTGGGGAACGAACGGCGTATCTCGATGTTTGCATTCAGGTTGAACCAACTCTTCCTTTCCCCCGGAACCCCAGATTCAGCAACCTCCCTTCCTGCTGCGGCTCTCGTTCCCGGTGCGAATGTCGCCGAATCGGACCCACAGCGGCCCAGAGCCACCAATGCGTGACATCGTAGTGCTAACCATAATTCTGGGCTCAGTGCCGATCTGCTTTTTCAGACCCTTTTTTGGTGCAATGATGTGGGTCTGGGTCGCGTACTTTAATCCTCACCGCTTCACATACGGGATGGCCTACAACTTTCCCGTTTCCACGGTGATTGCAATCCCTACGCTTCTCGGAATTCTTTTCTTTCGCAAAGTGAATCGTGGAATTTTTGTGCGAGAGACCGTGATGCTGCTTCTTTTCTGGGCCTGGATCACCATCACTTATATCCACGCAACGCAGGTCCCACTTTTTGCCGATCATGTGGAAGACGCGCGATTTGAGCTAATCAATGTGAGCAAAGTTCTCCTGATGACCTTTGTTCTCGTCCTGATGGTCACTTCTAAAAAACGACTAGACACTCTCTTTCTAGTAACTGCGTTTAGTTTTGGCGCCCTGGCGATCAAAGGAGCGGTGTTCGGCATTCTAACTGGCGGCAATTTTCGCGTTTGGGGGCCCCCAAACTCCTTTGTTTATGACAACAATGACTTCGGGCTCGCACTGAATATGTCTATACCGATGATGTTCTACATGACTCGCGAAGTAGAGTCGCCCCGTCTACGCAAATTATTATGGTTATCGTTTTACTGCAGCATTTTTGCGGTTATTTTGAGTTATTCGCGGGGAGCCCTAATGGGTCTAATGGTCGTCCTTGGCGCGATCTCGCTCAAGTCAAAACAGAAGATACTGGCCGGTGCACTTCTGGTCGTTTTTGCAATTCTTCTCCTAACATTTGCACCCGCTGCATGGATGGATCGCATGGGTAACTTTGCGCATGGAGAGCTGGACGAATCGGCGGAGGGTCGTCTGCATGCTTGGCAATTCGCCTGGACCTTTGCGTCAGAGTATCCGATCATGGGAGGAGGATTTGAGACCTTTACGCCACAATTGGAAGCGCGCTTCACGCCTCAGTTTGGCTTTGCCGGACCGCACAGCATCTATTTTCAAACCCTCGGTGAACAAGGATTTGTGGGTCTGGGAATTTTTCTGCTCGTGCTGGGGGGGTGTTTCTATACATTACGTCGCCTGCGCCGACGCGTCCGGGGACAACCGCCCTTCGCTTGGATCATCAATTATTCGAACATGATTGAAATCTCGCTGCTGGGGTATGTCGTCAGCGGTGCGTTTCTGCCTCGCGCTTACTTTGATCTATGGTTTCAACTAGCGGCGGCCACAGCATTACTGAAAATCCTTTATGAACACGCGCGATCAAGCGAAACGACAGAGGAGGTTTCAAGCCCCGGTATGAGCGAAACGCTCGCAGTACCAGCGGGCTAATCACGGTTTTCTTTCATCGGCGACCTGACTGACCAACGACATTCGGAGATCGTGTGCTTGCAGCCGAGCGAACCGGACATGGTCTTCGATCTGGCAACACCTACTTTGACCGCCTCCCAGCAAGACACGCTGTTCTCAGGCCCAACGTGCTCTCGCAAGAGTCATTGAGACCATGCCTTCGGACAGGCGTTCCTAGCGAAGGGCTGACTTGTGTACTCAACTCGAGAACCACACCTTACTTGAGGAAGTCTCTCGAGCTGCGGCCGAGGGAAGTGGAAAACTGTGGAGAACCGTTTGGGAACATCCCCCCTTCGCTGCCTCGCTCGATCGGCTACTACAACAGGATCACAAATGGAAACGCGGGCCACGAAGCTGGCCTACAAGAACGGATGTTAGCGCCACTGAAAAAGGGAGCCATTCTGGCCGGTGCTGGTCGGCGCCAGGCATCCACCAGAGCCCGCTGGTAAGGACGCGGTAGGAACTCTATATTAGTTTCTAAAATTTGCACTTCGCTTGCCGTTTGATTATTTCTCAGAGATTCGTCTCGCGGAAATCTCTGAGGAGTCGATGTGCCCCAGAACAGCTGCTGTCCCTACTGCAAGTGTAGTTTTCTGCATTCGCCCTACCGTCCACAACAAGCCGTCTGCAGCCGACCGGAGTGCCAACGCCGGCGACGCGTCGACTATCACCGACGTAAGCTCGAAGCAGATCCGGAATATCGTCAGATCGCCCACGACAGCCAGAAGAAGTGGCGCGAGGCTCATCCCGACTATCTTCCACGCTATCGAGCGCAACATCCGGAAGCCAAAGAACGAAATCGCGAACGGCAGCAATGGCGGGACCAAAAGCGCCGCATCCGGCGGCTTGAAAAGAACAACTTAGCTTTGGACCTAAAGCGTTCTGCCGCTGAGGTTTGGATGGTGGGGCCACGGATAGCCCATCTTGACAAGAACAACTTAGCTTCCACGCAAGTCTTTATCTTCGAGCAACTTGGCCGCAGGACCCCGGCCCCTACGCGTGCTTGAAAAGAACAACCCTATGGCTTGTGCACCCGACTGCCCGTATACCCAAACTCAGACCCATGCTGAGCGCCGAGCAAATCAACGAAATTCATCGCCTGCACTGGGCCGAGCACTGGCCGGTACGTAAAATCGCCCGTCATCTGCACATTGGGCGCAGAACCATCGCCAAATACATCGTCGCACCGGCGCAGACCGCCGCTCCCCGTCAGCGCGCCAGCAAGCTGGATCCCTTCAAGCCCACCATCGCTGAGTTCCTCGAGCAGGATCCTCATGCCCGTGCCACGGTGATCGCACAGCGACTCCGGCCGCTCGGCTTCAGCGGTGGTCTAAGCATTCTGAAAGAGTACTTGCACGGGGTGCGTGCACAGGCCAGCGCCAAGCGCGCCTACGTGCGCATGGAGCCGGGACCTGGAGAACGCTTCGAAGTCGACTGGGGACACTTCGACGCGCTTTCCTATCAGGGGCATGCACGAAAACTCTACGCCTTCTGTCTGGTGGAATGTCACAGCCGCAAGCTGTATCTGGAGTTCACCCACAGCCAGAGCTTTGAAACTTTCGTTCGCTGTCATATCCATGCGTTCCGCTTCATGGGTGGCATCGCACGCGAGATTTGGTTTGATAATCTCGCGACTGCCGTCGCCGAGCATGACGGCAACCTGGTGCGTTTCCATCCGCGCTTTCTGGGCTTCGCTCGCGAATATGGTTTCCTTCCCCGGGCTTGTCATGTGCGAGCGGCGTGGGAAAAAGGAAAAATAGAGAGAGCTATCGGGTATACAAGAACGAACTTCTGGCCACTGCGCACGTTCACGGACTTAGCCGACATCAACTCGCAAGCACTTCAATGGCTCAACGAAGTTGCCAACCAGCGCCGTCATCGTGAAACGGGCCAGACTCCTCGAGAACGCTTTCAGCTCGAAGCACTGCGCTCCTTGCCGGTGATCACACCGGACTATCGCGACACCACCGAGGCTCTGGTTCATAAAGATCTCCGGCTATCGTTCGATGGCAATCGCTACTGCGTGCCGCCACGCTATGTCGGCCGCCATCTCACGATCAAAGCAGATGCTTCCTCGCTCACCATCTACGATCAACAGCAGGAAATCGTCTCCTATCCTCGCTGCTGGCGGCGTGGGCAGGTGCTTGGCGCCGAACGCTTTCAAAAGGAACTGTTCGAACAGCGGGCCGCGGCCGAGCGATCCGCGGCACAACAGCGCTTGATCTGCTTGCTGGGTCCTACTTCGGAAATCTATCTACGGCGCCTGGCGGATACCGATCGCTCTCTCTCGCGGCAGGTGAGAGAACTGCTCGCCCTGATTCGTGACTATGGACCGGAAGCGGTTGCCGCTGCTGTTGGCAAAGCTCACGCGGCGGGTGCCTTCGGCGCCGATTACATCGCCAACATCCTCAGCCAGCAAGCTCAGCGGCGCGAGGTTCAGCCGCCACTGCGGTTCACAGATCCCGAATTGAACGAACTGATCACCGATCCGCTGTCGCTAGCTGATTACGACACTTTCATCCTTCGCTCGAAAAGGAACGCCGATGACCTCACTCCAACAGAAACTGAATCAACTGAACCTGACAACCATGAGCCAGCATCTGGACGAGACCCTGACTGATGCGGCCAGCAAGAATCTCAGCGCCGCGGAAGCTTTCGAAGCTCTGCTGGACCGCGAGCTCGAAGCACGTCACACTCGTTCGATCGATCGCCGCTTCCGACTCTCTCGTCTGCAAGCCAAGCACTCCATCGACAGCTTCAACTTCAACCATCACAAGACTCGCTTGCAGTGCAAAAGTCGCATCCTCCGCCTTTTGGATCTCGGCTTTCTCGAGAAAGGCACCGCTGTTGTGCTGATCGGAAATCCCGGTGTGGGAAAAACGTTCCTAGCGAAGATCATTGCCTGGCGCGCTTGTCAGGCCAACCGTCGCGTGCTGTTCACCACCGCTATGGACATGCTCAACCACTTGCTGGCCTCGCAGGTCGATCACTCTCTAATCCGCAAGCTCAAGCTTTACACCGAGCCACCTTTTCTCCTAATCGACGAGCTAGGGTACCTTTCTCTCGACCAGCAGACCTCGAATCTCTTCTATCAAGTCATTTCCACTCGTCACAGCCACAAGAGAAGTACGCTCATCACAACCAACACAGCCTTTTCCGACTGGGGGAATATCCTCCACAACACCACCATCGCGACGGCCATCGCCGACCGCCTGGTCGAAAACTCCGAGATTATTCTTCTCGGCGGCGAAAGTCTTCGCAAAGCCAATAAGGGCCAGCTGCCGATGGAGTAGTAGCAACGACTGGCTCAGATGAAGCGCCGCTCTGTGAGATATCCCGCGCGGAGGAGTCCGCCGGGTAACCCCTCAACGGCGCTACCGGCGGGGGCGGGAGCTCATCACTCCCGCTCTCTGGTCTTGGAATTTACTCCCATGTTCAACTTCAGCGCCAATCATCTGCTCTTGCTCTCGCGGACAGAATACCGAACCTGCGTCGTGTTCCTCATGCAAGATCACTCTACCTACCGGGTCTACCGCCTGTATGACTTCACCAAATCCCAACAGATCACGCCAGGCCAATACTACTGCGTGTCGGGAAAGGTCAACAGTGCGGACAAACTGTACCTGGTCATCGAGTCGGTCAAGATGGACACCAAACACTGCCGGTGTTCTACAACTCCTGCTCCTGCTGACGGCGCGGGAGGATCGCTCATGAAGTAAAGAACTACCTTGCAGGAAATAAACTCGAGTTCAAGACTGCTTGCTCTTACGCAGCGGCCGGCGCACGGGTGTGTTCCGAGCTCGCCGCCGCTCTGTCTGGCCCACCCTCAAACCGGCGAAAGTGGATCCCTTTTAAACTGGCGCTAACAAACGGACTTGCCAGAGCAGGAGATGGTGGAAAAAACCATGCTTTGGGCCACAGCTGGCTGGCTTTCAACTGGGCACCGAGGGCTTGCGAACCCCTTGGAAGTAATCTAGTCCAGCGTGTTTCTGCCAAGAGCTCTTGAGTAGATCGCGGAGTAGAAGGAGGTTGTGTTCTCCCAAGTGTGGTTCTGCCGTACCCAATCTCTTCCTTGTCTTGACAGCCTGGTGCACAATGTGGCGTCATCGAGAAGACACTCAATTTTCTCCGTCAAGGAACCAACGTCACCAGCCTTGAAGAGCAGGCCAGTGAACCCATCGCGAATTAATTCGCGATGGCCGCCGATATCACTGGCGATAAGCGGCTTGCCCATGGCCATGGCTTCCAGTGGTTTCAGGGGCGTCACGAGCTCAGTCAGGCGCATCGAATAACGCGGATAGACCAGCACATCCATCAGGGAATACACACCGGGAATTTTCTCGTGTGGAATCCTTCCGGGAAAGATCACGCTACCCTGCAGTCCCAGTTGTTCGACTTGCTGCCGAAGCTCGCTCTCAGTCTCCCCGCCGCCAACCAAGATCAGGACAACATCGTTTCGCGTCGTCTTGAGTCTTTGCATCGCTTTCACGAGTAGATCGAGACCTTCGTACCGGTAGAAGGACCCGATAAACCCTAGCGCTTTCTTGCCAATGATCCCATGAGCAGATGCAAACTCCACATCAGGGCTACCCGGGCGAAATTCTTCGGGATTGATTCCATTGAAAACGACGGTGAGCTTTTCGGGCGGAATCCCTCGCTGTATCAGATCATCCCTCAGGCCATTACAGAGCACCGCAACTTGTGCAGCACGTCGGCACACCCACGTTTCCGTAGAGCGCACTACTCGGTATTTCCAGGACCCCTCCGAAAACGTCCCGTGGTCCACCGCAGCATCCTCCCAAAAAGCGCGAATCTCGTAAACTACGGGAATCCGGAGTTTTCGACCAACCCAGAGGCAAGCTAGAGCATTGAGTATCGGAGAATGTGCGTGGAGCAGATCCGGCTTTTCGATCTTGACTACCTCCTCGATGCGTTTCGCCAAACACTTCACGAGCTGAATTTCATGCTGGAGCGGGAGCGATCCTGTTTGCAATGCGCCCGTACGGTAGTATCGAATGCCCTCGAATACTTCTTCACGCTGAGGCGGGCCGTCCCAACTCGCTTCGTGTTTGGACGAGGTAAGGGCAACCGGTGCCCAGCCCACATTTCTCTGCTGCTTCAGAATGTTTTGCGTTCGAAAACTGTAGCCGCTGTGCAGGGGGAGTGCGTGGTCGAGGATATGAAGGATTTTCAAAGGGAAATTGCCCGCCTAACCTTCGGGAACAAGTTGTGCTCCGTTCGGTTCCTAGTGGTTCTCAACAGACATGCTCATATGCGGCGAGACCATGGACTCGAGTCTCCGCTGTCGGCTTCCTTTCCCACCGGGCGTCGCCTTCTTCTGCCGCGAACAAATTGCCAGAACGAAAAGCATCTTTGAAGAGCCCGGCGAACCTACGGAGCCTCTGTGAACAAACCATCCGCGGACAGGTAATCGGCTTATAGGGCGCACCGATGGAGCGACCCTTAGTCCGTAGCAAGCGGATGGCCAACTAGAGTGGCAATATTGCTAGAAATAGCCCGCAGGAATTTGTACGCTCGCTTGCCTACTTGGTTAGACTTTCGTTTGTTTGAAGGCCAACCGCAACCTTCGGAGAGCGATTAACGGCGCGCAGTCCGCCCCTGAGGGCCCGCCGCAGAAGAAACGAGGCAAGAATCAAAGTCGCACCCAGAAGTAACAAGGCGCCCGGTTCAGAAACATAATTCCCGATCATCATGCGACTATGTTGGGCATGTTGCCCTCCAAAAGGAGTGTTTTGTAAGTCGTTTAATTACAGTGTGTTGGATGAAACTGACTCGATAGGGGGACCCTTCGCAGGGAAAACTGATGGTCAAATTCTGCATCCTTTTTCCCAGGGGCTGCGCAGGGATGCAGGCCCCCTCGACGTTCGCGTTACTAGGTAGCCCAGTGTCGCCCACTGCCCCTCTTAAGAGGCTGGGGACCTCCCAGCATAGATCTGGGATATAGCTCCCGCAGTCTAGCCCATCGGGCGCCCAAAACCAACCTACTGGGTGACCCTCAACCCCGGCTGGCAGATTCCAGACAGCCAAGAACTCGCCACTCCGAACCAGGTTCGTTTGGCCAGCAGCCGCAAGCCTTATCGCTTGGAGACTGAATGGCCACGGAGCTGGGAGCGTAAAGCCATGGCTGGGTCAAGGACTGCCACCAGCCTTGTCAAGATTTCAGCAACGCTCCGGGCTACTGCCTTGTTGCACTCCACCCATCACTAGACCATTTCTTTGCCGGAACTCATGCCACAAAACATTCTGTATAGTGGCGCTGTCTATCCTATACTCAAACTATTCGCTGTGGTCTCTGCCGTTTAGGGCGGGTAGCCATCCAATGGGGGGCACGAGAGGCAACTCCCTGGATTGGAAACGGCCGGGTCATGAAAGATAAAGGTGAATCCTCAAGCTTATTTGACGAGAAGGTCTGTTCTGGGGTTGCGGGCCCTGGGCCAGCCCACGTGTTTTTCATAAGAAATGTTCTTCGACTCTACGGCCTACATTGTCTTCCTGACTGTCGTAGTGGCGATATATTGGCGCCTTCCCTTTCGTTTTCAAAACTATTTCCTCTTGGCGGCGAGCTATTTCTTCTATGGTTGGTGGGATTGGCGCTTCCTGTTTCTAATGGCCGGTTCGACTCTGTTTGATTTTCTGATCGCTCGCAGTATCGGGCGCTCGAGCGATCCCGCTCACCGCAAACGCTTGCTGATTCTATCCCTGATCCTCAATTTCACGTTTCTCGGCATCTTCAAATATTTCAATTTTTTTGTGGGGTCATTTGTGCACCTCACGTCTGTGCTCGGGCTGAAAAACATTCCGGTAAGCCTTTGGAGCATCATTCTGCCGCCCGGCATCTCGTTCTATACCTTCCAGGAAGTCGCATACATCGTAGACGTCTACCAGCGGAAGCTAGAGCCGGCAGATTCACTGGTCGATTACGCGCTTTTCATCAGTTTGTTTCCCCATTTGATTGCCGGACCGATCCAAAGGCCTTCCCATCTGTTGCCCCAGGTTCAAAGGCCGCGCTCGTGGAATTCAGACAAGGCCTTCGACGGCCTGATCCTAATTCTTGAGGGACTGTTTCGGAAGGTAGTGATCGCCGACAACTGCGCCCTAATCGCAAACGCTGCGTTCGATGGACGGCTGGGCGAGCCGAATCTGATGGTCCTCCTGCTCGGAACCTATGCCTTTGCCTGGCAAATTTACGGAGACTTTAGCGGATATAGCAGCATCGCCCGCGGCAGTGCTCAGTTGATGGGCTTTCATTTTATGGTCAATTTTCGCCAGCCATATCTTGCCGAGAGCCTGCAAGACTTCTGGCGCCGCTGGCATATCAGCCTCAGTACGTGGCTCCGCGACTATCTGTACATTCCTCTGGGCGGAAACCGCCTGGGGAGTGTGCGTACCTACATCAACCTGATGCTTACTATGCTTCTCGGCGGCTTGTGGCACGGAGCCAATTGGACGTTTGTGGTGTGGGGCGGAATTCATGGCATGGGCCTGGCGCTCGAGCGACTGCTCACCGGAACTCGTGAGATCGCGAAGTCTTCCAGCTTTGCGATGCGGTGGCTCCGGCGAATCGTCATTTTCAACCTCGTATGCGTGGCCTGGGTTTTTTTTCGAACTCCTTCCATTCAGGGAGCGTATGAACAGATCTTGAGTGCGGGCACCTGGCATTGGCTCCCCGTTTATGGAGTCGCGCTTCAGTTTCTGGCAGTCTATTCTGTGGTTCTGTTCCTTGTGGATCTCCAACTCGAGGCTTCCGATGGTGAGTATCTCTTCGAGACTCGGCCCTTGGGTCTGAGAGTTGCCACCGGCCTTGCATTCTGCGTTCTGATAACACTCTTTGGGGCGAATCAAGAAAATGCATTCATCTATTTCCGTTTCTAGCCGGGGAAATACAGCGCGGGCATTCAAGGTGCTCCTGGCAGCACTACTACTCTACTTTTGTGTTTTAGAGTTGGTCGCGCGGACGGGCTTTCCGCGCCTCAGCCGCATTCAGCGCCGCATCGCGAGTGGGAGACACGATGCACTCGCCCTACAAGCAACGACAGACAAGGGCGCAAAGACGGTGCTCTTGCTGGGGAATTCCCTGGTTGTCCATGGCGTCGATACCCAAATGCTGCGTCGAGAAATGGCGCCCGGGTTTCAGACTGATGTCTTTGCCATTGAAAATACCCAGTACTTTGACTGGTACTTTGGGCTTCGCCGGCTATTCGCCGAAGGCTCTCATCCGAGCATCGTCGTCCTATGCCTTTCGACCCGCCAGTTAATGTCGAAGGGCACAGATGGCGAATATTTTGCTCACTACATTATGCAAGGACGCGATCTCCTCTCAGTCAAAAAGGAAGCCAAGCTAGACATAACGACAACCAGTAATTTCTTCTTTGCGAGTCATAGTGCGTGGTTAGGCAGCCGCGCTTCGGTTCGCAACTGGCTTCTTGGAGAATTGATGCCTAACGTCGAGCAGCTCACGGCATACCTTCCCCAGCACGTGTCCGCCATGCCGTCCGCGGACGTCGTGGTCGCGGAAAGCATGCGCCGGCTCCAGATCCTAGAGGCACTCTGTGCAAGCCACGGCACGCGCTTCGTGCTTCTCATCCCCCCATCCATGAGGCCCGGTGACCGATCCGACGAGCTGCAGGCGGCGGCAGAATCAGCGGGCATCAGTGTGGTGATACCCTACCGCGCGGCCG
>Ga0207046_10221_pt1 | contig 15017 bp, 17 predicted proteins | sample Alteio_BWMinCont_66_FD_153303 | JGI IMG/M metagenome (GOLD analysis project Ga0207046, IMG submission 153303) | Enriched cells from forest soil in Barre Woods Harvard Forest LTER site, Petersham, Massachusetts, United States -... | ecosystem: Environmental > Terrestrial > Soil > Temperate forest >...
GATCTCCACCCCGCGATTCATGGGGCCGGGATGGAGAATGATGGCGTCGGACTTGGCCAGGCGTAGGCGCTCGGCGCTGAGCTGATAGAGAAGAATGTAGTCTGTGGCGGGAAGAGCGGGTTCGTGAAGCCGCTCGGTTTGTACGCGCAGAACCAGCACGACGTCGGCATCTTCGAGAGCCTCTTCGATTCTGAAGACGCGGCGAATCGAAGCGCCGGGCGGGCCAATGCTTTCCAGCTCTTGCGGAACCCACATGGCCGGTCCGCACAGGGTGAAGCGGCAACCGAATTTCGACAGAAGGTGAATGTTGGAGCGAGCGACACGGCTGTGAGCAATGTCCCCGAGAATCGTGACATGCAAATTTCTGAGAGAGCCCTTGCGGTCGCGGATGGTGAGGGCATCCAGCAAGCCTTGCGAAGGATGCTCGTGAGTGCCGTCGCCCGCGTTGATGACCGGAATATCGAGATGACGCGCGACAAAGTCCGCAGCGCCGGAAGCTGCGTGGCGCATGACCAGGCAATCAGGCTTCATGGCATTGAGCGTGTGGACGGTATCGAGAAGGGACTCGCCCTTTTTCACGCTGGAAGATTCCGCCTGGAGGTTCATGGTGTCCGCGCCAAGACGCGAAGCGGCGGTGCCGAAGCTGATGCGTGTGCGGGTGGAGTTTTCAAAGAACGCTAGAGCAACGGTTTTGCCGCGAAGAGTGGCGAGTTTTTTCAGCGGATTGCGCTGGATGGCCTGAAAGGGCCTGCTCTGGTCGAGAAGAAAGGTCAGTTCGTCCGCGGAGAGCGGTTCGAGAGCCAGAAGGTCACGGAAGCGATACGTCACATTTGCACTCTTTGACGGGATACCCAAAAATCCTTATTCAACTACGGCTCCTGACGGTCGACGAGAACGACGCGCTCTTCATTGTCAATCTCCCGCAGACGCACTTCGATGATCTCCGTCTCGCTGGTCTGCACGGTGCGGCCGACGAATTGCGCTTCAATGGGCATTTCGCGATGGCCGCGATCGATGAGCACGCAGAGGGAAACGCGCTGGGGTCGCCCGAGATCGAACAAGCCGTTCATGGCCGCGCGGATGGTGCGGCCGGTGTAAAGGACATCGTCGACCAGGACGAGGTCCATCCCGTCGACGCCAAACGTAATGTCGGAAGACTGTAAGACGGCTTGCGGCGCAACCTTGGAAAGGTCGTCGCGATAAAGGGTAATGTCCAGTGTGCCGACGGGAACGTCCACGCCGTCGATGCCGCGCATCGCTTGGGAGATGCGCTGGGCCAAAGGCACGCCTCGGCGCCGTACGCCTATCAGCGCGAGATGCTTGGTGCCCCCGCTCTTCTCGACAATTTGATGGGCCAGGCGTTGCAGCGTGCGGTCAATCTCCGGCGCGGACATCAATTGGGCTTTTTCGACGATGCGCATGGTCGGGTAATCCTAGCATAAGCCTCTCAGGGCATCGAGGTGGTAGAGCGAGACTTGTCTGTCACCCTAGTCGGTCGCCCGAGGACCGAAAACTGTTCCGGAAGTGGCTGGCGGCCCGGGCGAAGCCGAAGACCGTCTTCCCGTAGGTCCCCGATGGCGCGTGCTAAACTGCGTCGGCGAATTTATGGGCAGAGGTGCGTATGTTCGGCGGCTACGATGTTCGTAAAAGCTGTAGAAAAGCTCTGGCGGGTGTGGCGTTGTGGGTCGCCATCTCGAGCCCGGCCGCGCAGGGCCAAGTCGCCGTACCGCTGAATAAGGCAAAACCGGGCGCGGCAGCCGGTCGGGCACCGGTTCAACAGGCACCCGCGCGGCTGAAACTAGTGGTCATGCTGGTGGTGGACCAGATGCGCGCGGATTATGTGGAAAAGTTTCGCGGGCAGTGGACTGGAGGATTGAAGCGGCTGGTAGAGGAAGGCGCGTGGTTCCGCGACGCCGCGTATCCCTATGCCGCGACGGAAACATGTGTGGGACACGCAACGATTTCTACAGGCGCGCTTCCCGCGACGCATGGAATGGTGGCCAACGCCTGGTGGGACCGCGACACGCAGAAAATGGTGACGTGCACAGCGGATCCCAACGTCAAGAATACAGGTTACGCAGGTGCCAGCCCGAAGGGCGGAGATTCTGCTTGGCGAATGCAGGTTCCAGCGTTTGCGGAAGAGCTGAAATTCCAAACTGGCGGCGCGACGAGGGTAGTCACGTTTTCCCTGAAGGCGCGCGCGGCCATCACTATGGCCGGACACCATGCCGACGCCGCCACATGGTTTGAGGGCGGCGGATGGGCGACCTCGAGCGTTTACAGCACCATGCCTTTTATCGAGGCCTATCTAAGCGCGCATCCCGTCCAGGCGGACTACGGACGGTCCTGGACGTTGTCGCTCCCGGAAAGCGCCTACTGGTATGACGAAAAGGCCACCGGCGCGGTGCCGCCGCAAGGATGGGAACTCACGTTTCCGCATCCATTGCAAGGAACAGCCGGGAGCCATAAGCCGGACGAGGCGTTTTTCGGGCAGTGGACGACCAGCCCGTTTGCGGACACCTACCTGACGCAGCTGGCAGAAAGCGCGGTGGACTCGCTCGGCTTGGGCAAAGGCCGTGACGTAGATTATCTGGGTGTGAGCTACTCGACCGTCGACTATGTGGGGCACGCCTTCGGGCCGCGGAGCCGCGAAATCCAAGACATCCTGGTGCGCCTCGATCAGGACCTCGGAGAGCTGTTCCGGACTCTGGACAAAAAAGTGGGACGCGGAAATTACGTGGTGGCGTTCAGCGCGGACCACGGTGTCGTGCCGGTGCCCGAAGACATGCAAAAAACCGGCGCTGATGCCGGAGTCCTGCACTTGCCTGAGGTAGAGGAAAAGATCGAAAAAGCGCTCAAGCCTTTCGATTTCCCGGAGCCCGCAGTAGCGCGAATCACAGGAAGCGACATTTATTTTACGCCGGGTGTGTACGATAAGTTGAGGGGCGACCGAGCTGCCATGAACGCCGTGGTGGGCGGCATCAAGAGTGTGCCGGGCGTTGCGGAAGTGTTTCGAGCCGAACAACTGGCCGACCGTCCCGCCACCCACAGTCCGCTGCTCGAAGCGATGGCAGACAGTTATTGGCCCGGCCGCAGCGGAGACCTCTTTGTCGTGCCAAAGCCCTACTGGTTGATGGATGGCACGCCAGCTGGGAAAACACGCTCCTACGGCACCGGACACGGTACGCCTTACTACTACGATCAACATGTGCCCGTCTTATTGATGGGATTTGGCATTCGACCGGGTGAATACTACGGCACCGTTACGCCTGCGGACATCGCCCCGACACTCGCTTCGCTCTGTGGAATTACGCTGGCGCCGCGAGATGGACATGTGCTGGGTGAGGCACTTGCCGGGAGGTCCTCTGCGCCAGGCAAACCAAAGGAAAACTAAACATTGGCTACGGGGTGCCACGGGTTTACTCCGCTCGGGAGAAACACCTGCTCGCCGCCAGGCAAGCGTTTCGAGCGCTAATCAAGAATGAGCCGGAAATCCGCCAGTAGCTCGTTCCTGGCCAATACCAGAATCGCTCGGGCAGGCCGGGCAGGCCGGGACGCTCCCGCAACGCCCAGGGGACTTACCCGGATTCCACGACGAAGGCACAAGGGAAGAATGGCCCGTCCGAGCAGGTTCGTGCTATTCTTCGGTCTGGAGTGACTTCCGCGGTGGCTGTCGATCTGACCGTGCATGTGGGCGCGGTGCGCCTGCGGAATCCCATTCTCGCAGCCAGCGGAACCTTCGGTTACGGCGTCGAGTTTGCCGACCTGGTTGACCTGAACCGTCTCGGCGGCCTGGTTGTCAAAGGCCTCTCCCGAGAACCCATGGAGGGTGCCCCCGCGCCCCGGCTTTCTGAGACCCCCTCGGGGATGCTAAACGCGGTTGGGCTCCAAAACATCGGCGTTCGGGCCTTCGTCGCTGAGAAACTCCCGGTACTGAGAAAATACGATACGGCAATCGTCGCCAACATCTTCGGCTACTGCGTAGAAGACTACCTCGAGGTCATCCGTATCCTCGAAGACGCCGAAGGGCTGGCTGCTTATGAGCTCAACATCTCCTGTCCCAACGTCCAGAGGGGGGGCATGCAGTTTGGTGGCGATCCAGCCCTGGTCGCTGAGGTTGTAGGAGCGGCGCGGAAGGCCGCCGCCAAGAGGCCGCTCTGGGTGAAGCTCTCGCCGATGGTGGCAGACATTGGACTTATTGCCCGGGCAGCGGAGGCGGCTGGGGCCAACGCCCTGACGGTGGCGAATACCTATCCAGCCATGGCTGTCGATCCCTGGACCGGCAAGTCGCGCCTGGGGAATCCGACCGGCGGACTATCCGGTCCGGCAATCAAACCCATCACCCTGCGCTTGGTTTGGGAAGCGTCTAGGGCGATCACGATACCAATCTTAGGTGTTGGCGGTATAGAAACGGTCGCGGACGTGCTTCAATATCTAGCCGTAGGCGCGACAGCCGTACAGGTAGGAACGGCCAGCTTTACTGACCCTACGATCAGTCAGCGACTTGTGGAGCAGTTGGAGAACGCTCTTTTCATGGTTAAAGCTTTTACTATCAGTGATATGAGAGGAAAGATTTCCGCAGATTTTGGTTGACATAACGACCAATTCTTGCTACACTTTTTGGGATATGAGTAGCACAAAGAACACACTATGAGACGACCACTCTTTGTATTCTGGGCCGCCTTCCGTTGGGTGCTCCTGATGTTCCTCATTGTACCCGTAATGGATGCTCCCCTCGTGGCGCACTTGAGCGCACCGGTTAAGCCGGTAAAGACCTGGGTTGGCAACGCCAGTTGGTATGGACCGGGATTTAACGGAAAGAAGACCGCCAACGGGGAGCACTTCGATTGCGAAGCCCTGACGGCCGCGCACCCGAATCTGCCGTTCGGATCCATCGTCCGGGTGGTTAATCCCCGGAACGGGAGGTTTGAACTAGTACGCATCAATGATCGAGGTCCCTATCAAGAAGGACGCGAAATTGATGTATCCTATCGCGTAGCCCGAAAGATTGGGCTGATCCATTCGGGCGTGAACCAGGTTCGTCTCGAATTGATGGAATTGCCACAGAAGCACTGACCCCGCCGAATTCGGGGTCGCACATGACCTTGAGCTTCGACGCCCATCCTCGCAGCAGCTTGATCGTGGCACTGGATTTTGATTCGCTATCCTCTGCCGCAAAATTCGCGAAACAGATCTCCGATCTCGTAGGCATGTTCAAGATCGGCAACCAGCTATTTACGGCTGCCGGACCTGCTGCTGTCCGAGACATTGCCGCGCTCGGACCGGGCATCTTCCTCGACTTGAAGTTCCACGACATTCCCAATACGGTCGCTGGAGCGGTGCTTTCCGCCGCCGCCATGACCGGCGTGCAGCTGGTCAACGTCCACGCGCTCGGCGGAAGAGCCATGCTCGAGGCTGCGGTCCAGGCGATCAGCGCCGGGGTGCCGATGGGCGCCGACCGGCCGCGCTTGCTGGCGGTGACTCTTTTGACGAGCATGGATCACCGGGCGATGAAAGAAGTCGGAATTGGCGGCGAGCCAAAAGTGCGTGTGGTGAAGCTGGCCGAGCTGGCGAAAAAGTCCGGGGTAGACGGAGTGGTAGCCTCGGTGCAGGAAGCGCGGGCGATTCGCAAAGCCTGCGGCCGGGAATTTTTGATTGTCACGCCGGGTGTGCGCCCCAAAGACAAAGACGGCGCCACAAAACACGATGACCAGGCGCGCACCGCGACTCCGACGGAAGCGATCAAAGCTGGTGCGGACTTCATCGTCGTCGGCCGGCCCATCCTAACCGCCGAAGATCCTCGCGCCGCCGCCCAAGCCATCGTCGACGAAATCGCTCTAGCGAAGTAGAGCGACGTTCTCCTCTACCGATCAGCCCTGCCAATTCCCGAAGTTTGACCCTTCCTTCCTCTCTCCAGTAGCATCAGAAGCGCCAGGTTGATTCGTCTGATTCAGGACTCGCGAAGCGGGCATGGCCTGACGTGCCCCTACCGAGACGAGCTGCGACTCTCCATGTCCATCCAGAGCAAGAGTGTCATTGTCGGAACGGCTGGCCACATTGATCACGGAAAGTCCGCGCTGGTTGAAGCGCTGACGGGGACGCATCCGGACAGGCTCGCGGAAGAGAAGCGGCGCGGCATTACGATTGATCTTGGCTTTGCTTTTCTGGAAGAAAATGGCGTGAGATTCGGTCTTTCACCCGCGTCGCTTGATCATTCTCGTAGTGATTCAAATCCGAAGTGGTAAGCAGCAATATCTCCTCACCGGAAGCCGCAAGCACACCGCCGATAGCTTGGCCCACGATCACTAGATCCTCGAAGCGCAGCGACCCGAGCGCAACGGGCACAAATGTAAACTCGCTTTGTAAGACTTGCAAAAACGGGATTTGCACCTCGAGCGAATGCTCGGAGCTGTGCGCCACACTGTCTTCCAGCAGCAAGGGGCAAGCCGCGCGCAACGCCTGCGCCAACGCCTCGTCAATCGGCGCATCGCCCAGCGGCGTCCGCCACGCTCCGCTTGAAAGAATCGCGGCATTCGCTCCATGCGGATAATGCCGCACACCCAAGATTAAAATTTTCTTGGGAATAGCCATTCGCCCGTATACCGCTCCCGCCACCAGTCCCGAATAGAAATACCCCGCATGCGGGACCAGGCATGCTTTGGCGTGCTCCGGCTCATTCGCGTAGTCAACTTCGGTGTATTGCCGGATAAGCGCAGTCAGTTCCAGAGGATTAGAGGGATAGAATCGGCCGGAAACCGCAGGCAGGCGAAGCATTCCGCTGCTCGCAAATCAAATCGCTTTGGAGGGTTTGCCTTTGACCATAAGGGCTTGCTTGGTTGTCGGGTCGTAATAAACCGTGACTTTATCGCCGTACTGGTAGCCGCCCTTGTCGACGATCGTCTGCATCTTCGTGGCCGCGACTTGGGACAGTGTGAAGGTCTCGAGCGACATATCATTTCCCTTTGCGCGGAGGGTGATCTGCGCAATGTTCGCGTGCATCACGTATCCCTCAAACTTGCCGAGGCCCAGGGTTTTCGATTTCGGCTTGACCGCGCTCACGATGATGGGGACCGCTGTATCCACCACGATGGGCGCGACGGTCGCAACGGTCGTAGGAGACTGCGCCCGCACAGGCGTGCCAAAAAGCCCGGCCATCACCAACGCCGGCAATCCCAACACCGCGATGTTTGCCAATGCCTTCATTCGATATCGTCCGTTGCAATCCGCAGCGACTTCAAAAACCGCACATCCTGCGGCGTCATGGTCAGCCGCGCCGCCGGCTTCTTGTCCGGCATTTGATCAAACGACTCCTGGTCGACCTGAATGCGCAAGGATTCCAAAAACCGCCGGTCCTGCGTCGTAAGCTTGGCGGCCTCTGCCGCAGCGGCATCACGCTTTGCCAACCCGATCGTCGCGTCCAGCTTCAGCACGATATCGTACCCGTGCGCGCGCACTCCGGCAATGGCGCCAGTGATTCGATCGGAATCGGACACCGTGTCGTTGATCGCGTGTCCCAATTCACGGAGCAAGTTTTTCAGGTGATCGTCTAATTGCAAGGGCGGCTCCCCCCTCAGCTCAATTGTCATTCTAGGCCCGCGTTTCCTAGGATACAAGTCGCCTAGCCTTGCTTTGTCTCCAATAGGTTCACAGTACGCTAGTGCAGGTCCGAAGCCCCCCCAACGACCCCTGAAGGGCCTGCGCTACCGTCCCCCACCAGATTTCATTCCTAGTTTTGCGCTAAGATGCAGTTATGTCTTCCGCAGCCGCTTCTCCGGCAGCCACGCCTCGCCAGGGAGGTTTCCACCGTTTCTGGCGCGCCCTTAAGCAACTTTTCCTCGAGGTTGCCGGCGCTATTTTTGCATTTCTCGGCATCGTCTGGCTCAACGTAGCCCTGCGCTCCTGGACCCGCGACGTAGCCCATTGGCTCATCGCCGCAGCCGTTGCTTTTGCACTGCTGTTCTTTTTCTTCGCGGTTAGTTCGTTCCGGCGCGCGCGCAAGTTGTAATCTATTCCCTGGGGGCGGGGCTTGCCCGGCCCCCTTTTTTCGTGTTCACGATTGGCGTAAACGATTGGCTCAAAATGTCTGACGGAAAAACGAAGCTCCCCGCCGAACGCAAAGAGCGCTTCACGACTCTCTCCGGCCTGCCCATCGACCGCCTGTACACCGAAGATGATCATTGGGCCTCGGATCCGGAATCGTCCATCAGCTACCCCGGCGAATTCCCCTACACCCGCGGCATCTACCCCACCATGTACCGCGGCCGCTTCTGGACCATGCGCCAATACGCCGGCTTCGGTACCGCCGTCGAATCCAACCAACGCTACCGCTACCTCCTCAGCAAAGGCCAAGCCGGGCTCTCCGTAGCCTTCGATCTTCCGACGCAAATCGGGCTGGACTCAGACCATCCCTTGGCTTTAGGCGAAGTCGGCAAAGTAGGCGTAGCCATCGATTCCCTCGAAGACATGGAAACGCTTTTCGACAACATCCCGCTAGAACGAGTCTCCACCTCCATGACCATCAACGCCACCGCCGCCATCCTCCTCTGTCTCTACGTTGGTGTCGCCAAAAAACAAGGCGCCAATCTCGCCAAGATTTCCGGCACCGTGCAGAACGACATCCTCAAGGAATACATCGCGCGCGGTACCTACATCTATCCCGTCCGTCCCGCCATGCGCATCGTCACCGACCTCTTCGCGTGGTGCCGCGACAATCTCCCCAAGTGGAACACCATCTCCATCTCCGGCTACCACATCCGTGAAGCTGGCTCGACTGCCATCCAGGAAGTGGCCTTCACGCTAGCCGACGGCATCGCCTACGTTGAAGCTGCCCTAGACGCAGGCCTCGGCGTCGACGAATTCGCTCCGCAGCTCTCCTTCTTTTTCAACGCGCACAGCGACCTTCTCGAAGAGATCGCCAAGTACCGCGCCGCCCGCCGCCTCTGGGCCAAAATCATGCGCGACCGTTTCAAAGCCGAGGATCCCCGCTCGCTCCTGCTGCGTTTCCACGCGCAAACCGCCGGCTCCTCGCTCACCGCCCAGCAACCGGAAAACAATATCGTCCGCGTGGCCATCCAAGCCCTAGCCGCCGCCCTCGGCGGCTGCCAATCCCTTCATACCAATTCCCTCGACGAGGCCCTGGCTCTTCCCACCGAAGACTCCGCGCTAATCGCCCTGCGCACCCAGCAAATCCTGGCCCACGAAACCGGCGTCACTAACACCGTGGATCCGGTAGCGGGCTCCTACGCTATCGAGCACCTCACCAACGAGATAGAGCAGGGCGCCGTTGATTACATTTCCAAGATTGACGCCATGGGAGGAATGTTGCGCGGAATCGAATCCGGTTTCGTACAAGGTGAAATCCAAAAGGCCGCCTACGATTTTCAGCGCGCCGTAGAATCCAAAGACCAAATCATCGTCGGCGTCAATGACTTCATTGCCGAAGAAGAGCGCACCATCCCCACTCTCCGCATCGAACCCGAAATCGAGCGCTCGCAGATCGCGCGCCTAAATGCCCTGCGTGCCAAGCGCGATTCCACCCGCACGAAATCCGCCCTAGCCGAACTCCAGCGCCGCGCCACCAGCACCGAAAATCTCCTCCCCGCCATTCTCACCGCCGTCGAAGCCCACGCCACCGTCGGCGAAATCTCCGACGCCCTCCGCCGCGTCTTCGGCGAATACCAGGAATCCGTCGTCATTTAATCTTTGGAAGCGCCATGCCAGAGATTATTTCGCTCATCGTCGCGGCAAGTGGGATGGCAGCTTATTGTCGCGGGCGCGGAGAGCGCGCGTAGGTTTGGGGCGGCCTCGGTGTCAGTGGTTGTGTTCTGATTGCGTATTTCGGGCCGATCATCCTGGCATCGTTCGGCCGAACTCCGCGCGCGTGTAGAAATCGTCGGCACTGGGCTCGAGCCAAGCCCAAGCTGTCGCCGCTCCCGCTCTGTAGTATCCTTTCGCGAATTGCAAACGTTGACCCAAACGCCTGAAGGCTCGCTCGAACGATGAAACTCATTCTTGCTTCCACTTCACCCCGCCGCGCCCAGATCCTCCACGACGCGGGCTTCTCTTTCGTGGTGGTTTCCTCCGCCGTAGACGAAACTCCCTTCCCCGGTGAATCGCCCAGCGATCACGTCCAGCGTCTCGCAAACGCCAAAGCCGAACTCGCCGCCGCCCGCGCCGTCGGCCCCGCCATCGTCCTCGCCGCCGACACGGTCGTAACTCTCGAAGGCCGCATCTTCGGCAAGCCCCGCTCCACCGACGACGCCCGCCACATGCTGGAAAAGCTTTCCGGCCGCACCCACGCCGTCCTCACCGGCGTAACGCTAATCCGCCTCCCCGACGCCGAGCGCTGCAGCTTCGTCGAATCCACCCTCGTCCATTTCGCCCAGCTCCCGGAGGAAGAAATCACGCGTTACCTCGCCACCGAAGAACCTCGCGACAAAGCCGGCGCCTACGCCATCCAAGGCCGCGCCGGCCGCTACATCCCGCGCATCGAAGGCGACTACTTCAACGTCGTGGGCCTGCCTTTGGCCCACGTCGCCCAAGCCCTAGGCGACCTCGGCTGGTCCGAAGACTGATGGTCGAGAGCGGGCACATTCCGGACAGAACAGATCGGCTCACAAACCGATAGGAATGCTGACCCTTTTTTTCTCTACTGGAGTGGGAGAGCCAATCTTGGCGGTCCTGTTTGCCAGATTCCTAAGACGAGGAACACGAGACACGAATCAGGACTCGTGCTGCCAGGATCGCTTGTAAAGCGAAAAAAGAGGTGCCTCTAAGGAGAACACCTCTTTCGCTTCCGGACGCCGGAAAACTTACGACTTCCGTTTCACGCCAGGTTGTGTCTTGGCGTTGTGCTTTTCGTTGTAAATGTTCTTCGACGCTCGATTCTGTTCGTTGTTGACCTGCTTCTTTTCGCCGGCCGTTAGCTTCCCGCCGTTTGCTGCACGGTCCGCTTTCACTTGCTGGTTGATGCCCCTCTGTTGATTTTCGAGTTTCGCCGTTTCGCCTGCCGTCAATTGACCACTCTTGATGCCTTGCGCGATGCGGTCTTGCTGATTCTCGCGTCGCTGACCAACTTTGTTGTTGCCATACTGCGCTGTGTTGGCGTTGTGCTTGTCCTGATAAATCTGCTTGGATAGCCCGTTCTGTTGCTGATTGATCTGCGTCTTCTCGGCGCCCGTCAGCTTCCCGCCGTTAGCGGCGCGGTCCGCCTTCGTTTCGCCGTTAATCGCTGCTTCCTTGGTCTCTAGATTTGCGGTCTCGCCGGCAGTCAACTGCCCGCTCGCGACGCCGTTCGCAATGCGGTCCTGCTGATTCTCTTTCCGCTGCGCTATGCTCGGATCGGGTTTCGCCGCATGCGTTGCCGTTTGCGTAGCCGGTGCCGTCGAGCCGGACCCCTCGGAAGACGATTGTTCTTGCGCTATGGCCGCCGTTCCCACCATCAGGACAGCCATTGGCAAGGCACTCCACACGAACCAAGTGAGTTTCATATCTCTCTCCTGTACGTTCACTTCGAGTTTTTGGATACTCGGGACAATAGGTAATACCCAACTTTGTGCAGAAAGTTGTGGTCGCACTACGGGTCGACAGTGCAGTTGTTGCAGGTATTGAGTCCATTTAGTTCATCGGAATTTGCATCTCCGGTCTGTTAATGCGCGGCGGAGTTTTTCGTCACTGCAAGGAGTTTGAAGTTGTTGTCGAGCAAAACCGTTGCGCGATTCGGCTCGTCCGCACCTTTGATTTCCACTTCCCAATTCCGGCCCACTTTCTTTACGCTGCCGAGGGAGTTGTAGAAGTAACCCTGCGCGGAGAATTCCAATCTTTTTGGCCGAATGAAATCAGCTCCAAGCTGTTGGCCGAGGTTTATCTGTTCAACAAACTTCGTTGACGCGCCGCCAACCAGAATGTGGCCCGCCACATAAAATTCATGCCCAAGCGTTTCATTCCAGCTCTGCAGCTCCATGCGCTCTCAATAGCTCGTCAACTTCCGCGTAACCTGACGGATACGGGACGCCGCGCACCGACGCTCCCGCCTCGAGCAGCGCCTCCACGGACTCGGGCGTGCGTCTCCCCTTCCAGTACGAGTCCACGCATGCCCTCACCGCAAGCGCCAAGGCCGTGCGTCCTTTTCCGTCGACTACATTCACCGATGCGCCGCGCGCGATAAGTAACTTGACCGTCGAAGACCACGCGCGCCACGCCGCCGAGTGCAGAGCCGTGCTGTTCTTGGCTACATCGAAATAGAGATCACCATCTTCGGTGACCGCGTTCACATCAACACCCAGATCAAGGAGTTGCCCAAGGCCGGCCGTATTCCCGGCGCCCGCAAACTCCACAAGCAGCTGGCCTCCTTCGGCCACCAATTCGCGCGCCAGCTCGGGTTCGTGCTCCGCGATCGTCCTCATCTTCACCGAATCATGCCTCGCGCAAGCGGCGATCAACCGATCCACTCCTTCGAGCTCGACGGGAGTGCCTCGACGCTCGATCAATTCCAGCACATCTCCACGGCCTCTTCGCACCGCCATGGCCACGCCCGACATCGCGGGGCCAGCTGTTCGCCGAGGGTCTGGCCGTTCCGCAACAAGCGTGGGGTCCGCGCCATGTTCCAGCAGCACTTCAAAAATGTCCGAGCTATTGTCGCGAAGTACCGCGTGGTGAAACGCCGTCCTCCCCCAGCGCGTCGCTCGATTCGGATCAGCCCCGTGCTCGAGCAGCCATTTGATTCCCTGGTAGTCGTGCCAATCGGTCTTGCGCAGCAGCAGCGTGGTCATGCTTGTGTCATGCAACTTCCCGCTCTCCACCAGAATCTTCATCACCGTGTTGTCGTACGTTTCCACCACATGGTAGGGGGTCTCTTCGTCGTTTGGATCAGCGCCGCGCTCGAGCAGCAGCCGCGTCAACTGCGGATGCTGGGCGACCGCCGCAGCCCCATAGATCGCGCTCTCCCACTCAGGATGCGGCTCATGATCCACCTCCATCCATCCAGTATTCGCACTCGCGCCGGCATCCAGCAGGGCCTTCGCCGCCGCGACAAAACCATCTGACCGCACGCGATCGAGCCGCAAGTACCTTGCGAAACACAAGTGCGTCAATGCATCCCAATGATACGGGCCGCCCTTCGCCGTGGCGTTGCGCCGATCGAGCGCCAGAAACCGCCGCACGGCCGCCGCGTCGCCGAGAATCGCCGCGGTGTGGATGTCGGAGTTCCGGACCTCGGGGTGCGCCGCCAGAATCGCCTCCGCGCGCTCCAACGTTCCCGACGAGTGCCGGGAGTCGCGGGGCACACACGCCGCCTCAATGAACGCCGCGACTGGACGGTCGACAGCAGCCGCGAAGCTGGCTTGCGCCAGCGAATCGACATGCCTCGCGAACTTCGGCCAGCTCGGAAATCCATGCTCGCGCGCAATCACGAATTGCGCATCGGCAAGCGCAAACCTGGTGCTGGCGATTCGATCCTCCGGTACATCTCGAAAACGAGGATGATGCTTTTTGACTCGCTGAATGACTTCTGCCTGAGTCGTTTCGGAATCGGCCACTTGGGAATTAAGGGGTTTGCGGGCTGGTACGGATCGAAAGACTCTGACCAGTTCCTGCGCTTGTTTCCTGTACTGCTCGAGGTTCGGGCGAGCCGCGAGTGGCTTGGCATCCATTACGACCTTCCTTTCCTAAATGCGCCTGGAGTCCGCCCGAATCAGGCTGAAAGAAGGTTCGTAACCTTGCTTGAAAACTGAAGGTGGGCACGGCCCTTTCCGCGGACTGGATGCGCCCTTCGCGCTGTTCTATAAGTTAACGCTGGCCCGCCAGTCACGTCAAACCACGCTCTCACTAGCGCAGGCAGCTTGCCTCGACCGTTTTCAGAAGTGCTCCTGACAATCCGCCCAGCCGAGAGTGACCGTCCCTAAACACGCAATAGAAAAACAAAAAGGGCACCCTCGGCAGAAGGCGCCCCTTAAAAACCAACTTGTATGCGCTGACTCGAAAAACCGCAGCTAAGCCTTCTTCTCTTCCGCAGGCTTCTCAACAGGAGCGGCCGCCTGTGGCGGAGGCGCCGTCGACTGCGATTGCGCCGCTCCAGTCATACCTTCCTTGAATCCGCGCACGCCTTCTCCCAGTCCGCGCATCAATTCAGGAATCTTGCGTCCCCCGAAAAGTACGAGTATGACGATGGCAACAATAAGCAAATGCATTGGGCTGTCCCACATCGGGCACCTACCTTTCACTCCAGGTTCAACAAACCCGCACGCCGGGGCTACGCACTGCCATACATCTAAAGTATAACACGCTCGTCCCCGGCCCGCCGCGTCACACGCTCCCGGTCCAGGTATTCCAGCAATGGAATAGCATACTTCCGCGTAATGCCGGTCAAGTCCTTGAAAACCTGCACGGATATTCGCTCGCCTTTCGCCTTCTTGTGCAGAGCGAGCCGCTCCTTCAGGCTGGCCAGCGCTTCGCAGTGAAAAATGAGGTCGGGGCTCACGCGGACGAGATTTTTCTCTCGCAACAAGATTTGCAGCAGCTTCTCGGCGCGCCGCGCTTCTACAGAAAGCCTCGCCAACACCTCTTGAACGGATGGCACCGCCAACCCGGCCCGAGCGAACGCTTTTTCAATTTCCCCTTTGGCCTGCACTTCTTCCGGCTGCAGTGCGATCTGCGATCCTCTGCGTTTCACGAGCTCGCCTTGCACATCCAATTTTTTTTCTCCCGCCAATTCTTCGAGCGCCGCGCGAAACGTCTCCGCTCGCACGCGCCTTCCCAGGTTCGCGCGCAGATCTTCCCGCGCAATTCCTGGCGACAGCGGATTCTCCTTGTGAAACCGTTCAACCCGATCAACGATTCTCCGGCGCACCTCGTCGAATGCCTTTCTCCCCAACAGAATCAAAGGCTCCGGCGAGACGATTTTGATCCTGGCCGCGACAGCAAGCCTTTCGGCGGCTTCCCGAATCTCGTTATCGAACCAGCCCGTGCGCGCCACGATCTCTCGAAACTCCAATCCCAGCAACGCGCGCTCTGTCATGGCG
>Ga0207046_10240_pt1 | contig 14977 bp, 15 predicted proteins | sample Alteio_BWMinCont_66_FD_153303 | JGI IMG/M metagenome (GOLD analysis project Ga0207046, IMG submission 153303) | Enriched cells from forest soil in Barre Woods Harvard Forest LTER site, Petersham, Massachusetts, United States -... | ecosystem: Environmental > Terrestrial > Soil > Temperate forest >...
GCCCAGTTCGCGCAAATTGCTTTTGCAAGCCGTCGATTGACCCTCGGATTTTGCCAGGGACAACCCTGGCAGAAGCAGTGCTGCAAGGATGGCAATGATGGCGATGACGACCAGCAATTCAATCAGCGTGAACGCAGAGCGGTGGCGGGGCGGAGATTTAATGGGCACCGTTGGCTAATACCAAGAAAGGCTGCCCCTGTAAAGAGAAATCCATTACAACGGAACCCGCAGTTTTTGAAGGTCCAGAAATTAGTGTTTACAGCGGTGCCTGGCGGAATTTATCACGGACGGAGAGGGAATCAAAAACGCTTGCGACTTTCAATTTCCGGTTCCTGCCGTGCGATAACACGCGGCGCTTCTCCAAGAATATGCGTAGCCAGAATGTTTATGGAATCTGGACGGGCACGCCATGCCGGAATACCAGCCTCATCTTCGTTCTCAGCAATCACCACAGAAATGCATTGGCGAAGGTGAATCGTGTACCGCACTTCGTAAATGTTCACTGTCGTTTGGGAGTTCCGCAAGCTGAAACCTAGCAAAACCCCATCCTATGTCAACAAAACGCAAGACGTGGGCCGCGTATTGCACCAATTTGAAGGTAACTTGGCGGTGTGTGAACGTCCGGACATTAAAGTCCTGAACCGACCGCAAACGATCAGAGTTCCTGAGTTTGGGCTTGGGGACGGAACGCTTGAGCACCGACAGTTGCTGGCGCAGGGCAAGATTCTCCTCTATAAGTTGCTGGCGCAATTGGAAGCCGGAGCACTGGACACGGAGGACCGTCAAAACCATATGGTGCATGGCCGAACAACCTGCCCAACATCGCCGAAAAATCAACCGGTTGCCCAGGTAAAGAGTTTTCGCTATCCACAGGCGGCACTGGGGCTTGGTATGTGTGATCTCAATGCGACTGGAACCGCCCGCAAGATGCCTATTCGGGTAACACCTGATTGTAAAAACCGGACGCAAACGGTTAGGTAGATAAGGAAGCAGTTGGTGAAAAGCCGGTTCTTCTGGTGTCGGCACGGTTCTTGGGATTTCGCATTCTTTGTTGGTTCATTTCTGTATGCCGGAACATCGGATCACTGCCGTCGTTCTGCCAGCCGCCCGCGGTGTGTGTCAACAAATGTTCGACAGTTATCTCCTCGATATACGGCTGATACGGAGGCCGGCCATAGTCCGTTCCCAAAAGCGCCTGTGCGCCAAAAACCTTGTCCGAAAGGCGCAGCTTTCCGCTTTCAATCAGTCGAAAGATCATTGTCGCCGTAATCGGCTTGGACACGCTCGCGATGCGGAAGAGATGGTTCGGTGTGACCTTTTCATTTTTCTCTTTGTCTGCCAGGCCGAATCCCTGCGCGTAAACCAACCGTCCTTCCCTAGCAATCGCGACGGACAACCCCGGCACGTGATACTTTCGCATAAAGGCGGTCGCCGTTACTTCCATCGCGTGAAGCTCTCCCGGTATAAAACCCGGTTGCCTGTCGCCTTCCGCCTCACTTGCGCCTTTCAGCGCCCTGGCCACCACCCCGACCGCCATCCCAGCCAATGTCCGCGTGCAAAACGAGCGGCGCGTCCATTGAACTGGGTCTGATTTGTTCTGTTCAGCCATTGGCCGCAAGGTTGCCCCCGGACTTTGCCGGAAACAAGGTGCTTTGCTGACGTTTACTGCGTGCCTTTGCGTTTCTTCTAGTGTCCATCCACATGCAGGCGAAGCAGTAGGGCGGGTAAGGGGAAGATCTCACTGATGAAGATCGTCGGCAGTTTGGTTGGTTGACCAACCGTTAAATCTGTGAAATTTGTCATAAATTATGGTTAATGCCGGAGCACGGAGAGAGTCAATAACGGAGGTGGCCGGAGGAAAACCCGCCCGAATCCTACCGTTCGATTTCATTTCTCCATCAGGTCATCCCAAGAGCATTCCAAAGCGCCTTGGATCCTTTTGGCTGTGGTAATGCTCACATTTTCGCTGCGATTGAGCACAACCAACTTCTTGCCCCGAGTGATGCCCGTGTAAAATAGGTTGTGCTGCAAGAGCATGTACTGCCTACTTCAATTTGATGACAATGTCGTCGAACTCTTTGTCGATGAACGCCGGCATGGTTTCGGTGCGGACGTTACCTTGCGTGGCCAACTGGGCCAAGCAACGCAATGCCTTTTTTCCCGAGTTCGCGCTAAATGTCCGACCCAGTTCGGGAAAATGCCATGCGTTACGGCCTGTCCGTCGGCATCGACAGTGAAACGCCCACAGTAGGCCAAGAATGACGAGACTTCGCTTGCAAATTCATCATCGGTCGCAATTCCAGTATCGTTAGATGCGAGCGCGGGACGGCTCCTCACACTGCCTGTTTGGTCATCAGACGAGCGCTGCGAGCAGCGCGTCAAAACTTGGCGCGCCGTCGTGGCGCACACCATTAATAAAAAATGAGGGGGTTCCGTTGACGCCGCCCCGTGCTCCACTCTGAAAGTCCTCCCGCACGCGCGCCATGTGCGCGCCGCTCAATACTTCGCTTATTAGGCGCCGGGCATCCAGACCCAGGGCTTTGGCGTATTGGGCAAGGTTTTCGTCATGGAGCGCCTCTTGATTCTCGTATAGCAAATCGTGCATCTCCCAGAATTTCCCTTGCGCGTCCGCAGCCTCAGCGGCTTCCGCTGCGTGTTCAGCATGCGGATGAGAGTTGGCCAAAGGGAAGTTGCGGAAGGCGAAGCAAAGGCGGTCACCCAATCGCTCTTGAATAGCTTTGACGATGGGATAAGCCTGTCCGCAGAAAGGGCATTCGTAATCGCCGTATTCGACCAGCGCGATCGGCGCGTCTATTGACCCTTGAATATGATCGTGCTTGGCTCGTGGGAGAAGCAGTTTTGATCTGGAAGCTGTGTTGGTTAAATCATTTTTCATTTCGGTTCCTTGTTATTTTGTAGTTCTTCCAATGCTGATAGAATTCCGTCGGCACCCGGGTTCACACCCACTGGAGAGACATAGTTCGAACGGATGACGCCGTCCTCGTTGATAACGAATAAAGTGTGGGAGACACCGAATGACCCAGTTCTTTGTATGCACGCCATACTCGAAGGTTTTGGGCTTTTGTTTGTTTGGATCCACTTTCATGTAGACTTCAGCGCCTTTCCCACTATGTCATTGCGCGAGGTCGAATGTCCCGCATTTGCAAACAACCTGGAGTCGAGCGAAAATCTGCCGCCACCCATGAACGCCAGGGTCAAGACCACGAGCGTATATAGAATCGCCAGTTGCGGATCGCGGCCTGCCAGAAGGTTTTGAAAAATGGCCCCGCTGAGCGCGCCAAATAGCAAGAGGGCGTTGATCCGCGTGAACAATCCAACGATGATGAACAATGAGCAGATGAACTGCACAAGTGTTGCCGCAACTGCCGACGCGAGTGGCGCGGGAAAATGCATTCCCGCAACTTCATCGGCCAATTTCCAAGGCGTCCCATTCTGGAGATAATCAATCCAGCCTTCCAATTTGTGCCAGCCGTGAATGTAAAAAATCATCAGGCCCGCCGATACGCGGAGCAGAAAATATCCCCATACTTCGAGCCGGCTTCCTGAATCCACAACCAAAGATTTTGTGAAGAGATTCATAATGCGATTGTGCGAATATTCTCTCCGCACTCAAAAGGCGAAGCAATCGCAACCCAATCCCCAGAATTCGGCGTAGCGATTGCTGGCGGCCTCGATGCCGGCGAGAAGTTGATGGGCCGCATGGGCGCAGCCGTGATAATGGCATTCGGCATTGTGCTGATGCTGAGGCATCGGCACCCCCGCTCGCGCAGCTTTGCGAATGTCTAACGGCGCGCCATATCCGCCATAGACCTTTATGGGTGACCAGTCCGGCAGCACTGGCAGTGGTGCCGGGTCAAGGTTCTGAAATTCCTGAACAGCGTAAACAATCTTCCCACCAACAATCGTGAGGACGGATTCAATCCCCTTGATTTTCTCTTCGGCCACTGACATGTAATCTTCGGTGAGGGCGGTGACGTCCGCCAGTTGGCCGATGACGATGGCTCCCTTTTTGCCGCTTTCACCCGAAAACCAACTGCTGCCTTTGGTGTAAAGCATCAACGCTTCTTCCCGGCTCAGACGATTTGCTTCGGAATAGAGCGCAGTGCCGCCGACGGTTTTCCCTGCCACGAGCCAGTAAAGGGAAAGCCAGGGGTTGTAGCTGGCCACGCGTGTTGCATCTGTGCCCGCCCCCACGGGAATGCCCAAATCGAGCATTCTCCGAACAGGCGGAGTCCGTTCCGCCGCCTTACTGCCATAGCGGTCCAGGAAATACTCTCCTTGGAAGGCCATGCGGTCCTGGATCGCAATGCCCCCTCCCAACGCTTTGACACGTTCGAGGCTGCGGTCCGAGATGGTTTCGCAATGATCGAAGAACCAATTGGTTCCTTTGAAAGGGATTTCACGGTTGACCTCCTCGAACACGTTCAACATCCGGGAGATGCTTTCGTCATAGGTGGCGTGAATACGGAACGGCCATTTATTTACAGCCAAGAGCGAAACAACCTCCTTCAAGTCCTTTTCCAGGTTGGACGGAAGATCGGGCAGGGGTTCCAGGAAATCCTCGAAATCCGCCGCTGAATAAACCAGCATTTCTCCAGCCCCGTTGCAGCGATAGAAATCGTCGCCCTTGCCCGGCCCCGTCAGTTTCATGCAGCGCAGGAAATCCTCCTTCTCCTGTTTGGGTTTTTGCGTGAAAATATTATAGGCCATGCGAACGGTCATCTCTCCTCGCTTGTGCAGTTCTTCGATGATCGCATAGTCGTCCGGGTAGATTTGAGAGCCGCCGCCCGCGTCCACCAAGCTGGTGAGGCCAAGGCGGTTGAGCTCGTGCATGAAATGGCGGGAAGAGTTCATCTGCTGTTCAGGCGGCAGCTTGGGTTGCTTGCCGACGGTAGCGTATAGAATTCCGGCATTGGGGCGGGCGATGAGGAGTCCGGTGGGGTTGCCGTTTCCGTCGCGCTGGATTTCACCCGCCGGTGGATTGGGAGTGTCTTTGGTGTAGCCGCAGGCCCGCAGAGCGGCTTTGTTCAACATTCCGCGGCAATACAAGTGCAGGACGAAGACAGGCGTTTCGGGGGAGACGGCGTTGATTTCATCAAGCGTGGGCATACGCCGTTCGGCGAATTGGAACTCGCTCCAACCGCCGATGACGCGGACCCATTGGCCGGGCGGTGTCCGCTGAGCCTGTTCTTTGAGCATGCGCAATCCGTCCGCGAGGGACGGAACGCCGTCCCAGCGAAGCTCGAGGTTGTAGCTAAGGCCGCCGCGGATGATATGCATGTGGGAATCGTTCAATCCGGGAATCACTCGGCGACCCTGCAAATCAATCACCTTCGTGTCCGGTCCCCGTTGGTATTCCTCCGCGTCGTCCACTCCGACGATACGTCCGTCTTTGATGGCCAGGTTGGTGGTCTCGGGATATTTCGGATCAAGTGTAGTGATCCGTCCGTTGTGGAGTATGAGATCGGGAACAATTGATGTATTCATATAGAGGTCCTTTCTTATTCAGGATTTAACCAACCGTGCAGAGTCCGAGTGATGACCGGCATGACCACCCAGGTCAAGAGGGCTACCACAAAGGCGTTGAAAACAATATTATTGAGGACGAAATTCCAATTTTGAATCAATCGTCCGAGCGTCAGGCTCAAAAACATGATCACAGGCACGACGCCTAGATAGGTCGCGATAGCCATTTTCCACAACGGAGGGCCACCCGACGAAGGATTGCGGAACCAAGCCTCCAAACCATGCAACTCTCGATATTCTGGTTCGCCATCGACCAAGGGCCTGATGGCGGTAAGCCATTCACAATAGAGTGGAGATTTATAAAACGCTGTCCGATCCGATTCGCTGACAAACGTGCGAAGTATCCCATATTCATTCGAGTCTGAAGACGACGATGGATAAATCAGATGAACACCTCTGGTGCCTGACTCGGCAAGTGAACGCTGAGCGAAAGCCAAAAGCTCCCGCTCGAAGTCGCGTTCCCGCCCAGGCTTCACTCGTCGAATAATCGCCACATGGATTGGCTCGTTCATTGGTCTAGTCGTTTGGTCAGAATAAAAAGCTCATGGTGGTGGAGACATAGTTCACGTCACGACCTCCTGCGGCATGGATGTAGTCGCCAGTTAAAAAGTGAACGTAGGAGGCAAGAAAACTCAGGTGCCGTTGAACGCGCCACTCCAAATTCACATCCAAGGCCGTCCCGACAAACGCTGAGGCCGTTTTTAGGGCCGGAATGGCAACAAAGCCGGGCACGGCGTAAACGGCATCGTTGCGTGTATAACGCCAGAACGCATCGGCGCCACCGTCGATGGTTATAGATCGAGTTAAGTTTGCGCTGAAGCTCGGGTGAACGTCGATGATGTTCTCGGGCCGGATCAGGCTGGCGTCATTGAAATAACCGGATTTGAAATAAAGAGCGTCGAAGGTTCCCTGCGTCCCATTCGTGGGATTGTTATCACCGCTCGCGATGTCCGCCTTCAATCCCAGCCTGGGCTTCCATGAAGCCTCCCAAGTATAACCGGCGTCGAGACTTGAAGTCCAAGCCAGAATGGATTCATTGCCAAAGTCTCCGACCTGCACCACGGCTTCCCCGTTCCAATCCCATTGGTTCTTTTCTCCAAACCAACGTGTACCAAAAGAATGCCGAAGTTCCTTCCCGGTTCCCGAAGCGTATTGGCCGTGTTCCCGCGAGATGCCGAGGTAATAAACGTCGACCCCAGACTCGCGGGAATTGTTAAACCAATGGGTCAAATACAATCCCCAAAAACCCGTGCTGTCATCCTCTCTGTCAAATCTATCGGTGTATTCAATTACCGGTCGCGTGACAAATGCCGTCGCGTGCCAGAAAGGACGGTCATAAATGGCCTCGAAGCCGTCGAATTTAAAGGGGATGTTGGGCGCGGCGCGGGTGGCGACCAGCCGACCCGATCCCAGGCTCAAGCCGAAACGCCCGGCACGCAGTGTCAATCGCTCGTCTTCGGTGAGATAAGGAATGACATCCATGAAAGCGAATTGCAGGTTAATCGGGTCCTTATTCACTGCCGGCGCCGGCAGGGACTCACCGGCCACGAGGCCGGAGATTCCTTCCACAAAAAAGCGCACCCGCTCACCGAGATGCAGGTCCCCTAGCAAGGTTAGCCGCTGCATCCAATAGGAATTATCGCCTGCGCGAATCCCAAAGTTCTGGTCGTAATTCCCTTCAAAGCGTTCGCGCACTTCTCCCCCGAACGTCAGATACCAGTATGGTTCATTCGTTCGGAGGGGGATATATTTGATCGGGTCGAACAAATCACCGCGCTTCACGGGATCACTGAGCCAGGAGTAATCTTCGGTAAATCGCAGCATCTTATAGGATGGTGGCGCTGGCGGGCTTTCTCCCGTTTCAGCCACTTCCTCCGCCTGTGGTGCGGAGGCGCCGCTTTCGGCCTGGTCGGCCTTCGTGACCGGTGCGGCCCCTTCGCCAGCCAGGACCGCTGAAGACGTGAGTAACAACAATGGAAATATCCACGCGGCGGGCTCCATTTTATTTGCCAGTCGAGGTATAGGGAGCGGCTTCGCGTTTACCTAATTCCACCGTGACCGAATCAATGCCTTCGCCCACTTGTTTTACCGCGCTATCGAAAAATGCCGGCCCAGCTTCGATCACGATGCTCTCAATGCTGAACTCCGGTGCCAGTGCCTGCGCTTGAAACCGCTTCTCCGTGTCATAAGCCGAAAGCATTTGCTCGATAAAGGCGCGATCTCCTTCGCCGACCTCAATAGTCGTATTGCCTTCGTCGCGAATGACCGGCGCCCAGGCAACGTGCTCGGCCTTGAGGCGCACCGCTTCACGAGCGGCCAACCGTCCCACAACCCGCAATGAATCCAGGGACAAATCTTTTTCCTCTCCCAAACCAATCACCATAAAACGCTTGGCAGGTATGGAACCTTTAGGCGGAGTGAAAAGAAACGTCTCACCCAGTTCACCGACGAATTCGCCCCGATTCCGCAAGGCAGAAAGAATGCTGCCGAGATGCGCGTCCGTTTCCTTTGCCGCGCCTTGGTAAGTATCGCCGGAGGCTTTGTGTTTGAAGAGGCAGATGATTTGCAGATCGGCCGCTTCCATATAAGGGCCGTCCATTTTAATGGAGACTTGGATGCCCAGCGGCTTAGTCGCAAAAACATTTTCCTTTGGCGCTGGCGAGTCGGCTGCGCCTGCGGCGGCAACCAAACACGCCAACATGAGGCCCAACGCAAAAGCTTTAGTTTTCATAATGGGTCGAGCTTTTATGCGGATATCAGGCGGCTTTCTTGGGCACGACTTGGGGGACTTTGGCCGTCTGTGGAGCGTGGTGGACCATGGTGTAGGCGTATTCAACGCCAACGCCGTAAGCACCCGCCTGCGGCCTGAGTAATCCCATGAGTGCGTTGTAGTGCTCCTTGTTTTTCCAATCGCGCTGCCATTCGAGTAAGGCGCCAATCGTGGTCAACCGCACTGCGCCGGCTTGCACCATGCGCGAAAGGGCTGCCTCTTGTGCGCCAGGTGAAGTCGCGCCGCAGCAATCCTGAACGACATACACGTTATAGCCTGCTCCCAGCATTTCGATCGTAGGCCAGGTGACGCAAACCTCGGTCCAGAGGCCGGTCATGATGATGTTCTTGCGCCCGGTGGCCTCGATGGCTTTGCGGAATTCCATGGAGTCCCACGAGTTCATCGAGCTGCGTTCAATCACGGGTTGGCCCGGAAAAATGTCCAACAACTGCGGCCAGACATAACCACTGAAGGATTCGGTCTCCACAGAAGTGAGCACCGTGGGCACCTTGAATTCCTTGGCGACTTTGGCCAACAAAGTTACGTTGTTGATCATCGTGGCGCGATCTGCGTTGGCAACGCCGAAGAGCATCTGCGGCTGAAAGTCGATGAATACAATTGCAGAATCTTCGGGCGTGTAGGGTTTGTGGTATTGGTTCATGTTATGTTTCCTTTCTTTTTGTTTTTATTTGTTTGTATGTTAGTGGAGGTCGAACAACAGTAAATGCGCGCCCTTTTTCCCCTGTAGCCCGCACTTTGATATTTCCTTTCTGTGTTTCTATTGGCAGTTAGTTCTTCGATTTGACAAGATCGGCTGCCGACGCTCCTTCGAGCGACAGCCCGTAACCAACCTCTCGCACGATGCGCTCTTTCAAAGGCTGAATGAAATGGACACGCGTATTGCGGCGCGTCACTTCAGGAGCCTTCAAGTATAATTCGCCCAACTCCCGCGCCCGACTGAGAGCCTTTCCATTCGGGACAACCTCAGCAACAACTCCCCATTCGTGCGCAATCCGCGCGGGCAATGGCTGTGGGTTAAGCAGGAACGCCTCCGCTCGTCCCGGTCCAGCGCGATAACTCCAGGTGGTAAAGACTCCGTCACCGGGCGCAACGCCCACGGCGAAGTGGGCCACGTCCTGGAAGGTCGCACCATCCGACGCCACAATGACGCTGGCCAGTAGCGCGTAGTCTGAGTGCACATGGGCACGTCCCTCGATAGCCGCGATGACCGGCACGCGTATATTGGCTATATTTTCCAAAACCTGAACGCCTTCGTCATGAACTTGGCTCCAAACGCCGGGATCGGAGGCATCGCCGAAGGAGGACCACTCGACATTAGTAATGAACTCCCCACCAGCGCCCGTGAGGATTACGATTTTGTTTGCTCGATCTTGCGCAATTCGGTAGAAGGCATCGACAAATTCCGTGTGAGATTGCGCGGTCATAATGAATGGCCCGCCGTCGCTGTGGAATTGAACGACAAGTATGCCTTTGGCGTCGCGCGTCAGGTTCAGATTACCATAAGCGGCGAAGTAATTACCTTGATGTGCTTGCATAGCATTTTCCTTTCTTTTTTTGTTTCATTTCGGTTCGGTGTTCTTAATAGACTGGACTATTTGTCACACCTCCAAGTGCGAGATTTCTGAAAAAAAAGGCCAAACTAAATTGCATTTTTCTATTCTCCGTCATCATCAATTTGATGTTCGGCTCCACGAGCGAGCCTCGCCCACTGACCAAAGCGGGACACGCCCCCATTTGCCCTCGAACTCCAGCGAGGTCCGATACAGGCGCGCCCGAATGCACTCGAATTCCCCAATCGTCTTTAAAGTAATAAGCGACCTTCGCGCTATGGATGATGTTCTTGCTCGGCAGACAGGCGGTATTGGGACAGGAGCCTCCAAAATATTTCCGTGCAATGACAGCGGTCTTCATGCCCTTTTTGGCCAATGTCCAGGAGATAAGCTAAGCTTGCCGGCTACTCCGCTTCCCAACACAAGAATGTCGTATTCTTCCGGCTTGGTCGCAACCCCAATTTGAGTTTGCAACTTTCCTTCGTTCATAATTGTCCTCCTCCGGTCAAGTTAAGCATAGGTTCCGAGCACTTCATGAACGCCCTCGACTGCCGTGCCGCCTTCGCCGACGGCTGCTGCACAGCGCTTGACCGAGCCGGAGCGCACGTCGCCTGCAGCAAAAATTCCCGGACGGCTGGTTTCCAGCGGGCTAGGTGAACGGCTCAGCCCTTTCCACGCGGACGCGTCGGCTACCGCGTGGCCGGTTTTGATGAAGCCCTTGTCATCGCACTCGATCTCGGGTGGCAACCAGTTGGTGCAGGGCTTTGCGCCAATCATGGAAAAAACGGCCGCGGTCTGGATGGTGCGCCTCTCATGAGTGCTGGTGTTCTCCAGTTCCGCGGCTTCAAGTGCCCTACCCCCCAGCATTCTTCTGATTTCTGTGCTCGCCAGAATCTCGATATTCTCCTTGTTTTCGACTCTCCGCGCCAGGTAGCTGGACATGCTTTTTGCCAATCCCTCGCCTCGGATGATCAGCAGGACTTTTTCCGCGTATTCGGAGAGAAACATCGCCGCTTGCCCTGCCGAGTTGCCCCCGCCGGCGACAATCACCGTTGCGCCACGGCAAAGCCGGGCTTCCCGCCCTGTAGCCGCGTAATAAATGCCGCACCCTTCAAATTCCTCCCGCCCTTCCGCCGACAACCGGCGGTATTGGGCTCCGGTTGCGATGAGCACGCATTTAGCGCGCAGCATCGCGTCAGACCCCTCGGCTTGCAGCATGGCCCCATATTCTCCTTCCGTGAAGCTCAGCGCGAGCGCCTGGGCTGGCGTGGCAAACCGCGCACCGAAGCGATAGGCCTGAAGCTGTGCTCTGTAAGTCAGGTCCCCACCCCGCACCCCGGTGGGGAAGCCGAAAAAGTTCTCGATTAGCGAAGAGGCTCCAGCCTGGCCACCCGGCGCATAACTTTCCAGAACGATCGTCTTAAGTCCCTCTGAAGCCGCATACACGGCGGCTGCCAGACCGGCTGGACCAGCGCCAACAATGGCCAGGTCGCAGGTGATTTCGCCTTCCTCATTGGTCGCCGCCGAGCGTAATAGCCCAGCGACCCGCGCGACTTCGCGCAAGGAGGGATGCCGTAGCGGCATCCCGTGGGCCGTGATGAGCGAGGGCAAATCGTGACCAGCCAGATGCAGTCGTTCGCATAAGGCCCGCCCGGATTCACTTTGAAAGTCAATTAACCGGTGCGGAATGTGGTTCTTGTCGAGAAAATCGTCGATTTGACTGCCCTCCCGCGAGCCGTCCTGTGCGACAATGCGCAGTCCGGCAAACTCGCGGTCGCGCTGGAGACGCTGCCGTCGCATGATGAACGCGTGCACGATCGGCTCGCTCACTTCGGGCAGTTCCGCCATTGCCTGCCGGAGTTGCAGCGCCGGCACTTCCAATATCTCGCTCTCTTCGGCCGCGCCTCGAACAGTAGCCAAGGCTGCTGTGCCCATCAGCATCGCCACGTCGCCGACAAAATCCCGCAGCCGGGCGGTCGCCAGGATTTGATCCTGGCCATCGCGCGACTCGAAAACCTCCAGTGCGCCGCGCAACACCACCGCCATCGGCATATCGCGCTGACCCGCTTTGTAAACCACGTCGCCCTGCCGCAGAATACGCCGCTTGCCTAGCGGTTCGAGCAAGGCCAGTTGCCGGTCGTCGAGCTTGGGAAAGGCTATACTCTCGGTCTCCCTGTAGAATTTCTGGTCTTCGTCCGATTCGACCATAACCAATCTCGCTTCCTAAGGCGGTTCCATACTCAATGAGCCCCTTCCTCGATCCGACTTCCTGCGGAAGTCGCAAGGTTTCACCGTCGGCGGGATTGACGCTGGTGTCAACTTCGACCCGGCTCGCAAAGCCCTTAATTGGGTCTAGAGGCTAAGATTAGGCTAAGATGCAGTTGTGACCACCTGTCGATGGGCTTATTATAGAAGTGGGGCCGAAAGGCTTATTCGAGCCGGGAGAGATCTCATCGTCACTGAAAATGATTGCCAATTCGTTAACAGCGCTGATTACCAGAAGAACGAGGCGGCACTGACTGAAAGCAGACCACTGTGGACGAATTGACGAAGACCAAGACCGCCAACACCCACCACCCCACCCGGCCGGAGTTTGGAGGCTCATTTCGGAAACTGTTTCCGAAAATCGCAGTCAATTAGAATCACGGAGTGGCACGATTGACAAGCGCCTTGGCTTCCTTTTGTAACGCGTGGGCAATGATCCAATCGCGCCAATCCTGACCCAGATTACCGTTGCTTAATTTTGGCAGTTGTTCTTCGATGACCTTGCCGCATTCGGCCAGGGCGATGAACGCCTCGTTGGTCTGTCCCGACTTGAACCGGGCCATGGAGAGGATTGCGTAGCCTTCAGCTTTTGAGTAAGGAAAGGGGTCTTTCGTGGCCGAATCAGCCCATTTCACGGCTTCCGAAAAACGTTGCTGGCGATACTCCGCTAACGCTTTGCAGCATTGGAAGGGAGAGTAGCTTGGATTTTTACTCACTGCAACGTTGGCAAGAGCGCCGACTACGTTCAAGTCAGCCCCCGAAGATGTCAATATGAGGCAGTCTTTGGCCATTCGCTCGGCGATATAGGGATCCTGGGCTCCGCGAAAACGCACGACAATCTGCTGGCAAAGCCGGCGGTATTCTGGAACGTCCTCGCAAGCGACCAGCAAGGGGGCGAGCGTGTGATAACCATTGGGAGAGTCCGGCTCGGTTTTGACCAGATTGGTTACATCGTTCGTCGCCTTTCTCCATCGTCCTTGCATCGCCATACTTTCTCCAATCGTGGCAAACAGACCCGCATAACCAGGCGAAGCCAGGAGTTGTGATTTCGAAAACCCGTCAAACAACTGGTCCGTGTCGTCATACTTGTTTTCCTGTTGCAGCAGGATCACTAAGTGTGTGGCGACGAGCACATTGGGAGAGCTGTCATCAAGAAATTGGCGGCGGATGGCCAACGAATGGCGAAAGCACTTTTCGGCCTCACCATAGTTCCCCTGTTGCCAGTACATAATTCCAAAACCTTCCAACCGATCAACCTCTTGCTGATGTTGCGCCCTTACCCGTGCCCGGTTTCCGACTACCAGCAAACGGGTCACGACGGCCAGACCGGCAGCCATCAGAACGAGAATGGTCGCAAGGCTCGCACACGCCAGTTTGTTTCGAGCGACGAATTTGCGTGCCTTGTACAGTCTGCTGGGCGGACGAGCCGAAACCGGCTCGCCCGAAAGGTAGCGGCCGACGTCCACGCCGAGGCCGTGGGCGGTTGCGTAACGGCGGGCGCGGTCCTTTTCGAGCGCTCGCATGACGATCCAATCGAGTTCGCCCTGCAATTCGCGAATCAGCCACGGGGGCGCGGCTCCATGGCGCTTCGAAAAATTCTCCGCCTCCGCCTTCATCAACGTGCTCAACCGCGTCGAAGGCCGGGCCGGTTCCTCATCCCGAATGACCCGGCGCACTTCGTCGAAGCCCGCTTTGAGAAGTTCGCGCGTGTCAAAAGGCGTTGTGCCCGTCAAAAGTTCGTAGAGCAACACGCCCAGACTGTAGATGTCGGTCCGCGTATCTATGTCCGCGTTCATGGGGGACATCTGCTCGGGACTCATGTACGCCGGCGTCCCAATTAGCATATCGCGCGCGGTGAAGATCGTTTTGTCCGTCAACTGCTGTCCCCCGGTGGCCTTCGCTACCCCGAAATCAATCACTTTGGGCGCCGGCCTCCCGTCGGTTCCTGTGGTCACGAGAATGTTTGAAGGCTTGATGTCCCGGTGAATGATCCCTTTCTGGTGCGCGTGCTGGATTGCGTCGCAGACTTGGGTGAATAACTCCAAACGGGACCTGGTTGGCAGAGAGTGCTGATCGCAATAATCGGTGATTTTCATACCCTCGACCAATTCCATTACAAAGAAGGGTCGTCCGCCATCGGTCATGCCGGCGTCGATGACGCGGGCGATATTGGGATGGTCCATCAACGCCAGCGCCTGCCGCTCCGCCTCAAAGCGCGCAACCACGCTTTTGGTGTCCATGCCCGGCTTGACGATTTTCAGCGCAACTTTGCGGCGGACAGGTTCTTTTTGTTCGGCAAGGAAAACGATGCCCCACCCTCCTTCGCCTATCTGTTTTAGCAATTGGTATCGCCCAATCCGATCACCCGGTTTTTCGATGGCGCCAACCTGCTGAACCCGTTCGCCTGCGAACGCGCTCGGCAATTCATCTAAGAACCGTCCCGCTCTATCGTTGGCACGGAGCAGTGCTTGGACTTTGCGACGCAGATTCTCGTCTCCGGCGCAGGTCTGATCGACGTAATCCAGGCGAGCTTCGGGAGGAAGCCGCAAAGCTTCCGTAAAAATCTGGATGTCGCTGTTTGATTCGGCGCTCATTGCCACAATGCGTAAATGTCGAGAGACCAAAAACGCTTATCCGCTTTCAATTTCGTTCAAAAGCCAAGCGCGAGAAAACGTCCAGTAATTCTTGACGGTGGAAACGGAAATCCCCATCACCTCGGCGACTTCCTCATTGGTCATGCCGGCGAAGTATTTGAGCTTTACCAACTGGGCTTGAACTGGATGCTCAGAAGTCAGTTTGTCCAAAACCTCATGCACCGCCAACA
>Ga0207046_10143_pt2 | contig 14764 bp, 21 predicted proteins | sample Alteio_BWMinCont_66_FD_153303 | JGI IMG/M metagenome (GOLD analysis project Ga0207046, IMG submission 153303) | Enriched cells from forest soil in Barre Woods Harvard Forest LTER site, Petersham, Massachusetts, United States -... | ecosystem: Environmental > Terrestrial > Soil > Temperate forest >...
AATAAACCTTCATCAAATGCACGCAGGCATCGGCACAATCGTCGACATGGAGGAACTCGCGCCTTGGGGTGCCGGTGCCCCAGATAACCATCGTATCTGGCAACCCGACGATTTGGGAGGCGCGGCTACTGACCGCTACAGACCTGGAGGTGAAGGCCGATCGCCTTGAGCGCCTGATTGAGACCCGTTCGGCAAGCAGCCTCGATCTCGGCGAAGTCGGTCGTCAACGTCGCGAAGCGCTTCCGACGAGCTTGGCGATCCTATACCGACATCCCGGTCGGCCCCACGAAGCCGGCATTACCATGATTGCAAAGCAAGCGCGGGCCTCAGCAATGGTAGATCAGTTGGAGACGCGCGGCTTTGTGGTCGACAAAATCACGGCCCGACCACCTCGCGACAGGATTGGCAGCGAGCGGCCGTCTGCCTCTGCGGCCCACTCGTAGAAATTTGTTACTCAGTCGGATCGATCACCCGGCGAACGTGTGGCCCCGAGCGATGGAGTGTCGGGGCGTTCCATCCGACTCGACGCTTTTTTCCGCCGGAGGTGGTTGATCCCCGGCCAGTTACCTGTCGAGACAACTTGCCCGACTTTCGCCAGAGTTCTTACATGTAGCTTACATGTGGCGGAGCCGGTAGTCCACGGACCGACCAGCACTGAGGAGCGCGCCGAGGTAGAAATCGAAGCGCTCATTGCCACCGACGAGCCTGCGCTCCTCTTCCGCCATCTTGTGCAGGAAGTACGCCGCTTCCCTGAGCTTCTTGTGTATCCCCTCTAGGTCCATCCGTTACCCGAGCGCCCTTCTAGGACGCTTCCGGCCCGGTGCACCGGCAGCTCGTCTCCCGGCGCCAGCGGTAACGCTGCGTGCGGACGTACTCGCGCGACATCGGCCAGCGCGCGCCGCTCCTCGTCGGTTAGATCTATCTTTGGGACGGTCGTCGCTACTGAGGCGCCCCCGGAGGGGGAACACAGGCAAACTGCATCTCGCCGGGGTCGAAACGGAGCATCCTGGTTTCCTCAGCGTCGAGGCCGTATCGGCCGCACCAGGACTTCGCCGCGATCATCCTCGCGGGTAACGTGAGAGTAGACACGCGCGAGACTATGCCGCCGTGTTCATCTCCGGCCACCACGCACCTAAGCCTAGCAAAATTGCGAGCGGCCTCGAAGGCACGATGGGCCGACCCCGAGATGAGAGAGAAGATGCTTACCGGCATCAAAACGATGACAAAGCGCCTTGGCCGGCCCCCCACTTTATCAGACAAGCATGATTAGGCGGCGGAGCCTCGGTCTCGGCCAGGGCCACGAGCGCCTCCCGCATGACGCGGCCTCTGGAAGTCCACAAAACCCGTATAAAAGGCAGCAATGGGTCGGGTCCAAGGCGTCCCCGGCCCTGAGTTAGTCCTGCCGCTCCTGCTCGGCCTCGGCTGCGAGTTCTTGTGCCTCGGCCTCGATCACTGGGCTCCAGAACTCCTCGAGCTGCCAAACTCGACCCAGCCTGGTCGGATGCGGAGTTCTTCGACGAGGCGGCGTCAGCCACGGCCCTGGTTTTTGCAGGTAGATTCCGACAGTATCGAACCGCAGTACCAACGCAATGATTTACGTCCCCCAACGCAAGGAGACTCGGATATGCAGGTCGGCATATCGAACGAGGAGCGCGATGCGCTAGTCGCTTTTTTGCGGGCGCGTATGGAAAAGGAGCTACTCCCCCGTTCTTCCCAGCTTCGGCTAATCAAGCGCTTCTTATCAAAGATCGAGCGTGTCCCGATCTCGTCTTCTTCTGGTGATTTGGAACGCGGGGTTGATCTATCCCGTTCCTCCCAATAGCTGGTGAATGCTCCCCGTTGCCCGCGCAGTCGCATCGACTTCGCAGGTCGACGACGCCACCGGCTGAAGATCGATCACCAGGGGTCCGCCATTGAATAGGAGGTCCTGAGGTCGAGCTTCGATGGTCCGCACTCGTGAGAGCCACAGGTAGGCTCTGTCAGCGGAAGAGAGGAAGTCCTGGCCCATCAGCCTCAATACGCTGTGGAACTCCACAAAACCCGTAAAAAGCATCAATGGGTCGGGTCCAAGGCGTCCCCGGCCCTGAGTGAGTCCTGCCGCTTCTGCTCTGCCTCGGCTGCAAGCTCCTCCGCCTCGAGCTCGAGCACCGGTCCCCAGAACTTGTCCATCTGCTCCTTCGCCATCCGGTCGCGCTACCCATTGCTCTCTCCTTCGAGCTCATTCAGTTCGAAAGATGAACCCTGGCGCCATTTGCTCCGACTCCTGTCGGCACCGGCACCGCGGCCCCCGCATAATTGGCATTGAGGGTCAGATCGGCGCCGCCGCTGATCGTCATGGCGTTCGCCACGATGACCGTCCAGCTCGATGCCTCCGCCACCTTGTTATTGCCGCTTACGCTGAGCAGTCCATTGGGGATGTAAACGACGCCCAACAGTTTGTGCGCAGACGTCGTGGAGATATCGAAGGTCTGCGAGTTGTTGCGGGTCGTCGCGATGACGAAACCCGCGAGCGGGCCGGACTGTCGGCCTTCGAGCTCGATGTCAGCGTTATGCTTGAAGGAGAAAGTTGATAGCTGATCAAAGATCAGGACCACGTCGCTGCCTTGAAGCAAGGACTGGTTGGCCAAGCTCAATGCGGCCCCGACGAAGTAATGCTCTCCGGGCTGTAACAGAACGGTTGCGTGGTTACTCACTGTGATCGTGCCACAGTGAACCCCGGGCGCAAGATTCTGGGTGCCCGAACCGAATGTCAGGTTCGTATCCGTACACGATGTCGGAACGCTTATGGCAACGGAGGAAAACGGGTCGGGCATCGTCGCGGCGCCGGTAAGTGGCGCTGGCGAGATCGAGCCGGTCGCAGACCCGACGGCCTGAACCGAGCCCGCGGTGATCTGCGCGCTATTTTGGGCGGCTATGTTTTGATCCGACTGCATGAGGCAGTTTGGTGCTGTGATGTGGGCCGAGCTGCTCAGATTGATGACGGCATTCACAGCGCTTGTGCCGGTACCAAGAGCGCATAGCGGCATCTTGCCTTCGGTCTGCGCGGTCGCGCTGACACCGATATTCCAACCTCCACGGGGAAGCATGTTCGCGAGAAGCGCGGGTCGGGAGGCGGTTATCCCAACCTGGACCGCGCTACCGTTGTTGAGGATCTCAGCCGTGATGTTCGTCGTCCAGTCGTTAAGCAGTCCTCTCAATTGTGACTGTGCAAAGCTTTGGGCTCTGTCTGCGGTTGCGGAAGAGGTGTCGATGGCAAGCTGTGTTGCTGCTGCTATCGCCGCTGCATCGGCGACCCCTTGCAGGCGAGCGCGATCCGCCGATGCGTCTGCGTAATCGAGCGCGCCAACGGCGATGAAGGCCAGTACCGGGAGCATGATGGCCACAGCGACGGCCATTCCTCCCCTTCTATCATCACGAAGGCGGGAGAAGTACTTTGCTGGTTTCTTGCGCAGCGACGGCATAGGGCTTCGCAGACTAATTACGCCAGCGCATTATCAGGCGAATTTATAGGTAAATCATTAAGCATCCCGGGTATTGGGAAAGAATGATACGGGATAAATCTCGGTGAGTATTCGTACGGGAACGTACATATAGAGTCGTTTCTTCCAACTCTCTAACCGCAGCAGCGTGCATCACCGGGCCGACGCGTCGGGCCTCTTGAAAATGCCTCGGCCGCCGATATGACGGCCGAGGCTATCGTCGCATTAGTCGTGGCACACCGTCTTCATCGCGCCTTCGGCTTCGGTCTTCGTCGTGTAGGTTGTCCCATCAGGGTTCACGACCGTAACCTTTTCCGAAGTAGGCTTTTCACTGACGACGGAGCAATGCTTGTCGGGGTCTCGCACGACCCGGAGTGGACTCCCCGCAGGATAGCGGCGACCTCCTCACGAAAGGCGATCATAAGATTGCGACCCTGCGTATTGGCATCTTCTAACGCGTGTCGCCGGGCCGTTACGATAGAGAAGCCGACCGCCACCCACATCGCGACAACCAGAATGCCGAACGCAATAAGGATGTTCCCGATGATCGCTCATAACGGCGATCTTTGGCTTCGGTAGCAATTTCCAACCCCCTTTTCTAACTTTTTCAATCAGAAAAGTTCGATCAATGCCCACTTGCTCGCAAAATGACCTAACGCTTACAAAATTTTGTTCCCACGCAGCCCGTACCACATTCCAATCTATTATTGGTTTGCCAGCCATCCGCGCATCCCGACTGCTTGCCCTCATCAACCAACCGACCATATAATCAACCAACCAACCACTGAAAATTTTTCAAAAGGAAAAAAATTTATGCGTCAGACACGGTGCAGTCGTTATATTTCGAAATCCGAAAAAGTTGACTATCCCCCCCCCTTGATGCTTGCGCGCCTGTCTCGCCCACCATTCACGCTCCATCCTCGCCCGCTTTTCTGCGTGCGTCTTTGCGACATGACATGATCGACAAAGCAGGATGACGTTGTTCGGATCGAACGGTGAGCCACCGTCGTCTAGCTGGCGCTCATGATCTAAGTCGATGCGCTTGACGGATCCCGAATCTCTCCTGGCAAGCTGGCCGGATCGAGGAACATTTCGCCTCACTGCACGCCCAACCAGCATCAGGGCTTTGCCTCGTACGGCCCAATCCCAGGCTTTGGGAATCCTCAGAGGGCCTCAATCGTCAGGTTGAATCCACTAGGTCACAGACTCATTATGGCGTAGCCAGAGATGTGTTGCGGCGAGTTTGAGCATAGCGAGGAAGTTGGCAGGGCTACAAGCGCGCGTCTTTGTTGTTAGCGCTGCGTAATCTAAACTGGAACTGCTGTTGCGCCCTTTGGACCTGCCGTCCGGTGACTCAGCCACGCGCCCATAATTTGGTTCGGGACGTCAGCCAAGCGGCTGGTGTTTAGAAGGTTCATCTAAGCACGCAAATACAAACGTGCCGACATAAAATCCCGTTGTCGGTAGCAGTTTGTCCAACATGAACGCGGGCCAAGACAGTAATGTGAAAGGGAGTGTAAGTATATTGACAAGCATCTCGCGACCGTAAGTCACTAAGTTCCGAGATGAACGCCACGTCGCGCGTGAACCCGGAATTGCATGATGAATTATCCAAATAATTAAATTAACAGTAGCATATAATGGTCCACCTTTCTGTGCGCTACTCAGAACCGAAAAGCCACGCTCCTCTAGATCTTTTATAACACCATTGGTCGTCCATCTACGAAAATCAACAACATCGCACTCGCAAAATATAAACGGAGTACTCAAAACTACCCCTCCACCGTCACTTAATACTCTTTTAATTTCATCTAGAACTGAATGATATTTGGAGATATGCTGCAAAGCTTCGAAGCAAACAACCAAGTCTACCGATCCATTTGCCAGGGGCAGGGCAGTTGCGTCACCCACGACATCAATTGCATCGCTGGGCACGAAATCAAGCGTTACGTAGGAAGGCACCAAAAACTGTCTTGACACCGCTTCCCGATAAGGCGCAATGCCGGCCCCAATATCGAGACAGGTGGTTGCTCTGCGGCGGTTTATGCTCGCGGCGCTAGTTATGAAGCGTCGTGTCAGAAAGCGATCGCTCCTTATGATTGCCCGATAGGCGCGATAGAGCCTTATCGGCCATGGCGTACTCATCGAGAATTTAGTTCTGTCTGGCGCGGACCGTCACTTCCCACGACCCCGCGGCGGTTCGCTGGCCTGGGTATGAAGCCGGTCAATAAAGAGGCATCGGCGCCGTAAGCATCATCTGCCGTCACAAGATCGGATGAGGGAGACTGCCAGTCGTGCGACGGTGTGACGCTCGGAAAATGCATCAAGTATGGCTCAAATCGCGGCGGCCGCCCTGAGGCCAGCCAAAACTGTCAGTTTGCATTCGTCTCGAGCTCACTGCCATCCCCGAATCTTGGACCGGTCGAAGCCAGGCTAACATCTGTCGTCGTAACCCAACATCGAGTATCCTATCATAAGTGAAAACATTTAGGAATTACTGAAATCGTTCTTTAGAGGTACCCCTTTTTGGGCTCACGCGCGATGTTTGTTTTGCGCCGAAAAGCAATAATTGCTATGGTTCTTCTTTTGACCTCGTTCCCGCCCCATGAGCTCTTCAGCATTTGTCATATCGACGGCTAGGCATTCACCCCGCCAGGCAGATTGGCGAGGGCTCAGTCTATCAGACTGTGTGCTGTTTTGGCCTGGGCTCTGGCTGGCATGTGCTCTGGGAGCTGGGATAAGGCTGATCGGCATTCTCTACGTGGTGCTTCCTGTTGGGCTTTGCCTTCTATACGCGCTCATAGAGCGCGTTGTGCCGCCCCGACTGCTAACTGTCTATCTTGCATTTTGCGCTTTCGCTGCCGCGCTATCTAAATATGGGCTATTCCCTTCGTCTTGGCAGTCGCACTTCATGGAAGAGGCAATCCTAAAGCAGTTTCTACCGACTTTAGGGTTTTTCGCGGTTGGATGGGCAGCAAAGGCATACTTTCGTAAGCGCTTTAGGTACGGCAACGTCTTTGTTGGCGGGCAACTTGCTGCCGGCCTAGGTATATTGCTTGAAGTCCCTATCGCTTTCTATTTAGGATTAGGGTATCAGGGAGATTATTCGTTATATCAGATGTTTGCTGCGCTGGGATCATTTTTAAATAATACATTGATTTCTGTATTTTTTATTACCGGTTATATTTATTTCACGAAAGATTGGCGACGCTATTTTGGACTTTGCACAGTTTTCATGATTGCTGCGATCACTCACTTTGCCCAATTTCGATTGTGGACGCTACTTCTGCTGGCAACTTTCGTTGGTGTTCCGGCGCGGAAGGCTCTCACGGCTCTGATTGCCGTCTTGATCGTTGCCTTTGGCGTAGCGATAAACTTCGGTCCTCAGCTCATGACGCTAATGCCGAACGAAGGATTGAGAGCGATCATGATGCATGATGGGCTGCTAACTATGGTAGACACGGACGGTATTGGGATCGGGTACGGAAAAGAGGCGGTCCGAAACCGTTATAAAGTTCCCGGGGAGCCGGATTTTAGGTTTTTACCCGACTGGGATACCATGTCCCCCGACCGTAAGCTTCAAGCGTTATCAAATACAATCGAAAATTCGTTTTTTATGACGCTGCTGCACACGGGTATTATTGGGCTGTGCTTGCTTCTCTCGGCTCTATTTGCAGCCTTCCCCCCTCGTGGCCTTCCACGGAATGCGCAAAAACATGCAGTTGTAGTCTTTGGAATGATGATTATCGCCTCTTCAGTAAACGCGGGTCTGGATACACCGCTCGAGAATATCGGACTCGGGTTCTTGTATGGGTATCTTCTGGCGCTGCGAGCCTGGTGGCACCAGGTCGGAGGCCAAGAGAGCTTCCCGCCGGCGGTCGAGACGCCAGACTTGTCGGCCCGCAATCCCGGCCAGCCCGCCGCCCGATGAAGCCAGGACTTTCCAGCCGCAAGCGGTCCAAGGTTGGGGGCAAGTTCAAATGGCCGGCCGACTGACGGTCGCCCGTCCCGCTGAGCGGAACCTGACCCTGCACCTGAGTAAAAGGCCAAATCTCTACTCAGCATCTTAGAGCCGATCCAGAAAGAAGTTGAGTCGGTAGAGTCGGTTGTGATTCGATATGTGGTGCCGCTAATTGAGGGAGGCACCACATGTGGACAGCGGATCACCGGCGGTTGGCCGCTCGCACAGGGCTGCGATATCCCAGCGACCTGACGGATGGCGAATGGGCGTTGATCGAGCCGACGATCCCGCCGGCCAAGCGCGGCGGGCGGCGGCGCGAGGTGAACGTCCGCGAAGTGCTGAACGCCATCTTCTATGTGCTGTCGACCGGCTGCCAGTGGCAGGCTCTGCCCAAGGATTTGCCGCCGAAGAGCACGGCGCATCACTACTTTGGTCTGTGGGATTGGACGGCACGCTGGAACGCATCCATCACGCGCTCTATGTCGAGACGCGCGAGCGGGCCGGGCGCGAGGCCAGTCCAACGGCGGCGATCATCGACAGCCAGAGCGGCAAGGCGGCTCAAAAAGGGGTTCTGCGCTCGACCCGCAAGGCTTTGATGCGGGCAAGAAAATCACCGGCCGCAAGCGCCACATCCTGGTTGATACGCTGGGCCTCCTGTTGAGCGTCGCCGTCCAACCCGCCAACGTGCAGGATCGCGACGGCGCGGGCGACCTGCTGCGCACCGCGCGGCGTTCCTTTCCGTTCATCAAACGCATCTTCGCCGACGCCGGCTACCAGGGGCCAAAGATGGCCAAGGTGGTCGCCAAGACCGGTGCCTGGGCCCTGCAGATCGTCAAGCGCAGCGACGCCCATCGCTTTGTCGTCCTGCCCAAGCGCTGGATCGTCGAGCGCACCTTTGCCTGGATCAGCCGCAACCGCCGACTGGCCCGCGACTTCGAGCGCTACGCCCGAACCGTCGCCGCCTTCTTCCGACTCGCCATGATCCGCATCATGCTCCGACGCTTGACCCGAACATACCATTCAGCGTGAATCCATTCTTCTTGGATCGGCTCTTAGCTCTCGTAGTCGGACGCATCGTAGCCGAGCGATATCGCCCTTCGCGGCAATGGTAATAGAGTTGGCAATCGACCGCTCGGGCATTGGGCCGCGCAGATCTGATCCGTTTATGGGCTATTGACGTCTTCCCGTTTTTCTCCTCCGGCTTGAATGCGAGTTTTTCGGTTTTGTGAGACCCTGACGGGAGGAGCAGAGCTGTGCAGAAGAGTAGGTTTACCGAGGAGCAGATCCCGTTCGCGCTGAAGCAGGCGGACGGCGGTGGCCGAGGTCATTCGGCGGATGGGGATTTCGGAGCAGACATTCTACCGCTGGAAGAAGCTCTATGGCGGGCTCGGTAGCGGTGAGTTGCGGCGCCTGAAGCAGCTCGAGGATCAACCGCGAGACCCCGGCCGCGGCGGAATTGCACCTGATCGTCGACAACTATGCGACGCACAAGCATCCCAAGGTGCGGGCCTGGCTGGAACGGCATCCCCGGTTCCATTTCCATTTCACCCCGATCTCGGCCTCATGGCTCAACGCCGTCGAAGGCTTCTTCGCCAAACTGACCCGGCAGCGGCTCAAACGCGGCGTCTTCAATGGGATTGACGAGAAGTCGCAGATCCAGGCGCTCGACCGCACCCAGCCTGGATTGCCGATGAAGCGCGGTCGTTGCGGGACGATGACGCATGATTACAAGCGCCACGGCACGACGACGCTGTTCGCCGCGCTCGACGTGCTGGAGGGCCGGGTCATCGGCCAGTGCATGGCGCGTCACCGGCATCAGGAATTCATCCGCTTCCTCAATAAGATCAACCGCGAGACCCCGGCCGCGGCGGAATTGCACCTGATCGTCGACAACTACGCGACGCATAAACATCCCAAGGTGCGGTCCTGGTTGGAACGGCATCCGCGGTTCCACTTCCACTTCACCCCGACCTCGGCGTCCTGGCTCAACGCCGTCGAAGGCTTCTTCGCCAAACTGACCCGGCAGCGGCTCAAACGCGGCGTCTTCAACGGCATTGTCGATCTTCAGGCCGCCATCAATCGCTTCGTGCGGGAAACCAACGATAAGCCCAAGCCGTTCACCTGGACCGCCGATCCCGACGCCATCATCGAAAAGGTGCGGCGCGGGAAACAGGCGTTAGAGTCAATCCACTAGCACGACGCAGTTGAAGTTGAAGAATAGGCGCTCGCCTAATTCAATGTTCGATCCATAGTCGCAGTAGAACGGTGGCTGCATCCACACGGTATCGCCGCCCTTCGCGAATATCTGATTACATAGGTCTCGCCGTAGGTCTTCCTCCACATCGCGCGAGGCGTTGAGCTTCTGGCATAGTTCTCTCACCCTATTGCGTTCCGTGACGAGAGCAGAATCACGTGCGTCGTAAAGCTCGCCAGCCAGCATCTCGTCGCGTTCGGTGCGCATCTGAGTTCGCATCCTCTCCGGGTCTCGCTGCTAACCCCCTGGATCAGCAAAGGTCAAAGAACGGTCCCGCCCAAAGGGTACCAAGCGTCGGATTTGGACCACTAGAAGCCTGCGTCGGATCGGCGATCCGGCAGATAGTGGATGCGAGGGTTCTCCTGACCGCAGCCCTGGCGCAACAAAAATCCGGAGAGTTGCTGGCGCGCTCGGCGCAGGCTGTGCACGGCGTCGACCCGTGCCCGAACCAGGTCGCGCATCGCCTCGTGCCGAGCATCCGGAACCCACACACGGTCAGCTCACAAGCTGGCGGCATCGCGTCGGTCCGTCTTGATGCGGTCACCTGCTCGCTTCGGGATCAGCGAGGGGGCGACCACGACGCAATCGTGTCCCTGGGTCGATACGTGACGTTGAAGCCATAACCGCACGGGCCGGCCTCGTAACAAAATCGCAGGCTCACGCCGTCGCCGCTGAGCTTGCGCAGCAAACGATCCAAAGCCGTCGGCGTTATTCGCGATCCGGCCGTATTCCCGCGCCTCGCCGCGCAGACCGCCAGATGCCATCGCGACGACGATGCTTTCCTTGTGAACATCCAGCTCAACGTAGGTATACGATCCGCCATGACTCGTCTCCTATGCATGAGGCTCGGCTCCGGTCTATCCAGCGCAACCCTCGTTACCTGCATACTGAGAGGCGGGTCGCCTCGTGCTCAGCGGACATGTGGTCTAGCGAAATTTCGGAGATCATGCGGAGATACGGCCACCCCGGTAGGAGAAATTTACTATAATGTGGAAAAATGTTTGTTTTCTGCGGATAACTCCAATTGAGACAGGTTTTGGGTTGAATTCAGCTTTACGTTATGGTCGTCTGTCACAAATGGATCAGGTTAGCGGTTCGCATTGCAGCAAATCTAGGCGGATGCGGGAAGGCAGAATATGAGTTTTGTGACACGCAACGATCAACAAAGCGGGCAGGGAGTCCACTATCTTCGGACGAATCAGCATAGGTCTTATGCATTAAAGAATGAGGACGCGAATACTCAACATCCATCGTCTCAACTTACAAGCGAGCTGCGTCAAGAGCAGCGCTATCTAGCACTCGCTGCGGCATGCGATAGCGTGGCTGGAGAAACTCTTCTTGGTCAACACGGGGAGTGGGGTGAGGTATTGATCCGGGGAATTGTCAACGCGACGCTTCGCTCGGTGTGGGGACACTAACATCTCGGTGGCTGTCTGAGCCTGTCCAACCGTCTTGTTTCGCGCCAACATCGATGCTCATTTTTCAATCTAAACCGGCATCAAAACCTCGCCATCGAGCAATTGCCGGAGCAAGTTGCGATTATCTTGTTCGACCGGATATTTGACTAGTCGAGGCTGCAGTAGCGTGGATATCAATTTTATTAATTTAGTCATGTATTTAACTTGACCGATGACCTTTTTATAGCTACATCAATTTATAGATGATGTCGAAATATCTAGTAACTGGGGGTTGTGGCTTTATTGGGTCACACCTCGTCGATGCGTTGCTTGCGTGCGGTTGCTCTGTTCGAATCCTTGATAACCTCTCCACAGGCAAGCACATCCACAAGTCTCCAAATGTCGAGCTTATTATTGGTGATGTCGCTGATCCGCAAATTGTCGCAGAGGCCATGGATGGGATGGAAGGATGCTTCCATCTTGCCGCAGTGGCTTCAGTTCAGCGGAGCGAGGAGGATTGGCTTGGCACTCATCGGGTAAATTCGACCGGCGCGATCGCGATTTTCGATGCAGCACGGAAAGTTACTGCTGGGACTCCTATACCCGTGGTGTATGCATCGTCCGCGGCAGTGTATGGCGACGCCCGCCGGGTCCCGATTTCTGAAAATGCTGTGTCGCGACCGCTTTCAGCCTATGGCTCAGATAAGTTGGGCTGCGAACTTCACGGATATGTTGCTAGCAGAGTGCATGGTGTTCCCACCTGCGGTCTTCGGTTCTTTAACGTCTACGGGCCGCGCCAGGATCCTAAATCGGATTATTCGGGGGTCATCTCGATCTTTTGCGATCGATTAACAGCGGGCCGCGAAGTGACCGTATATGGCGATGGCTTCCAAACGAGAGATTTTATCTACGTCGGTGATGTAGTCAGTGCGATGCTAATGGCGATAAATCACCGTACATCAGATAGTAATGTGTTCAATGTATGCTCAGGAATTCCTGTCACCGTAAATGGAATCATAGAAATTATTGCAAGGCTACTTGACGAGAAGCCACATATTGTTTTTGCGCCATCTCGGAAGTCCGAAATTCGTCATTCGGTTGGAAATCCCAACAAAGCGCGGCGTGCTCTTGGCTTCTCTGCCTCGATCGACTTAGCTGCGGGACTGACATTGACCTTGCGAAGCCACGGTAAGAACGACCAAACCGTCAATGACGCGTGAGAGTCTAACGGGCAAGAAACACTTGTGAACAGAAGAAGAACATCGCGTGCTTCGGTGCGGTAATTAAACGTTAACCATCAAATCCGTTGCGTATTTTATCGATTTGGCCGAATGCTCCGTCCTAGCAACGAATCAGCATTAAGGATGATGGCCGGGCGCGGTTTGGCTATCACTTTGGCAGGAGCGGCAACGATGGTGCGGCTTAATGGGACTACCTATTCCGACGCAGTACGGGGCGACTCGATGTTGCCCTTTGTGGTCAAACCGAAGGTTGATCGGCTGAGGAGCAAGGCGCAAACGGTAGCGACGGTGATCGTCGATAGGAGTGCGTTATTTCGGGCGGGTTTGGTTCACACCCTTGCCGACACCCGGTTTAAGGTGAGCGGGCAATTCGCCCGTCTTGATGAACTCGACGCTCACGTGTTTGGAGCAGCGCAGGATCGTTTGCTCTTGGTTAGTTCCGACGAGTTCACTGAAGACAAAAAAGAGCATCTATTAAAGATCTGGGAGTTGTATGAGAAGCCTTACATCGTTTTGCTGGGCGAGGCGTTCGACAAAATTGATCTGAATTTCATCATGGGGTTTTCCTGTGACGCTTATATGCTGAAGCACGAGATAACAGCGAAGTTTCTGCTTCAGTCGCTTGAGTTAGTCGTCGCAGGAGGGGATGTATTTTCGCACGAGTTCATGGAAAAGCTGCGGAGCTATTGGATTTTCCGAACAAAGGGCGAGGCCACGGCCAGCCAATCGCAGAGTGAGGATCAAGAAGCCATCGGCGCGTTGTCGACGCGCGAGCAGATGTGGTCAGAGGGCAAACTGTCCAACCGAGAAAATACCATTCTGATGCAGCTAATGCAGGGCTCGTCCAACAAGCTCATCGCCCGTGAACTCGCTATCGCCGAAGCCACCGTCAAGGTGCATGTAAAGAGCGTTCTGCGAAAAATCCGCGTCAAAAACCGGACTCAAGCGGCGATGTGGGCATGGTCGCACTCGCTACGATCAAACGACCCAGGAGACCTCGCGGCATTACCCGCCGCTTGAGGCGCAAAGCGCGCATAAGCGCCGCTTAGACAAGCGCGGAGCTAACGCCGTTCTGAGCCTGCTGTTTCGACGAGCAGCCTATCGACCGAACCGGTCAAAATGCGATGAGCAGTTTGACGTCTTCCCGTTTTTCTCCTCCGGCTTGAATGCGAGCTTCGTAACCACCCCCGGTGAAGGCCGCCTTGCGCTGAGGGTCTGGATAGGCTGGATATTTGATAGGCCCCCGTTTGGTGGTCCGGTTTGAATGTTAGTTTAGGTCGGGTCTTGGCACTAGCGGGAGCATGGCCAGCGGAGCTGGTCGGGGTTGCGCAGCTGGCCATGCGGCGAGGGCTGGCACGAACACCTCGGGAGCTGGAGCCCGGTAGCCGATCGAGGTATGTGGCCGGATGGTATTGTAGTGCCGGCGCCAGCTCTCGATGACGATCTGCGCCTCGCGCAGCGTGTAGAAGACCTCACCGTCGAGCAGCTCGTCGCGCAGGCGGGCATTGAAGCTTTCGATAAACCCGTTCTCCCACGGGCTGCCCGGGGTGATGTAGGCGGTCTTTGCGCCGACGGCGCCGATCCACTCCTGCACCGCCGTGGCGACAAACTCCGGCCCGTTGTCGGACCGGATATGACCGGGAATGCCGCGCAGGATGAACAGGTCCGAGAGCGTGTCGATGACGTCGATCGACTTGAGCCGGCGGGAGACCCGAATGGCCAGGCACTCGTGGGTGAACTTGTCGATGATGTTGAGCAGGCGGAACTTGCGGCCATCATGGGTGCGCTCCTCGACAAAGTCGTAGGACCAGACATGGTTGGGACGCTCCGCTCGCAGCCGGATGCACGATCCGTCATTGAGCCACAGCCGAGCACGCTTGGGTTGTCGGGCGGGGACCTTCAGCCCCTCGCGTCGCCAGACCCGCTCGACCCGCTTGTCGTTGACCAGCCAGCCGGCCCGGCGCAGCAATGCGGCGATCTTGCGATAGCCGTAGCGGCCATACTGCCGGGCCAGTTCGACGATGTCGGCGGTCAGCCGCTCCTCATCCTCTCGGCCCCGCGGGATCTTGCGCTGCGTCGAGCGGTGCTGGCCGAGCGCCGCGCAGGCACGGCGCTCGGAAATCGACAGCACGCCCCGAACATGCTCGATGCAGGCGCGGCGACGCGCGGGGCTTAGTAGTTTCCCCGCGCCGCCTCCTGCAGGATCAGCTTGTCCAGCGTCAGGTCCGAGACGGCGCGGCGAAGCCGGGTGTTCTCCGTCTCCAGGTCCTTGAGGCGTTTGACCTGGTCGCGCTTCAGCCCGCCAAACTCCTGGCGCCAGCGGTAATACGTCACCTCGCTCACACCAATAGAACGGATCGCATCGGCCACGCCCTGGCCTTGCGAGGTCAAAACTTCAACCTGCCGCAGCTTGGCGACAATCTCTTCCGGCT
>Ga0207046_10242_pt1 | contig 14712 bp, 14 predicted proteins | sample Alteio_BWMinCont_66_FD_153303 | JGI IMG/M metagenome (GOLD analysis project Ga0207046, IMG submission 153303) | Enriched cells from forest soil in Barre Woods Harvard Forest LTER site, Petersham, Massachusetts, United States -... | ecosystem: Environmental > Terrestrial > Soil > Temperate forest >...
CGATGCCGACGTTCCAACCGCGAGCGCGCCATTCGGCCAGTTTGTCATTGGCAAGTGCGCGGGTGGGAACGGTGTAGATGACCTGGCCGCGATTTCGTCCGTGATTGGACCAGAGTTCGAAAATAAGGGTTTTTCCTGCGCCGGTCGGGGCCTGGACGACGACATCGCGTCCTTCGCGCAATGCGGTGACGGCTTGCTGCTGCCAGAGATCGGGGATAGTGACGCGATGCAGGCCAGTTTCCAGTTGTTCGGCGATCGACGTCACGGACGTAAGATAGTCGAAAATTGAGACGTACCAAGCCCGGTGAAGGGTGGAGTTTACAAAGGGAAAAAGGAGTTAACCACGGATTAAGCGGATGGCACGGATAAGGGAGAAAATCGATTTTGCAGCTTATCCGAGTGCGTCAATTGCAACGGAGAAGTGGCACAAATTCAGACGAACGGATAGTCGAAGCTAAACAGCGAGTTTCAGACCGAGCGCTTGGGCTAGAACTGTTTCGACCCTGCGCATCTCCGCTGGATTTAGAGTGCCAAGACGCCGGACAAATTTTATGGCTGGCACCGCGGCTGTTTGCTGGACATCGAATGCCCCCTTGCCCAACGCAGTGTGTTCGACAATCACTTCGAACCTGGTGCTAAGCAAGGAAGTGGTATGAGGAACAATAATGCAAAGGGTACGCTCATTTTCGAGGAAAGGAATCCCCACGACGAGAACAGGCCTGACCTTTCCCAGGTATCCGAGGTCAACCACCCAAAGTTCACCGCGCTGGATGCGTGGGAGGGGCATGGTGGTCGTCTTGGTCCCAGATTTCGGCGGCCATTGCGGCCAGGGCTTCATCCGGGATGTCCCCGTGATTCTGTTCCAAACGGTTCACCCAGACTACGAAGTCGTGGCGCTCGTTTTCCGGCAACGCCATCACATTGTTTTTTAATTCAGCCAGGCTCATCAATAAGAAATTGGCACGAGAAATTCCAGGTTTCAAGCGATTATCGAAAGGTCATGATTATCAGTCTGGTCCCAACCTCAGAATAACAATGCACAAAACGAACAGAAGGAAAAGCCGCCCGGAAGCGATGAGCAAAGCATGGCGGGCTTCTCGATCTCTGGCAAAAAACGAGCAGAAAAAAATCACGAGCGAACCCGGCCCCAAAAGGGTCCCGACCTCCATCATACGCTGTTCTCCTGTTTGCTCACCAAAAGATATTTGTCTGACACGGTTCATATCTGCAATCCCTTTCAACGCTATCTACGGGTCTGGATATGTTCGCTAAAACCGGCCACCGGATTTATCGTGACGAAGGTATAGCCGAGCCGCGGCTCACTGGGAGGTTCGCCCAAACACTGCTCGGTGAACGTCTGCCAGTGATTCTTGCGGGAGCGGTCGCACCGGTGATGTAAAGTTGTCAAGACATGCGTGTCACCGATATCAGGACATAGGTGACACGTAGTCTGCCGGTTCGCTAATCGGATGGATGAACGGCAGTGTGTGCGTTGCGGCGCAAGAACAGTCCGAATACGCCTGCTCTCGCATGAAAAAATTTCAACTTTTACCTTGCGCGGAAAGCCTCAGGCCTTGGCTGAGTCAATGTGCTTCGGCCTCGATGCGCCACATTTTTTTCACGAGCGCAAAGCCTTCGGGGTCGTAGCTTTCAAGCGACGCCCGGTTGGTCGGGTAGTAATTGCAGCCGACAAAGTACATGCAAGACAGTTCAGCAAAGTATTCAAGTTGGTTGACGGCGGCATAGCCGGTTTTAAGTGTCTTCCCATGCTCATCCACAACGTTGTGGTAGAGTCCCAAACTCTGCGCGTTGAGCCAAGCCGCCCGAATATCGGGCTGCATTTCCGGCCATTGCTCGAGTTGCCACGCATGCGCCAACTCGTGAATCAGGCCTTTCAAAGCCCAGAACTCCGAGATTTGGACGTAGTTCTTCGCCGAATAGATGACGATGCTACTGTTCCACCTCGGATCAATCGTGGCGCGGGCTCTCGAAGCATTTGGCTGAAAATACGCCATGCCATTCTCCCGCCCGCCAAATGGGGACTGCGGTCCCTCCATTACAAAAATCTTCAGTCGTCTCAACAGTTCATGGCTTGCGGCAGGGAGCGTGTTTGTTGCCTCATCCAACTTTCGCTGGAGTCGCGCGACCGCTTTTACGACGGTATTAGATGTCTCAATCGAACTCGGCTTTTCAAGGAATACGACCCAGCCGGATAAGTTCGTTTCGGTATATTCACGATGCGGTTGGGCGTAGTTGACCTGCTTCTGGTCGGGCGGCAAAGGGATGGGCCGTTTAGGCGGTTGAGTCTCCGCTCCGAGCGTTACAATCGTGCCGCTGATGAACCACCAAATAGCCACGCCAGCAATCAAAATGATCGTGCGCATCGATTTTACCGAGTTATTGTATCCTGCTTGCAGATATCGTCCACCTCAATGTAATCCCCCCAGACGGATACGCTGGGTGTGAGACTTATGCTCATGGTTAACCGAGTTGCCGTGGCGGCGCGGAGGCAAATTTAGGGAATGGAATTTCGAACTCACTAAATCGGGAACGCGGTCCTGAGCGAATTGGTATTGACAGGATTACCAAGAGGAACGGGATTTGACCACGGGGTCTCATGTCTTTCATCGCGGTTGAACTTTCAGCCGTCCCTGCGGGACTTGTGAGATGCGAATCGGTCACCGGCGTTGAAACGCCGGGCTATTGTCAAATTGTCCCGTTGGGACAAGAACGGGGGCGAACCTGCCGAGGCTTGAGAAAGAAAAGGAAGGGTTAACCACGGCTAAATTGGATAGCACGGATAATAATAAAATGCCGGGCAAAAGGATGCAGGACAAAATTATTCGTGTTGGGGGTTCGACGAGGATGAAAAACCCCTCTCTCCGGCTCTCTCCCCCCAAGCGGGGAGAGAGGGGGTTCTGCCGAGCTGCGGCTCACCGGGAGGTCCGCCCTACCAAACGCTGCTCCCCGAGACGACTGCGAGTGGTTCTGCGGAAACGTCCGCCTGCGGCAAGGCGACCCTACCACGATTAAGGAATAGTAACTGAGCGGAAGAATTGGCTGGGGAATTGAAGGGTGTTGCTTAGGATCATTTGGAAAAGGTTTGTAGCAAAGGTGTTTGTTGCTATCGGCGTCCACTTGAGGAGATTAGTTGACGACTGGGTGATTTGTTGTTGACCAGAAGTGCCTAAAAAAGTCAGTTGCAATTTGCCATTGGTCGCGCCGACACTTTGGGAGATTCCAAGTTGAACCGGCGGAGGGGGCGTGATGTTTAATGTAACCTGTTGTGTCAAGCCGGAGCCGGTTTCGTGGTAATCACGAACTCGGACAGTAAAATTAAACACGCCGTTCGATGTCGGAGTTCCTGTTAGCATTCCGCTGTAAGGGTCAAGCACAAGGCCGGGCGGAAGAGCGCCGACAGGGACGTCCCAATCATAAACGGGAATGCCGCCGGTTGCAGAGAAGGGGAAGGTGAATGGGATTGTTGTATAGGCTGCGGGAAGAGCATTGGTCACAAATGTAAAAGGGGCGAAGGCCGAGGTGGGTTTTAGGACGTAGCCTACTTCCTGCGCGCAGAGCAGATCGATTTTCGTCATGGTCCACCGATTGCGCGGAATATTGCCGTAGTATTCGTAGCCAAACGCCCCCTGCCCACTTTCCGGATCAATCACACCGGTCAGGTGGTCATTTGAAGCGTCAATGGGAGCCGATCCGCCATAGTAATTTGTGACGGCTGAGCTTGTAAAGGCGCCGTTGGCGAGAGCGGTGGCAAAACTAGGGTGGGCAGGATTGAAAATGAGCGCGTGGCCGATTTCGTGATGCGCGATAGAGAAAAAGTCGTTGGTCTCGTCACCCAAGTTACCAGTAGCAAGCCAATCGTCGTCGTTCGTGAGAAATAACCAGCCGAGAGTGTTATAATTACCAATAATGTTTGCCTCGAAGCCGCCCGATCTTTTCATGGTCAATGGCACGCCACTGCTGGTTTGAACATTTCCGCTGTAGCTGCCTTCCCCGCCAGAAATATCCGTCGCGTTGGTCGTGCCGTATGCGTAGAGAAGATAGCCTGTGTAATTATTCGTATTGGTAAAATAATACCCGCCGTCAAAATTATTCGACCAGATATAAGTGGTTTCTGTTCCAGCGGCGACGGGATCGAGGTTCATTCCTGTAAAGTAATAAGTCCAGTCGTTCGCGGCTTGTGTGACTAACATGCGGGCGGTGGGGTTCGTAAAAAAGCCTGTTTGGTCGCGGTCAAAATTCGCTGTGACAACGAAGGCATTGGTGGTGTGAGAGTCTTCGTCGATGACCTGGATAGGAACGGTGTTCGTTTGCTTTGCATTGTTCGCGCCCGTAAATATAATTGTGAGCGTGGAATTTCCATCCGGGCTGGTGTGGGCCGGAAAGATGGAAAGATAGACCGGAACCGCAGTCGTGGAGCTGGAGAGGGAGATGGTGGTGCTGGGCCCGTTTGTGCTGACACTGCTCGGTGTGCCAAAGTAAATGCGAGTGTCGTTAGCTGTAAGCGAGGCGGAACCCGGCAGAATGGCATTAGTGGGCGGCAGAAGGTAGAACTTCATGAGCGGATTTGCCATGTAACCATCCCAATCCACGAGGGTAATCCCGTGTGTGTTTAGCGAGCGGCCGAAAATATCCGTGATTTGAGTTTGCGCAAGAAGAAACGAACTCCGCACCTCCAAAATGATCAGAATCAAAATAAGCAGAGGGCGTCGCATTTTTGTCAACCGCAACATTTTAGGCGCAAACTCGACACTGACAAGCGGAGATTGAATCGTGTTTGTTCCGCCTTCGCGCGCGGCCACGTCCTCAAAAGCGTCTAACCACGGATAAATCGGGTGGCACGGATAAACATAAACAACGTCTTAAATATTTGGACATGCGTAATTATTTGGGATGGTGTGTATAAAAGCGGGACACCGGGCGAGATGAGATCTGTTTGACATCGGCCTATTCCATGCGCGCCTTTAATGGCACAGGTTTAGCTCGACAGAAACTCATGAAAAACTTTCGATTGTTCTTCAGTATTCTACTTACAAGCGCTGCAGTGGCGGTCAGTCAATCAGCCGGGGCGCAAAACCTCCTCGTCAACAGTAATTTCGCCACCGGCGATTTGACCGGTTGGAGTGTCGCCGAGACCGGCAGCGGCGGCACTCCCACCGACTACGGAGTCAAATCCGGACCCGATGGCGGCGTCAAGGTGCCAAATACCGGGGACACTTATGGGGCTTATTTCAACCCGATGGGCGGCACAATGGATCTGACGCAAACGGTGGATCTTCCCGCCGCCGGTGTTTACATCGTGAGTTGCTCTGTGGAGCCAGTGGTCAACGATCAGGATACCTTGACCATCTATCTGGGCGGCGTGGCCGTGTTCAGCACGAATTTCCAGTTCGGGATGCCTTACACCCAGATCAGCGTCCCCGTCTCCGCGGCGGCCGGTTCGCAGGTGTTGGATTTCCAATTCACCCCGGGCAGCGGCCCAATGTTTTTTGACGACGCGAGCCTGGTCGCGGTGGACACGCCTCCGACTCCTTGTTCGATCCTGGGCAGCGCCTCCGCGGGGGCGGTCATTGGATTAAATGGCGCGCGGATTCAAAACATCTTCGCGGAGATTAACGGAGACGAGTACGTTTCCCAAGGGGGTTCGCTGGACAACCTGCCTCGCAGCACGATCACAGGCAACGTCTTCGAATTTAAAAACCGCCAATATTCCGGCCGCGGCACGCTCGACGGCGGGGTGACTGTGGATGCGACGCTGTTGGACTCGGTCAACGCGGACGCTCTCAGCGCCGCCGCAAAGATTGCCGCGATGACGCCGACACAGGTGTTTGGAACGATTAGACGCCCAACCGTGATCACCGGGAACGGCGGCGTGAATGTGATTGATATCGATGGCAACATCAGGGATTCGGTTGTCCTGAGCGGAACCGCCAGCGATGTTTTTTTCATCAACGTCTCGGGGAACATTGATTTGCGCGACCATGCGACTCTGGCGGTGACCGATGGTGTGACCGCGGGTGCCGTGCTTTACAACCTCATCGGAGCGGGAACGGTCGAGATTCATGTTCGCAATGTCGTGAACGGGACGATTCTGGCTCCCGATTACAGGCTCAACGTCGATGGCGAATTCAACGGCGCGATCATCGGCGGCGGCAAAGACAAGGAAATCAACCTGGTTGCGGCGCGGGTCAATCAACCCGCCTGCCACTGAGGCAGTCTGCTCTCCACAGTGCCGGCGTCGCGGCCCTCACCGCGGCGCCGCTGTTTTTTGGGTGAATGGCGCAGTTGACCTTCGGTTTCAGAGATTGGCTGAAGGCATCCAGCAAGTTGGCTATTGAACGGATAGCAGGAAGTTCTAGCGAGCGCCCCTGCAACTGGTTGCGAGTTTTCTTATGTCATCCAGCTCGTCACGGGGTTCGCCGCGCAATCCATCAACGACGGCTAATTGGTGCCGCTGTTCCTCCGCCATCATCCTGCGGAGAGTTTCGCGCACAAACTCCTCGGGGGAACTGAAACCGGCGGCGTCGGCCTGCTGTTGGACGTGGCTTCCAATTCGGGTGTGAGACTTATGCTCATCGTTGGCCAAGTTGCCGTATGACGGCGCGGAGGTCAATCCGCGGTTGGAATCGGGGAGCATTTTCCCGGATTTGCCGTCGAATGGAGGGAGAGGTTTCCACAATGTGGTGGCAACCACACACAGATAGCATTACACAGGAGGAACCTTTTTCGGTTTCTGTTGTTATACCTAGCAGCACTATGAAAAAAATTATCGCGGTCCATGTCGCGGGACTTCTTATAGCAGGCGCGCCCAGCTTCGCCAGTCCCGCGCTTACCATCTATAATGAAAACTTCGCCGTCGTGCGCGACACGGTCGATCTCAACCTCAAGCCTGGGGTCAATACGATCAATTACACGGAGGCGACGATGCATCTTGAGCCGGATTCGGTGGTGCTGCGCGATCCGACGGGTCGGACCGAACTGCAGATCCTCGAGCAGAATTTCCGGGCCGACCCGATTTCGCAGGGGTTGCTTCTGAATTATTACGAGGGAAAGACAATTGAGTTTGAAGTTCAAGACGTGGACAATGGGAAAACGACGCAAAAAATTGTGCGCGGAAAGATTGTGCGGAGCGGGTATGTGCCGCACCAGGAGGCGTATCAGCAGTATGGGGCGCAATATGAGCAGTCGCAGGTGGCCTATTCGTCCGAAGGCGGTGGGCAACCGATCATCGAAGTGAATGGCAAGCTGATGTTTCGTCTTCCGGGCGAGCCGCTATTTCCATCGCTGCCGGACGACAGCATTTTAAAGCCGACACTGAGCTGGCAGTTAGACACGAAGCAAGGCGGAGCGGTCGCGGCGGAATTGAGCTATGTCACCGGCGGAATGAGCTGGCACGCGGATTACAACGTTGTTGCGCCGGAAAAAGGGGACACGGTGGATCTGGTTGGCTGGGTGACGATGGACAATCAAAGCGGGAAGACATTTCGCGGGGCGAAAATCAAATTGATGGCGGGCGATGTCAATAAGATACAGCTGAATGTTATGCGGCCGCGTTATGCACTTGCACTGACCGAAAGCCTGTCAGCTGGAGTGCAACCGGTCTCTGAAAAAGCGTTCGATGAATATCATCTTTATACGCTGGAACGGCCGGCGACCTTGCTGGACCGCGAAACCAAACAAGTGGAGTTCGTTCGCGCGACGGACGTGAAATCGCGCGTCCTTTACGTTTATGACGGCGCACAGATTGACCAAAACCGTTATAACGGCTGGAATTTCGAGAACATCCGCAACGACCGCGAATATGGCACGCAATCGAACCCGAAGGTGTGGGTGATGCGCGAATTTTCCAACGCGGAGTCCAACCATTTGGGAATGCCGCTGCCGAAGGGGCGTATCCGGTTTTATCGCCGCGATGCGGATGGCCAGATGGAATTCACCGGAGAAAATACAATTGACCACACGGCGCGCGATGAAGTTATCCGCCTGGCCATGGGAAACGCATTTGACATTGTTGGCGAGCGCAAACGGACGAATTTCAAGGTGGACAGCCGCGGCCATTGGATGGAGGAGTCGTTCGAGATTAAATTGCGCAACCATAAAAAGGAGTCGGTGGATGTATGCGCGGTTGAACATCTCTATCGCTCGGATAACTGGGAGATTGAGGGGAAATCGGACGATTTTGTGAAGACGGATTCCCAAACGATGGAGTTTCGGGTGACGGTCCCGCCGGACGGAGAAAAAACGGTCACTTATTCGGTCCATTATTCGTGGTGAGTTGGAACCTTATTCGCGGTTGATTCGCGACAGTTGGAGCGTACGTTTTTGGATGCGATGAGTTTTCGCTTCCAAAATCGCGCCGAAGCGGGCCGGTTGCTGGCGGACAAGCTGCAAGAGTTCGCCGGGAACCCGGACGCAATCGTACTCGGTCTTCCGCGAGGCGGGGTCCCCGTCGCCGCCGAAGTGGCGCAACGACTGAACCTTTCACTGGATATTTTTCTTGTGCGCAAGCTCGGCGCGCCGGGACAGGAGGAATTAGCGTTCGGGGCGATTGCGTCGGGGGGCGTGTGCGTTTTGAATCCAAGCGTGGTGGCAGATTTGGGGCTTGGACAAACGGAAATGGGGAACATCATTGCACGCGAAGAAGAGGAACTGGAGCGCCGGGAGGCGGCGTTCGGCGAGCGGGCGGCGATCGATTTGCGGGGCCGCGTTGTTATTCTTATTGACGATGGCTTGGCCACCGGGGCTTCGATGCGGGCAGCGGTGATGGCGTTGCGCCAGCGGGAACCTAAACGAATTGTTGTCGCGGTGCCTGTCGCGGCGGCGCAGACGGTTGAGGAATTTGCGCGTGAGTTTGGGGAAATCGTCTTTGTGGAAGCGCCGCGGGATTTTTCGGGAGTTGGGCAGTGGTATGTGGATTTCACGCAGACGACGGATGAGGAAGTGCGAGCGTTGCTGGCGGAGGCAAAAAGAAGGAGCGAGAATGGAGGGAGATGATTCCGGCGGGGCTGTAAGCCGATTTTTGTCTGCTCCGAAATAAATCGGAGGAGAGAACCATTTGTCTCAGCAGCCAGTACCCGAAACCCGTTTCGCAGAGCGAAACATGGAGCGGGCCGCTCCGGGGTTTCCTATTTGGCCTTGCACCCGATGGGGTTTTCCGTGCCCCGCCGATTACTCGACGGGCGGTAAGCTCTTACCTCACCTTTTCACCCTTACCGCGCCCTTGCGGGCGAGGCGGTTTGTTTTCTGTGGCACTGTCCGTCGAAATGCTCTCGCATTCCTCCCGCGTGTATCTCCCGAAGGAGTTACGCGGCATCGCGCCCTCTGGTGTTCGGACTTTCCTCCCCCGGCGATGAAGCCGGAAGCGGTTCTCCGCCCCGCCGGAATCAGAGGGATTGTAACGCGCGAGGGGCGAATGCGCAAAATGATTTTCGCCACGAGTCCTCTGTGCTATTTATGACGGTATCAGATGAAGATCAAAGAACAGTATTTAAAATTTGTCCGATGGGACGACGAGGACGGCATCTACATAGGATTCTGCCCAGACTTGTTTCCCTGGGGCGGAGTGTGCCACGGCGAGAATGAAGAAACAACGTATCGCGATCTTTGCGCATTGGTGCGTGAGGAGATTGAACAGTTGCGGAAGGACGGCAAAGACCTTCCAACTCCTGAAACGCGTCCCATGCGGGAAGCGTTCTATTCCGCAACGGCCAAGTCCATATCCGGTGTGTAATACAGGATGCGGCCGCAATTGGGGCAGGTGACCATTTCCTTGGCAGCCTGACAGGAAACGACAAGCTGGACGGGAAATTTCATGTGGCAACCGCCGCAGACTCCGTGCTGGATGCCGACTACGACGTTGTCGCCTTTGCTGCGCAGGAGGCGCTCGTATTGGCGCAGAGGACGCTCGTCAATGGCGGCGGTCAATTGATCCCGGTTGCTTTCCAAGCCGATCAGTTCCGACCGGAGGTTTCCTTCGCGCGCGCCGAGGTCTTTCAATTGGCTCTCGGCATTTTTGCGGGATTCATCGGCTTCGCGAGTGGCGGCGGCGGCTTGCTTTTGATAGCCTTCGATCTGCTCCATCAATTCCAATTGCTGGTCTTCCAACTGAGTGATGTTCTGTTTGCAGGTCTCGATTTCGTGCGCCAAGGCGCGATATTCCTCGTTCTTCTTGGTTTGAAATTGTTGCAGGGCGTATTTCTCAATTTGCTGTTTTTTGGATTCGACTTCCAACTCCAGCTTTTTGCGGTCGGTCTCGGTCTGTTTGACTTTCAGTTTGGCGGAGTCCAACCCGGCCTGCGCGGAGGCTGCCTTGGTCTGGAAAAGATTTCGCTCCGGTTCGATGCGCGCCAATTGCTCCTTGATGCGGAGTATCTGGCGATCCCTGTCTTGCAATATGAGGAGTTTTTCGATTATATCTTGCATTGCCAACTTCTGTTCGGTCGTTCGCGGAAAACGTTACCGGCGCAAATGGGGCAAGTCAATGCGTGATGCTTGAAACATCGGGGTTTTGAAATATTGTTCCTGTATGAAAATTAAAAAAGCCGCCCCCTTCACTGCGATAGCCGCCGCCCTGATCTTTGGAACGGCCCAAGTCGTTGCCGCAAAGGACGCCTCGCCGCTGGACCTTGCGCGCCAGCTCAACGAGGCATTTATCCAGGTGGCCGACCAGGCTTCCGCCGCAGTGGTGGTCATCCAGGTCACGGGAAAAACAAGCGAGGATGATAGCAACGACAGTTCGCTTTGGGACGCATTGCCGCCGGAATTGCGCCGTTTCATGCCCCATGGCCGCCGCAACAATGCGCCGCACAAATTCGAGGGCCTGGGGTCGGGAATCATTGTTACGGCGGACGGCTACATTTTGACCAACAACCACGTGGTCGAAAACGCCGACACAATTAAGGTGCGCTTTAAGGACGGCCGTGTTTTTGATGGCAAAGTCAAGGGGACGGACCCGGAATCGGACATTGCGGTGGTAAAAATAGATGCCAGCGGGCTGACTCCGGCAAAGCTCGGGGACTCGGACGCCACGCGTGTAGGGGAATTCGTCGTCGCCATCGGCGCTCCGTTTGAATTGAGTTACAGTGTCACCGTGGGACACGTCAGCGCGAAAGGGCGCTCGTTTGAAACCGAATCCGCCTCTTATGCAGACCAGGATTTCATCCAGACGGACGCGAGCATCAATCCAGGAAACAGCGGCGGCCCACTGGTGAATCTTTACGGCGAAGTCATCGCAATCAACTCGATGATTGAAGGGATGAATACCGGCATCGGCTTTGCAATCCCCATCAACCTCGCAAAGGGCGTTATGAAGCACTTGATTGACGACGGGAAATTTACGCGGTCATGGATTGGCATCCGAATAAACGATCTGCGAAACGACGCAGACTACCAGGCGCTCGAGGAAAAACTGGCGCCCGATACAAAGGACGGCGTGATCGTCGAGTTGATCGAACCGAATGGGCCCGCGTCGAAGTCTGATTTGCGGCCCGGCGATGTGGTTACTGCCGTGGACAACAAACCCGTGGCGACCAGCCGACAGCTCAAGGATATTATTTCCACGGAAAAGGCGGGTCATACGGCGGTTCTCGATGTCGTTCGCGCGCGCGAGCATCTTGCCATCAAGGTGACGGTCGCGGCGCTTCCCACAGAAAAGGAAATGGTCGCCGAGTCGCAACCTTCAACCGGCCAGATTGAAGCCACGTCACTGGGTTTGACGGTGGAACCAATGAGCAAGGACCTCGCCAGCCAATACGGCATTGACCCAATTCCGGGCGTGGTTGTCACCGCGGTGGCGGACGATTCACCGGCACAGGCGCATAGCATACAGCCAGGGGATGTCATCACGGAAATCAACCGCAAAAAGGTCACCAATGCGCGGCAATTTCGCGATGCGCTAAAATCAGCCGACAAGAAAAAAGGGATGATGCTCAACCTCATTAGCAATGGGGCGAGCCGGTTCGTGGTTTTGAAACCAACGTCTGAATAGAGTCGCACGACGGCGGTTTCGTTGTAGATTGCGGGCGTGAGATTGGACATTCGTTCGCAAACGCGGGAAGAATTGGAAAGGCAGTTCGCCACATGGGAACAGCCGGGCTATCGCGTGGAGCAATTGCTGCAATGGCTTTACGCGCGGCGGGCGGCCAGTTGGGATGAAATGACCAATTTGCCAAAGGCGCTCCGCGAAAGCTTGCGGCAGAGCTACGATCTTCAGTGGCCGACGGTCGTCCGAAAACAAGGCGCGAATGACGCGACACAAAAATTTCTCTGGCGGCTTTCCGACGGTGCGTTGATCGAAAGTGTTCTCATTCCGGCCAGTCCCAGCCTCTATGGCGAACCGAGCGACCGTCGGACGCTTTGCGTTTCGACGCAGGTGGGCTGCGCGTATGGGTGTAAATTTTGCGCCAGCGGAATCGACGGATGGAAACGCAATCTTGAGGTCCAGGAAATCGTCAATCAAGTTTTGGCCATCGAGCGCGAAGCGAAAACGGAAGAACGCGTTGTCAATAATCTGGTGATCATGGGTATGGGAGAGCCGCTCGCGAATTATGACAATTTGCTGAAGGCGCTAAAAATTCTGAATGCGCCGTGGGGCGGAAAGATCGGCGCGCGCAAAATCACCGTCTCCACTAGCGGCCTTGCGCCGCAAATACGGCGTCTTGCCGATGATCCGGCGCAGTACCGACTGGCGATTTCGCTGCATGGCGCAACCGACGAAACACGCGCGCGCATCATGCCTATCAACAAGAAATATCCGTTGAAGGAATTGACCGCGGCCTGCGAATATTATCAGGAGAAAAAAGGCCGAATGATTACGCTGGAATACATTTTGATTGCCGGCGTGAACGACGGGTTGGATCAAACGCGGTCGCTGGCCGCCCTCGCCCGCCGTCTCAACGCGAAAGTGAATTTGATTCCGTATAACACTGTTGAGGGCCTGCCGTGGGCGCGCCCGGAGGAAGCCGCACAGGAGGCCTTTCACGCCGCGCTACAGGCGGAGGGAGCAGTGGCGACGCTCCGCCGCGAAAAGGGCCACGACATCGACGCCGCTTGCGGCCAGCTTCGGTTGAAAACGGAGCGGGAGTTGGTAGGTTCCTAGCGCAGCTTGATAGAACTTGGCCATGAACAATGAGACGCGACGGCTCCCGCCGAGCCTTCGGCCGTAAATTAAACTGCTATAATTTGTGATTGCGCTGGTGGATTACGATTCGGGAAATTTGCGCAGCGTCCAAAAAGCGCTGCTCAAAGTGGGCGCCGACGTGCGTGTGATCAAACGTCCCGCGGAAATGGCGGACGCCCGTGCCGTCGTGCTTCCTGGGGTTGGCGCGTTTGATGATTGCGTCCATGCGATGGAGAAACAGGAATTGCTCGGTGCCATCAAGGATTTTATCAAAACAGGCCGCCCGTTTCTCGGTATTTGCGTCGGTTACCAGGCGTTATTCGAGCGGAGCGAAGAGTTTAATAGTTGCGCTGCGGGTTTGGGAATTTTCGGCGGGAAAGTGGTGCGATTCTCCGATAAGAGCGGACTCAAGGTTCCGCAAATAGGATGGAACCAGCTCAACATTGTGCAGCCGGAGTGTCCGATTTTTCAGGGTATCCAGCCGAGCAGCTACGTCTATTTCGTCCACAGTTTTTTCCCCAAACCGTCGGACCCTTTCATCACTGCAACCGAAACCACCTACGGCGAAGTTTTTGCGTCGTCGGTTTGGCGGGACAATGTTTACGCCACGCAATTTCATCCTGAAAAAAGCCAGGGGGTGGGATTGCAACTGCTTAAAAATTTCGTCACGCTGGCGAAATAGCGCGCCATATACAACCTTGCAGATTCACGGTTGGTCGGGCAAATTGCGTAAGCCCAAAGCGGACACCCGTAGGTACAAATGGAGTAGCGGTGCCCATTGTGTTATGCGTCTGCTATTCATAACGTTAATGTTGTTTGTCGCTGGAGCTGACGGCCAGTCCCCTACGGATCGAGATTTTATGGAGGCCGCCGATCGAGCGAAGATTTCGGCTCCACCAACTGTCGAGATGCTTCTGACCAATCCATTGTATAGAACGGTGACGTACACTTTCGAAGATGAAGGCACGAGGGCCCTAACATATAAGAATCAACCACTTAACCAAGTTCTGTGCAATAGGGCTGTTCGTGGGTCCAACGAAGTGTCATTAGACTCGATGTTTACGTTGCATCAAGTTACTACAGGTCAGGAGCCCGAACTAATTACTTTTCAGTTAGCAATTAGTTACGATGTTTTAACCAACATTAACGCCCGAGGTCAACCCTTTCTCGAACTTTTGCTCGATAGCCCTTCGGACGCGCTTGTCGAGCCCAGAGCGGACCGTTGCATACGAGCCACCAACGGTGACTGTTTGCTTTTATGGAGGAGCGTATACGATCCACCGGGGCAACATGCTCTCCAAGCGCTTCTAACGCTCGAGGAACGCGGCGTGCATCCGGGACATAGCCTCGTTAGGGGCCCAGTCGCACCGTTTTTTTCCAGTAACATTTGCCAGCTTTATCCTGCATCATTTACCGCGGATGGGGCTTCTCTTCGTGCTCGCCTACCTGAACCAAACGGGCAGTTCAACATTGAAATAAAAGCGTTGGACGGTCACCATGTCAGGACATTAACTGGCAGCACGAGCAACGGGATGATTGATATCTTATGGGATCTACTCGACGAACAGGGGCGTGTC
>Ga0207046_10245_pt1 | contig 14596 bp, 12 predicted proteins | sample Alteio_BWMinCont_66_FD_153303 | JGI IMG/M metagenome (GOLD analysis project Ga0207046, IMG submission 153303) | Enriched cells from forest soil in Barre Woods Harvard Forest LTER site, Petersham, Massachusetts, United States -... | ecosystem: Environmental > Terrestrial > Soil > Temperate forest >...
GTGAATGACGAGACCTGCGCCAGCGAGGAGCGTTAGAGCCAAAGCAAACTCAGCCACAACGAGCGTGCGGCGGAGACCATGACGTCCGGCGCTACTGGCGGAGCGGCCACCTTCTTTCAGCGTGTCACTTAGATTGGTGCGCCAGGTTTGGAGGGCCGGAACGCAGCCGCAGAGAACACCGGAAAGCACCGAAGTAGCAAGCGTGAAGAGAAGAATTTGCAGATTGAGGCCATAGACGGCTTCCGAGGGTAGTGCGTACGGCGGCAGTAGAAGAACGATGACCTTGACGAGAATCCAGGCGAGCGCGACTCCCAGTGCTCCGCCGGTGGAGGCGAGGGCAAGGCTTTCAATCAGAAACTGAAGGAACAGCTGACTGCGAGTTGCTCCGAGGGACGTACGGACAGCAATTTCTTTTTGGCGGGCGGTGCCGCGAGCGAGCAGAAGATTGGCCACGTTAACGCAAGCGATAAGCAGGACGAAGCCGACAGCGCCCATCATAAGCCACAAATTGCGGATGATATTGCGGTCAACGAAATCGTTCTGTAGATACTCGACGCTGGCGCCCCAATTCTTGTTGGAGACCGGATAGGCTTCCGCAATATGGCGAGTGACAGAGTCCATGTTGGCGTTGGCCTGCTGAAGGGTGACGCCGGGCTTCATGCGTGCCATGACCAGAAGCCAATGGAAATCGTGATTGATTTGGTCGGGCCTGAAGGCAAGGGGCACGAAAAGCTTGGATTCGAGGCGGTCGGGCTGTCCGGGGGTAAGCACTCCGACGACAGCGTAAAACTGGCCACTCATGCGAATCGGTTTACCGATGATTTGCGGATCGCTGGCGAAATGCTCTTTCCAGAATTGGTTCGTCAGGATGACGACATGATCTTTGCCGAGTTGGCCTTCTTCGGGGAGGAAGTCACGGCCGAGACTGAACGTGCATCCCACCATGGTTTCAGAGCCGGGGCTGATGGCGCGAGCCTGGACGAGCTCTGGAGTGCCTGAAGTGGAGAGGCTGAAATTGGTGCCGTTCCAGGCGACGATGTCCTGAAAAACAGTGTTTTGCTGTTTCCAATCGAGAAAATCGCCAGCGGAGACGCCGTTATTCTGACCATTGATATGCGACCAGACCATGACAAGCTGATTCGGATTGGGGTAGGGCATGGGAGCGAGCAAGGCGGCATAAATCACGCTGAAAATAGCCGTGTTGGCTCCGATACCGAGTGTCAACGCCAGGAGAGCGACCGCGGTGAAGCCAGGATCTTTGGTGAGGAGTCGAAAGCCAAATCGAACATAACGCCAGAAATTGGGCATCCGAGTAGGTCCCCCAGTTTTACGACCAACCCGCTTGGTGTTATAGACGATAGAAGAGACAGAAAGTTCCTTGAGAGCTGTTTTTTGATGATTTGGCTCCACTTCACCCGCGTAAGCATCCGGTTAAATTCGAGTTCCGCGACCCCCAGCCAATACGCTGCCTCGCGCCCTTGTCAAGATGGCTTGTGTTCTAGCGAAGCGACTGCGGGTGGAATCGCCGCCGAAAGCTCTTTCCAGTCTTTCGGAGGCATAGACACACCGGACACCCGTTGGACATCGAGATGCTCGCGTTCGATCACGTCTCGGATTTCCGCCAATTGTTCGGTCCAATATGGGCCGGCCCATGCTTGCGGCAGGTAGATGTCGCTGCAATAGAGGAGCTTGAGTTCCGGAAAATAGACGCCCATCGTTCTCGCGCTGAATTCACCTCGAAACGGAACCAAAAGCATCCGATTTGTCCCTTTGCCAATCTCGATTGTGTCTCGAACCTCTCGCAGTTGCGGCGCTGAGGTACCAGTCTGGTCTTTCGTTTGGGAAGCAATGATGCGCCGAACAAGGTCCGCATTGCTATCCAACGCGTATATCGGCACGTGTGCATTTGCATAAGCAGCCAAGCCGGCCACGTGGAACCACAGTTGGTTCGTGGTTATCAGCGCCTCGATGGGTATGCTTGGAAAAATTTTGCGAGCGTACTCGATGACATATTGCGAGTTGGCATTCGAGTATGGCCCTTCGACAATGACAATGCCCTTCTCCTGCTTGACGATGAGCGAATTGTAGGCAGACTCCTTGCCCGGCAGCATCACAACACCGGCGGCGACATCGAGAGTCTGGCCTTCCCCATGATTGGCTTTCGCCAAGTCATCAGGAGAGGTGTTCAGCACGGCAGCATAAGTGCCCTTGAACTCTGACGGGATGTCGAAGACCGAATCCGAGGATGACGGATTCAGCTTGACGTTGACCATGGATTGCTGACTCTCGTCGAGTCCATTGGTAACCGTCTTCCACTTCTTTGGCAGATGAACCCCGCTTGGATCGATGTACCATCCGGACAGGACATGGCGCTTTGCGACGGTACCCCAAGAGGAGTTGAAAAGTGAGTGCGCATATGAATGCTCCGTCTCGATCCATTCGAGCGATGCGGTCCTGCCGATACCCAGAGTGGTCTTCACCGGCTGTCCGTAAATCGTCTGGTGGAAGGAGATTTCGTCAATACCATCTGCATCTCGGCGCAGGCTAAGCTCAGGCGAATCCACCGCAGCGAGCAGAGCCGAGATTGGCTCAGAGGCCAGGTTGTCCACTACGGCGTAGAAGGTATCTCCGTCGAGCGGTCTCTTTTTGTCGGCCTGCTCAAGGTATCCTCCCTCCGAAGTCGCTTTCACGAGCGCGGTGCTCTGGTCCAGGCTTTCTGTGCTCCAGGATTCGATTTTTTCACTGATGGCGTGGCGTTGCGGCTGCAACGTTACGTCATAACGCAGGTAAGCGACCATGCCGGGGAGGGACGGGGAGACGTCTATCGAGCGAACAAAGACGTGCGCAAAGCTCTGGTAGGAAATCGTTTGAATGCCGCGCAGACGGTCGATGCCGCCGATCGCTGTTATGCAATGGCCGAGCACTTCTCTGGCTTGTTGCTGCGAATTCCCAACTGGAGAACTAGATGCCCTCATTGCAATACACAGAAGCAGCAAGCAGGCAGTCGTGGCAGCGCGTTTCATGCTTCCCCCTGAATGTTCGAGCAGCAAGGCACACCCGAATCCGTGTGTTTTGACGCACTCTCTACGATTTGGGTTAGCAAAGGACCGCGCGAAAACGGAAAACCGACTGCAGAGAAAAGGACTGTGCGGGAACTACTGCTAAGCAACATGCCGAACGGCAGATGTGTGGTGGGGGGGCTTTCTTCGTTTAGAGGGAAGCCTTTCTGCTGTTCACGGCTGGAAGGAGTCAACGCAGCGTACTCGAAGGCCGAATCTTCTCAGAACCTGCCAAAACAATTTCGATCTTAGAAAGTATCCCGAAATAAATTACTTGTGTAAGGGCCTTCAGAATTTGGAGCGGCGATGGGAATCGAACCCACGTCCGATGCACTTCCCAATGGAACATGCGTGGGCGGGGATAACAACGGCACGGCGACGGTAAACCACCAGCACCACCTCCGGCCTTTGACAAATCATTCATCAGCGCACCCAGAAGTCCATTGGCCTCTTGGGTTCGTCTTCTTTCGGGGACTGTTCTTTGAACATTCTTTCGATAGCACCGATCCGAACAAACACCAACGAACCAGGAGGCTTGCGAGGGTTGCGTTGCGAAATGCTCTTGAACAGCTTCCTGAGACCCTCACATCGGCACAGGATCGACTCGCACCTCCACGTCCGCGATGCGGGGATTCTAGCATCAAGTCCGAGAGACCACGTTCACCGGGGTCGGAACTTCTACCCTCCGGGACAGGCTTCGTACAAGAGTCGCTTTCCGTTCTTTGGACCAGTAGCCTTCAAGGCCAGGAAAATCGAGAATTCCAACACCGCAGTTAGAAGGGACGCCCGTGAGTTCGGTCGGATCCTGGAGAATGAGCGCGCCAGGAAGTGGAAATAGCGGGGCTGCGATGCTCGAGAACGTGTGCTGAATTTGGTGCCTTAGGGTCCGGGGGTTCCCATGGGTCATGTTTTGGATGGAGCTGAATTTCAGTCGATACTGGAAAGATTTGGGTGGAAACCAGTAATAAGCGCCAGTCAGTTTAAGCACCCCGATTTCGATAGTCATTACATTGTCATCTATCCGCGTTCCGCGATTCACTACTACACCGATCACCCATGGGGCAGCTACGGCCACAGCGAGTGGCTAGACACGCCCTCTGAACTGGAGAATCATTTGCTTCAGTTCCATGAGCCTCCGAACGGTCGGAAGACGCAGCCCGAAAATCACCGACAAAAAGCTAAAGGAGTAGGCCTCTAGCTCTCGGCCAGGTGCAGCAGAAAAACGGCGGCTGCTGTTTTGTCTCATAACATGAACCTTGCTTAGCACACGCATTCCTATGATTGCGCAGTTGGGCCGCGAACGCAGCGCGGCAGCCTAGCGTATCAGTCCTAAACTTTCGGATTCCCAAAATCCAATCGTTGTAACCACATCACGCCATCAACGACGCGACGCACGCGGGGCAGGCGTACACGAACTCCGTGCCGCGTCTTTTTCCTTTGGGTTATAGAATTGCGGCGCAAATCGACCGGGAATTCGTTTTCCGTCGCACACGAGAAACCTTCCCACCAATTTGAGGGGGCCTACCACCAACTCCCCATCAAAACAGGCCATCTGCAGGGGGTTTTTCAGCGCTTTAGCCGGGTAAGGTCAACTGAATCATCCGTGAGTTATGGAGCGGACGATGGGAATCGAACCCACCTCCGAAGCTTGGGAAGCTTTGAATAAAACTCTGGAAGCGATTGATCTGGCGGCACTTAGCTTTCCGAGCGAAGGCCTTAATTGGAGACTATTATAGGTGGAAACTGAAAGCAGTTACGGATTGCCATCGCATTGTCGTGCCCATTTACGCCGCGGATTGACGGTCAACTCGGGGACGCTTCCAGATAGCGCGCCCGCCGTGGGCGCACGGCGCTCGACTCAAGCAACTCTCTCCACCACTTCTGACTGCTAACAATCCCAACAAATCGGGGCATCTGCTTTTCGCTCCAAAGCTAACTCCAACCCCTCGAAAACGATGCATTCCTGCACAGTTTCGTGCACAGTCAAGGGTTCAATCCACAGCACCCGTGCATGCATTTGCCTGAAATGTAGCTCCTGTCTCACCGTGTCCAAATCCCGGCCACGGCTGATGTACAATCGTTTCCCGGAATACCCACATGAGAACTCTGGCGGCCGCCGGCACACTCTTCGTTCTCACCTTTTGTACCCCACCACCGACCTTCTCCGATCATCTCCAAATCAGGCTCGCGGAATGCGAAGCCGATCTTTGCGGCGGTCTTTGGACCCTCGATGGAACCGCCGGAAAAGCACAGTGGCCTAACGATATCGTTGCCGAACTCTCCGTCGAGCGCTTCGATCAGGACAAGGTCCTCATCCACCGAAAGGACGTTGCCGGGCCCTCCCTCGGCCTCACCGCGGTCTACACTGGCGTGCTCCACGATCTGCGCGTCGAGGGCGATGTCACCTATTCCTGGTCCGGCCACTGGAGCGAATCGAAAACCTCCAAGTGGGCCGCTGCTCTCGATCCGGCCCACGCATTTTCCGGCGCCACGAATGCTCCGAGCGCGAAGGCTCATCCCCGCGGTCCGCTTCCCAATCTCAATGGTGTCTGGCTTTACACCAATCGTGATGCAAATGGGAAGCAACTGTCGATCGCCTTCGCTCTCGTTCAGCGCGCCGAAGACGTCACGCTTGTCCAGATGCAGACCGGCCTGCTACAAATAGTCACGTTTCGCGGGCACTTCGACAGCCCTACTTCGATATCCGGTCAGTCCTGTGCGGAGACATTCTCACCGCTACATCCCAACTGCATCCCGGACTCGGCGGTGACCAGCACCCTAGTCGATCCCTCGCATCTCAAAGACAACTTCGGTGCTGTTCTGGAAAGAGTTGCTGGACCTGACGATCCCCGCTACACGCAGGCTTTGGCCCTGCTCCCTCCCATCGGAGCCAAACCCTTTCTCCCCGAGCCGCCCTTCGACCTCAACGGAATATGGCAGTCCGCAACGCAACAGGGGCCTGGCGGTCGCTACAAAATCGTTCAGAAAGACAATCTCGTCTCGAGTTCACCTTCGGTTGGCGGTTATCCCATCTTTGCCGGCTGGTACTTCCGCAACCCCATCGTTTCCGGCACCGCTCGCGCGAAAGGCTCCACCGCTCAAGACCCGCGGTGGGCTTGGATGGGCTTTTTTATCGAAAATCCCGATGAAATCAGCGTCAATTTCGAAAACACTACGTCTCTGTTCTTCCGCGTCTCTCCACCTCCCGCCAACGACCTGCCGTGCAATTCGCAGAACCAGTTCCACGTCACGCGCTACTTTGCCTGGATGCGCGGCCGCGTTGCCGGCGCCGCAAACGACATGACCTCCGCGCGCTGCTGGCTCACCATCAGCGCTGATCTCGGCTTCGCGCAGGGACAGAGCCTTCTCGCCGCATTGCTGATGAGCAGCTCTCCCCCGGATTACCCGTTGGCATTTCGCTTGGCTTCCCAAGCCGCGGCACAGGGCGACATTCTTGGCGAACTCCAACTTGCCGGCATGTATCGCGATGGCAAAGGCATCGCGCCAGACGCCGCCAAAGCCCAGTTCTGGGTCGCTCAAGCCCAGCGCTCCCAGGACCTTGCGTCATGGCAACGCTGGAACACCAAAAATGGTATTGGGATGAGTATGATGGACGTCATGGGCGCCATTGGCGACATGTGGGAGGCGGCCGTTAGCCAGCAAATGAGCGACGAAGACCTCGCCCGCATGCATCTTAACGACATGCAGAGACGGGCAACCATCAACCGCATGAATCATTAAACGTCCGTTTGCTGGTAACTGTGGCGCTGGCACCCGCGTTTTCCCGTTTCTCTCGATTTCCCCGCGCCGCGCTTCTTAGCGCCATCCTGTTCCTATCCTTCTCTCCTTCGGCTTTCCCGCAAGAGCAATTTTCCCCCGCCTCCCGCGCCGCTGCCGTTCTCGATTCTATGCCCCACTTCGAGCGAGTCCGTGAAGTCGCGCTCTCGCCCGATGGCGCCCGCGTCGCCTACATCGCCAATCAAAAGCTCATCGTTGCTCCCGTCGGCGGTGGCCCTGTTCAGTAACTCGTCCTCAACAGCAATCTGCTTCCTCGCGATGTCACTTGGTCTCCCGACAGCAAGCTTCTCGCCTTCTCAGGGCGTCGGCGCGGTTAATTCATTTCGATTGCTTCTGATTCTCATCCACAGTTCGGAACACACGGGTGCCGCCGCGCTCATGAGCTCTAACGACTAATCCCGCAAAAGCATCTCTGTATTCAGGGTAGGCGCTGGCGAACGCCGCTATGAAGTCGCGATTCCTATTGTCTGCTTCTTTGTCCGCTGCCCAGGGTTCGATTTCATGGTCGGCTTGCACATAGATGTTCCCGCTCATACCGATAGGGCCTACGTTCAACACTTTGAAGGTGGATTTCCCAAACTTCCAGATGGATGGTGGCTGCCCTTGAAGGATATCGGGCCTCTTGACTTTCCCGATTCCATTCTCAATCTCAGATTGAATTCCAAGCTGGAAAAAGGGGCCGCGGTCAGCTAATTGTCGTGCTGCCACGTACAAAATGAAGGCATTAAAATCGTGTTTTTTCTGGCTTTCCATTTCGGCCATCTTTTGCAAATCCCCAGCAGACTTGCCCACCATCTCAGAGGTCGCGTGATGGACGTACCGGACGTGCCAATTTCCTTGCTCCGGTATCAACCAGACGACAAAGACGGCCGTGTTGTTCACGGTCTGGCCTTCTACAATGACATGCGCTTCGGCAGGGCCGGGCTTGACGTTTACCGCAACCCATCCTTCCGGTCTCGAGAGGTTCCCGCAGACAACTCGCTCCTGACCGCCGCCTGTCACCTTTGCAATGTAAGTGTGTGCCACCCGCAAGTCTTTGAAAGGCCCCATCGGCTTAATTTCATTTTGAAACGCGGCAACAAACTTTTCGGAAGGGACATTTTCCTTGGCTTCAGCGGTGAATGACTCGTAGGCCGTAGACGGGTCAGGACCGATGGCGTTTTGGACGAATTGAAGAGCCGATTGATTGACATCTCCGCGCTCCTTTGTGGCGGATTCCTCATCCGCTGTACAAGTCGACGCGAATGGTTGGATTGCTTGGGATGGTGACTTACACCCAGAAACTAGAAGAGAAGCGATTGCCGTGAGACAGAAGCAGAACCAGACTAGCTTGATTTTGCCGGGCAGCCCCATACATCACTCCTGAACGAGCAGTTGAGCTACTATAACCGGGGGCCGGACAAACAGCTAGGCCTGAAGAGTGACTGGTTCGGTTTCAACTCGCCCGGCATGAACGCAAGCGGATTTTTCGCGCCCTTGTTTGAAGATCGATCTCCCCGGCGAATCGCGTGGATTCCAATGGAAAGGCACGCCGTTTGGCAGCGTGCCCCGCTCGCATAAAAGTCTCCTCGTGACCAGGTGCGGAAACGCTCTGGAATACTCGAAGCGACAGCTTAGAAGTCGCCCTGGGCAATCATCGCCTGCAACTGCGTTAAAGTCGTTTGCCAATTTACCTGACCCTCGAACATAAGAAATCGAGCGCCCGCAGGAAGATCAGATTCCTGAACCAAGACTCGAACCCCGTATAATTTCGCTTGTTGGCCAGCCGTTGTGTAAATCGAGCTTCCGAAAACTCGATAACCCGTGATCAACTGAATGACGGCCTGCGCCGCCGCCTGATTAGCAGCATTTAAACGCTAGCTCCGCAGAATTGGGCGCGAGTGTGGCATTAGCCCGGCTCACATTTGAGATGCCGGAACGTCACTATTGATTGTCATCGTTGATCACTCCTTGGCCTGCCTTTCTTCTCGAATATAGCTTTCTCATTTAGCGGCGCTTTGTGCTTTTTTTGACCAGTCGTGAACTTCGGCCTCGGCTCAACTGGCGTTTGCCGACCGGCGTGCGCGTGGGCCTCTTCTACTCCCAGGCGGTAATCCTCGTCTACCTTCTGTTTCCCGGTCCGCTGTTTAAAGGCCCGACTCGGCATCAACTCCTCTGTTACCCCTAGCCTCTTCTGATCCCCCATATCGATATGAATGATCTTGCGAGCGGTCATCTTGCAAACCGTCTTATTCCCTTATTCCCGGGTTCAGACCAGTGCGAGCGGTTGCTTATTTGCCCGGCCTTTGTTCTCCTAAGGAACGCGATGCAACGAAAAATGCAGGCAAGCTCGAACGGGTTACCCAAGAGAGAAGCGTCATTCATCGAGCCGATGGAGTGTCTATCGGTATCGAAGTTACCTGAGGGCGACCATTGGATTTGGGAGGTCTTATGTGGCGGGCCACATATATTTCTTCTGTGGCGTTCGGTGTTATGTGGCGCTGGGGGTGCGGTCTTGGCTGGAGAGGCACACGAGCGATCGCCCAACGCCACATAATATTAAAGGCCTCGCAGGAACTCCATCAGTGTGACGTCCTCCTTCCAGTGCTTCGGGGGAATAGCCCCGCGGATCTCGCAAGTTGCGAGCGCTTTGGCCTTCATTTCTAGATCGACTTCCGCATAAACATTTGTAGTGTTGAGCGAGACGTGACCCAACCAAGCACGGATGGTGTTGATGTCGACGCCCGCGCGGAGAAGATGCGTTGCCGTCGTGCCGGATGGTATGAGGGCTCACCCGTTTGCTTGCTAACGAGGGCATACTGGCCGACGTTTTCCGAACGTACCTTTCGACCATCGTATGAATCCCGAACCGCGTGATGGCTGTGCACACCTATTCAGGAACACGTGATCGGTCGGCGGACGACTCGCTATCAATGACGAAAGTTCAGCAACAGTTTGAGGCCACAAAGGACAACGCCGGAGCTTATTGCCTTTGCCACGCACCTGAACGAGAGAATGGTCACGCGAAGAATGGGCTAAGAAGAGATCCTCGACCTTCACCTGCGCAGCCTCGTCAGCTCGCGCGCCCGTGTTGTAAAGAAAGATTAACAGCGCATGATCCCGGCGTCCTTGCTCGGTAGATTGATCAGGCGCATTCAACAATGCATCCATTTCCGATTTCTCGAGATATGTGATTGTCGACTGAGGTGCTCGCTTGCGTGGAATGGTGCGGAGTTGCCCGCACCACTCGATGCACTCGGGGCTATGCAACCCAACAAAGCGAGCCAACGAGTGGATCGCGGCCAGCCGCTGGTTCCGTGTGGACACCCCACATTTGCGGGATTCCTCTAAGTACCGAAGAAAGAGCCGTACCGCGTCCGGCGAGACGTCCATCACAGAAATCTCGTCGATTTCCTTCCTTGCGTGCCGCGCTACGAACGGTAGCAGCAGGCCCAGTGTATCCCGATAGCTGCGCTGCGTGTTTCGTGCCAGGTTAAGTTCGCTTACCAAATATTCAAGCAGAAAGCGCCGGACCCAGGGTCCAAGGAGGTTTGCCTTACTCATTGCCGCCCCCTACCCGTTGCGTAACGCTCGAACCGCAGGCTCGCCTGGTGGAGGAGCTCCGGCGTCATAGTGAGATACCGCTGTGTGGCCTCCAAAAGTGTGTGGCCCATGTAGACTGACAGTTGTGGCAAGAGTTTCTGTACGTCCTTGCCTTCTCGATACCACGTGGTGAGCCGATGAACTGCCGATGTGTGGCGCAGGTCATGAAGGCGCGGTTGGTAGCGAGGACCCCCTGCGCGGTGCACACCCGCATGGAGCCGAATCTGTTGGAAGGCTCTCTCAAATACGTAAATGGCGACCGGTTTTGCGTTTAGCCCTACAAAGAACGATGCGTCGGGGCCCCCGGAGCATCTCTCACGACGACTTCCATATTCGGCAAGCATCTGAAGTGTCTTGGGTCCGATCGGCACGAGCCGAGTTTTAAAGAACTTCGAATCTCGGACGGTAAGAACGCCGCTGAGAAGATCGACATCGCCTATCGTCAAAGACAGTGCTTCTGACGTCCGCAACGCTGCGCCGTACATGAGGAAAACAAGACAGCGCATAGTGGGCGCATCCAGATGACTCCGACGTCGACGACACGATCCTATTGAATCCAAGATGCGGCGCAGTTCAGCAGGCGAATAGATATAAGGTTGGAATGCTGGTGGCTGTTTCGGAATGGCGAGCGGTAGAGGCGACGTCGCGACAAGGCCCCGACTAATGGCGTAGCGATAAAATCCAACAAGGGCGTTGTGCCTCACGTACCAGCTGGTTGTGAGTGGACCTTTGCCAACGAGAAAGGTATTCACTTTTTCGGGCGATACTTCGGCGATATTAATGTTTGGCCCGATGGCTCGGCAAAAGGCCTTCAGTTGACGCCCATTGGTTTCAAAACGCTCACCAAGTGTTTTCGGAAGGCCGCATATCGTTCGCAGATGGCTTGAAGGTTCATAGCAGCTCTCCCAGATCAAAGTCCGCTACATCGCGGAGCCGGGCGAGATCCACTTTGGCGTAGATCCGCGTCGCCTCAACGTCTCGATGGCCGAGGTGATCGCCGATTTCCTTCAGAGACAACCCTTGGTTGATCAGACGGGTTGCACAGGCGTGCCGAAGGGCGTGCGGTCCGTGATGCTTGAGAGAGGGTGCGCGCTTTCGCAATTGCCGGCTCACGACTGCCCACATTGCGCCATTTGACAGTGGGCCAACGGGGGCTCGTAGCGTCAGAAAGACTTGTCGGTGGGGTGATTTCGGTCTTGCTTCTTTCAGATAGCGTATGATCGCTGCTCCAACTGACGGACGCAGCGGAAATGAGTGGCTTCGAGCTATCTTGCTACGAGTAAACGTTATTGTTTCACGCTGCCAGTCAATATCGGTGAGTTGCAAGCGACCGACCTCTCCGGAGCGAACGCCGTACACGGCAAGCAACATCAGAATTGCGTGATCGCGGATGGCGATGGGGCGATTGCCGGCGGTGGCGTCCACGATTTCTTGCACAACATCCCAAGTCGGTCCGGAGGGAAGCGTCTCTTGCTGGAACACGCGAGGTGCCATGATCGAAGCGGCTATACCGGCCGGGCACCAACTTCGCATTTCGGCGTACCGAAAGAACGACCGTAGCGATGAAGCGTAGTCTCGAACGCTGACACGGGCGTAATGCTCTTTATTCACTTTCTGTGCCAGGAGCGAATCGACAACAGAGACGGTGATTGTTTGAAGAGACCGCCTCCCGTCAAGCAGTTGAATAAGGAATGGCCGCACAGAACTGCAGCAGCCTTTAACTGTAGCCGCCGAAAGACCGCGGTCTTCTTTCATAAAGCTTCTGAATTCACCCAATATCCGGTCGTAAACGGTTACCGGTTTGGGTGCAATCTGGAGACGATTGAGAAAGGTCAGCCAGTCAGTCGCCGTTGCCATGAAGTATTCTCGCGATCGCTTGGCATGTGACCTTTCCGGCAAAGACCAGTTGTGATTCGACCATCGGGTTGCCGCTTTCTTGATTTCTGAAAGCGTAATCGTGTCGGTGGGCCGGTCAGCCAATCTCAGGTACTCTGCGATTGACAGCAGGAGGCGAGCCTTCGCCTCCAGGGTGGACTTGGTCATTCCTTGCACAGCGCAGTGAGTTAGATATTGACGGCGTTCGTCAACGAGTGGGGCCGAAAGCTGGCGAGTTAAAGCGTCGGAACGGAAGAACAATTGATTAAACATTGAGTCGGACTCCTTTTTGAAAGTGGAAAGGCGATCCGACTCTACGTTGTCAACGTCTGACAAACCACACTGGCCACAAAGAGCTTTGGCGAAGGCCTATTTCGGAGGGTCAACAGCAGGAAAGCTCACTACCGCCAAAGCAACCGGCGCCGCTCCGGCAACAAAGGGCGAACCCATGAGCGGTGTGAGCGCGCCAGTCATCGGATTCGCCGAGAAAACCTGAATCGCGTTCGCTGCGGGATCCGGGGCGTAGAGCATCCCGTTGTTGTAGAGGAGTTGTCCGGAAGCTGTTCCCGCGGTCACCGTCGAAGCAGTCACCGGAGCAAGCGAGCCAGCTACCGGGTCAATCGTGAAAACCGAAATGGTGTGATCCGAGCTGTTCAAGGCGTAGAGAAATCCGCTGGCGGCGGCAAGCGAGGAAGTTCCGTGTCCGGCCGGAAACGGCGAGCCCGGAATCTGCGAGAGCCCACCCGTCGAGCTGACGGAGAAGACCGCGATCGCGTTGTCATGCTCGAGTGCAACATCCAGGAAGTTGCCGGCCCCGAGCATGCCCGCCGGGCCGCTCCCCGAAAGAGTCGGAAAGGGAGACCCTGACACAGGACTCAGAACTCCGGACTGGCTGAGCGAGTACCCTGAAATGCTGCCACTTGCATCGGCGAAGTCCGCGGCGAAAAAGAACGTTGTGTTTGGCACGCTTGCCGAAGGGAACGAAAGGATTTGTAGCGGCATCGCGCCCGCCGCAAAGGGCGAACCAGAGAGAATCGTCAGCGAGCCGCTAGGTGCGATGTTGAAGGCCACGATACTGTTGTCCGTGCTCGCCGCGTACAGTATGTTTCCAAAAACCGTCAGGCTGGCCGGACCGCCGCTGGCCGTTCCCATCGGAAAAGGAGACCCCGCCAGAGCGGACAGCGAGCCGTCAGTCCTGCTTACCAGGAATCCATCGATGACGTTATTCTGCTGGTCGGAGACGTACACAAAAATCTGAAAACTCGAGCCGCCGCTTGGCGTACCAACGGCGAGTCCGATACTGTTCGCGGGACCCGGAATGGAAATTGGCGCGCCCAAGCCGACTGCGCCTTTGATCGGGAAACGCAAAATCTGCCCGCTGGTCGTTGTAGCCACTAGAAACTGCGCGGCGGACAACGTGCAATTTAGGCAATTCTGGTTTTGCGTGCTGCCGCAACCGATCATGGCAAGAGCTAGAGCGAGCGCGCTGCAAAGGCCCAGGCGAATCAACGGACGAGACGTATCCATAAGTCCTCCCATCGCTGCCAAGCCTGGGACCGTGACACGTGGCTCAGGTGATTTCGGAGCGGGCACCAACCTTATTAATACTATGGCGGTTCGCCAACAATGAGAACAAGGACTCTTGCCCGGTATTGCCGCTTAGGTATCGCGACGCGCCCTTGCTCCAGGCTTTCTCGAAGCGGTCCAGCTAAGCGTGGTCGCTGGCCAGGAGTTCGGCGGCAATTGAGACGTCGGGCCTGTTCTTGTTTAAGCTTCGAGTCTCCACACCTATGTTTTTGCAGATGTTCTGGTTACTCGCGTGCCCACCCCGCAGGCCCACCTGCGTGCCGCAACGCGTCCTCTAGGTCATCCCGTTGTTTTTTCAATTCCACGATTTCCTTCTTCTTGTCCTCGATAGCCTTGCGGTGTTCATTGATTTCTTTCCGCGTAACACTCTCTTTCATTGCTGTTGCCGGGTTGGGGTCATACTGAACCAGCCCCAAGTTGAGTTCCCGCTGCAAAATATCCAGTTCCGTTTGCGCGGTCGTGATCTTGTAATCGATGGCAGCAAACTGCTTTCTCCAAAACGCTTCATCCTTCTCATCGTTACCGTTATCCGAATCGTTCGCTAATTTCCCAGCGGCGGCGCCAGTCTCCGGTTGATTCTCAGCGGCAGAAATTCGCCTCAAATCTTCCAGCCGATCTTCAAGGTCGGCAACCCTTTGCTCTGCATCCTGGACCTCGGCTCGCTTCTCGGTTAAGCGCGAACTTATCGCTACAAG
>Ga0207046_10236_pt1 | contig 14573 bp, 15 predicted proteins | sample Alteio_BWMinCont_66_FD_153303 | JGI IMG/M metagenome (GOLD analysis project Ga0207046, IMG submission 153303) | Enriched cells from forest soil in Barre Woods Harvard Forest LTER site, Petersham, Massachusetts, United States -... | ecosystem: Environmental > Terrestrial > Soil > Temperate forest >...
TGCGAATCACCAGCAGCTAACAAGCACTTGGAGCACCGACAGAAGCGAGAAATGGTCGAGAAATTGCCGGCTTGTACACAAAGCGCGGATTTGTACACAGTTGCGAATCATACTAAGGCATCGTAGACTGAATAAGTTGTGAGCCGTTGCCACGCGGTTTTGTAAGGGCCTGTAGCTCAGGTGGCTAGAGCGCGCCCCTGATAAGGGCGAGGTCGGTGGTTCAAGTCCACCCAGGCCCACCATAAATCATCAGTATTTATGCGGTCATTCTCACTTTTTCTGTCTGCCGGCTTCTCGCTCAAAACCCATTTGCCAACTATTTGCCAACTTTCCGGGCGAACCGACGAAGGCGCAAACGGGACGTTATGAGTCTTCCGATTGCCAACTCCATCGTCAAGAGGAGGGAGACAAGAGCGCAGGGTGGGAATCCCTTTACCCGACAGTAGGCTCGCACCATCGCAATAAGGACGAACCAGACCCAGCGGATTGCAAGAGCGTGCACCCGGACGCACAGAAGGCTCACGGAGCCTTTTTACCTCCATCGGGAGGATGGTCACGGGGGAGACATCGGTCAGTTCCAGCGCTAAGTTCATGTGGCTGGGCTGCGAAGCGGTGGCTCGCCGACGTAGCAAGCTGGGAGGTGTGACGGTTGTGTCCTTATTTGCAGCCAAGTCTGATGATCCTGCCGCGAAACCCTTTGTGAGACGGCCTGGAATAATTTGTTAAACTTGAGAAAGTTCGAGACGTGCCAGCGGTTGTGAGGCGGTAACGACCTGCATCAATTTTGACTCCAACATAAGGTCACTGTAATCTCAAATCGAAGCAGTTTTTGTTCAATTTTCGAAGCGCTTGAAGTAGTATGCTCCACAATGACGACCGCACCACTTCCCACAATTCGCGCCATTTCACCTGTCCTTGAACTTGGGGCCTACGAAAGTCTGTGGGCCAAACCGAACGCAAGCTTCGCCTCCCTCGCCGCACTGTTTCGAGAGAATCCAGACAAGCTTCCCTCGGATTTCGTGGACCACCCGTGGGCTCAGCATTTCGCCGATACTGTGCGCGACATGCTGAAGGAATCCGACATAAAGCAATACGGAGTAAGGGTGCATCGAGCAGGCGAATATCCGGAGAAATTAAGAGATGCCGAGGACCCAGTCGAACTTCTCTATTATCGAGGATGGTGGGATCTGGTTGAGGCTCCATCCGTCGCCGTTGTAGGTACGCGCAATCCTTCACCAGAAGGAATTGAGCGAACGGCCAGTGTTGCTCGCCGACTCGTCGAGGACGGGTACACCGTAGTGTCTGGTCTTGCGACAGGAGTTGATGCAACGGCGCATAAGTCCGCGATTGATGCTGGCGGAAAAACGATCGCCGTCATTGGTACGCCGATCAACCGGAATTACCCGAAGGAAAATGAAGCGCTGCAGGCACTTATTGCAGAGAACTTCTTGCTTATCTCTCAGGTACCTATTTATCGTTACGCTCATCAGGATTACCGAAAAAACAGATTTTTCTTTCCCGAGCGCAACAAGACCATGTCGGCGCTTACTGAGGCCACAGTAATTGTCGAAGCTGGTGAAACGTCTGGAACGTTGATTCAGGCACGAGCGGCGCTCGCACAGAATAGAAAATTGTTTATCTTGGACAATTGCTTCAAGAATCCGGCCCTAACATGGCCAAAGTATTACGAAGAACGAGGCGCTATTCGGATCACAAAATACGACGACATCCGCAAATACCTTCCGCCGCAGCATGCTTACAAAAATCGATGACCTTACTTTTCCAGACCACTACCGTCTGGACGGCACCGACGAGTGTTATTTTGTTGGTGAATACACAGCTAGGGCTGGGTACAGCTACAGCGCGACAAACGATTTAATTCACAACTTAAAAAAGGGTATGGAGCGAAGAGATCGCCCGGAGTGGCGATACAAAACATGGGCAATCGCAACAGCATCATTGCAACTCCGAGATTCATTGAATCCCGACTATCTTCGGGTCGCAACGTTTATCCCTGTACCGCCTTGCAGAGCAAAGGACGACCCACTCTACGACGATAGAATGGTTCAAGTTCTTCAACAATTTGGCAATAACGTGGATGTTCGAGAATTAATCGTTCAATCCGAAAGTTACGATGCTTCACATGGCGTAGCAGCTTCTCGGCCCGGTCCAGATGAACTCTATCAGAGATATCAGATCGACCAAACTCTCATTGAACCTGTGCCCAGGTCGATAGCTATCGTCGATGACGTCTTGACGACGGGCGCTCATTTCAAAGCCACGCAGAGGATACTCAACGAAATATTTCCTGGCGTTCCCTTGATCGGATTGTTCTTGGCTCGCCGAGTCCCCGAGACCATGTAAGTCACCCGCCACATGCTTCGTCTACGTGCTAAGCGGAGGCAACAGAACATACGGCAGCATTCTACGCACAAGCGCCTCCGAACTCCTCTCAGGTCATATCTGTCTTTGCATGCCTTCGAGTTCAATTCTGCAAATATCGCTGAACTCCCGCAGCGGATCTTCACCACTCACGGCAACAGATTCAATCTGCTCTGCCGTTAAATTCGGCTTTCGGTAGTCGTCGACAATATGCTTCACCACCTCCTCCGCGGTTTTTAACACTTGAGGCGAAGATCCCAAGCGAATGCGGCTCAAAAAGGCGTACACCGGAATCAGATTGTGCGGATCGCCTACACTGTGCTCGGCGGCATCCACAAGAAGCCGCGCACTCTCGCTGATGAAATCTGAATAGAGCGTTTCCCGCCTGACGATTTTCCTCGCGAGCAAATCCCGCCGGTCCTGATGCCTCTGGATGATCCAGGTGCTCGCACTCGAGCCCAAGGCACCCACGAGCGAACCAAAGATCGCAGCAAGAGCCGTGATGGCTCCCGAACCCGAGGACAACATTGGCACAGCGGTCATTTCTTGCTCAGCATCATCAGAACAAACGTCGCTGGCAGATATACGATCGAAGCGAAAAGTAATTGTCGTGCTGTGACATTCGATCTGCAAAAGGCAAAGCGCGCGGCAAACACGGAAAAGAAGCAGCCAAGCCCGAGGATTCCAATACAGTAGCTTGATACGAATTCACCGGTCACCCAAGAAAACAAGCCAAGTGGTAGGAGAACCAGTGAAACCGCAAAACTCTGCCAAATTACAAAACGCTCTTTGGTTCCGCCGGCAGGTAGGACGAGATATCCCGCGCGCGCGTAATCTTCGCTATACATCCAGGCGATGGCCATGAAATGCGGAAACTGCCAGAGAAAAACGATCGCGTAGAGTGCCCATGCCCCAGGTTCCAGCCGCCCGCGTGCCGCAGCCCAACCAATCAGTGGCGGTACGGCACCCGGAAACGCACCGATCAACGTGCAAAGAGGTGTTCTTCGTTTGAGCGGCGTATACAAAAACAAATAACTGAAGAGTGTGAGCGCGGCCAGCAACGACGCGAGGAAATTTACGGACAGAGCCAGGTAAACAATGCCGAACAGCGACAAGGAAATGCCGAACCACAGGGCGTGAGAGGAGTTGATTCTCCCCGAAGCCAACGGCCGCCGAGCGGTGCGCCGCATTTGCGCGTCGAAGCGCCGCTCGATCACTTGGTTTAGTGTAGCGGCCCCGCTCGCCACGAGCACGGTCCCAAGGAGCGTGTGAAGCAGCTCCACCCAAGGGAAGTGCGCGATGGGCGCAGGTGAACCAATGCAAAAGGCGGCTCCCGTCGTGATGGCAATCAAGACATTTATTTCCGGCTTCGTCAGCATCCAGTAATCGGACAACCGGCTGGATCGGCTACCGCTGCGCCGCAAGACAGCCGCGTCGAAACCGACGGGAATGGACTCAACGGCCATCCTCACCCAACCTCCACACTCTGCGGATCGCTCGGAGGAATCCCAATCAGATGCTGTTCTGATCGCACGAAGTCATTCGCATGTTGATTTCGGACTCCCAACATCCGCGTCGTCAGACTCGCTGCAGGCATCAGATAGAGGATCGTTACGCAGGTCCACATGAGCGCGCCGGCGCGCTGTTGATCCTCCAGAACGGATATTTCAAAACGGTGCGCTGCCGAGAAATACACGGGATAGACCACACGCTCAGAAAACACCAGAAACCCGGAGAGAATGTCGCACGGAAGAGTCGCCAGGAATAAATACAGAAGGATTGACCATCCCGGCCACACCGGGACACTCGGCCAGGGTTGAACAACGGGCCACCAGAATAAGAATCCAGCACCCAAGAAACATATGTGCTCGACCACATGCCAGCCTTCCGATTGCAGGCCAAGCGTAAACGCAGCTGGGATGTGCCATCCCACCAAGGCTGCAGCAGCGGCAGTCCAGCAGAATGCCGGATGGAAAACCAAACGCCCTAACAACTGCACTGGCCTCCAGCGAAATACTGGACCCACAACGGATCGCACGACATGCCGCGGCAGCCCGAGTAACAGCGGCATCATGGGCGCTCCCAAAAGAATCAACGCGGGAGCGATGGTCATCAGGAGCAGATGCTGGACCATGTGGACCGTCAGCAGTTGCTCATCCAATGCGACAAGGGGCGAGCCGACGGCGACCCAGACCAAGAACACTCCGAGAAGAAAGCAGAAAGCCCGCCAAGGGGCAATGACATACGCCGAGGCAGCATGAAGCCGACGCCATCCGGTCAAATACACCAACACCGCCACGGCCGTCGCCACGGTGAGCGGCACCGGGAGTGTCCAGGATTCCGGGACGGCATGAACATCGGGCGTCATGGGCTGCCTGGCGGTTGCGAAGAATTTTGCCTGTCGGGAACTACACCGAGTTCCGCGTCGCGGGATGCATCTCGCGCGGGACTTTGCCCTGCGGGATGTAAGGTTTCGAGGAATGAGACAAGTGCTGTAGTTTCTGCCGGGCTCAAATTTTTCCCGTAAGCCGGCATGTTGCCGCCGCCTTGAATCACCTGGCGTATGAGTTGACCTTGTGTGAGCCGCACGGCGACGGTGTCGAGTGCCGGACCTCTTTGTCCTCCCAACTCCCCAAGCGAATGGCAGTTTCGGCATTGTTTGACCTGAAACACAAGGGCGCCTTGCCGTTGCAGTGCGCTTATGCCGTGCAGAAATTTCTCCGGCACCGGATCGCCACTCCAAGCGTTCATGTGCGGACTCCACGGGGTGAATCCAGCGAGGTGCGTGAGTGTCCCGAGCGTTACCGCGGTCAGCATCACCGTCAAAACCGCGATGGGCCGCCGGCGCCAACTCTTTTCTCCCTCGCCGGAAACGAAAGGTAGAAGAAGCAAGCCGATGATGGCAAGTACCGGACCGATGAGCAGTGCTGGCGTTTCCATCGAAGGAGGCAGCAGCGAGAGCAAAGCATAGAGCCATAGGAAAAAGTAATCCGGTTTCGGCGCGGTCTGGATGATCGTGGGATCCGGGCGGCCCGTGGGACCGAAGGGACCGAAGTACATAGCGCAGGCCGCGACAGCCAGAAGAATGAATGCCGCAAAGAACAAATCTTTCCAGATCGCGTAGGGAACGAACGGAGCACCGTCCTGCTTCGTCAACTCGTGGTATTCGGTCGTGTAGGTTGCCTTTTTTACGAGGCGCCCTGGCATCGGCCATTCGTTAATACCCAGCTTCAGCACCATCAGAAGATGAACGCCCACAAATCCGATCAACATTCCCGGAATCACGAAGACATGCAGCGCGAAGAACCGAGATAGCGTCGCGCCGGCAATGATCGGTCCACCCAACATCAACTTCACGGCTGCGGGCCCTATGATCGGTACGTGACTTGCGATGGACGCTCCGATGCCAAGTCCCCAATACGCATCTTGATCGAAACGCAGCACCTGGCCGCTGAAGGCCATGCCCAGCGTCATCAGCAAGAGAAAGACGCCAACGATCCACGTGAGCTCCCGCGGAAACTTGTAAGCCCCGAAAAGGAAGACCTGCACCATATGGATGAGCACGATCGCGATCATGAAGTTCGAGCCCCATCCGTGGAGTGCGCGGATGAACCAGCCGAGGGTCACATCGTGGTTGAGCGCCTGCAGGCTGCTCCATGCTTCCCCAGCCGAGGGAACATAGATCAGCGCCAGCAGAATGCCGGTGACGATTTGCAGCATGAAGATGGTCAGCGCCGCGCTGCCGAAGACATAAAACCAACTCGCCGTATTCCGCGGCACCGGATGCTCTGCAGCTTCGCGAATCGGCGCCGCCAACTGCAAACGCCGGTCGAACCAATCTCCGACCTGAGCAATCAGACGCATGGCGGTTTCTTTTCTACAAGCGATGCACTCGCTCCCGGAGTGAACAGTTCGCCCGCCTGAATGGTGATAAGCCCGCTTTGCACTTTGTAGAGATACTCAAAGAGCCCACGCTCCGGCGGACCCGAGGCTCGTGAGCCATCGCGGTAGTAGGCTCCACCGTGGCAAGGACACATGAAGAGACCGGACTGCGGAAACCACCGGACGGGGCAACCAAGATGTGCACAGTTGACGGCAAAAACCTGGAACTGCTCCCCTTCGACGCGACGCACCCAGCACGCCGTGTCAACGGTCTTCCCGTCGGTCGGCATCACATTTGGGTTTCGAAACGTGGCCAGCCGTGTCTCTCCTTCTGGAAATTCGCTTACAGATCCAAGAGGGACCCACGACAGGTACGCATTCGAGCGACCGCGCGTGATCGAAGACAGGACAAACCCGACGATGGGGACCGCCAGCGCGGATGCGACCAGACCGTTGAACAGAATCCCTAATTTCATGAACAGCCCGCGACGGGAGAGAGTGTTTTCATTCGACATCGTTGAGCTCCTAGCGCTGTGCGTAATTCGAAGTGGTATTTGTTTGCCGCGTCTCTGCCGCGCGCTGCGAGGCGAGCCACGCAACTACGTCGGTGATGTCCTGTTCCGACATCGATTTGCCGGGAACATCTCCGCGCCAGTCGGGAGCGCCAAGTTCGGGTCGACCGGCAATGACAACGGTGCGCAAACTCTGGTCGCTGACGAGCGCGAGAAATACATCATTCGTCACCGCGCTGCCCTTTGTTCCACCTCGGCCGTCCGGGCCGTGGCAGGACTCGCAGTAGGTCTTGAATACGATGGCCCCTTGCCCGGCATTTCCCACGGACTTTGCAAAGTAGGAAGGGGGTTTAGATCCCACAAGAATTCCGGGCTTGCTCCAGTGCGATCGAATTCCGTTTGTGATCACGTCAATTTGTTTGTTCGTTAGCATCCCGCCGGCATTCTGTGCGAAACCCGGCATGGCCGTTCCACGTATGCCACTTGCTGTAGCTTTCTGGATCGCAACCTCGTCCGCGATAGCCAGATAAACCGGATCGGCTAACGCTCTGGCTGCTCCTCCTCGCCCTTCCGCGCCGTGGCAACCGGCGCAGTTTTGCGCGTATAGAGTCGCGAAGTCGGTAGTCTCGTTCGGAGCCACTGTCTCCGAGTCCTGGCCCGGCTTGCCGTGAGCTAGATTGCAGCCCGTCAGCAGAAGAGCGCTCGCTACCGTGAGCAGATATAGATGACCAAACGAGTTCACAGCCGTTTTTCTCCGTTCCCTCGGGGCGTGATTGTTCCGGCAGCTTCGATCCCTGCACGCAGGACAAATGGCAGATTTTCGCGCGTGGGCACGCGTGACTGGCGCAGGACTACCATCCCCGCGATGAGGCCGAACGCAATCTGCGAAGCTATGAACCAGAACCAGTCAATGTGGCTTTCGAGCAGAGGATTCAGAATGCCAAGGATCGAATACAACAGTCCCGACCACAGCACGGGAGCGATCAAGCCCCCAAGGAGGATTGGCCGCCGAGCGAACATTGGCAGCATTGCGCCGTAGAGCAATCCTACGAGCGTTGAAACAAGACCGTGCAGAATCACAGCGATTGCAAAACTGTCGGCGTGGAAGGAATTCAACTGGGCAGGTCCGAGCTTTAATGACTGCCCGTAAACGGCTGCGGCAAGGAGATTGATGGGATACCAAATGCTTCCTGCTTTCGCGACCCCATAAATACACGCGAGCACAGCCATCCCTACACTCCCCGCTAAGCCTCCCTTCACACCGGCTGAAATCGGATAGGTCTCCACGGGTAGCCACGCGCGCACTTGTTCGTCCGCAAGCGGAAGCCGTTCGATAGAACGCCGATTGGTTGCGACGGACAATACTTCCGGATAAACGGGCACACTTTCCTCATGCTCGTGCGGAAAAACTTCACGGAACCATCCGAGGCAACCGGCCAGCGCGAGCACCGCGCCAAGAACGCTGACGGACTCACTCGTGAGTAGCCCTATAAAAATCAGGGTTAAGCCAGAAGCCAGGACCAGAGGCCACGCGGTAGATGCGGGTACTTCCCATTCGCTAGGCACACGAGAGCTTTCGTCCCTCTGTTCCGCAGATCGTAGTGCTGCCATCGCTCTCCTCAGCGCGCTAGAACGTAAACCACGGTGAAAACAACCACCCACACCACATCAACAAAATGCCAATACAGAGAAAGCACTTCGACACGCGCGGACTGCTCGGGCCCGACGCGACCCGCTACGCCAAATAGAAGCACGATCGTGAGCATGAGCAGACCTGCGGTCACGTGAAAACCGTGCAGACCGACAAGCGAGTAGTACGTAGTTCCAAAAAGGTTGGTGGAAATGGTCAGTCCGTGTTCGTGGATCAACCGATGCCATTCCTGGCCGGTTCCGTAAAGAAACAGACCACCCAAGACAATCGTGAGGAACCACAAGCCCATAAATGCGGTCGTCTCACCGCGCTTCAAGAGTTTCGCCGCGATATGGATCGACAAGCTGCTCGACATTAGACAGACCGTATAGAAGATCGGCGGGTCAAGCACTTCCCGAGGTGTGGGTCCGGTTAGGCTTTTCCCCGCATAAAAAAGATACGCGACGACGAAGATCGTGAAGATCGCCGACTCCGCCACGATCAGGCAGGCCATTCCCACTTTTCCCCGATATGGGAGTACCCATGGCCCAGTCGTCGAAATCAACGGAGTTCCGATCGCGCTCATTAGTCGACCTCTTCACTCATAGCGGCTATCCGGATCTTCTGGATGTTTGCGGTCCCACAATGGGCGGCGGCTGCTGACCGTCGGAATAGTGGCGAAATTGTAAGTAGGTGGCGGCGAACTCACTGACCATTCAAGCGTCCAGGCATCCCAAGGATCATTTCCGGCTTTCGGGCCCTTCCGATACGAATAAATAAGATTCGCCACAAACAACAGCGTCGCGATGCCCTGAATGAATGCGCCAATCGTGGAAATAAGATTCCATATTTCCCAGCCGCGGCCGGGCTCGTACGTATAAATCCGGCGCGGCATGCCCAGTACACCGGGGATGTGCATCCCGTCGAAGGTGAGGTGAAACCCGATGAGGAATAGCCAGAAGTGTAGTTTGCCCAGCCTTTCGCTCAACATTCTTCCCGTCATTTTGGGGAACCAGTAGTAAAACGCGGCAAAAAGACAGAACAAGATTCCGCCGACGATTACGTAATGGAAGTGTGCGACGACAAAATAGGAATTCCCCAGTTGCCAATCGAAGGGCGCGGCGGCCAGCATGATGCCGGTCAGGCCGGCGATCAGGAACTGGAACAGAAACCCGATGCAGAACAGCATCGGAGTCTTAAACTGGAGTTTCCCTCCCCACATCGTGCCCAGCCAGTTGAAAATCTTGATTCCCGTTGGCACACCCACAGCCATGGTAGTGAGCGCGAAAAAACTGTTGGCGTAGGAGTTCATCCCGATCGTGAACATGTGGTGCGCCCAGACACTCATGCTCACGAAACCGATGCAGACCGTTGCGCCGACCATCACGGGATAGCCGAAAATGGGCTTGCGGGAAAAAACCGGAATGATTTCCGAGGCGAACGCGAAGCACGGAATAATAAGGATATAGACCTCGGGATGTCCGAAGATCCAGAAGAAATGCATCCAGAGCGCCGCTGACCCGCCCGCCTGAGTATCAAAGAAATGGCCGCCCAGATAGCGGTCCACAAGCAGCATGATTTGCGCCGCCGACAGCGGAGTCACCGCGAGCAGAACCATTCCACACATCACCAGATTCAGCCACGCAAGCAGAGGCATGCGGCTCATCTTCATCCCGGGACACCGCATACATAAGATCGTTGCGATGATATTGATGGCCGTGGCGATGCTGCCGAATCCTGAGACCAGGAGCGCAATCGTCCAGTAGTCCGCGCTGTGACCCGGCGAAAAGGCACGCGAGGTCAATGGCGCGTACGCGAACCATCCGACATCCGGAGCGTTTCCCGCGCCGTACAGGCCGCTACCACCAAGAAAGCTGAAGTACAGAAGAAAGCCTCCGAGCGCGGTCAGCCAAAAACTAAACGCGTTCAAGCGCGGAAACGCCATGTCCCGTGCGCCGATCATGAGTGGAACCAGGTAGTTCGCGAACCCGAACATGACGGGCATGGCCACGAAGAAAATCATGGTGGTTCCGTGCATCGTGAACATGCGGTTGAAGACTTGCGGCGAAACAAAGTCGTTGTGCGGGCGCATCAGCTGGATGCGAATGATGGTGGCTTCCAATCCACCGATGATGAGAAAGACCAGCGCATAAAGAATGTAGAGGATACCCAGACGCTTGTGATCGACGGTGATCGCCCACTCATGCAGCGTCTCAACCCATGGCCGGCCCGAAACCGTCGTTTGAATTGCCATCGCATCGGATGACATCGCTACTCTCCCAAGTCCCGACTACCGAAGCGTCACCAGATATCGCACGAGCGCATCGAGTTCCGCATCGCTCAACTTCATCGACGGCATGAGCGAACCAGGTTTGACGGCGTCTGGATTTTTGATCCACAGACGAAGGTTGTCCGCCGTATTGTCGGCCGCGCCAGATGCAATGGTGCGGCGGCTCATGAGGTGCGTCAGATCCGGGCCGAATCTTCCTACAGCACTCGTACCGCTGACGGCATGACAATTCACGCACGCGGTGGTTTCGAAAACGCGCTTGCCGCTGATCTCTTTATCGTCGTTTGCTACGCCCTGTTTTTGCGCCAGCACCCAAGCCTCGAACACTTCCGGGCTATCCACCGAAACCTGAATGAGCATTTTCGCGTGCTGTGTGCCGCAATATTGGGCGCACTGCCCGACATAGATGCCTGTCCGATGCGGGTCCAACCACATCTCGTTTACGCGATTCGGAATCAAGTCAGTCTTCCCGGCAAGCTGCGGAACCCAGAAGCTGTGATCGGTGTCAGCCGAAAGTAGTTTTAAGAATGTAGGGGTCGGATGGGCGGGATCACTCACCGGAATGTGCAGCTCGTTCGCGGTAACGACGCCGAGCGCCGGGTAACGGAACTCCCACCAGAATTGATGCCCGATGACAGTGACTTCCACCGCCGTCGACGGTTTCGGAGCATCCTGGATCGCGTGGATGACGCGTGCCGTTGCCAGAAACAAGACAACCACGATCAAGATCGGTATGACTGTCCACGCCAGTTCAATCTGGGTGCTTCCATAGACCTGGGCCGGCTCGCGCCCTCCATCCGCCGATCTCTCGCGGAATTTGACGACCACATACAACAGCAAGCTGAACACGACCAAAAAAATGAGAGCGGTGATTCCCAGAACAAACAATGACAAATGATAGATGGACTCGGCAGGCGTCGAGTGCGGCTTGAAAATACTCGGAATGCGGTTGCTGCCCGGAGATTCTGCAGCACACAAATGCGCTGCGAGTAATATCCCAGTCAGTAGGACCAGCACGCCAATGGTGCGGCCGACGACAGCAGATGCTTCTCGAATTTCATTGTTCTCGGCCATGGCGCTTTTCCTAACTCAAAACGTGAATCCCGCATACCATCTCTTCTGCGTTTCTTCGGGTCTCACTTGCCTGAGACCACGGTGCTGCGCGTCTCCACCGCAGTCCTGTTTGATTCCGAGACGCGGGGAATCACGATCAGCCGAGAGCCCCTCTGCCCGGTCAAATACGTCCAAATCCACTGCAAGAAAACGCTCACGCGCAAACTCGATTGCCCCAGGTATTGGAGGTGGACCGCAGCCCACGCGAGCCACGCCACGAACCCGCTGAGATGGACCTTGCGGCTTTGCAGCACGGCAAATCCCTTGCCCACGACTGCCATGCTGCCTTTGTCGAAGTAGCTAAACTGGCCCGGCGGGGGAGCGCCGACGATGCGGCTGCGAATCAGTTTCGCTGCGTAACGCCCTTGCTGCATCGCTACCTGTGCCACGCCGGGAAGGGGCTTCCCGTTCTGCTCGAGCGATGCGGTGTCGCCAATTACACAGATCTCCGGGTGTTCAGGGACGGTGAGGTCTTTCTGGATACGCACCCGGCCAGCGCGATCGGTTTCCACCTTTAGCCACTTGCCAGCAGGCGAGGGAGCCACACCCGCGGTCCAGATCACGGTTTTGCTTACAATGCGCTCCCCCGCCACAATGATTCCGTCTGCGTCAATGTGGTCGACGCTGTGCCCGAGTCGAACCTCGACGCCCAATCTTTCAAGCCGGTGGTTTGCAGCCTTAGAGAGGTCCGGGAAAAAGGGCGGCAGGACGCGCGGCGCCATGTCCACAAGGACAATCCGTGCGGAGGCTGGATCGATTCGTCGAAACTCTGATTTCAGCGTGCTGCGCACCAGCACAGCAATCGCGCCCGCCATTTCCACGCCAGTGGGACCCGCCCCCACCAGTACGAAGGTCAGCAAATCACGGTGACGGCTGGGATCTTCTTCGGCCTCGGCCAGTTCAAACGCCTGCAACAGCTTGTTTCGGATTTCCACGGCGCCGGCGAGGCTTTTCAACCCGGGAGCAAACTCCTCAAATTCGTCATGCCCGAAGTAGCTGTGACTCACACCCGTTGCGAGAATCAAGTAATCGTATGTGATGGATACGTTCTCCCTGTCGGCGTCACTGACGAAGACGCACTTTTGCTCTTTGTCCACTCCCGTGACTTCACCCAGGATCACCGTGGTGTTTTTCTGATTCCGAAGAATGCCACGGATGGGAGAACCGATCTGGCCCGGGGACAGCACGGAAGTCGCCACCTGGTAAAGCAGCGGCTGGAACACATGATGGTTTGTGCGGTCGATCAAAATAATCTTCGCTGGCACTTTCCTTAGCGCCCTGGCGGCCGCCAACCCGCCAAATCCTCCGCCAACGATCACGATCTTCGGTTGGGACATGCTTTCTCCAGTTCACCTCAGCCCACCACAACTACAGCCGTCGGTGAATTGCGACCACAAATCAAAAGGCAACTCGTAACCCAAATCACTCTCGAGGGAATTCGCTGAAAAGAAGTGTGTTAGGAACGTGGCATTGCAGCGTGGTGGGAACTCGCTGTCAGCATGCCCCCAACTGCACAGATGTTGTCATCGGCGTGGATGCAATGGGAGGACGAGAATGCCCGTCAGAAACCGTCAAGATTTCGATCGAAGGAAGTTGAGCAAGAAGATCTCTTTGAAGTTGGCGTCTTTCGGGGTGACCAGCAACCGCCGATTCCGCACTGATGTGTATAACGGCTCGCCTGGGATCGCTTCCCGTTAACCGCCGAGGGTCTCGTTCTTTGGCGCTTCCATACAGTTCTTACGATTCTAGCCATTCTGGTTTCGAAGAACCGTGGGGCACAAGAACTGTCCGGAAGGACCCGGGTGTTCGCGACATTTGCACCTGTTCGGTGACACCTTGATAGCGACCGAGAGGCGTGTCCGCAGTAAAGAGATCCGGCGCCACGTAAGTGTGTTCCTCCGAAGAGCCGGCGGTTTCCCGCGCGTACGCCTTGTCGAATATGCCCATCGAGAGCAGCCACAGCACGGTTCTGGTCAGGGATACGACGACACGATAGCTTCCTCCCTCGGTTGCACGCCGTCGCAGGGCTTCAAGAATACCGACTGTGCCCAGCCAGCCCACCACGTTGTCGCAAATCGGAATAATTGGCGGCGACTTGGGCTCAGTCGGTGTCCCCTCGATGGAAAACAAGCCCGACACTGCTGCGCCGATCTCATCGAAGCCAACCCGATTTGACCAGGGACCCCGTTCGCCGTGGAGGACTACCTTGGCGTGAATCAATCCCGGCTTTATTTGGCTGAGTTCTTCTGCGGTAAGGCCATATCTCTCCAAGTAACCGGGGCGCCGATTCGAGAAGAATACGTCGCCATCCTTCAGGAGGCGATCGAACTTGGCACGATCTTCTTTGGAGCCATCCAGTATCGTGGAACGCATCCCAACCTGCACGTCCCACGCGAAGGCCTCCACCTCCGTATCATCAGGCCTCCAGATGTTGAGAACGTCGGCACCGTAGTAGGCCAAGTCTCTGCCGATGCCGGCCCCGGCAATCACGTGCCCCATTCCCAACGCGCGGATGCCCTCCAATGGGCTCTTTGCGCCGCGCTTGAACGGTAGCGGCTCACTCTCTCCGATTTTTTCCACAGTAATCAGTGGCATTCTGGAGAGCACATCGCTGTACTGCGGCTCTTTGCGAAACTCATCGTTGGTACGCACCATCGCGATGACAAGCCCGGCCTCTGCCGCAGCCGCCTCCAACTCCTCCGCGCGCCACTGCAGAATGGCATTGCTAACGGATTCGGGGCTGTCACTGCACCTCAGAAAATTG